>Ga0182736_1000361_pt1 | contig 76070 bp, 64 predicted proteins | sample eDN5th30CKraftBY_FD_128882 | JGI IMG/M metagenome (GOLD analysis project Ga0182736, IMG submission 128882) | Enriched backyard soil microbial communities from Emeryville, California, USA - eDNA 5th pass 30_C Kraft BY (version 2) (version 2) | ecosystem: Environmental > Terrestrial > Soil >... | reverse complement strand
GCCCGGGGGGCGAGCTCCGAGGTCCGCTACGAGACCGACCCCAGCGCGGCCGAGCCGCTGGCCCGCGACCAGATCGACGCCCTCGCCCGGTCGAGCGCCGGCACCCGGTGCGGCGGGTGGCCGGCCGCGCTCAGCACCAGCGAACCGCCCGAGGTCCCGCCCCTGCACACCGTGGTGTGGGCGGACGCGGAGGCGTTCCACGTTCGGTCGAGCCACCTCTTCGTCCGAGCGGCCCGCTTCGACGTGGAGGGCGGGACGGCGGTCGCCGCGGGCCTCGAGCCGCAGGCATCGCTGTCGGTGCCGGTCCAGCCCGGTGCCACCGTCGACGTGACCATCTCCTGCGGTGCGACCGGCGTGACCGTGCACCTCCTGGGTGGCGACTGGAAGGACGTGGGCGGGGCCGCGCTGGCGATCGGCGCCCGCGGTGCCGAGCCGGCGCCGCGTCGGGTGGTGAAGGGTCGCGCCGACGCGACCCCGGCCGCGTGCACGGACCTCGCCACCGCGGCCGCAGCGGTGGACGCCGCGACCACGGACCAAGCCCGTCTCGACGCCGCCCGCCTCCTGCTCCAGGCCGCTCGGGCGGCGCGGTCGGCCGCCGACGAGTCGCTCAGCGACGACGAGCGGGACGATGCCGACACCGTCCTGGCGCTGTTCGAGGCGCGCCTGGCGGAGCTGGAGGCCGGCGACCCGGCATCGGGCCGGCCCGCCAGCGACGCCGAGGAGGCGGCGACGGCGGGCGTGGCCCGGATGTACGAGCGCCTCTGCGGCTAGCGAGCGAGGCGCTCGGGATCAGTCGGCGGGTGCGTCCGTCGCCGGCGCGGAGCCCGCGCCGACCGGTGCCAGCTCGGGCGTGCCCTCGGCGCTCCCGTTGCCGTCGGCGGGGGCGGTGACCCGGGCGGCGACGAAGGACTGGAGGAGCTCGCCGAGGTCGACGCCGAGCAGCGCCTTGGTGAGCTCGGTGCCCTGGGCGACCGTGTTGGTCACGTTCTTCACGGTCTGGGTGGCGCCGTCGGTGGAGATGACCGTGACCTTGTCGATCTGCGACATCGGCCGGGCGGCCTCGGCCACCACCTTGGGGAGCGCGTCGGCGACGATGTCGAGCACCGCGGCCTCGCCGTAGTGCTTGTACGCCTCGGCCTTCTTCTCCATGGCCTCGGCTTCGGCCTCGCCCTTGGCGAGCACGGCGGACGCCTCGGCCGCACCCTCGGCTCGGACGGCATCGGCGAGCTGCATGCGGCGCTCCTGCTCCGCCAGGTTGGCCTGGCGGGTGGCCTCGGCGGCGGCTTCGCCCTTCGCCCGCATCGCAGTGGCCTCGGCCAGGCCCTCGGCCTCGCCGCGGGCCTTGGCCGCGGCGGCCTCGGCGACGCCCTCCGCCTTGACCGCCTCGGCCAGGGCGGTGCGCTGCTCGCGCTCGGCCGCGCCGCTGAGGCGGGCCTGCTCGGCCTCGGCCTCGGCTCGGGCGATCTGCTGGGCCTTGAGGGCGGCGGCCTCCTGCTCGACGGCGTAGCGCTGCGCGTCGGCCGGCTTGCGGACCTCGGTGTCGAGCTCGCGCTCCTTGAGGTCGGCGCGGCGGGCGGCCACCTGCTCCTGGGCCGAGATCACGTCCTGGTCGCGGGCGGCCTGGGCGAGCGGGCCGGCGGCCGCGGCCTCGGCGGCGGCCGCATCGGTCTGGGCCTTGATCTCGGCCTGCTTGAGGGAGAGCTGCCGGTTCGACATGGCGATCTCCTCCTCGGCGCGGATGCGGGCCTGCTCGGCCTCGCGGCGGGCGTTGGCCTCGGCGACGGCCGCCTCCATGGCGGCCCGGGCGGCCTCGGGGCGCCCGAGGTCGAAGAGGTAGTCGCCCTCGGCCTGGATGTCCTGGAGCTGGAAGGTGTCGAGCACGAGGCCCTGGCCGGTGAGGCTGTTCTCGGCCTCCTCGGCGACGGCCGAGGCGAAGGCGGCGCGGTCGCGGATGATCTCCTCGACGCTGAGGCGGCCGACGATGGCGCGCAGCGAACCGGCGAGCACCTCACGGGTGAAGACGTCGATCTCCTGCTGCTGGCCGAGGAAGCGCTGGGCGGCCGCCCGGATGAGCTCCTCGGTGCCGCCGACCTTGACCACGGCCACGCCCTCGAGCACGCAGCGGATGCCGTTCGACGAGACCGCCGCGGGCACGCTGACCCCGATCTGGCGGCTGCTCAGGTCGACGGCCCCCAGCTTCTGCACGAAGGGCACCACGAAGACGCTGGCCCCCATCACCACCTTCTGGCCGGAGGTGTCGCCGCTGCCCTTGCCCTTGCGGCCGGTGATGATGAACGCCTCGTTCGGTCCGGCCACCTTGATGCGCGACACGACGAACAGGACGATGGCCACGATGAGGACCGCGAGCCCGACGAGGGCGATGAGGACGGAGGACATCAGGGGTTCTGCTCCAGGTTGAGGGGGATGACGGTGACGAGCGTGGACGAGGCGACGTCGACGACGACGACCTCGGTACCGAGCGGGAGGACCTGGTCGGCCCGGCAGGCGACCTTGGTGGGGCCGTTGATCCGCTGCAGGAGGACCTCGCCGTACGCCCCCGGCCCGGGGACGGTGACGATGCGGCCGATGGCGCCGCGCAGTGACGCCTCGGTCTCGGGCGCGTCCTGCGGGCCGCCGTCGACGTAGCGAATGAGGCGGATCGCGAGCACGGCGAAGACGAGGCCGATGACCAGTCCGGGCACGAGCGCGGCCAGGCCGATCGACTCGTAGAAGGCGCCGGCGCCGAAGCCGAAGGCGCCGAAGAAGGCGGCGAGGACGGGCAGCGACAGCCAGTCGCCGCCGACCTCGACGCCATCGAGCAGGTCGAAGACCCCGTCGGTGGCATCGAAGGCCAACGACACGATGAGCAGACCGGTGCTCGCCACCCCGAGCCACAGGAAGACGTTCATGTCCTCGCACACCGTAGCCAGGACGAGACCCTCGGGCTTCCGGATTTTCTGGCGTCGGTGCTGGTCAACCGCCCGTTCACCCGTCCGGAGGAGATCCGAGCGTTCGCTCGACTCTGGCTTGCACCCGGCACCGAGGGCGGTCACACTGCCACCAGCCGGCGGCCAGGGGGGTCAGTCGGTGGCTCCCTGGAGGGATTGCATGCTGCAAGGACGGACGCGACGCGTCACTCGGCGGACGGGCGCGGTGGCGCTCGCAGGTGCGTTGCTGGCGGGGGTCGTCGCCAGCGTGGTCGGGGCATCCCCGGCCGGCGCGGTGAGCACGGCCACGCCGAAGAACACGGCGCCGATCATCACGCCCGACTCGGGCAAGGCCGGGCTCTACCCGTCGACGATCAACGTCTCGGGCCTCGGCACCAGCCTGCTCAGCATGAAGGTGGTGCTGAAGGGGGCCAGCCACGGCTGCACCAAGGACCTCGACGTGCTCCTCGTGGGCCCCGACGGCACCAAGACGGTGCTGATGTCCGACAACGGCGCGCCGGCGATCGAGTTCAACGGCTGCACCAACCTCACGAAGGACTCGATCACCTTCGACGACAGCTGCGCCGACTTCGCCAACGCCATGCCCGGCGGCGCGGACATCTGCGTCCGGCCCTCGAACAACAACGCGCTCGGCCACCAGGGCGACTCGTGGCCCGACGTGGGCGACAGCTTCCCGGCCCTCAACCTCTCGACCTTCAACGGCAAGAACCCGAACGGCCAGTGGAAGCTGTACGTGGTGGACGACGCCGGCAACGACAGCGGCGGCTTCAACGGCGGCTGGGAGCTGCAGCTCAGCACCAACAACAGCCCGCCCACGGCCAACCCGCAGGTCGTCACCGCCTACAAGGGCACGGCCGTCCCGCTCACGCTGACCGGTTCGGACCCCGACGGCGATCCGGTGACCTGCTCGGTCCTCGCCTCGCCCGCGCTGACCAAGGGCGCGCTCGGCGGCTCGGGCTGCGCCCGGACCTACACGGCGGCCGCCCGCACCTCGGGCACCGACAAGCTCGCGTTCCGCCTCACCGACGACAACGGCTCGTCGAGCGCGAGCGCCGAGGTCGTCTTCAACATCACCAACCGCCCGCCGACCGCCACCGACCAGACGGTGACCGTCGGCCGCGGCGAGCGCCTCGCCATCGCCCTCGGCGGGACCGACCCCGACGCCGGTGAAGGCCTCGCCCTCAACTGCACGCCCACCCTCGGCAACACCACGTACGGCAAGCTGAGCGGCTCGGGCTGCAACGTCACCTACGTCGCCAACAACGTCAACGGCAGCGATGCGTACGCCTTCTCGGTGACCGACGGCTTCGGCGGCCTCGACCAGGGCACCCTCACGATCAACGTCGTCGACCCGGTGCTGCCGGGCTGCTCCACGACCGACTCGAAGAACGCCCGCTACGTGTGCCGCGTCTACCTCGACCTGCTCGGTCGGGCGGCCGACCCGAGCGGCAAGGCGTTCTGGCTCAAGAAGGTCGATGCCAACCCCACGGCCGCCGGCCGCATCGGCATCATCCGGAAGTACCAGACCACCGCCGAGTACAACCGCCGGGTCGTCGACGACGTCTACAAGACGTTCCTCAAGCGGAACCCGGACTCGAGCGGCCAGGCCTTCTGGGCGGAGAAGATCCGCAAGGGCGCCAACCCCGACGAGATCCGCACCCAGGTGATCGGCTCGAACGAGTACTACACGAAGTCCGGCGGCTCGCCGGAGGGCTTCGCCGCCGCGATCTACCAGCAGGTGACCCGCATCCCGGCCACCCAGCAGGAGATCAACGCCGTCGTGGCCCAGATCAAGGCGGGCAAGTCCCGGACCTCGATCGCCGCCGCGCTGCTGGCCACCAAGGCCGGTGACACCGCGACGGTCCAGGGCCTCTACGAGCGCTACCTGCGCCGCACGCCCCCAGCTTCGGAGATCACCTACTGGGTGAACAAGCTCCAGTCCGGGACCACCGAGCTGAAGCTCGTCGAGGCCACCGTGTCCTCGAACGAGTACTTCAACCGCTCGTAGCCGCACCGACGCCGACGCCGCCCGCCCTGCTCCGGTAGGGCGGGTGGCTCGCGTCCGGGGGCCGGCATGACCGATCCGGACCCGCAGCGGTCCGTACGCTGGACGGGTTCCCCGAGTCCGAGTCCGGGTCCGACCGCACTGGACCCGCTCCCCACCCTGGAGACCTCCTCGATGTCCGACGCGCAGCGCCCGCCCGGGCCACGACGACCGCCCCGGCCCGGCGGCCAACCTGCGTCGGGACGGCCTCCGGGGTCGGGTCCCGCCCGTCCGCCCCGCCCCGGCGGCTCCGCAGCGAGCGGCCGGCCGCCGCAGCGACCGCCGGCCCGCCGGCCCGCGCCGAGCGGATCGGGCACCCGTCCGCCTCGCCCCACGGGCGCGGCGGCGCCCCGGCCCTCGACCACGGTGCGGACCACGGCCCCGACCGCCGCCCCCGCGCCCGGTCAACGGCGGCCCGCATCGCCCGGGCCCGCATCGCGCACCGTCGCGGGGCTGGCCGAGGCGAGCCGGGCCGACCGCCGCCGCAACCCCCGCGACCGGGACATCCAGCGCAACCGGCTGATCGCCGGCGGCGGCGTGCTCCTCGTGCTCGTGCTCCTCGTCTACGGCTGCTCGAAGATCGGCGGCGGTGACGACGGCGGCAGCTCCAACGCCTCCACGAAGGGCGGATCGGGTCAGGCGAAGGACGGCGAGGCGACCAAGGCCGAGACGGAGGCGGCGGCAGCGAAGGGCCTGGCCGCCCCCTCGGACTACGACGGCTGGGTCGACCCCGAGAGCTCGCAGGAGCCGTGGAGCACGTCGCTCGTCGGCCAGCTGACCTTCCGCGGCAACCCGACCCGCAGCTACTACGGGCTCGGGCCCGTCCCGAAGGACCCCAAGGTGCGGTGGCGCTACCCCGAGAGCGGCGGCATGTGCAGCAGCTCGCCCGTGGGCAACACGCCCCACAGCTGGTGCGGCTCGGGCTGGACCGGTCAGCCGTCGGTGTGGGAGCAGGACGGCGAGGTGAAGATCGCGGTCGGCACCTACGACCAGGCCATCCACTTCATCAACGGCGCCGACGGCAAGGACTGGCTGGCGCCCTTCGACATGGGCGACATCATCAAGGGCTCGGTCACCCGCGATCCCGAGGGCGAGCCGCTGCTCTACTCGGGCAGCCGGGCCGACTTCCACATCCTCGGCCTCGACCGCCCCGACGCGGCCGCCGACCTGTGGAGCATGAACGCGAACAACGTGTCGCCGGTCAACGGCTGGAACAACGACTGGGACAGCTCGCCGCTCATGATCGACGACTACCTCTTCGAGGGCGGCGAGAACGGGCAGTGGTACATCTTCAAGCTCAACCGCTCGAAGGACGCCGAGGGCAAGGTCACCGTGGACCCGCAGCTGGTGTTCAACGCCCCCGGCTGGGACGAGCAGCTCACCTCCGACCTGGCCGGCTCCGGCAGCCGGGTGAAGGACACGGGCATCGAGAACTCCCTCGCCATCTCGGGCAACACCGTCTACTTCGCCAACTCCGGCGGGCTCGTCCAGGGCTGGGACATCACCAACCTCAAGACCGATCCGAGCAGCGTGAAGCGGGTGTTCCGCTTCTGGACCGGTGATGACACCGACGCCTCGATCGTGATCGACAAGGAGGGGATGCTCTACGTCGCCTCCGAGCGCGAGCGCGGCTCCACCATGGATCGCTCCGACGAGGTCGGCCAGCTGATGAAGCTGGACCCCACCAAGCCCGACGACCCGCTCGTGTGGAAGATCAACGACCCGGCCGAGCCCCAGGCCCACGGCGACTGCGAGGAGTCCAGCTGCTACGGCATCTGGGGCACCCCGGCCATCGCGAACGGCGTGATCTACGCCGGGACGAACCACGGCCGGGTGTTCGGCGCCGACATGGAGACCGGCGAGATCCTGTGGGAGAAGCAGCTCCCCGGTCCGACCTGGCAGTCGCCGGTCGTCGTCGACGAGAAGCTGATCATGGGCGACTGCAGCGGCGTCCTCCACGCCTACGACGTGTCGGACCCGAAGGTCGACCCGCCTGAGCTCTGGACCGTCCAGCTCGAGGGCTGCATCGAGTCCACCCCCACGGTCTTCAAGGGGACGATCTACGTGGGTGCCCGCGGCGGCGCCTTCTACGCCATCGGCGACGAGTAGCCGCTCGCCCCTCCGCCCTGGACGCGGCGCCGCCCCGCTCGGGGAGCGGGGCGGCGGTCGGTGATCGGTGGTGCGGGTGCGGGCCGGGGCCCGTCCGCTACTCGCTGGCGATGGCGTCGAGCACGTTGAGCTTGGCGGCCTTCCGTGCCGGGCGGACCGAGGCGAGGATGCCGAGGCCCGCACCGAAGATCACCACGGTGACCATGCCGCTGACCGGCACCGCGAACTCGGTGATGCCCTGGCTGGCCAGCGCCTTCACCATCGCGTAGCTCAGCGCCAGGCCGAGGGCGATGCCGATGACCGTGCCCATGAGGGCCACGATCGTGGCCTCCCAGCGGACCGACGATCGCAGCTGCGACCGGGTCATGCCGACGGCCCGCAACAGGCCGAGCTCCTTCGTGCGCTCGTGGATGCTCAGCGACAGCGTGTTGGCGATGCCGATGAGGGCGATGATGATCGACACGGCCAGCAGGGCGTAGATCACGTTCAGGAGCGTGCTGATGGAGCTGACGATGCCGGAGGTGAACTCCTCTCGGTCCTGCACCTTCATCGTCGGGTAGTCCTTCAGGACGTCCTTGATGGGCTGGCGCAGGGCGGCGACGTCGGTACCGGGGCTGGCCACCAGGCCGAGCTGGTAGTCCGACGGCTCCGCCGACAGGTCGTCGATGGTGTTGCGGGTGACGGTCCACGAACCGAGGAGCGCCGGGTCGTCGCCCAGGGCCTGGACCTCGAGCTCCTTGGTGCGGTCGCCGGGGGCGACGACGTTGATCTTGTCGCCGATCGAGAGGTCCTGGTCCTTGGCGACCGCGGCATCGACGATGATCCCGTCGTCGGTGAGGTCTCCAAGGGTGCCGTCGGCCATCCTCACCGAGAAGACCTCGGGGAAGGTGGCGGTGTCGATGCCGCTGATGACCGAGTTGGGCTTCTCGCCGTTGGGCAGCTCGAGCTGGCCCAGGCCGATGCCGACCGCGGTCACGGTCTCCACCCCGTCTATCTCCGCCAGCTGGGTGCCCAGCTCGGGGCTGGCCCCGCTGAACGTGAACTGGTTGATGGGCAGGATGATGTAGTCGCCCTTGAACCCGTTGCCGATGGCGGAGTTGACCGACTTCTGGGCGCTGCTGGCGAAGACGGTGATGAACGACACCAGGGCGACGCCGATGATGAGCGCCGATGCCGTGGAGGCGGTGCGGCGCGGGCTGCGCATGGCGTTCTGGCGCGAGAGGGTGCCGGTGATGCCCTTGATGCGGGGGAGCGGGCTGCCCACGACGCGTGCCACCGGGGTGGCGATGATCGGCCCCGAGACCAGCACGGCGATGATCAGCAGGAGCAGGCCCATGCCGACGCCGGGGATGACCTCGCTGGTGGGGTCCTCGCCGAACGCCGGGAGGACGAGCACGATGCCGAGCAGCAGGAACACCACGCCGGCGATCCCGCGGATCCACGAGCGGCCGGCGCGGTCGATCGAGACGTCGCGCAGGGCAGCGATCGGCGGGACGCGGGTGGCCCGGATCGCGGGGAACACGGCGGCGATCGTGGTGATGACCAGGCCGGCGGCCATGGCGTAGAGGGCGATGACGGGCGTGACCACGAGGGTGGTCTGCGGGAGCCCGAAGCCGGCGGCCTCGAGCCCGGCAAAGGCGGCGACCGCGAGGAGCACGCCGCCCAGGAAGCCGAGCACCGACGAGACGATGCCGATGATGGCCGCCTCGGTGAGCACCGATCCCAGCACCTGCCCACGGCTGGCGCCGATGGTCCGGAGGAGGGCCAGCTCCCGGGTGCGCTGCGCCACCAGGATGTTGAAGGTGTTGGAGATGATGAACCAGCCCACGAACAGGGCGATGCCGGCGAAGATCAGCAGCATCGTGGAGAAGAAGCTGAAGCCCTCCTTCACGTCGCTGGCGTTCTCCTTGGACGCCTGCTCACCGGTGACGATGTCGATCTTGGGGGCGAGGTCCGCGGCGCGGAGCGACTCGACGAGCTGATCGGGCGTGACGCCCTCGGCGCCCTTGACCGAGACGGTGTTGAGCTTGCCGGGCTCGCCGGCCAGCTCCTGGGCCTGCGAGAGGGTGGTGGCCACGAAGATCGAGCCGCCCGCGGAGTCGGCGTCGCCGAAGCGCGAGGTGCCGACCAGCTCCAGCTGCACCGTGCCCTTGGGGCCGACGAGGGAGATCTCATCGCCGATGGTGAACTTGCCGTTCTCGACGCCGGCGCGGTCGATGACGACCTCGCCGTCCTTCTCGGGGGCCCGGCCCTCGTCGATCTGGTACGAGGACAGCGACTCGTCGGTGTCCCAGGACCCGACGATGGTGGGCGGGCCGACGCCGCCCATGGGGTCGCCGTCGCTGTCGAGGAGCGTGAGGTTCAGCGTCTGCATGGAGCCGACGGCCGCGGACACGCCGTCGACGCCCTCGACCTCCTTGACGATGGACTCATCGAGCAGGCCGCGCTGGGCGCCGCCGAAGTCGGACTCGAAGAGGACATCGCCCCGGACGACGGCATCGACGTTCTTGCCGAGGTCGCCGAAGAGGTCGTCGAACACGTGGTTGACGGTGGCGGACAGCACCAGGGTGCCGGCCATGAAGGCGACGCCGAGGATGACCGCCACGCACGTGGAGATCAGGCGCCGCTTGTGGGACCAGAGGGATCGGAGGGTGTGACGGAACATGCGGTCAGTCCCCGAAGGTCTTCATGAAGTCGACGACGGCGTCGGTGGTGGGTTGGAGGATCTCGTGGACGATGTTGCCGTCGGCGAGGATCAGCACCCGGTCCGCGTAGGACGCCGCCACCGGGTCGTGGGTGACCATCACGATGGTCTGCCCGAACTCCCGCACGGCCTGCTGCATGAACGAGAGGATCTCGGCGCTGGACCGGGAGTCCAGGTTGCCCGTGGGCTCGTCGGCGAAGATGATCGCCGGCTTGCTGGCGAGGGCCCGGGCGACGGCGACGCGCTGCTGCTGGCCGCCGGAGAGCTCGCTGGGACGGTGCGAGAGCCGGTCCTGGAGCCCGACGGTGGCCACGATCTGGCTCAGCCACGCCTGGTCCGGGCTCTGCCCGGCGAGCGACATCGGCAGGACGATGTTCTCCTCGGCCGACAGGGTGGGGATGAGGTTGAAGGCCTGGAACACGAAGCCGATCCGGTCGCGCCGGATCTTCGTGAGGTCCTTCTCCTTGAGCTCGGTGAGGTTGGTGCCCTCGATCCAGACGCTGCCGCTGGTGAGCTCATCGAGCCCGGCGAGGCAGTGCATCAGGGTGCTCTTGCCCGAGCCCGAGGGACCCATGATCGCCGTGAACTGGCCGGCCTGGAAGTCGACCGTGACGCCGGCGAGGGCGTTGACCACGGTGTCTCCCTCCCCGTACACCTTCCGGGCATCGACCGCTCGGGCGGCGGCGTTCGCCGGGGCGGCGGGAGGGGGCGGCATCTCGGACGTGGTGGTGCTCATCGTTCGCTTCCTGGCCAGAGGGACGTCGGGTCTCCGACGCTCGGTCAAGGCGAGACTCATCGCAGAGGGCCCGCCAACGGTCCAGCCAAGGTACCCCTAGGGGGTGACACCCTCGCTGGAATTGAGGTGAACGTCCGGAGACGGCGGTCCCGCCGCCTCCGGACGTCGGGGTCAGTCCTCCTCGGAGGCGAGGACCTCGTAGAGGCGCCGGCGGGTGTCGGTGAGGATCTCCACCGCCTTGGCCTGCTGGGCCGGGGTGCCGGCCCGGAAGACCTGCTGGACGGCCTGCATGGTCGTGCCGAGCACGTCCTTCAGCTCGAACATCGCCGGGTTGGCGCCGGTGACCACCTGCTCCCAGGGAGCGGGCCCCTGGCGCTCGGCGGCGGCTTCGGTGCCTGCGTCGGTGAGGGTGTAGCGGCGCTTGCCGTCGCTCTCGACGGCGGTCACGAGACCCTCGTCCTCGAGCATGGTGAGCGTGGGGTACACGGAGCCGGGGCTCGGCTTCCACGCACCGCTGGTGCGCTCGTCGAGCTCCTGGATCATCTCGTAGCCGTGCATCGGCTTCTCGGTCAGCAGGGCGAGGATGGCGGCGCGGACGTCGCCTCGACGGGCTCGGCCGCCGCCACGGCCGCCGCCCCAGCCCCCGCGGGGACCACGGTCCCAGGGGCCGCCACGGCCTCGGCCGCGGAAGGGAGGGCCGCCGAAGCGGGTGGAGTCGTCGGTATCGGGTCGGGCCGCTCGGCGGCCTCGGCTGTCGTTCTCGAACATGGGGGGGTTCCTTCTTCGTTCTCGATCTCGTGCGAGCGGGGCGGGCGGAGGGGCCGATCGGCCGGAGGACCCGGAGCGCTCGTCGAGGTGGTTCGATCGTGATGATCTATCACGATGCGATCACGATATATCGGAACCGTGTCGTTGACAACCCCCACCCCCGAACTTCGTATGCCAGGGCTCCCCGCCGGGAGCGCTCGCATACGAAGTTCGAGGGTGAGGGTGGGCGAGAACGCCTTCGGGGTGGTGGCGGGCCAGGCAGTAGCGTTCGCTCCGGTCTGATTCGCCGTCGTAGAGGAGCAGGGCCGTGCCAGCGACCGTCGTGGTCGGTACGCAGTGGGGTGACGAGGGGAAGGGGAAGTTCACCGACCTCGTCGCCAAGGAGATGCAGCTCGTGGTCCGCTACCAGGGCGGCCACAACGCCGGCCACACCCTGGTGGTCGACGGCGAGAGCTTCGCCCTCCAGCTCTGCCCGTCCGGCATCCTCTACGACCACATCACGCCCGTCATCGGCAACGGCGTGGTCGTCGACCCCCGCGTGCTCATCGCCGAGATGGACATGCTCCAGTCCCGCGGCATCAGCCCGGACAACCTCAAGGTCTCGGGCAACGCCCACCTGATCCTCCCGTACCACCAGGAGATCGACCGCCTCACCGAGCGCCGCCTCGGCAGCCGCAAGCTCGGCACCACCAAGCGCGGCATCGGCCCGGCCTACGCCGACAAGTCGTCCCGCGTCGGCCTCCGGGTCCAGGACCTGCTCGACCCGAAGATCTTCCGGGCCAAGCTGGAGCAGCTGGCCAAGGAGAAGAACGCCATCCTGGCGAAGGTCTTCAACCAGCTGCCGCTGGACCCCGACGAGATCGCCGACGAGTACCTCGACGTGTGCCGCCCGCGGATCGAGCCGCACATCGCCGACACCGTGTCGTTCGTGCACGAGGCGCTCGAGCGCGACGAGCACGTCCTCTTCGAGGGCGCCCAGGCCACGTTCCTCGACCTCGACCACGGCACCTATCCGTTCGTGACCTCGTCGAACCCCGTGGCCGGCGGCGTGTGCACCGGCGCCGGGGTCGGGCCCCGCTACATCGACCGGGTGATCGGCGTGGCCAAGGCCTACGTCACCCGCGTCGGCACCGGGCCGTTCCCCACCGAGCTCGCCATCTCCGGCGAGGCCGTGGGCGGCAAGGACCGGGCGCTCGCCGACGAGGAGGAGATCGCCCTCGGCGACCACTTCGTGAACGTGGGCCGGGAGTACGGCACCAACTCGGGCCGCCGCCGCCGTCCAGGATGGTTCGACGCCGTGATGCTGCGCCAGGCCGTGCGCCTCAACTCGCTGTCCGAGCTGGCCATCACGAAGCTCGACATCCTCGACACCCTCGACACGGTCAAGGTCTGCGTGGCCTACGACGTCCGCGGCGAGCGGGTCACCCACCTCCCGTACCACCAGAGCGACCTCCACGCGGCCACGCCGATCTACGAGGAGCTCCCCGGGTGGAAGACGGACCTCTCGGAGATCACCGAGACCCACGAGCTCCCCGCCGCGGCCGAGGCGTACCTCGCGTTCCTCGAGGAGCAGGTCGGCGTCCCGGTCACCCTCGTGGGTGTCGGCCCCGGCCGAGAGCAGTTCGTCCACCGCAACGCCTGAGCACCGGCCGGCCGTGGTCGGTGGGCGGGTGTGACATCGTGAGCGGGTCCAGCCAGGGAGCGGAGGGTTCATGAAGGTCGTCGTCGTGGGATCCGGAGGGCGCGAGCACGCCCTCGCCGCCGTGCTCGGGCGCACCGCCGAGGTGGTGGTCACTCCCGGCAACCCGCTGATCCCCGGATCGGTCTCGACGCCGGTGGAGGAGCTGGTCGCCGACGGCTCGGTCGACCTGGTGGTGGTCGGTCCCGAGCAGCCGCTGGTGGCCGGACTCGCCGACCGCCTGCGAGCCGACGGCGTCCGCGTCTTCGGCCCCGGGGCCGACGGCGCCAAGATCGAGGGCTCGAAGGCGTACATGAAGATGATCGCCGAGGAGGCCGGCATCGCCACCGCCCGGTGGGAGTCGTTCACCGACGTCGACGACGCGGTCGACCACCTCAACGCGATGGACGGCCCCTACGTGGTGAAGACCGACGGGCTCGCGGCCGGCAAGGGCGTGCTCGTGACCGATTCGCTGGCCGACGCGGTGAGCGACGTCCGGGCCAAGATCGGCGGGTCCACGTTCGGCGAGTCCGGGCGGCGGGTGGTCATCGAGGAGGCCCTCGTGGGTCCCGAGGTGTCCGTGTTCGCGGTGTGCGACGGCTCGCGCACGGTGTGCCTCCCCGCAGCCCAGGACTTCAAGCGCGTCGGCGACGGCGATGCGGGTCCCAACACCGGTGGCATGGGTGCCTGGTCGCCGCTCCCGTTCATCCCCGAGGGGTTCGAGGAGCAGGTCGCCCGGGACTTCATCGCGCCGACGCTCGCCGAGCTCCAGCAGCGCGGGATCGACTACCGCGGGGTGCTCTACGCCGGGTTCATCCTCACCGACGAGGGGCCGAAGCTGCTCGAGTACAACGTCCGCTTCGGCGACCCGGACTCGCAGGTCGTGCTGCTCCGGATGACCTCCGACCTGACCGCCCTGTTGGCGGCCGCCGCCGACGGCGACCTCACCCAGGGCCCCGAGCCGACGTTCTCCGACGACGCCGCGGTCCTCGTGGTGGCGGCCAGCGAGGGCTACCCGGTCGCGCCTCGCACCGGCGACGCCATCAGCGGCATCGACCAGGCCGCCGGGGTCGAGGGCGTCACGGTGCTGGGTGCCGGCGTCGGCCAGCGCGACGGCCAGGTGGTCACCACCGGCGGCCGCGTCCTGAACGTCGTCGGCACCGGACCCACGATCGAGGACGCCCGGACCCGCGCCTACGAGGCGCTCGGCCACATCGCCTGGCCCGGCGAGCACCACCGCTCCGACATCGCCGCTCCCGCTCCCGGGCACTGAGCCGCCTCCACCCGGTTCGTCCGGGTGGGGCAGACTCACCCCATGGCGGGGATGCGGGGCTGGGCAGCGGTGGGTCTGGCCGCGGCCTGCGCGGCGTTCGGGGTGCCGAGCGCGCCGGTCGGGGCCGACCCGGAGCCGGGCCAGGTGGTGATCAACGAGATCCACTACCACCCGGTCACGGACAACCAGGAGTTCCTGGAGCTGCACAACCCCGGTGAGGAGCCGGTCGATCTGAGCGGGGCCTGCTTCACCGCCGGGATCGGCGGCTGCTTCCCGGCCGGGACCACCCTCGACGCCGGTGGGTTCGTGGTCGCCGCCCAATCCCTGGCGTCCTACGCCGCCGCCTTCCCCACGGCGCCGGTGCCGGCGCTGCAGTACACCGGCTCGCTGTCGAACAGCGGCGAGACGGTGACCGTCTCGTCGGCCGAGCCGGCGACCCTCGACACGGTCACCTACGCCGATTCGGCGCCCTGGCCGATGACGCCCGACGGCGACGGGCCGTCGCTCGAGCTGGCCGACCCGCTCGGCCCGAACACGGCGGCCGATGCGTGGCGTGCCGCGGACCCGGCCCCGACGCCGGGCGTCGTGAACAGCCAGTACGGCAAGGGCCCCGGTCCGGTGATCGGCTCGGTCGGGCCGGGTGCCGTCGCCGCGGACCAGCCGATCCCGTTCCAGGTCGTGGCCGAGCACGCCACGTCGGCGGCGCTCGAGGTGACCGTCGGGTTCGGCGCCGCTTCCACGGTCGACCTCTTCGACGACGGCGCCCACGGCGACGGCGCGGCCGACGACGGCACGTTCGGCGGTTCCGTGCCGGGCGTCCCCGCCGGCACGCTCGTCCGCTACCGGGCGGTCGCGACCAACGCGGCGGGCACCGCCATGCTGCCCGCAGCCGGGTCGACCCGGCCGCGCTCCGGGCTGGTGGTGGCCCGGCCGCCGGTCTCGTCTGCCATCCCGGTCGTCGACTGGTACGTGAAGCCGGCCGACTACGCGCGGCTGCTGGCCGCGCCGCGGGAGAACACCTACGTGCCGGCGGTGATCGCGGTCGACGGCGAGGTGTGGGACGGCGCCGAGGTGCGCATCAGCGGGCACGGGCGCAACCCGGCGAAGTACTCGTACAAGGTGAAGATGCCGAAGGGCAGTCCGCTCACCGCGTCGTTCCTCGCCCACCCGGTCGACGAGTTCGTGTTCGACGGCGACCTCGGCGATCCGACGGGGGTGCTCAACCCGCTCACCGCCTCGGTGTACGCCGACACCAACCCGCTGATCGCCCAGACCGCCAAGGTCCACGTCGAGCAGAACGGCACCGCCTTCGGCCTGTTCACCTTCACCGAGGAGTACGACAAGCTCTGGCGCCAGCGCAACGGACTGGACGGCCCGGGCGACCAGGAGCTCGAGCCCGAGGACTTCGTCGGCGTCTTCGCCGACGACGGCAGCGCGGCCGCGGTGGCCGCCCGGTACGAGAAGGTGGCGCCCGACGACGGCGACTTCACCCGGGTCTACGAGCTCATCCAGGTGATCGACTCCGCCCCGACGCCGGAGCGGATGGCCCGGCTCCGCGACCTGTTCGACGTGCCGGCGCTCATCGAGGCCCTCGCCGTCGGCGCCATCGTCGACAACTGGGACGTGACCGTCCACAACTACGTGCTGGTCCGCGAGGGCACCACCGGCCGCTGGGCCATCGTGCCCCGGGACTACGACGCCGCCCTCAAGGGCATCGAGGGCCTCTTCCCGTTCGGGCCGGACAACCTGGTCAGCGCCTTGCGGTCCGATCCCGAGCTGGAGGCCATGTACCTCCGCCGGGTGCGGACGCTCGCCGACCGGTACCTCGGTGGGGGCGAACTGGCGCAGCGCCTCGCCGCCCTGGCACCGTCCGTGACCGCCGAGCTGAACCAGGACCTGGTCCGCTGGCCTCGCACGCTGGACACCCAGGCCCAGGGCGTCGCGGCTCGCAAGGCGGTCATCGCCGCCCGCAAGACCGAGATCCTCACCACCCGGCGGACCGCCGACGACGTGCCCGCGGCGCCCACCCCGGGTGCGCCCATCGCCATCGCCTCGGCCCGGTTCGCCGGCGACGGCGGTGCCGCCCGCGATGCCGTCCGGCTGCGCAACCCGTCCGCCACCGAAGCCGTCGACCTCAGCGCCTGGCGCCTGCAGGGCGCCGGCACCGCCACCCTGCCACCCGGCACCGTCATCCCCGCGGGCGGTGAGCTGGTGGTCCCCACCGACGTCCTCGCCTCGGCCGGCGATCGCCTCCCGGGGACGTTCGTGGCCGGCGCCCTGGAGGGCGGGCTCGACGATGCCGGCGGCCTGCTCGAGCTGGTCGACGCCGCTGGGGCGATCCGGGGGTCCGCCGTCCTGGCCGACCTGGTGCCCGCGCCGCCGGCCGTCCCGACGGGCCTCGCCGTCGAAGCGTCGGCGGACCAGGTCGAGACCATCGCCGCCAAGGGGGCGGGGGTGCGCCTGACCGTGGCGGTGACCAACCACGGCCCGACGACGGTGGCCGCGGTCACGCTCGCCGGACCCGGCACGACGTGCGGGCGCACCCTCGGCCCGATGGCCGTCGGCGCCTCGGTCGTCGTCCGCTGCACCACCGCGGCCGGCCCGCACCTCGACCGCACGTACCGGTTCCGGGCCACCACCGGGTCCAGGACCGTGGCGTCGAACCGGGTCGAGGTCCGTACCCTCCGGCACCAGACCAACTACTGGTCGACCACGCTGTCGAGCGCGCCCCAGATCGGGACCGTCTCGCTCGGCGACGGCAACACGATCCACAGCCCGATCAGGCTCACCCCCACGGCGTCCGCCGGTCCGGACACGCCGCCGGTCCGCTGGCTGGTCGCCTCGGCGTTCGAGCCCGGGCGGGGCGTCCCCACCCAGGGCGCCGTGGTGCCGCCCGCAGCGACGACGACGGTCGGCTTCACCGAAGGCGTCCCGATCCGCCTCGCGTTCGCCGCTCGCAACGGTGCCGGGACCGGGGCGCGGACGCCGCTGACGCCGTTCCTCACCCCGCGCTCGAGCGTGAGCTGGCCGTACGCCTCGCCGTCCGAGCAGGTGACCGGGATCGTGCAGCTCCTCGACGGTCGGGTGCCCACCGCGGCCGAGCTCGACGCCTACGTGGCCCGCCTCGCCGCGGGCGAGTCGCCCGCCGACGTGATCGAGGACCGGCTCGAACAGGGCCGCTGGCCCAAGCAGGTGGCGCCCATGCTCCGCCTCTACGCCGCCTACTTCGGTCGGCCCCCGGACGCATCGGGCCTCCGGTACTGGCTCGCCCAGCGGGCCAACGGCCGCACCCTCGACCGGATCTCCTCGACGTTCGCCGCCTCGGCCGAGTTCCGCCGGTCCACGGGGTCGCTCGACGATGCCGCGTTCGTCCGGTTCGTCTACGCCAGCGTGCTCGGGCGCAGCCCCGATGCGTCGGGCCTCGGCTACTGGGTGAAGCGCCTCGGTGCCGGCTGGACCCGCGGCCGGGTCATGACGGCGTTCTCCGAGTCGAGCGAGGGCAAGACGAAGCTGGCCCCGCAGGTCGGGCCGACGCTGGTGACGGTCGCCCTCCTGGGCCGGCCGCCCTCCGCGCTGGAGGCGCAGCCCGCCACCGACTGGCTGCGTGCCGGGGGTTCGCTGGACACCGTGATCGACGGCGTCCGGTCGTCCGACGAGTACGCCGACCACGCCGGCTGACCCGCTCCGCCGGGCTGCGGCGTGGAGGCTGCGGGCCGCCCGCCGCTAGGTTCAGCCTCGTCCGCCTTCCGCCCGAGGAGCCAACGTGAGCCAGTACGAGCGCCGTGGCCGGGGCCACGCCGACGGGGAGGCGGGCGCATGGCGGATCGCGGGGTGACCGGCACCGTCGGCATCATCGGCGGCGGCCAGCTGGCGCGCATGACCCACCAGGCCGCGATCGGCCTCGGCGTCGACGTGTGGGTGCTGTGCCCCGATGCCGAGGAGCCCGCGGTGCGCGCCGGTGCTCGGCACCTGCCCGGCTCCCCGGACCGCTACGAGGACCTCGTGCGGCTGGCCGAGCGGTGCGATGCGGTGACGGTCGAGCACGAGCTCACCCCGCCCGAGCACCTCGAACGCCTCGCGCGCGAGGGCCATCGCGTGGCCCCCGGCGCCCAGGCGGCGAGCCTGGGGCGCGACAAGGCCGAGGCCCGGGCCGTCCTGGCCCCGCACGGGATCCCGACGGCGCCGTGGACGATGGCGTCGGACGCCGGGGAGCTCGAGGTGTTCGGCGACCAGGTCGGCTGGCCGCTGATCGTGAAGCAGCCCAGCGGCGGCTACGACGGCCGTGGCGTCTGGTCCGTCGACGGCCCGGAGCAGGCCCGCACCTCCTTCGAGGGGGCCGAGAGCCCGCTCCTCGCCGAGGCCCGGATCGCGTTCGCCCACGAGCTGGCCGTCATGGTGGTCCGGGGCAGCGACGGCGAGACCGTCACCTACCCGCCCTTCGAGACGGTGCAGGTCGACGGCCAGTGCCACGAGGTCTTCACCCCCGCCACCGTCTCCGACGACCACGAGCGCGAGGCTCGCCGCCTCGCGGTCGCCATCGCCCACCACGTCGACCTCGTCGGGGTGATGGCCGTGGAGCTGTTCGTGAGCCCCGACGGGCTGCTCCTGAACGAGCTCGCGGTCCGGCCCCACAACTCGGGCCACCTCACCATCGAGGCGTGCACGACCTCGCAGTTCGAGAACCACCTGCGCGCCGTGCTCGGGCTCCCGCTCGGTTCCACCGACCTCGTCGCCCCTGGGGCGGCCATGGTCAACGTGGTCGGGCCCGACGACGGCCACGACCCGTTCACCGACCTCGGCCCCGCGTTGGCCGTGCCAGGAGCACACGTGCACTCGTACCAGAAGGCGGCGCGGCCCAAGCGCAAGATCGGCCACGTCACGGCCACCGGACCGACGGTCGACGAGGCCCGGTCCACCGCGTCGCGAGCCGCCTCGGCCCTGACCGCGGGGGTGCCGGCATGACCGGGCCTCGCGTCGCCGTCGTCATGGGGAGCGCGTCGGACCTCCCCACCATGTCCGCCGCAGCGGAGGTCCTGACCGACTTCGGCCTGGCGCACGAGGTGCGGGTCGTGTCGGCGCACCGCACGCCCCACGACATGATCGAGTTCGGCACCACCGCGGCCGAGCGGGGCCTCGAGGTGATCATCGCCGGCGCCGGCGGTGCCGCCCACCTGCCGGGGATGCTGGCCTCGGTGACGACCCTGCCCGTGATCGGCGTCCCCGTGCCGCTGCGTCAGCTCGACGGGATGGACTCGCTGCTCTCGATCGTCCAGATGCCTGGCGGCGTACCGGTGGCCACCGTGGGCGTGGGCAACGCCCGCAACGCCGGGCTGCTGGCGGTGCGGATCCTGGCGGTCGGCGACGCCGACCTCACCGCGCGCCTCGTGGACCAGGCCGCGGCCAACGCCCAGCACGCCCGGACCCAGGACCACCAGGTCCAGGCCCAGCAGGACGGGCCTGGCTGACCACCGACCTGCTCCCCGGTGCCGGGCTCAGTTGACGGCGTGCTCGGGCTGGGCGGCGAACCGGCTGGACGGCGTGGGGAGGCCCTTCGGCACCGGCACGTTGCTCGTCCGGGGCGTGGCCGGCTCCGCCGCGACGTCGCCTCGCTTCGCGGCGCGCTTCATCGCCCGTGCGTTGGCCTTGGCCTCGGCCTTCTCGGCCTTCCGCTGGGCGCGCTCGGCCCGGCGGTCCGGACCGGGTGCGGCCTGGGCGGCCACCGGGATCGGCTTGTTCTTGTTGCGCACGCCCGAGGCGTTCAGGGCGCAGCCCACGCAGAACGGCGGCTTGTCGGGGCCGAACGAGTAGACGAGGCAGCGGCTGCAGTACGGCCGGGTGCAGGTCCGGCAGTAGGCCACGACCGGCTCTTCGTAATGTCGCATGCAGTGCGTCACGGATGCCCTCCCGAACAGTGCCCCACCTACATCGGCACGTTTCCTTCGCGAATCAAGCGATCTCGGCCAGGAAGCGCGCGAACCGTGCCGAGTACGGTCGAGGCGTGAAAGCCGCTGTTCCCAACGTCCTCGCCGCCCGCTACGCCAGCGGCGCGATGGTCGAGATCTGGTCCGCCGAGCACAAGATCATCCTGGAGCGCCGCCTGTGGCTGGCCGTCCTCCGGGCGCAGGCCGAGCTGGGGGTCGACGTCCCCGACGGCGTGATCGCCGACTACGAGGCCGTGGTCGGCCAGGTCGACCTGGAGTCCATCGCCGCCCGCGAGCGGGTCACCCGCCACGACGTGAAGGCCCGCATCGAGGAGTTCTCGGACCTCGCCGGCCACGAGCACATCCACAAGGGGATGACCTCCCGGGACCTCACCGAGAACGTCGAGCAGCTCCAGGTGCGCGACGCCCTGGTGCTCGTCCGGGGCCGGATGCTGGCCGTGCTGGCCCGGCTCGCCGAACGGGCAGCCGAGCACGGCACCACCGTCATCACCGGTCGCAGCCACAACGTCCCCGCCCAGGCCACCACCCTCGGCAAGCGCTTCGCCAACGCCGGCCAGGAGCTGCTGGTGGCGCTGCAGCGGGTCGACGAGCTCATCGCCCGCTACCCGCTGCGCGGCATCAAGGGCCCGGTCGGCACCCAGCAGGACATGCTCGACCTGCTCGGCTCGCCCGACGCCGTCGCCCGCATGGAGGAGGCGGTCGCCCAGCACCTGGGGTTCCGGGCCGTCCTCCACAACGTCGGCCAGGTGTACCCGCGCTCGCTCGACCTCGACGTCGTGTCGGCCCTGGTCCAGGCGGCCGCCGGCCCGTCGAGCCTCGCCACCACGCTGCGGCTCATGGCCGGCCAGGAGCTGGTGACCGAGGGGTTCAAGGAGGGCCAGGTCGGCTCCTCGGCCATGCCCCACAAGATGAACTCCCGGTCGTGCGAGCGGGTCAACGGCTTCGCAGCCATCCTCTCGGGCCACCTCTCGATGGTGTCGGCCCTCGCGGGCGGTCAGTGGAACGAGGGCGACGTCTCCGACTCGGTGGTGCGCCGAGTCGCCCTGCCCGACGCGTTCTTCGCCCTCGACGGCCTGTTCGAGACGTTCCTCACCGTGCTCGACGAGTTCGGCGCGTTCCCCGCGGTGATCGAGCGCGAGAACGAGCGCTACCTCCCGTTCCTCGCCACCACCAAGGTGCTGATGGCGGCGGTGCGCGCCGGCGTCGGGCGCGAGGAGGCCCACGAGGCCATCAAGGAGTCCGCGGTGGGCGTCGCCCTCGCGATGCGCCAGGGCGGCGACAACGACCTCATCGAGCGCCTCGCCGCCGACCCGCGCCTCGGGCTCGACCGCTCCGCCATCGACGCGGCCATCGCCAACCCGCTCGACCTCGTCGGCCTCGCACCCAGCCAGGTCAACGCGTTCGTGGCTGCCGTCGAGCACCTGGCGGCCGAGGACCCGGAGGCCGCGGCCTACCGGCCGGGCGACATCCTCTAACCCGCGAGCGGTTCCCGCACGGTCGTGCGCTCGGCCTTGTCGCGGTACATCTCCTCGTCGGCCTGGCGCAGGAGCTCATCGAGGCCCTGGGCGCCGAACGAGGTGGCCAGGCCCAGGCTGAGGCCCACCGCCACCTGGCCGGCATCGGTCGCGATCGGCTGGGCGACCGCCTCGCGCAGCCGCTCCATCAGCGCGGGGGCATCGGACTCGTCCATGTCGAGGCAGAGGATGGCGAACTCGTCGCCGCCCAGGCGGGCCACGAGGTCGTCGGGCCGCACGACCGCCCGCATCCGCTCGGCCACGGCCTGGAGGACCTGATCGCCGGCGCCGTGCCCGTGGCCGTCGTTCACGCCCTTGAAGCCGTCGAGGTCGCCGAAGATCACCAGGCCGTCGCGGACGCCGTCGCCGAGGCGGCGGTCCAGCTCCTCGGTGAACCGGCGCCGGTTCGCCAGGCCGGTGAGGGAGTCGTGGGCGGCGAGGTGGTCGAGCTCGGCCACCACGCCCGTCAGGCGGTCCGTCCGGTGGTGCAGCTCGAAGAGGCTCATCACCTGGTCCGCCAGGTCGGTGAGGGCGGCGAGCTGGTGGTCGGCGAGGTCCCGGGGCTCGTCATCGACCACGCACAGGCTGCCGAGGATCTGGCCTTCGCTCGTCGTGATCGGGGTGCCGACGTAGAGCCGGACGTCGCCGATATCGCCCGTCACGAAGGGGTTGTCGACGAAGCGGGGGTCCGTGCTCGCATCGGCGACGGCGATGCGCTCGCCCTCGGCCACCACGTGGGCGCACATCGAGTCGCCGCGCGCCACCTCCCCGGGCTCCATGCCCGTGGCCGCGGCCTGCCACTGGCGGTCGCGGTCGATGAGGTTGATGACGCCGACGCTCGCACCGGACACGTAGGTGGCGAGGCGGGTGATCGCCTCGAGGTCCGGCGTGGGCGGCTGGTCCAAGATGCCGTAGCGGTGCAGCGCAGCGATGCGGGCCTCGTCATCAGGGGGGATGGCGGCTTCCATCCCGTTCCTGTCGGTCGATCCGATCTCCTCAGGAGCGGTTCTGGCACCCTGGCGTGGGTGAATCTCGCTCACCTCCGCGGCCGGCCCGGCACCGGGTGCAGACGAGGTGTCCGGGGTTCGGTAGGTTCGGCGGATGGCTGAACCGGCGCTCCCGAAGCTCTACTCCGGCAAGGTTCGCGACATCTACGACGCCGGCGACGACCGGCTGCTCATGGTCACGTCGGACCGCTTCTCGGCGTTCGACGTGGTGCTGGACGAGCCCATCACCGACAAGGGCCGGGTCCTCACGGCGATGTCGGCCTTCTGGTTCGAGAAGTTCGCCGACCTCGTCCCCGGCCACCTCATCGCCACGTCCGGGCCCGAGCTCAACGCCCTCGGCATCGCCGACGACGACCCCGACCTCGCCGGGCGGGTCATGCTCACCCGCAAGGCCGAGATGCTGCCCGTCGAGTGCATCGTCCGCGGCTACATCACCGGGTCGGCCTGGAAGGAGTACCAGGCCTCGGGCACGATGAACGGCGCCCCGCTCCCCAGCGGCCTCCTCGAGTCGTCGAAGCTGCCCGAGCCGGTCTTCACCCCGTCCACCAAGGCCGAGGTCGGCGGCCACGACGAGAACATCAGCTACGAGCGGGCCGCCGAGCTCATCGGCGAGGAGCTGGCCGACCGGGCCCGCGAGGTCTGCCTGCGCATCTACCAGGAGGGGTCCGACTGGGCCGCCGAGCGGGGCATCATCCTCGCCGACACCAAGTTCGAGCTCGGCCTCCTCGACGGCGAGCTCATCCTCTGCGACGAGGTCCTCACCCCGGACTCCTCGCGCTTCTGGCCTGCCGACCAGTGGGTGCCGGGCACGACCCCGCCCTCCTTCGACAAGCAGCCGGTGCGCGACTACCTCGACGGGCTCGACTGGGACAAGACCCCACCGCCCCCGCCCCTCGGCGACGCCATCGTCGCGGCCACCCGCGCCCGCTACGTCGAGGCCTACGAGCGCATCACCGGCCGCAACTTCAGCGATTGGCCCGGAGTGCGGGCCTGACGGCCCTCTCGTCACTCGTTCGGCTGCGCCTCACTCCGTTCCTCGAACGTGAGGACGGGCTGACGCCCGACGTCTTCGCAGTTCGGCACGACTGCGTCGCACCGAACTGATCTTGGGGAGCTCCGCAAGCTCTGCCCCCCGAACCCCCCGGGCTCGCTTCGCTCGGAACCCATCACCCTGCCTCGTCCTCCGCAGGTTCTGGGATGGGCGGCTCGTGTGGGACGATGGGTCCATGCTGTTCTCCGTGCAGGTCGAGGTGTCGCTCCGCGAGGGGGTGGCCGACCCGCAGGGCGCCACCATCGAGCGGTCCCTTCCCCACCTGGGGTTCGACGGGGTGAAGGGCGTGCGGGTCGGCAAGTCGATCCGCTTCGACCTGGAGGCCGCTGATCAGGCGGCCGCCGAGGCCGAGGTGGCCGACCTCTGCCAGCGGTTCCTCACCAACCCGGTGATCGAAGACTCGGTCATCACCGTGACCGAAGGCGCCTCGGCCTGATGGCGCCCCGCGTCGGCGTCGTCCAGTTCCCCGGGTCCAACTGCGAGCTCGACGCCCTCGAGGCGGTCCGGCTGCTCGGCGGTGACGCCGAGATCCTGTGGCACGGCGACGCCACGGTGAACGGCGTCGATGCCGTCATCGTCCCCGGCGGGTTCGCCCACGGCGACTACCTCCGGCCCGGGGCCATCGCCCGCTTCTCTCCGGCCATGACCGCGGTGGCCGAGTTCGCCAAATCGGGTGGCCCGGTCGTGGGCATCTGCAACGGCTTCCAGGTGCTGACCGAAGCCGGTCTGCTGCCCGGCGCCCTCCAGAAGAACCGCGGCCTCAAGTTCCTGTGCACCACGGTGGAGCTGCGGGTCGACTCGACCGATTCCGTGCTCACCAGCGAGGCCTCGCTCGGCGATGTCCTGCGCGTCCCGATCAACCACTTCGAGGGCAACTACACCTGCTCGCCCGAGACCTTGGCCGAGCTCCAGGCCAACGAGCAGATCGTGCTGCGCTACGTCACCAACCCCAATGGGTCGATGGACGACATCGCCGGCATCTGCAACGTCGAGCGCAACGTGGTCGGCCTCATGCCGCACCCCGAGCGGGCGGTCAGCGACCTGCTCGGCTCGCAAGACGGCGTGCCGCTCCTGCGCTCGCTGCTCCTCCAGGCGGCCGCCTCCGCCTGAGCCCGGACGCGAGGCGACGCCGGCCCCAGGTGGGGCCGGCGCCGCGATCGACGTCCGTGGTGGTCGGGTGGTTCAGGCGCTGCGGCTGATGCCGGCGGCGCGGAGCACCGCCGGGGTCACGCCGACGGACCGGAACGCCCCGTAGCTGATGCCCTTGCGCGACGCGTAGGCGGCCGCAGAGGCGATGAAGTCCTTCTCCAGCGCAGCGATGTCGACCGTGGTCTCGCCGGCTGCGAGCTCGGCTTCGAGGTCGAGCTGCTCCTGGGTGAGCTGCAGCCGCTTCAACGGATCGGCCGAGGGGAGCTCGGCTGCGATCTTGTCGAGTCGCTTCTGCACCGATTCTGGGGTTCGCTTGCGACCCCGCTTGGGCTTGTTGGCCTCCAGAGCTTCGAGGTAGAGCCGAACGGCTCGCCCCTGCGAGCGGCCCTCCGCCAGGGCTGCCTTGTGCTCATCGGACATGGTTCGTGTCTTCTTCTTGGCGGGCATTGTCCCAATGAACCACCAATCGATGCCGACCACAAGTCGGCTTCGCAATATGTCCGATTCAACGAATGGTCATTTCTCCATTCTCCTTGGGTGACACTGGTCTCACTTGCCGGCGATCCGGGTGCTCCGAACGCCACCATTTCGGGCGCGCGATGGCGGTGCTATCGGGGGTAGGCGTGGAGCTCGGTTGCCTTCACCGAAGCCCAGACCTCCGTGCCGGATTGGAGCTGCAGGACGGCCAGCGAGGCGGTCGTGATCTCGGCCACGAGGGGCAGGGGGCCATCGAGGCGGATGCGCATGCGCTCGCCGCTCGGCTCGATGCTGGCGACGGTCATCGGCCAGCGGTTGCGGGCGCTGCCTTCGGGTTCGGCGGTGTGGAGGGCGACGGCGCTGGGCGGGATGGTCACGAACACGTCGCCCTCCGCCGCGTCGGCGAGGTGGATGACCGTCCCGCCCGTCTGCACCTCGGTGCCCGTCGCCACGCCCTGGATCAGGTTGGTGCCGAGGAGCTCGGCGACGTGGCGGCTCCGCGGGCGTGACGTGACCTCGGCCAGGGTGCCGGTCTGGGCGACCCGCCCGTGCTCGATGACCACGACGTCGTCGGCGAGCGTCAGCGCGTCGATCGGGTCGTGGGTCACGACGATGGCGATGCCGGAGAAGGTGCGGAGCGTGCGGCGCAGGTCCCGGCGGGTGTCGCCGCGCACCGTCGGGTCGAGCGCGGCGAGCGGCTCGTCGAGCAGGAGCAGGTCCGGCTGGGTCACGAGCGCCCGCAGGAGGGCGACCCGCTGGGCCTGGCCGCCGGACAGCGCCGAGGGCCGAGACCCCGCCTGGGCCGCGAGGCCCAGGGCCGCGAGCTGCTCATCGGCCCGGCGGCGCGCCTCGGCCTTGGCGACGCCCTGGGCCCGGAGCCCGAACGCCACGTTGTCCCGGGCGGAGAGGTGCGGGAAGAGGAGCAGGTCCTGGTGGACCATCCCGACCCGTCGGGCTTCGGGGACGACGAACGCCCGCGCGCCCGGGTCGTCGAGCACGGACCCGGCGAGCTCGATGCGGCCGCCGTCGAGCGCCACCGTCCCCTGGAGCGCCCGCAGCGTCGTCGTCTTGCCCGCACCGTTCGGGCCGACGACCGCCAGCACCCGGCCGGGCGCGGCGGTGAACGAGACGTCGAGGTCGAAGCCGTCGAGGCGGACCTGGATCTGTGCGGCGAGGGTCATCGTCGAGCACCGCCGAGCCACCGGTCGCGCAGGCCGACGAGCACCGCGAACGACACGAGGAGGAGCACCAGGCTCAGGGCGATGGCGCTCTCGGGATCGGACTCCAGCTGGAGGTAGATCGCCAGCGGGAGGGTCCGGGTGCGCCCGGCGATGTTCCCGGCGAACGTGATGGTCGCCCCGAACTCGCCCAGCGCCCGCGCCCAGCTCAAGATGGCGCCCGCGGCGACGGCGGGGGCGATGAGCGGCAGCGTGACCCGCCGGAAGACCTGGGTCGGCGACGCGCCGAGCCCGGCGGCCACCTGCTCGTAGCGGGCATCGAGGCCGCGCAGCGCAGCCTCCACGGTGATCACGAAGAACGGCATCGCCACGAACGCCTCGGCCAGCACGACCCCGGCTGGCGAGAACGTGAGCTGGATGCCGAACACGTCGTAGAGCCACGACCCCAGCGGGCTCCGACGGCTGAACGCCGACAGCAGGGCCACGCCGCCGACGACGGGCGGCAGCACCATCGGCAGCAGGACGAGGGCGCGCACGGCCGCCTTCCCCGGGATGTCGGTGCGGGCCAGGACCCACGCCAGCGGCATGCCCAGCGCGACCGCCAGGACCGTGGCCATGAGCGACGTCTCGATCGACAGGCGCATGGCGGCCGTCGACGTCGGCGAGCGGAGGTCGTCGAGCAGGTTGCCCCAGTCGGCTCGCTGGAGCAGGCCGATCAGGGGGAGGGCGAACAGGAGGAGCGCGACGACGGCGGCGAGGAGCACGAGCGCTGGCGGCCGCCGCCGGCCCCGGCTCACGCGGGAGGCAGGAAGCCCCGCTCCTCGAGGACCGCCTGGCCTTCCTCGGACGACACGTAGTCGACGAACGCGCTGGCCAGCGCGGCGTCCTGGGTGTCGGTCAGCACGGCGACAGGGTAGGTGGCGATCACGTTCTCGTCCGCGGGGATGGCCACCGTGTCGACGGCGTCGCCGGCGGCGATCGCATCGGTCACGTAGACGATCCCGGCGACGGCGTCGCCCTCGGTGACCGCGGCGAGCGTGGCCTTCACGTTCTGGCCCCGGGTGACCGAGCCCTCGGGGATCGTGACCCCGGCGTTCTCGAGGGCCTCGCCCGCGAACTTCCCGCAGGGCACGTCCTCGCCGCACAGCGAGATGATCCCGGCGTCGGCCAGGTCGGCGAGCGACTCGATGCCCTCGGGGTTGCCGGGCTTGGTCACGATCACGAGCTGGTTCTGGGCGAAGACGGCGGGCTCGCCCTTCACCAGGCCGGCGTCGGTGAGCTTCTCCATGTTCTTCTCGTCGGCCGAGGCGAAGACGTCGACCGGGGCCCCGTCGAGGATCTGCTGCGAGAGGGTGCCCGACGAGTCGAACGTGAAGGTGACCTTCGTTCCCGGGTGCTCCTCCTCGAACGCCGCGCCGATGTCGGTGAACGACTCGGTCAGCGACGCGGCGGCGGACACCGTGATCTCCCCCTCGAGCGGGGCCTCCGTCGTGGTCGCACCGCCGCCCGATGACGGGGCCTTCGTCGTGTCCGACGCCTCCGAGCCCCCGCTGCTGCCGCACGCGGCGAGGAGCAGGGCGATGCCCGCGAACAGGGCGAGCAGGGAACGGCGGACAGACATGGCGTGCTCCTCGTTGCAAGGTATTCCAAGCACCCTACCTCGCATCTGCGAGGTCAACCGCCCTCGATCCCGCACCCACGTGCGTTCGTGCGCCGCGAGGACGTGTGAACGCACGCGGCGCGGGCGGGGTCGCGTGCGTTCGTGCGCCGCGAGGACGTGCGGGCGCACGCGGCTTGGGGGCGGTCAGTCGGTGTGCCAGGCGTGCCAGAGGGTGGCGTACGTGCCGCCGGCGGCGATGAGGTCGGCGTGGGTGCCCTGCTCGACGACGCGGCCGGCGTCGAGGACCACGACCCGGTCGGCGGTGGCGGCCTGGCTGAGCCGGTGGGCGATGAGCAGGGCCGTGCGACCCTCGAGCGCGGCCGCGGCCGCGGTGTCGAGCACCCGGGCGCCGGCGCTGCCCGCTTCGGCGGTGGCCTCGTCGAGCACGACGACCATCGGGTCGGCGAGCACGACGCGGGCGAGGGCGAGGAGCTGGATGCGGCTGGCGTCGAGCTCGAGGGCGCCGTCGCCCACCTCGGTGTCGATCCCGTCGGGGAGCGACCGGGCCCAGTCCGCGGCGCCGACGGTGGCCAGCGCGTCGAGGAGCTCGTCGTCGGTGGCGGCGGGCCGGGCCATGCGCAGGTCGTCGGCGAGGGTCCCGGCGTACAGGTGGATCTCCTGGGTGACGAGCACCGCGGCCGGTCGGTCGCGGCGGTTGCCGAGCGCCTGCACGTCGACCCCGCCGATCGTGACCCGACCGGCCGACGGCTCGGCGATGCCGGCGATGAGGCGGCCGACCGTGCTCTTGCCCGCACCGGTCGCGCCGACGAGCGCCACCGTCTCGCCCGGTGCCACGCGGAGGTCGAGGTCGCCGAGCACGTCGCGGTCGGGCCGGTACCCGAACCGGACGCCGTGCAGCTCGACCGAGGCATCGGCCGGAGCGGCCGCCTCGTCGGGGACCGCAGGCGGCTCCATCGCGGTGATGCCGACGAGGCGCGCGAGGGCGGCGCCGGCCGACTGGGCCTCGTCGACGAGGTACAGGAGTGCGTTGATCGGGTTGAACAGGCGCTGGAACAGCAGGACCGCGGCGGTCACGGCGCCGGCGGAGAGGCCGTCGGCGTCGTACAGCCAGAACCCGACGACCAGCACCATCACCATGCCGGTGACCTCGGCCAGGTTCAGGCGGGCGAAGAAGCGGGTGCGCAGCCAGGTGGCGGCGAGCGACAGGTCGACGGCATCGCGCGACCGGTCGCGGACCTGGGTGAGGTGCTGGTCGGTGAGCCCCAGGGCCTGCACGGTGCTGGCGCCGCCCACGGTCTCCAGGAGCTGCTGCGACCGGCGGCCGGCGGCGACGCGCTCGCGGGCGTAGAGGGGTGCCGACCGCGGCAGGTACCACCGCATCGTGTGGACCTGGATCGGCGCGGCGCACAGACCGGCGAGCGCGAGGCGCCAGTCGAGGAACCCCAGGCCGACGATGGTCATGGCGATGGCGAGGGCCGATTCGAGCACCGTCGGGAACGCCTCCTGGATGGCCTCGTTCACGGCGGCGACGTCGCCGTCGACGCGGGCGGTGAGGTCGCCGATGCCGGCTCGCTCCACGTCCGCGAGCGGGACCTGGAGCGCGCGGTCCAGCACCTCCTCCCGGAGGTCGGCCAGCGCAGGGAGGAACGCCCGGGCCGCGAGCGCGGTGCCGGCGAGCGCGCTGGCCCCCTCGACGAGGGTGGCCAGCACGATGGCGACGACGGGTGCGGTGATGGCGCCGGCTCCGTCGCCGTCGACCACCACGTCGACCACGAAGCCGAGGGCGAGCGGCAGGACCAGGCCGGCAAGGGCACGCACCAGGAACAACGCGCCCGACGCACCCAGTGCGACCCGGTGGGGACGCAGCCGGGCGACGAGCGCGCGGCGCGTCGCGGTGGCGGACGCGGTGGGCAGCAGGGTGGCGTCGCTGGTGGTGCGGACGTCGGTGGCGGTCATCGCGCCACCAGCGCCCGGTAGGAGGGACTCGACGCGAGGAGGTCCTCGTGGCGACCGGTCGCGGTGACCGTCCCGCCCTCGACGTGGGCGACCACGTCGGCGACGGCGAGGAGCGCAGGGCTGCTCGTCACGACGACCGTGGTCCGCCCGCGGCGCTGCTCGCGCAGGCCGTGGGCGATGCGGTCCTCGGTGACCGCGTCCACCGCGGTCGTGGGCTCGTGGAGCACGAGCACCGGCGGATCGGCGGCGAGGGCGCGGGCCAGGACGAGGCGCTGGCGCTGTCCTCCCGACAGGGCCAGTCCCCGGTCTGCGATCGCGGTGTCGAGACCGTCGGCCAGCGCCTCGACCATCTCGTCGACACCGGATGCGACGAGCACCGGGTCGATCGGCGGACCGGCCGCGCCGTCGCCCGCCGGCCCGGTGATGGCGGCGCGCACCGTCCCGTCGAAGAGGGCGGCGTCGTGCTCGCTCACCAGGACCTGGCGGCGCACCGCGTCGATCGGCAGCGTGGTCACGTCGACGCCGTGGAGCGCCACGGTCCCGTGCTCGGCGTCGCGCCACCGGCCGAGCAGGTCGATGAGCGCCTCGGCGTCCGGGCCGTCGCTCGCGGCGACGGCGACGAGCGAGCCGGGGGCGACCGCGAGGTCCAGGCCGCGCAGGCTGGCGTGCTCGACCGTGCGGAGCTCGACGGCGGGCGCGTCGGCGGAGGCGGGGGCGTCGGCTGGCGTGGGAGCGTCGCCGGCGACGACCGCGGCGGGGGCGTCGAGGAGGTTCGCCACGCGGGTGGCCGAGGCCCGTGCCGCGGCGCCCATGGTGGCGGCCATGGCGACCCAGCCGAGCGGTCCGACGAGGAACTGGGTGGCGCCGACCGCGGCGATCAGCTGGCCGATGGTGATCGTGCCGTCGGCGGCCTGCCGGCCGGCGAGCAGGGCGATGACCGCGACGAACACGCCGGTGATGACCGTGGCGAGACCCTGCTGCGCCGCGATCAGGCGGGTGGCGTGGAGGCCGGCGTCGAGCGACCGCCGGCTCGCCGCCCGGTAGCGCTGCGACGCCACCCGTTCGGCGTGCAGGCCCTTCAACGGGCGCAGGCCCCGGAGCAGGTCGGTGGCGACGGCCGCGGCCCGTCCGACGTGCTCCTGCTGGACCGACAACCGGCCCTCGATCGGCTTGGTCAGCACCTGCAGCAGCCACAGCACGGGCGGCAGGCCGAGCAGGATCAGGAACCCGAGCGGCGGCGACACCCACAGCACGACGACCGCGACCGAGGTGAGCGCGGCCATCGAACCGGCCCGCAGGAACAGGGCCTCGGGGTACTGCATCACCGCGTCGACGTCGCTGCTCGCGATGCTCACGACCTGTCCGGCCGGTGGACGGTCGGCGATGCCCCGGTGGTCGACGGCGCGGGCCGCCAGCTCGAGCCGGAGGTCGTGGCCGACGCCCTCCATCGCCGTGCTGATCGTCCGGTCCGCCCACCGCCACGACGTGGAGAGGGTGGCGAACACGAGCGCGATCAGGAGGAGCCAGCGCCCGAGCGACGCCCCGTCGCCGTGGACGATGGCACGGTCGATCGTGATGCCTGCGAGGACGGGCACGAGCAGTTCCCCGACCTGGTGGGTGACGAACAGGACGGACGCGATCCGCACCCGGCGACGGTGCCGGGTGCGGATCGAGCGAAGGAGGTCTCGGCCGGCGTCCTCGCCGGGTCCGGTGTCGGACAAGTCAGGCTTCGCCGGTGGTCGAGGGCCCGTCGCCGGCGATCGTGGCCTTCAGCGCGGGGACGAGCTGCTCGAGGACGTACGGGAGGCTGAGCGGGCTGCTGAAGTAGATGGCGCCGGCGGTGGTCCCGTCGGTGTAGACGAGCCGGTCCTCCTTGACGGCGTCGAGGGCGTTGAACAGCGGCTCCTCCTCGAGCGCGGTGCGGTCCTCGGGCTTCTCGGTGCCCCAGATCAAGACGTCGGCGGTGTCGAGCACACCGAGGTTCTCCATCGGGATGTACGCCTGGCCGCCCTCTTCGGTGACGTACTGGTCCAGCTCGGCCGGCACGTCGAAGCCGAGGTCGGTGAGGAAGTCCGTGCTCAGGCCCTTCTGGTAGGCGATGGCCTCGCCGTCGTAGAAGGCGTTCTGCAGGAAGATGGCGTCCTTGCCGGCGAACTCGGGGTTCGCCTCGGCGGCGTCGGCGAACTGCTGCTCGACGTCGGCGACCAGGTCCTTGGCGGCCTGCGGCTGGCCGATGGCCTCGCCGATCAGCTCGGTCATCGGCTTCCACTCGGAGAACCACGGGTTGGCGCCCTTCACCTGGGCGACCGTGGGGGCGATGGCCGACAGCTTCTGGTAGCTGTTCTCGTCGAGCCCGGCGTTGAGGCCGAGGATGAGGTCCGGCTCCAGCGCCGCCACCGACTCGTAGTCGATGCTGTCGGTGTTGGTCAGCACCTCGGGGTGGGCGCCGTCGAGCAGGTCGTGGGCCCAGGGCCACGTGGCGTCGGGCTGGTCGCCGTACCAGTCGGTGACGCCGACCGGGATGACGCCGAGGGCGAGCAGCGTGTCCTGCTCGGTGTACCCGACCGACACGATGCGCTGGGGCTCCTCCTCGATCGTGGTCTCGCCGAGCGCGTGCTCGACCGTGACGGGGAAGGCACCGTCCTCGGCCTTGGACACGAAGGTCGTGGTGGTCTCGTCCTTCGCGCCCGAGTCGGACGATCCCGAGTCGGAGCTGCCGCAGCCGGCGAGCACGGGGAGGAGGAGCGCTGCGCTGAGGAGCAGGGCGCGGGTCGAGGTGGCGCGTCGTGTCATGAAGGGGACACTACCCATGTTGTTAGGGCGGCTTACCAACTGAGGTCAGCCTGACTGGACACCGACCGGCTCCGGGACGCGCCGGTGCCCCGCTCCGGAGAGCGGGGCACCGGGTCTCCCCCCAGGCCAGGTCAGTACTGCGGGAGCAGCATGATCGTGAGCGCCATGTTCCCGCCGTAGGGGCTCTTCTGGAGGTGGGCGCCCCAGAGGTCGACCGTCTCGGCCGGGCCGGCGCTGTCGAGCATGTCGTCACGGACGTCGGCGGCGGCGACCACGCCCTGCGAGCGCTTGCGGTACTCCTCGGACTCCGAGAACTGGACCATGACCTTGCCCCGGCTCATGCCCTCGTTCAGCTTCTTCGTCCAGTACGCCTTGCCCGACGGGTCGGGGGAGCGGTCGAACAGGTTGCTGTAGATCAGATCGAGGAACTGGGCGTGGCTCACCGTGCCGTACTTGGTCTTGAACTCGTTCGAGCCGGCGAACTTGGCGGCGATGTCGTTGAGGGTCGTCGTGCCGCTCGACCGCTTGGCGACCCAGTAGTCGAGGCCGGCGTGGTCGGGGGCCCGCTTGAAGAAGGCTCGGTAGAGGCGGATGATCGGCGACCGCTGGCCTTGGCGCTGCGGGTCCGAGATCACCTTGTCGAGGATGTCGGCGGGCGTGGCATCGCCGAACTCCAGCGCCTGCACGTCCGTCGCCAGCTCGAACGGCGAGGGCTTGCGGCCCAGGAAGTCCTGGTACTGGCGGGTGACGAAGGCCTCCTCGTCGACGCCGAACTTGAACAGGTCCGTCCGGCCGGGGTTGGTGAAGGCGTTGATCGAGACCCAGGCGCTCTTGCCGTCGCCGTTGACCGCCCGGATCTTGTACCGGTACGTCGTGCCGGGCTGGAGGCCCTCGTCGAGGACCATCGTCGGGCCCCACTGCCAGGACTCGAGGACCTGATCGCTGTTCGGCAGGGTCTTCTGGACCTCGTAGTTCCAGACCTCGGCGCCACCGGCGGGCGGCGCCCAGTACACCCGGGCGTGGTCGTGGTACCCGGCGGCCACGATCGGGCGGGGCATGTCGGGAGCAGCGGCGGCCGCCGGCTTGGCGTCGAGGCCGACGAGGCCGAGCACGCTGGACGCGGCCAGGGCGAGGGCGACGAGGCGGCGCCCGCGGCGCGGCGCGGTGGTCGACGGGGTGGTGGGGGCGAGGGTGGACGGCATCGGTGCTCCGTGGTGTCGGGCCGGGCCGAGGTGCCCAGCGTCGACGGGGGAGAGCGCGCACCCACCCGCGGCCGCACACATTTCGCGCGGGGATTCCGTAGGTTCTCCGCGATGGCCGCCGAACCCGCCTCCCGCCACCCGCTGCGCATCGGCGAGGCCGCCGACCTCCTGGGCGTCAGCGTCGACACCGTCCGCCGACTCGTGGACAGCGGCGCGGTCGCCGGCAGCCGCACCGACGGCGGCCAGCGCCACGTCGACGGCGTCAGCCTCGCCGCCTACCTCGTCGAGCACGCCGACGTGCCCCGCGGCGGATCGGCCCCCACCCGCAGCGCCCGCAACCGCTTCACCGGCCTGGTGACGAAGGTCCAGGTCGACGGCCTCGTCGCCCAGGTCGAGCTCCAGGTCGGCCCCCACCGCATCGTCTCGCTCATCACCGCCGAGTCGGTCGCCGACCTCGCCCTCGAGCCCGGCATGATCGCCACCGCGAGCGTGAAGGCCACCTCCGTCGTCGTCGAGGTCCCCGGAGCCTGACCCTCCTCCGGGTCCCACCCACCCAGTTGCTCCTCGCCCGATGGCGTCGGGCGCGTTGTCCCGGGCGTTGCGTCGTCGTGGGTCTCGGTTGCGGAACCCACGCGCCCGGGGGATCGCGGGGTGCGTCGTCTCGGGAGCTTTCACCGGGTCCGGCTCGCCCTGGGCCTGGGGGTGGGTCTCGTCGCAGGTCCAGGAGGAGCGGCAAACGTCGCGACGAGACCCGGCGACACGGGTTCCAGGGGTCGGGTGGGTGGCCGGTAGCCTCAGCCGGGTGACCGACGCTGATGCCACGCCGATCCACATCGCCCTCGGGCTGACCGATTCGGAGCTCGGCGACATCGTCGAGATCCTCGGGCGGGAGCCCAACCGCCTCGAGCTGTCGATGTACTCGGTCATGTGGTCGGAGCACTGCTCGTACAAGTCGAGCCGGGTGCACCTGAAGCGCCTGCCCACCGAGGGCGAGGGCGTGCTGGTCGGGCCGGGCGAGAACGCCGGCGTGATGGACGTGGGCGACGGCATCGCCGCGGCCATCCGCATCGAGAGCCACAACCACCCCAGCTACATCGAGCCCTACCAGGGCGCGGCCACCGGGGCCGGCGGCATCCTCCGCGACATCTTCACCATGGGCGCGCGGCCCATCGCCCTCATGGACCCGCTGCGGTTCGGTCCGCTCGACGACGCCCGCAGCCGCTGGGTCGCGGAGGGCGTCGTGTCCGGCATCTCCGGGTACGGCAACTCGGTGGGCGTGCCCACCGTGGGCGGCGAGGTGATCTTCGACCGCTGCTACCAGGGGAACCCGCTGGTCAACGTGCTGTGCCTCGGCATCTTGCCGGTCGACCGGCTGGTGCTGGCCAAGGCCACGGGCGCCGGGAACCTGGCCGTGCTGCTCGGGTCGTCCACGGGTCGCGACGGCATCGGCGGCGTGAGCGTGCTCGCCTCGGCCGGCTTCGACGAGGGCAGCGAGGACAAGCGCCCCGCCGTGCAGGTGGGCGACCCGTTCGAGGAGAAGCGGTTGATCGAGGCGTGCCTGGCACTGCTCGATGCCGGTCTCGTGGTCGGCATCCAGGACCTCGGTGGCGCCGGCCTCACCTGCGCGGCCAGCGAGACCGCCGCCAACGGGAAGATGGGCATGGACTTCGACGTGTCCGCCGTTCCGCGCCGCGAGGAGGGCATGGAGCCGTTCGAGGTGATGACCTCGGAGTCCCAGGAGCGGATGCTCGCCATCGTCACCCCCGAGGGCCTCGACGAGGTCATGCGCCTCTGCGAGCGCTGGGAGGTGCAGGCCACGGTCGTCGGCAAGGTCACCGAGCCGGTCGACGGCGTCGGCCAGCTGCGGATCGTCGACGGCTTCGACGGCGAGGTGCTCGCCGATGTGCCTGCCAGCAGCCTCCACGATGCTGCGCCGCTCTACCACCGGCCGCTGGCCGAGCCTGCCGACCGGGTCGAGCGCGCCGCCCAGCAGCCCGCGGCGCCCACCGACCCCGGTGCGGCCCTGCTCGACCTGCTGTACGACACCACCTGGGTGTCGTCGCAGTACGACCACCAGCTGTTCCTCAACACGGTCGAGGGCCCCGGCGGCGACGCCGTCGTCCTGCGGCTCAAGCACCCGACCACCGGCGAGGACACCGGGCGCGGCCTGGCCATCACCACCGACGGCAACCACCGCTGGTGCGCGGTCGATCCCCGCCAGGGCACGGCGCTCACCGTCGCCGAGTCGGTGCTCAACCTGGCGTGCGTCGGCGCCCGGCCCATCGCCGTCGTGAACTGCCTCAACTTCGGCAACCCGGAGCACCCGGAGGTCATGTGGCAGCTGTCCGAGGCGGTCGACGGCATGGCCGAGGCGTGCGAGGCGTTCGGGCTGCCCGTCATCGGCGGCAACGTGAGCCTCTACAACGAGTCGCGGGGCACCAACATCGACCCGACGCCGGTCATCGGCCTGCTCGGCGTCGTCGACCAGCTCGACAAGCGGCCCCCCGGCGTGACCATGGCGGACGGCGATGCGCTCGTCCTGCTCGGCGACGACCTGTCGACCGCCGACCCCTCGCTGGCCGGCTCGGCCGTCGCGTGGGCGGCGGGCGAGCACGGCGGCACCCTCCCGGCCTTCGACGGTCCGGCCCACACCCGGGTCGCCGACCTGGTGCGGGACCTGGTGAACGACGGTGCGCTGAGCGGCGTCCACGACGCCTCCTCCGGCGGCCTCGGGGTGGCCCTCGCCGAGCTGACCTGCCGGTCCGGGCTCGGCCTCCGGGTCGAGGCCGTGGTGAGCGCGGCGCAGCTCTTCAGCGAGTCGCCGTCGCGCGTCGTGGCGGCCGTGACCGCCGACCAGGCCGACGAGGTCCTCGCCCGCGCCGCAGCGGCCGGGGTCCCGGCCGTCGCCCTGGGTCGGGCCGGGGGCGATCGCCTGGCCATCGGCGAGGTCGTCGATCTCCCCGTCGACGAGGTGGTCCGCACCTGGCGCGACCGCCTGCCGGTGGCGCTCGGCGCCGGCACCACGCAGGCCTGATCGCCCGTGGGAACGCCCTGACCAGGCGTTCTCCCCGCCACCTGTCGCGGACCTGCAACGGGATCGCAATGCACGCACGGTGAGATCTGTGGCACGCTGTGCGCGTTCGGCGGGATCTCGAGCAGCGCCTTCGGCGCGGTCCGCGGCAACCGACGTACACCCCAACGTTGGTTCCACCGAAAGCCGTCTCGCCCGTGCGCCGCTCCACCCGTCTCGCCCTGCTCGCTGCCGTCGCCGGCCTCGTCGTGCCCGTCGCCGGCCAGACCTCCGTGTCGGCCATCGACCAGGACCTGGTCGTGCCGACCACCAGCGGCGCCCCCGGCACCGAGGTCGTCGTCTCGTCGGCCAGCTGCGTGCCCGACGACGACGGCACGACGTTCCAGTACCTGTGGGTCCGCCTCGTGTCGGGCACCGCCCCGGCGCAGGTCCTCGCCGGCAGCGCCACCTCGTTCGGCGACGAGGAGGCGGCGGCGATGATCGTGCCCGACTGGGTCGACCCCGACGCCCCCGCCACGATCGAGGCCACCTGCGTGTCGGTCGGGTTCGACTTCGACGCGGACGCGCCGGAACCGGTCCTCGACCTGCAGCCGTACGACCCCGTCGCGTTCGACATCCTCCCCTCGGCCGACGCACCGGTGCAGCAGCGCACCTACAGCCGCACCTCGATGCTGGCCGGCCAGGGCTTCTCGGTGGCGGGCTCGGGCTGCTTCGTCGAGGACCCGGAGTACGCGTACGTCGACGTCGTCCCCGGCAGCGACCTGTCGTTCAGCACGCTCAGCCCGGTGGGCATCAGCGGCGACGGCGACATGGACGGGGACGCGTTCGAGGCCTTCGCGACCTTCGTGAACGGCGGCATCACCATCTCCAGCGACCAGTACGGCATCGTGGAGATCGACGAGGTCGGCACCGACCTCCCGGCCGGCACCTACAGCTCGGTCTCGTACTGCGCCTCCGAGGACGGGGCGACGCTCGTGTACGAGCCGCAGCTCCTCGAGATCACGGGCAACGCCCCGTTCGACGCCATCGACCTGACCGTCCCGGCCGACTCCCGGGCGGCCACCCTCGCCGGTCAGTCCTGCACCGCCGGCGACGTCGAGGGCTACTTCTGGGGCGAGGACACCGCCACCGACTTCGAGGAGCTCGCCCGCACCGCTCCCGACGGGCCGGTCAGCCCGGCCGGCATCGCCGGCGGTCGCGGAGCCGTGGACCCGACGTTCCTCTCGGCGGCCGGCGCCGCCGAAGGGCCCGGTGGTCGTGACCGGGTGATCGACGAGGCGGGGACCGATCTGGTCATCACCCCCGCCGCCGACGGCACCTGGTCGGTGACCGACGAGGTCGACTTCGACCGGGGCTTCGTCGGCTCGTTCACCGCGTGCGGCGACCCGCTCGCCGACGGCTTCGTCTACGACGCGCAGGCCGCAGCGGTCGACGTCGCCGTCGTCGAGCCCACCACGCCGCCCACCGTGCCGCCGACCACGCCGGCACCGGCCCCCGCCGACGCCGTCGCCGGCTCGCCGACCTACGCCGGCTGACCGCCGCACCCGCCGCATCCACCACCGCTCCGACTGGGAACCACGATGATCCGACGCCGCAACGCCATCCTCCTCGCCCTGGGCCTGATCGCCCCGCTCGCCCTCGTCGACGCGCCGGCGGGCGCCATCGACCAGGACCTGGTGGTCTCGACCGCCGCCGGCCCGCCCGGGACCGCCATCACCGTCTCGTCGGCCAGCTGCGAGGACCCGGTCGACGAGAACGCCATCATCGAGGCGTCGCTCTACGTGGGCACCGCCCCGGACCAGCAGATCGCCGCCTACGGCAGCGGGTACCAGGGGTCGGTCGTCCTCACCGTCCCGGACTGGGTCGACCCCGACCAGCCGGCCGTGATCGAGGCGTCCTGCTACTTCTTCACCGAGGAAGGCAACGACGACTTCCTGGAGTACGACCCGGTCGCCTTCGACATCGAGCCGGGCATCGGGGCACCGGTCCAGGTCCGCACCTTCAGCCGCACCGAGCTGCTCGCCGGCCAGGGCCTGATCGTCAACGGCTCCTGCGGCCCGGACCTGGCCAACAGCTTCGTGACCGCCGCCGTCTTCGAGGGCACCGACCAGACCGGCAAGGAGCTGACCGGGATCGCCGGCCAGGGCTGGGCCGAGGCCGACGGCGACGGCGCGTTCGAGCTGAACCTGATCGTGAACGACGCCTTCGTGGGCTTCGGCATCGAGGGCGAGGACGAGCAGGTCCTCGACATCGTCACCGAGGAGGTGCCGATGTCGATCGAGCCCGGCGACTACACCGCGTTCGTGTACTGCTCGACGAACGACGAGGAGTCCCTCCTGTTCCTCGAGCCCCAGCCGCTCGTCATCACCGGGACCGCGCCCACCGGCGACATCGACCTGGTCAACGAGGCCGACACCCGCAACGTCACCCTCAGCGGCACCTGCGAGGCCGGCGAGGTCACCGGCGGGTTCGAGTCGTACTCGTTCGCGGAGCTGCGCTCGGGCCTGGTGGCGTCCGGTGGCGACGCCGTCGACCCGCACAACCGGTTCGAGGCCGCCGTCGCCGCCGCGACCCCCGCGCTCCCCGACGGCCGGCCCGCCCACGTGGTCCGCGCCGGCGACGCCGACCGGATCCTGAGCGACCAGTCCTTCGTGGACATCGCCGCCGCACCCGACGCCGACGGCGCCTGGCAGGTGGACGAGGCCACCGACTTCGACGAGGGCATCGTCATGGCCACCGCGTTCTGCGGCGACCCGTTCGCCGACGGCTTCGCCTACGACCCGCAGGGCGTCTCGGTCCAGGTCCCCGAACCGACCACCACGGTGCCGACGGTCCCCACGACGGTCCCGCCAGCACCGCCGGCCAACGCGGTCCAGGGCACGCCGGACTACGCCGGCTGACCGGGCGCGTCGCCCATGATGGGGCGGTGACCACCCTGATCTTGGCCTCGGGCTCGCCCCGGCGGCGCGTCCTGCTCGGCGAGCTGGGCGTGCTGTTCGAGGTGCGCCCGGCCGACGTCGACGAGACCCCGCTCCCCGGTGAACCGGCCGAGGAGCTGGTCCGTCGGCTCGCCGTGGCCAAGGCCGAGGCCGGCATCGCCGCCGCGACCGAGCAGCCGGTGGTGGTCCTCGCCGCCGACACGCTCGTCTCGGTCGACGGCGAGGTCCTGGGCAAGCCGGTCGACGAGGCCGACGCCGCCCGCATGCTCCGGCTCCTCTCCGGGAGCCGGCACCAGGTGCTGACCGGCGTCGCGGTCGCCTCGGCCGATGGCGGTGCGGCGGCGATCCACGTGGAGGTCGAGGTCACGCACGTGCACATGGCGGCGTGGACCGAGGAGCAGATCGCGGCCTACGTGGCGTCGGGCGAACCGATGGACAAGGCCGGTTCGTACGCCATCCAAGAGGTCGGCGACCGGTTCGTCACCGAGATCGAGGGCCGCTTCGACAACGTCGTCGGCCTGCCCGTGGACCGCACCCGGCGGATGCTCGCCGACGCCGGGCTGGACCTGCCGCCAGCGGGTCAGCCGCCGGTGGGTCAGCCGCCGGAGGTGTAGGCGTCGGCTCCGGCGCCGAGCGGCTCGGGGCTGTCCCGATCGTCCCAGAACCCGTCGGGCACCGTGACCGGCCGCGGCCCGTGCTGGTGGCCGCGGGGGAGCCCGATCGACTCGGGCGGCAGGCCGATCGTGGGGTCGAGCTCGTCGAGGATCGCCTCGAACTGATCGAGGGTGTCGGCCTGCACGAGGCGCTTCCGGATCGCCGGACCCACCGGGTAGCCCTGCAGGTACCAGCCCACGTGCTTGCGGATGTCCTTCACGCCGACGTGGTCGCCGTGCCACTCGGCCAGGCGGCGGGCGTGGTCGCGCAGCGTCGCCGCCACCACCGCCATCGGCGGCGCCGAGTCGACGGCTTCGCCCCGGAACGCGGCGGCCAGGTCCCCGAACAGCCACGGCCGGCCGAGGCAGCCCCGCCCGACGACGACGCCGTCGCACCCGGTCTCGTCGACCATCCGCAGCGCATCGGCCGCCACCCAGATGTCGCCGTTGCCGAGCACCGGGACCTCGCGCACGACCTCCTTCAGCCGGGCGATCGCCGACCAGTCGGCCTGACCCGAGTACGCCTGCTCGGCCGTGCGGGCGTGGAGGGCCACGGCGGCCGCACCCTGGGCTTCGGCGATGGGGCCGGCGTCGAGGTACGTCAGGTGGTCGTCGTCGATGCCCATGCGGAGCTTCACGGTGACCGGCACGTCGCCCGCCCCGCGCACGGCGGCGCCGACGACCTGGGCGAAGAGCGTCCGCCGCCAGGGCAGCGCCGAGCCGCCGCCGTGCCGGGTCACCTTGCGCACGGGGCAGCCGAAGTTGAGGTCGATGTGCTCCGCGCCCTGCTCGGTGACGAGCTGGCGGGCGGCGTCGTGCATCACCGCCGGGTTGGTGCCGTAGAGCTGGATCGACCGCGGCTGCTCACCGGGCCCGAACCGGGCCAGCGAGTACGTCTTCTCCTGCCGCTCGACCAGGCCGCGCGCCGCGATCATCTCGCTGACGTACAGCCCGGCCCCGTGGCTGCGGCACAGATCCCGGAACACCGCGTTCGTGACGCCGGCCATCGGCGCGAGCACGACCGGAGGCCACACCTCGTGCGGCCCGATTCGAAGGCTCGGCGCCTCGGCAGTGGTGGTGGGATCAGCGGTCGGGGCGGTCATGGCGCCATCCAGCGTGCCAGCCACCCCACCGACAACCCAACCGCCACCCACCGCCACCCACCCCACCCACCCCACCCAACCCGAACTTCGTATGTGGGAGCTCCGCCTGGTGCGCTCCGGCATACGAAGTTCGCCTCGGGTCGAGCGTCCCACTCGAACTTCGTATGCGAGAGGTCCCGTACGTGCGCTCTGGCATACGAAGTTCGTGGGAGGGGGTCGGAGGGGGTGGGAGGGGTGGGAGCGGGTGGGAGCCTTGGGTGGGCGGGTCGGTCAGGGGGTGATGGCGGTGGCGAGGCGGGCGGCGGTGCGCTCGACGATGACGAGGTCGAGGACCGGGGCGCCGATCGCCGCTTCGAGGATGGTCCGGTCGGCGTGGATCGCCTGGGCGGCGTCGGGGGTCATCGACGTGCGGGCGAGCCAGGCGTCGACGGCCGCGAGCAGGTCCCGGTTCTCGGCGACGATCGCTGCGGCGTCGGCTCGGGCGACGGCCTCGGCCGGGTCGAGGGCGTCGTCGGGACCATCGCCGTCGACGAGTGGCTCGGGGCGGGTCCGCTCGACGCGGGCGAAGAAGCGCTCGAGGGCGTCGCGGGTCACCCGCTGGTTGCGGCGGGCCCGGAACGCCCCGACGGTCAGGTCCAGGCGGGCGGGCAGGTGCGGAGGCGACTCCTCGACCGCGGGGCTGCGGGGCGTGCCGGCCTCGACGCGCACGGCGATGAGCGGTTCGTCGGCCGGGGCGATCGCGGTGCCGAGCGGGACGACGACGGCGACGGCATCGGGTCGACCGCTCGGGCTGACCGACCACCCGAGCTCGCTGGCGACCTCGTCGATCAGCTCGATGACCCACGTCCCGGCGAGCCCGTCGGCGACGTCGGCTCGGAGCCCGAGGGGCGCGCTCACGCGGCGGCCGGGGACGACGGCGAGGTGGGCGTCGACGGCTTCTTCACGTAGCTCCGGCCGAGCAGGAAGATGATCGGGAGCGTGAAGAGCAGCGGGCCGAGGAACGCGAACGGCCGGCCGAGCCACCACATCACCGTGGGCTCGCGGACCTGCTGGTTGTGCAGCACGAAGTACCCGAACGCGGCCCAGAGGGCCATGCCCGTCGAGTGGAAGAGGAACAGCGGGAGCGAGAACCGGTTGATGACGTCGTTCGCCGTCGCCCAGCGCCGGGACGTCTCGAGCCGGTCCAGCACCCACGGCCGGATGAGCAGCGCCACACCGGCCTGGAACAGGAGCAGCGCCAGGATGCAGATGGTCGGCGGCGCCATGTTGGAGAACTTCTCGCCGGGCACGCCCACCATCGACCCGGGGTAGATGTTGCTGCCGACCAGCCCGGCCAGCCCGAACAGGCCGATCCACATCAACCCCCACGCCACGCGCCGCCCGAGCGCCACGAGCTCCTCCCAGAAGTACCCGAGCTGGTGGCAGGTCCCCCAGATGACGAAGAAGTTGGCCCAGCCCGCCCACGAGACGTGGTGGCTGAAGCGGGCGACGTCGAGCAGCACCGCCACCCCGACGCCCCACACCAGGACGAGGGCACCGAAGCGCTCGTGGAGCCAGTACGTGATCGGGAACAGGGCGATCAGCACGACGTAGACGATGATGAACCACAGCGGGCTGAGGATCAGCTTCACGGCCCTCGGCACCCCGTCGACGTCCCAGAGGAACACGGCGACGGTGCCGAGCAGCCACCACCCGAACGCCAGGATCAGCGCCGGCCGGGCGAGGTGCTTCACCCGGTACCAGGCGAACTGGACGGTCGTGCGGAACCGGCCCTTCTCGTGTCCGGCCTCCCACGCCTCGGTGTGCGCGTAGCCGCCGACGAAGAAGAACAGCGGCATCACCTGGAACAGCCAGGTGGCGATGAACAGGCCGCGGGTGAAGCCGATCGGGTTGGTGGCGTGGGGCCCGTCGTGGCGCCAGATGATGATGGTGAAGACCCAGTGCCAGGCGACGACCACCAGCAGGCTGAAGGCCCGGATGAAGTCGATGAAGCGGTCCCGGTCGGGGGCCGGCACGCTCGGGGCGGCGGGGACCGCGCTGGTACCGTCGACCGCCATGGCCCGCGCCCCCGGCTGGTCGCCCATCGCGGCGACTGTACTGGCCCTGGCGCTGGTCAACGTGGCCTCGAACCGCCTGGTACCCGCGGTCGGCTACGTCCCGTTCGCGGTGGCGAGCACGCTCGGCCTGCTCTGGGTCGGCCGTCGGATCGTGGGCCTCAGCTGGGACGACCTGGGCCTGGCCCGGCGCCACCTCGGGAGCGGCCTCCGCTGGGGCGCGGCGACCGCCGGGATCGTGCTCGCCGTGTACGTGGTGGGGTTCGCCCTGCCGGCCACGCACGACCTGTTCCGGGACGGCCGGGTCGAGGACCGGTCGCTCGCCTGGGTCCTGTTCGCCTCGCTCGTCCGGGTCCCGTTCGGGACCGTGCTGCTCGAGGAGGTGGCGTTCCGGGGCCTGCTCCCGGCCGCGCTGGCCACCCGGCTGCGGGTGCGGTGGGCGGTGGCGTGGTCGGCGCTGGCGTTCGGGCTCTGGCACGTGCTTCCGGCGATGGGCCTCGAGCACGTGAACCCCGTGGCCGACGACACGGTCGGCCAGCTCCCGGGGTGGGTCACCGTCGCCGGCTCGGTGCTGTCGACCGCCGCGGTCGGCGTCTTCTTCTGGTGGCTCCGGGACCGGTCGCACAGCCTGCTGGCGCCGATGGCCCTGCACTGGTCGACGAACGCCCTCGGCTACCTGTTCGCCTACGCCGCCTGGAACCTCTGACGGATCCGGGCTCGCAGGTGCGCCCGCCGGAACAGCACGACCAGCGCGGCCAGGGTGGCGACCGCGCTGATCGCGAGGGCGAGCCACGGGTTCCGCGTCCCGGTGAACCGGAGCTCGACGTCGTGGTCGCCCTTCGGCACCGAGAACCGCACCAGCCCCTCGCTCGATGCGCTGACGGGCGCCGGCGCGCCGTCGATGCGGACCTCCCAGTCCGGGTCGAAGGCGACGGGCGCGACCACGACCGCGTCGAGCGCCGACGGCTCGTCGCCGCCGAGGTTGGAGCCCACCCGCCACCGGTACGCCTCCTCGGGAGCGGGCTCGAGCACCGCGGTGAGGACGGCGTCGTCGGGCCGGAGGGCGTCGCCGTCGGGCTGGAGGAGGTCACCGACGTCGGGTGATCCCGGCTCCGGCTCGATGGCGTAGACGGCGAGCGGGCCATCCGTCTCGAGGAGGCGGTAGCCGGGCTGGCCGTCGAGCTGGTCGGCCGGCGTCGGTGTCGTCGCGATGAGGTGGGTGATGCCGGCGCGGCGCAGCGGCCCGAGCGCGGCGCTCGCCGACACGTCCCGCAGCACGTGCCCGGGCAGGTCGCCGGCGCCGGGGTGGCGCGTGGCCTCGGCGAAGTAGAGCTGCGCGGTGTTGCGGCCCGATGCGCTCGCCAGCCAGCGCGTCGGTTCCGAGGTGCCCAGCGGGACGAACGGCGACGGCTCGACGAGGAGGTGGCGGGCGGGGAGGGCGACGTCGGCCTTCACGAGCCGGGCGACCGCCTGGAGGTCCGGCGTCGGTGCGGGCGCCGACTGCGGCGGGTCGAGCGGTCCGGTGAGCACGACCGGCGCCAGCAGTGCCAGCCCCACCACCACGGCCGCGGTCGTCCGGCTCGCGGCCGATGCTGGCAGCCTCCCGATGGCGTCGTCGACGACCACCGCGAGCGGGAGCAGCAGGAGGCACCCGGCGAGCGCCAGTCCCCGGTTCGGCAGCTGCACCCACAGCTCCACCGGCGCCCAGCCGGCGCCCTCGGCGACGTGGCCGAGTAGGAGGTACGCGACGGCCGTGAGCGGTGCGGCGAGCCACCGTCGCTCCGCTCCGGGTCGCGTGGCTGCGCCCAGCGCCATCGCCAGGCCGACGACCACCGCGGCCGCCAGCACCTGGGGGTACAGGATCTCGCCGGCCGCGACGTCGCCGATCCGATCGACGAGCGACGGGGTGTCGAACGCCGAGAGATCGCCCCGCAGCGCCCGGTCGGCGATCGCCGGGACCAGCCAGAACGCGGCGACGGCGGCACCCCACGACCCGGCCCCCACAACCTTGGCCAGGTGCGTCCACGACCACGGCCTCCGCACGGCCAGGACCAGGCCGGGCGCGAAGAACGCCGCCACCAGCAGCGAGATCGGGTGGAGGACGAGCAGCCACCCGACCCCGAGGGCCGTGGCCGCCACGACCCGCATCGAACCGGTCCGGACGATGCGGACCACGCCGGCCAGCACCAGCAGCTGGGCCGGCATCGCGACGGCGTGCGGGACGAGGCCGGTCACGTACAGGCCGGCGAGGCCGCCGCCGAACGCGGTGCCCACGAACAGCGTGAGGGTCCCCGCGATCACCGCCGCCCGGCGGGTGAGCCCGAGCTCGCGGCACAGCACGGCCATGGTCGGAGGGAGGAGGGCGATGGACACCGAGCCGAGGACCGCGAACGAGCGGGCGGGGTGCACGACACCCAAGGACAGGACCCGGACCGCCGCCGACGCCAGGGTGAGGCCCGGTCCGTAGACGTCGTAGAGGCGGTACCCGGAGCCGAAGGCCGGGAGCCACCCGTCGGTGCGGCCCTCGCGCAGCAGGTGCATCCCGGCATCGGTCCGGATCACGTGGGCCATCACGTCCGCGCCGGCCGGCGTCCGGGCCAGGAACCCCCGGTGGGTGAGCCAGAGGCCGCCGGCGAACGAGGCCAGGAGCAGCCAGCGGTACGCACGCGGCGAGCAATCCCGTGTCGCGGCCGTCCCACCCGCCTGCATGGCGGGGAGCTTCACACACCCGCGGGCCCGGGGCGCCGCCGTCGGCGACATCGACCTCGTCGGGGAGTGTGGAACTCGGAGCCGGGCGTGCGATGATGGGACCCGTGCGCGCGCCTGGTGCTGTCCCCGCCGACCTCCGGGACCCGAGCGACGACTCGCCCAAGGAGGCGTGCGGCGTCTTCGGCGTCTACGCGCCGAACCAGCCCGTCGCCCACATGACCTACCTGGGCCTCTACGCCCTCCAGCACCGCGGCCAGGAGGCGGCGGGCATGGCGGTCAGCGACTACGAGGACATCACCGTCGTCAAGGACATGGGCCTCGTGTCCCACGTGTTCGACGACCGCACCCTCGCCCCGCTCACCGGCCACCTGGCCATCGGGCACACCCGCTACAGCACCACCGGGTCCAGCTCCTGGCGCAACGCCCAGCCCGTGTACCGGGCGGTCGGCGCCACGCAGTTCGCGCTCGGCCACAACGGCAACCTCGTCAACACCGGTGAGCTCGCCGAGGAGGCCGGCATGCTGCCCGGCACGGTCGCGAGCGACAGCGACCTCGTCGCCGAGCTGGTGGCGCTCGAGCTCGAGCGCGGCGAACAGGCTCGCGAGCACGACGCGTCGCTGCCGGTGCCCACCCTGGACTCGGCACTGCTCACGGTGCTGCCGCACCTGCGGGGCGCCTTCTCGCTCGTGCTCATGGACGAGAACCGGGTCATCGGCGTGCGCGACCCCAACGGCTTCCGACCGCTGTGCCTCGGCCGGCTGGAGGAGGGCGGCTGGGTGCTCGCCTCGGAGTCCCCGGCGCTCGACGTCGTCGGCGCCGACTTCGTCCGCGAGATCGAGCCCGGCGAGATGGTCGTGATCGACGCCGACGGCGTGCGCTCCGCCCGCCCGTTCCCGGCCGACCGGCTCAACCCGAAGCTCTGCGTCTTCGAGTTCGTCTACTTCGCCCGGCCCGACACCCGCCTCTACGGCAAGAGCGTCCACCACGCCCGGGTCCGCCAGGGCGAACTGCTCGCCGAGCAGGCCCCGGTCGAGGCCGACATGGTGATGGGCGTGCCCGAGTCCGGCCTGCCCGCTGCCGAGGGCTACGCCCGCGCCAGCGGCATCCCCTACGGCCAGGGCCTCGTCAAGAACCGCTACATCGGCCGCACGTTCATCGCCCCGTCGCAGGAGATGCGGGCCCGGGCCGTGCGCATGAAGCTCAACCCGCTCAAGGAGAACCTCCAGGGCAAGCGGGTCGTGGTCGTCGACGACTCCGTCGTGCGCGGCACCACCCAGAAGCAGCTCGTGAAGATGCTCCGGGAGGCGGGCGCCAAGGAGGTCCACCTCCGACTGACGTCGCCGCCCATCAAGTGGTCGTGCTTCTACGGCATCGACACCGGCGAGCGCTCCGAGCTCCTGGCCAACGGCCTCGAGATCGACGAGATCCGCCAGTACCTCAACCTGGACTCGATCGCGTTCATCACGCTCGACCGGCTCATCAGCTCCACGGGCACCAGCGGCGCCGGCTTCTGCGACGCCTGCTTCACTGGGAACTACCCGGTCGACGTGCCCATCACGCTGAGCAAGGGCGTCCTCGAGGCCGACGACTCCCTGGCCGGTGCCGGGTGCGACCCCACCCCGGTCGCCACCTCGACCGAGGCCCTGTTCGGCAGCAGCCTGCTCCCCGCCGACGAAGCTCGGCAGGACCAGTAGCGCCACCGCTCCACGCCCGACCCGAAGAAGAAGAAGGATCCCGCCTGATGGGTGAGACGTACGAAGCCGCCGGTGTGAGCATCGAGGCAGGTGAGGAAGCGGTCCAGCGCATCAAGGACAAGGTGCGCTCGACGTTCCGGCCCGAGGTCATCGGCGACATCGGAGGGTTCGGCGGGCTGTTCGCCTTCGCCAACCACCGCTACCGCCACCCCGTCCTCGTGTCGTCCACCGACGGCGTCGGCACCAAGGCGCTCATCGCCCAGGCGTCGGGCCGGTTCGACACCATCGGCGTCGACCTCGTCGCCATGTGCGTCGACGACCTCGTCTGCCAGGGCGCCGAGCCGCTGTTCTTCCTCGACTACATCGCCGTCGGCAAGCTCGACCCCGACCACATCGAGCAGCTCGTCGAGGGCGTCGCCGAGGGCTGCCGCCAGGCCGGCTGCGCGCTGATCGGCGGCGAGATGGCCGAGCACCCCGGTGCCATGGACCCCGGCGAGTTCGACCTCGTCGGCTTCTCCGTCGGCGTCGCCGAGCGCGACCAGCTCATCACCGGCGAGAACGTGCGCGCGGGCGACGTGATGATCGGCCTGCCCTCGCCCGGCATCCGCTCGAACGGCTACTCGCTCGCCCGTCGGGTCCTGCTCGAGAAGGCCCAGCTGCCGCTCGACGGCCCGGCCTTCCCCGGTGCGCACCACACGCTCGCCGAGGAGCTGCTCACCCCGTCGGTCATCTACGCCCCCGCCGTGCTCGCCCTCCAGCGGGCCGTCGAGGTGCGGGCCGTGTGCCACGTCACCGGTGGCGGCCTCGCCGGCAACCTCGTGCGCGTCCTCCCGAAGGGCGTCGACGTCACGGTCGATCCGGGCACCTGGGAGGAGCCGCGGATCTTCGCCGAGATCCGCCGCCACGGCGACATCGACCAGGACGAGATGCGCAAGGTCTTCAACCTCGGCATCGGCATGGTCGTCGTCGTCCCCCAGGACGAGGTCTACCGGGCCCTCGACGTCCTCCGCAGCAACGGCCAGCGCGCCGTCGAGATCGGCAAGATCGCCAAGGGCACCGGCCAGGTCCACTTCACCGCCTGACTCCTCGCGTCGGATGTTCGTCGTCGGCGGTGGGGGGAGTGCTGGTTCCGTTCTCGAGCGCCCACGAGCGGCTCGAGCCGGTCGGCCCCGAGCGCGCGGGCACACCCGGTGAGGCGCCGGTAGGTTCCGGGCGCATGGGGTTCGAGACGGTGCACGGGTACTGCTGGCCGCAGTCGCAGGTGGGGGGCGCGACGGTCGGGCTGCACCTGTCGTCGCCGGGCGGGCGGGATGTCGCCGTCGAGGTGGCCCGGTGCGGCTGGCGGCGCGAGGTGGTGTGGTCCGACACCGTGCCGGCCGACTTCCACCCGACGCCGCACGGTGCCGCACAGGACGGGTGCGGGTGGCCGGCGGCGGTCGTGATCGACGTCGACCCGACGTGGCGAAGCGGGTACTACGAGGTCGTCCTCGACGTCGACGTCGATGGGAAGCCGCGCCGCAGCCACGCGTTCTTCGTGGTGCGCCCGCCGACGGGGGCACCCACCGCGCCCGCGCTGCTCGCCCTGTCCACCAACACCTGGAACGCCTACAACGACTTCGGCGGGAACCAGCTCTACACGGGCGCCACCTCGGTGTCGTTCCAGCGGCCGATGGCACCCGGCTACCTGCACAAGCCGCCGGGGGAGGGCCGCCGGGTCACGAACCAGGCGCCCTACGACCCGCAGATGACCGCGCACCGGGGCTACCTCGCCGCGAACCACCTGTCGCCGTTCGCCGGTTCGGCGGGGTGGCCGGACTGGGAGCTGCCGTTCCTCCAGTGGGCCGAGCGCGAGGGCTTCGCCGTCGACGTCGTGCTCAACGCCGACCTGGCCGAGCACCCCGGCCTCCTCGCCCCGACCGCGGCCGAGGGCGGCTACTCGCTGTACCTGTCGGTCGGCCACGACGAGTACTGGTCGGGGCACATGCGAGACAGCGTCGAGGGCTTCATCGCCCGTGGCGGCCACGCCGCGTTCCTGTCGGGCAACACCTCGTTCTGGCAGGTGCGCCTCGAGGACCCCACCCCCGAGGGGCCGGCGGCGACGATGGTCGGGTACAAGGGCTTCTTCAAGTCCGACCCGGTGTACGGCACCGACCGCATCGGCGAGCTCACCGCGATGTGGTCCGACCACGAGATCGGCCGACCCGAGAACGAGATGACCGGCGTCAGCTTCACCCGCGGCGGCTACCACCGCATCGGCAAGCGAGCCACCCGCGGCGCGGGCGGCTACACGATCCACCGGGCCGACCACTGGCTGTTCGAGGGCACCGGTCTCGACTACGGCGACGTCCTCGGGGGCGAGAGCCGGACGGTCGGCTACGAGTGCGACGGCTGCGACCTCACCTACCGCAACGGCCTGCCGTACCCGACCGGCGAGGACGGCACGCCCCTCGACTTCGAGATCCTCGGCACGGTCCCCGCCGCCCACTTCACCCGAACGACCGCGACCCGCCCGCCGGCCCCGGACCAGCCGTCGGAGGTCGAGTTCATCGCAGCCCGCGTCGCGGGCGGCGGCCGCACGCCCGAGCACGTCGCCCGGGTGGAGCACGGCCACGCCGTCCTCGGCACGTACACGTCGCCGGGCGGCGGCACCGTCGTCACCTCGGGCAGCACCGACTGGGCCCACGGCCTCGTCGGCACCGACCCGGTCGTCGAGCAGGTCACGAGGAACCTCCTCACCCGCCTCGCCGCCCCACCCACCCGCTGACCAAGTCCCACGGAATCAGGTCGTTCGTGCCGCACAGCGCGGCTCAGGTGACCTGATTCGGCCTCGGGGGCGGGCGTCGACGGGGAATCAGGTCGTTCGTGCCGCGTGGTGCGGCTCAGGTGACCTGATTCGGATCGGGGTGGGCGGGCGTCGAGGGGGAATCGGGTCGTTCGTGCCGCGTGGTGCGGCTCAGGTGACCTGATTCGGATCGGGGTGGGCGGGCGTAGGCTCGATCCGTGATCCCGACGATGCTGGTGGTGGGACTGGGGCTCGGCCTCCTGCCGCGGTGGTGGTCGCGCAGCCTGGGGGTCACCGTCGTGCTCGCCGTCCTCACGTCGCTCGGCTTCGGCTTCGTCGTCGGCGAGCCGGTCGGCGGGACCGCCCTGGCGCTGGCGAACACGGCGATCGGCGTCGGTGTAGGACGGCTCGCCCAGCTGCTCGTCACGCCGCCGGCCCGTCGCCGGGCGGTGTGAGCCGGTGAGCTTCTTCGAGCGGAACCGGCGGGCGCTGATCGACGACGGGATCGACCCGGCCCGGCTGCCTCCCGGCCAGTACCGGACCGACCGCTGGCCGGTGCTGCACGAAGGACCGGTCCAGGAGATCGACCGGGCCGACTGGCGCCTGCGGGTCTGGGGCGCGGTCGATCGCGAGCTGCGGCTGACCTACGACGAGCTCGTCGCGCTGGGCGAGGTCGAGCTCACCACCGACCTCCACTGCGTCACCAAGTGGAGCCGCTTCGACACGGTCTGGCGCGGCGTGCCCATCAGCCGGGTGCTCGACGCGGCCGGACTGGCGCCGAACGCCACCCACACCCTCCAGCACGCGCCGTACGCGTACTCGACCAACCTCCCGCTGGCCGACCTGCTGCGCCCCGGATCGCTCGTGGCCACCTCGGTCGACGGCGGTCCGATCCCGGCCGAGCACGGTGGTCCGGTGCGCACCCTGATCCCGCACCTCTACCTGTGGAAGTCGGTGAAGTGGGTGACCGGCATCCAGGTCCTCGACCGCGACGTCGCCGGCTACTGGGAGCAGCGCGGCTACCACGACCGCGGCGACCCCTTCCTGGAGGAGCGCTTCCGCTAGCCCGGAGGGGTCGTTCAGTCTTGCCAGCCGATGGCGCACCAGGTGCGCTTGGCGCAGCTGGGGCAGCGCATCCAGTGGCTGTTCTTGCGGCCGGGGAGCCAGATGGTGCCGCCCATCCAGCGCAGGCCGAGGTCGGTCAGGTTGATGCGGCTGCGGGCCTCGCACGACGAGCAGGTGACGATGACCGTGCCGGCCTGGCGGGGGCCGGTGGAGTACAGGGCCTCTTTGCCGTCCCGCGGCGTGCCGGAGCGGATGGTGTCGCGCGCCGCGCTCACCGGGGTCTCGAAGAGGGCCCGCCGGCCTTGCGGGTCGAGCGACCGTCGTCGGCCGCCGCGCCCGGCGTCGTCGGCGGTCTCGTCGGCCATCAGCCCTTGCGCCCCAGCAGCTGGTTGGCGAGCTCCCGGTAGGCCTGGGCGCTGCGCGACTTCGGTGCGTGCTGCAGCACCGACCGGCCGCGGGCGGGGGCCTCGGCGACCTTCACCGACTTCGGGACGAACGGCTCGAGCACCTTGATGTCGTAGGTGTGGCGGACCTGCTCGACGACCTCGTGGGCGAGCTTCGTGCGCCCGTCGAAGAGGGTGGCGATGGCGCCGCGGACCTCGAGGTCGTCGTTCGTGTAGTCGCGGACGTCCTCGATGGTCTCGAGCAGCTGGCCGACGCCACGCTGGCTGAGCGACTCGCACTGGAGCGGGATCACGACCTCGTCGGCGGCGGTGAGGCCGTTGATGGTGAGGATGCCGAGCGACGGCGGGCAGTCGATGAGCACCCGGTCGTAGCGGTCGCCCACCTTCGACAGGGCCTTGCGGAGCACGTACTCGCGCCCGGTCTTGGTGAGCAGGTTGAGCTCGGCGCCGGCCAGGTCGATGGTGGACGGCAGCAGGTGCAGGACGCCGGGCTTGCCCTCCTTCGCCGCGGTGGGAGTGGGCAGGGCGACGATGGCGTCCTCCGCCTTGGCCCGCTTGAGGAGCACGTCGTGGATCGAGACCTCGAGCAGGTCGGGGTCGACGCCGCACGCCCAGGTGAGCGAGGCCTGCGGATCGAGGTCGACCAGCAGGATCTTGCGCCCCCGCTCCGCCATGGCGACGCCGAGCGCGTGGGTCGAGGTGGTCTTGGCCACGCCGCCCTTCTGGTTCGCGATCGCCACCACCCGCGTCATGGCAGACGAGTGTGGCACCCCCGGCTCAGTAGGGTCGATTCCCATGACCAAGGCTGCGCTCATCGACCACCTGCTCGCCCACGCGGTCAAGCGGGGGGACTTCGTCTTGAAGTCGGGCAAGGCCACGACCTGGTTCATCGACGCCAAGCAGACGACGTGCAGCCCCGACGGGATGCTCCTCGTGGCCGACGCCGCGCTGGAGGCGATGCCCGACGACATCACCGCGGTCGGCGGCCTCACGATGGGCGCGGACGCCATGGCGTTCTCCATCGCCGCGGTCGCCGCCACCCGCGGCCGCCAGCTCCGGGCGTTCAGCGTGCGCAAGGAGGTCAAGGACCACGGCGGCGGCGGCCGCATCGCCGGGGCCCTCGAGCCCGGCGACAAGGTGCTGATCACCGAAGACGCGGTCACCCGCGGCGTCTCCATGCTCGAGGCGGCCGAGGTCGTCCGCGAGGCCGGGGCCGAGCCCGTCCTGCTCATGCCGGTCGTCGACCGCGGCGGCACCGTCACCGCGATGGCTGCGGAGCAGGGCCTCCCGGTCCACGCCCTGGTGACCGCCGAGGACCTGGGCTTCCCCTTCGAGGGCCCCGTCTGACCCGAGCCCCAGCTCGCCCACCTGCCGGTTGGTAGGGTGCGGCGCACATCGACCACCCCCGGTGCATCTCGTCCGCCTCCGAAGGATGTCCACCCATGGGGACCGTTGTCGACCACACCTCGCCGGCCGTGCTGCTCAAGCCGCGCGAGGTCGCTTCGCTGTTCGACGTCACGCCGAAGACGATCGCCCGCTGGGACGAGGCGGGGATCCTCGCCAGCGAACGCACGGTCGGCGGCCACCGCCGGTTCCCCGCAGCGGCCGTCTACGAGCTCCACGCCTTCCTCGAAGGGGTTGGGGTGTCCTGAAGGGCGGGGGCTAGCGTTCCCTGCCATGGTTTCGCCCACTGCCGCCTTCTCCGTGACCATCCGCGTCCGGCTCGACAACACGCCGGGGACCCTCGGCAAGCTCGCGGCGGCCATCGGCGGTGTAGGCGGCAACATCGTGGCGCTCGAGGGCTTCGAGGCCCGCGACGAGTACCTCGATGAAGACCTCATCGTGAACTGCATCTCCGAGGCGCACATCGAGGTCGTCGTGGCCTCGCTCGACAACATCGAGGGCCTCGAGGTCATCTCGGTCAGCGACCGCACGTTCGACATGCACGACGGCGGCAAGATCGAGGTGCTGGCCCGCATGCCCGTCGCGGACCGCGACGACCTGTCGATGGCCTACACGCCCGGTGTGGCCCGCATCTGCACCGAGATCGAGCAGAAGCCCGAGCGGGTGCACGAGCTCACCATCAAGAAGAACACGGTCGCCATCGTCACCGACGGCACCGCGGTGCTCGGCCTCGGCAACATCGGCCCCGAGGCCTCGCTGCCCGTCATGGAGGGCAAGGCCCTCCTGTTCAAGAACTTCGCCGGGGTCGACGGCTTCCCCGTCTGCATCGATGCGGGCGACCGGGACACGCCGCTGCAGGACCGCATCGACGCCATCGTCGAGACGGTCGAGCGGGTCGCCCCCGTGTTCGGCGGCATCAACCTCGAGGACATCGCCGCCCCGGCCTGCTTCGAGGTCGAGGACCGGCTGCGGGCCTCGCTCGACATCCCGGTGTTCCACGACGACCAGCACGGCACCGCGGTCGTCACCCTCGCCGCCCTCGAGAACTCGCTGAAGCTGGTGGGCAAGCAGATGGAGGACCTGCGGGTCGTCATCTGCGGCGCCGGCGCGGCAGGCGTGGCCATCGCCAAGATCCTCATCGCCTCGGGCGTGACCAACATCGTGGCCACCGACACCAAGGGCGCGATCCACCGGGGTCGCACCGACCTCAACATCGCGAAGCAGAAGTTCGCCGACATCACGAACCCCGAGCAGATCAGCGGCACCCTCAAGGACGTGCTCCCCGGCGCCGACGTCTTCATCGGCGTGAGCGCCCCGGACCAGATCGACCAGGACGACCTCCGCAAGATGGCCACCGACCCGATCGTGTTCGCCATGTCGAACCCGAACCCGGAGATCCGGCCCGAGCTGGCGAAGGGCCTCGTCGCCGTCATGGCCACCGGCCGCAGCGACTACCCGAACCAGATCAACAACGTGCTCGCCTTCCCCGGCATCTTCCGGGGTGCGCTCGACGCCGGCGCCACCGACGTGACCGAGAACATGAAGCGGGCGGCGGCCACGGCCATCGCCGAGTGCGTGTCGGCCGATGAGCTGCGGCCCGGCTTCGTGATCCCCTCGGTGTTCGACACCCGGGTCGGCGAGCAGGTCGCCAAGGCCGTCGCCGAAGCGGCTCGGGCCGACGGCGTCTGCCGCGACCAGCGCTGATCCCGTGTCCCGGTCGGCCGGCCGTCCGGTGGCGGCGGTCACCTTCGACTTCTGGAACACGCTGATCCGGGCGGACAACGCCGGGTTCCGCGACCGGCGCCTCACCGCGTGGCTGGGGCTGCTGGCCGGCGAGGGCTTCGAGCTCGAGGGCGACGTCGTGAACACCGCGATGGACCACGCCGCGCACCGGTTCGACACGAGCTGGAAGGCGAACCGGTTCTACGGCGCCGCCGAGTCCGTCGACGACATGCTCGCCCACCTCGGGATCGAGGTCTCGCAGGCGACCAAGGACGAGCTGCTCGCGTCGATCACCGATCCGCCCCACGTCCCTGAGCCCACCGCCCACGTCGGCGACGCGCTCGAGGGGCTGCGCTCGGCCGGCGTCCGCATCGGGATCATCTGCGATGTGGGGCTGGCGCCGTCCTCGACGCTCCGACGGTTCCTCGAGGGCAACGACCTGCTCGGCTTCTTCGACCACTGGTCCTTCAGCGACGAGGTCGGCACGTTCAAGCCCGACCCGGTGATCTTCGACCACGCCCTCGCCGGGCTGGGCGGCATCGACCCGGCCGACGCGGCCCACGTGGGCGACCTGCGCCGGACCGACATCGCCGGCGCCCGGGGCAAGGGCATCCTCGCGGTCCGCTACACCGGGATCTACGACGATCCCGGCACCGCCGACGACGGGTCCGACACCGTCGAGGGCGACGCCGTCATCGCCGACCACGCCGACCTCCTCGCCGCCCTCGGCCTCGCCTGACCCACCGTCGAGCCGCCTCCCCCTCGTCGAACTTCGTATGCGAGAGCCCCCATCCGGGCGTTCTGCCATACGAACGTCGTGGACGGGCGGCGAGCCGAGCCGAACTTCGTATGCGAGAGCTCCCGTGCGGGCGTTGTGGCATACGAAGTTCGTGGAGGTTGGGTTCGGGGCCGGGTGAACGGACCGTCGATCTGCGGCAGGCTGGGGCGATGGTCGACCCCCTCGAACTGGCCGCCCCCGATCGCTACGCCGTCGACGGGTTCCCGCACGACGCGTGGACCGAGCTGCGGGCCACCGACCCGGTGCACTGGACCGAGCCGCCGGGCTACCGGCCGTTCTGGTCGATCACCAAGCACGCCGACGTGAAGCACGTGTCGTCGCACCCCGACCTGTTCTCCTCGCGGCCACGCCTCACCATGCAGCCCATCGCGATGGAGGAGGAGATGCTCCGGCAGTTCCCCGATGCCGCCGACCAGGGCGGCATGCCGCTGCGGATGCTCGTGACGATGGATCCGCCGGAGCACCGGGCGTACCGCAACCTCGCCGGCCCGTACTTCCGGCCGAGCGTCCTGAAGAACCTCGAGGACCGCGTGGGCGAGATCACGACCCTGCTCCTCGACCGCTTCGCCGGCACCGACGTGGCGCTCGACTTCGTCACCGACTTCGCGTCGTGGCACCCGCTGCGGATGATCTGCGAGATCCTCGGGGTGGCGGCCGAGCGCGAGGGCCTCATCCTGCGGATGACCAACGAGCTGTTCGGTGCCGACGACCCCGAGCTCGGGCGCGAGGACCAGGAGAACCTGCTGCCCGAGATGTTCGAGTTCTTCTTCAACCTGGTCGAGGAGAAGCGGGCCCAGCCGGGCGAGGACCTGGCGTCGGTGCTGGCGAACGGCGAGATCGACGGCGAGCCGCTGCCCCACATCGAGCTGCTCAGCTACTTCGTGCTCGTGTCGACGGCCGGGCACGACACCACCCGCAACGCCCTCGGCTCGGGCATGCACGCACTGCTCCACCACCCCGACCAGCTCGAGCTCCTGCGCTCGGACCGGTCCCTCGTGAAGTCGGCCGCCGACGAGATGGTCCGGTGGGCGAGCCCGGTCATCCACTTCATCCGCACCGCCACCGAGGACACCGAGGTCGGCGGGAAGCAGATCAAGGCCGGCGACCACCTCGTGCTCTTCTACCCGTCCGCCAACCGCGACGAGGACGTGTTCGACGACCCGTTCGCCTTCCGGGTGGACCGCGACCCGAACCCGCACCTCGGCTTCGGTGTCGGCGAGCACTTCTGCCTGGGCGCCGGCCTGGCCCGCATGGAGATCCGGGTCTTCCTCGAGCAGTGGCTCGACCGCCTCGACTCGGTGGAGCTCGTCGGCGACCCCGCCCACACCGCCGCCAGCTTCGTCGGCGGCTACAAGCACCTCCCCATCCGCTGGACCCTCCGCTAGCGGCTCAACTGCCCCCGAGGGCTGCGTGCGTTCGTGGGTCTCGTCGACGTGCGAGCGCACGCGGCTCGGGTCGACGGTCGGGGCTGCGTGCGTTCGTGGGTCTGGTCGACGTGCGAGTGCACGCAGGTCGGGAGACCTCGCAGGGTCAGGGGGAGAGGGCGACGGCGCTGGTCATCCAGGTCCAGGGCTTGGGGCCCTTGGCGTAGCGGCTGTCGCTCCTGACGACCTCGAAGCCGGCGGCGGCGAGCAGGGCCACCGGGTCCCGGGTGAGGTGGCAGCCGTCGGCGAGCTTCTGCTCGATCGGGTCGAGGCGGTGCTGCCACTTCGCGATCGCGGGGTCGGGGGACAGGCCGTGCTCGAGGACGTGCAGCTCGCCACCCGGCTTCAGGACCCGACGGAGCTCGGCCAGCGCGGCGGCGACGTCGGGGATCGTGCACAGCGTGAAGGTGCTGAGGGCGCCGTCGCACGAGTGGTCGTCGATGGGGAGCACCTGGCCGTCGAGGCCGACGTGGGTGATGACCGCGTGGCTCGCGGCGATGCGGTCGGCGGCCCGCTCGCGGGCGACGTGGGCGGGCTCGACGGCGAGGACCTCGGTCACCTCGGCCGGGTACACCGGCACGTTGAGGCCCGAGCCGAACCCGATCTCGACGATGCGGCCGTGCAGGCCCTCGGTCGCCCGGGCGCGCCAGCGCTCCATCTGGGGGTTGCCGCACGTGAGCTCGACGAGCCGCGGCACGACCTGTTCGCGGTACCAGCCCATGGCGGTCGCCCTCAGGCCTCGCCGGCGTCGAAGTGGCGGGCGAGGAACGCGCCCATGGCGGCGACCGACTGGGCGGCCTCGGGCACCAGGTCGGGCGGGAACGCCTGGAACACGTGGATCATGTCCGTCCACTCGACCAGCACGGCGTCGCCGCCGGCGGCCACGATGCCGTCGACGAGCGCCTGGCTGTCGTCGAAGAGGACCTCGTCGCTGCCGACGTCGACGCGGACCGGCGGGAGACCGGCGAGGTCGGCGAACACCGGCGAGGCGTAGGCCGTGCGCGCATCGGTGCCGGCCAGGTACGCCTCGGCGGACTGGGTGAGCGTGGCCGCGGTGAGCATCGGGTCGACGTCGCCCCGCGAGTCGTACGACCCGGCGGACTGCGTGAGGTCGGCCCACGGCGAGATGAGGGCGACGGCCACCGGCTGGGCCCCGTCCCGGTCGCGCAGGGCGAGGGCCGTCGCCGCCGAGAGGCCGCCGCCAGCCGAGTCGCCGGCCAGGGCGATGCGGGCCGGGGCCAGCTGGTCGAACGCGAGCAGGGCGTCGTTCAGGCCGGCGGGGAACGGGTCCTCGGGGGCGAGCCGGTAGTCGAGCACGACGACGGTGCGGCCCGACGCCAGGGCCAGCGCGCCGGCGAGGCCGCGGTGCGTGTCGGGCGAACCGGCGGTGTAGGCGCCGCCGTGCAGGTAGAGGACCACCTCGCCGTCGGGCGCCCCGTCGGGGGTGAGCCGCTCGGCGCGGCGGTCGGCCAGCTCGATGGCCTCGACGGCCACCCCATCGGGCGCGGGCGGGGAGCCGGCCAGGTCGGCGAGGCCCTGCCGGCGTTCGAGGATGGTCGACTCCTGCTGGCGGGTGTCGCCGAGCAGTTGGCGGATGACGTCGATTCCAGGATGGGCCATGGCCCGGCATCGTAGGGTCCGGCCTTGATGAGCGACCGATACGCCGGACTGCCGATCACGGACGACGACGCGGCCATCGCTGCGGCGCTCGAGGACGTGAGCGTGCCCACCCTCCTCGTCTCGCTGGTGCACCTCACCGGCGACGCCTCGATCCTGCGCGGTCCGCTGCGCCCGGCGGGCATCTACCTGAACGAGGTGCAGGGGTTCATGAGCCCCGAGGACCAGGCCGCGGCCCGCGCGTTCGCCCTCGAGAAGATCATCGAGTTCCGCGACGGGGGCTGCGTGCTGCCGCCGCCGCCGGGACCCGAGGTGATCAAGGAGATGATGGCGTTCCTCATCGCCGGCGAGATCCCCGACGAGTACGTGCCGATGATGCTCGAGGAGCTGGCGCTGCACGGCGACGACGAGCGCGACGTCGACCTCGGCGCGGTGGACGACGAGACCAAGGCCGCGTTCCACGTGGTGGTCATCGGCGCCGGCATGTCCGGCCTGCTGGCCGGCATCCGCCTCGCCGCCGCAGGCATCCCGTTCACGATCATCGAGAAGAACGCGGACGTCGGCGGCACCTGGTTCGAGAACCGCTACCCGGGCTGCCGGGTCGACGTGGGCAACCACTTCTACTCGTACTCGTTCGCGCCTGACGACGGCTGGACCGAGTTCTTCGCCCAGCAGCCCGAGCTGCAGGCCTACTTCCACCGGTGCATGGTCGACTACGGCGTCGCCGACCACGTCCGCTTCGAGACCGAGGTGCGCTCGGCTCGCTGGGACGACGCCACCAGCACCTGGACGGTCGAGACCGACGACGGCCAGCAGCTCACGGCCGACGCGGTGATCAGCGCGGTCGGCCAGCTGAACCGGCCGGCGCTGCCGGACCTCGTCGGGCGGGACTCGTTCGAGGGCCTGGCCATGCACTCGGCGCAGTGGGTCGACGGCGCCGACCTGCGCGGCAAGCGGGTGGCCGTCGTGGGCACCGGCGCCAGCGCCTTCCAGATCGTCCCGACGATCGCCGGCGACGTCGAGCACCTCACCGTCTTCCAGCGCTCGGCACCGTGGATGTTCCCCAACCCGAACTACCACGAGCAGGTCGGACCCGGCGTGCAGTGGGCGATCCAGCACCTGCCGTACTACGGCCGCTGGTACCGGTTCCTCCTGTTCTGGCCGGCGTGCGACGGCGGCATGATCGCCATGACCAAGGACCCCGACTACGCCGATCCCGAGCACGGCATCAGCGACATCAACGACGCCGCCAAGGAGATGTTCACGCAGTGGATGCGCGACCAGGTCGGTGACGACGAGGAGCTGCTCGCCAAGGTCGTGCCCGACTACGTGTGCCTCGGCAAGCGCACCCTCCAGGACAACGGGAGCTGGCTCACCGCGCTGACCCGACCGAACGTGGACCTGGTGACCGAGCCCATCGCCGAGGTCACGCCCACCGGCATCCGCACCGCCGACGGCGTCGACCACGACGTCGACGTGATCGTCTACGCCACCGGCTTCCACGCCAACCGGTACCTCTGGCCGATGGAGATCGTGGGCCGCGGTGGCGTCGTCCTGGGCGAGCAGTGGGGCGACCGGCCGACGGCGCTGCTCGGCATCACCGTGCCGAACTTCCCGAACCTGTTCTGCCTGTACGGCCCCGGCACCAACCTGGCGAGCGGCGGCAGCCTCATCTTCCACTCCGAGTGCCAGGTCCGGTACGTGATGGGCTGCCTGGCCACGCTGCTGGGCGACGGCGTGTCGGCGATGGAGGTCCGCCAGGACGCGCACGACGAGTACAACGAGCGCCTCCAGGCCCGGATGCAGGAGATGGTGTGGAGCCATCCGAGCATCAAGACCAGCTGGTACCGCAACGCCGAAGGCGACACGTACATCCTGAGCCCGTGGCGCCTCGTGGACTACTGGGCGTGGACGAAGGCGCCCGACCCCGACCACTTCGAGCTCACCTGACGGCACCTTCGGTCCCCGGCTGGCCTGTCGTCGATGGGCGGCCGCCCGCTTCGCCGGGGAGCGCGTCGAACCGGGCCGCCCGCGCCACGCCGGCTGACCGCATCCGAGGGGCAGCGGCCCTGTCCCTCGTGGCCGGGCGCCGGTAGCGTTTCGGCCATGAGCACTGACGTCGCCGCCACGATCGACCGCCTGCGGGCCACCTTCGACTCCGGCCGGACGGCCGACCTGGGGTGGCGCAAGCGCCAGCTCCAGGGCGTGATCGACCTCGTCCGCGAGAACGAGCAGCTGCTCTCCGACGCGCTCGCCGCCGACCTCGGCAAGCCCGCGTTCGACACCTGGCTCACCGAGCTCAACCTGGTGAAGGACGAGGCCGCCCACGCCATCAAGCACCTCAACGGGTGGGCCAAGCGCACCAAGCGGTCGGTGCCGCTCGTCGCCCAGCCGGCCAAGGCGTGGACCGAGCCGCAGCCCCTCGGCGTGGTGCTGATCATCGCCCCGTGGAACTACCCGCTCCAGCTGCTGCTGGCCCCGGCCGTGGCCGCCCTCGCCGCCGGCAACGCGATGGTGCTCAAGCCGTCCGAGCTGGCGCCGGCCACGTCGGCAGCGGTCGCCGAGCTGGTGCCGAAGTACCTCGACACGGACGCCGTCCAGGTCGTCGAGGGCGGCGTGCCCGAGACCACGGCCCTGCTCGCCGAGGCCTGGGACCACATCCTCTACACCGGCTCCACCCGCGTCGGGCAGGTGGTCATGGAGGCGGCGGCCAAGCACCTCACCCCGGTCACCCTCGAGCTGGGCGGCAAGAGCCCGACGATCATCGCCGCCGACGCCAACCTGGCCGTGGCCGCCAAGCGCGTGGCCTGGGCGAAGATCCTCAACGCCGGCCAGACCTGCATCGCCCCCGACTACCTCCTGGTGGAGAAGTCGGTGAGCGACCAGTTCGCCGGCCTCGTGGTCGACGAGCTGACCACCTTCCGAGACAAGGCGCCGGCCACCTCGATCGTGAACGAGCACCACCTCGACCGGCTCGAGGGCCTGCTCGACGGCCACGGCGGCGAGGAGCTCATGCCCCGCAAGACCGACCGCGACTCCCGCGTGATGGCGCCGGTCGTCGTCCGCCGGCCCGACCCGGCGGCTGCGGTCATGCAGGAGGAGATCTTCGGCCCCATCCTCCCGTTCATCGAGGTCGACTCGATCGACGACGCCGTCTCGTTCATCAAGGCCCGGCCCCGTCCGCTGGCGCTCTACCTGTTCACGTCGTCGGGCTCGACCGAGCGCAAGGTGCTCGACCAGACCCACGCCGGGTCGGTGTGCATCAACCACCTCGTGTACCAGGCCGCGGTGACCGACCTGCCCTTCGGCGGCATCGGACCGAGCGGCATGGGGGCGTACCACGGCAAGTCCGGCTTCGACACGTTCAGCCACCAGAAGTCGGTGCTGAAGCGGCCCACCTGGACCGACCCCGGCTTCGCCTACCCGCCCTACACCGACCAGATCCAGAAGGTCCTCAAGTTCCTGACCCGCTGGTAGGCGCTGGATCGGCGGCCGAGGTGGCGTGGGACTGCCCGGAGTGCGGGCGGCGGTTCGCCCGTCGGGGCCAGGGGCACGAGTGCGCGCCGGCGATGGCCCTCGACGAGTACCTCGCCACCGGGCCGCCGTTCGAGCCGCCGATCGTGCGCGCCGTGCTGGCCGTCGTCGAGGGGTTCGGGCCGGTGCACGTGGAGCCGGTGTCGGTGGGGGTCTTCCTCAAGCGGGCGCAGACGTTCGCCGAGCTGCGGCCCATGACCCGGTGGGAGACGCTGTCGTTCTGGCTGCCTCGACGCGAGCAGCACCCGCAGATCACGCGGAAGGTCAACGAGTACGGCGGCCGCTTCTGGCACACGGCGCGCCTGGACGGCCCCCACGACCTCGATGACCGCCTCGTGGGCTTCCTTGCCGAGGCCTACGCCCTGGCCCCCTCGTGAGTCGCAGCCGGGGGGCAGTCGTCGGACCGATGAGCGTGGCGATGGTCAGGCGACCCTCGCCGAGTAGGTGGGCAGGTTGAGGATGGTCTTCACGCCCGGGTCGGCGGCGACCACGTTGGGGATGGCGTTGAGGACGTGCATCGCGGTGGCGAGGCACCCGGCGTGGTTGTGGTCGCCGTGGTCCGAGCTGAGCTCGAGCTCGGCCTTCAGGTGCGGCTCGCCGCCGATGAGGATGCGGTAGCCGGCACCCTGGGGCCACTCGGGGGCGTCCTCGTCGCGGAGGCGGGTGACGTGCTCGACCACGATGCGCTCCTTGCCGTCGGCCACGCCGATGATCTCGAAGCGCATGCCCGAGATGGTCCCCTCGGCGACCGTGCCCGACGCGATCTCGATGTCGGTCGGCGCGTAGATGACCTCGTTGCGCTCGGTGATCTCGTCGAGCTGGAGCCCGATGCCGGCGGCGACCAGCTCGATCACCGCACCCCAGCCGAGCGTGGTCGACCCCGGCGACAGGAGCAGCGAGTGGCTCGGGTCCGGCTTCCCGAAGCCCATGATCTCGAACATGGTGAACGGGTTGTCCCACGTGGCGTAGTTGACGATCTCCATCATCCGGATCGTCTCGACCTCCTTGCAGAGGGCAGCCAGGTGGATGGCGAGGCCGGCGTTGCCGAAGCCCGGGTCGATGCCGCTGTTGTAGAAGCTGGTGCCGCCCTCCTGGCACGCCGCCTCCAGCCGCTCGAGCACGCCGTCGCCGGCGGCCGCCGGGAACAGCAGCGGCACGAACGAGGTGCCGACCACGTTCTTGCCGCCGGCGAGCATGCGGCACAGGTCGTCGACCACGGCGTCGGGGCGGATGTCGGAGCTGGCGGTGTAGCAGATGACGTCGGCGTCGAGGGCGAGCAGCGCGTCGACGTCCTGGGTGGCGATGACGCCCGTCGGCTCGATGCCGCAGAGCGTGCCGGCGTCCTGCCCGGCCTTCGCATCGGAGTGGACCCAGAGCCCGACGAGATCCAGGTCCGGGTGGGCGACGATGCCCGGGACGGCGTGGATGCCCACGGTGCCCGTGGCCCACTGGATGACCTTGATCGGCTCGTTGCCCGGCATGGCGGCCTGCTTTCCCCTGTGGCGCTCGCAGCGGGGGGCTCCGAGCTGAACTAGAACCTGTTCTAGTTCAGGAACCGAGGGGATGCGCATGGATGTCGGAGTGTTCGTACCGCTGGGCAACGGCAACGCCACCGCGGAGGTGCTCCGAGCGGTCGGCCGCGAGGTCGAGGACCGGGGCTTCGAGTCGATCTGGGTGCCCGAGCACGTGGTGCTGTTCGAGGACTACGCGTCCTCGTACCCGTACTCGCCCGACGGGAAGTTCCCGGGCGGCGCCGACACCGGGATGCTCGAGCCGCTCACCGCGCTGACGTACCTCGCCGCCGTGACCGACCGGGTCCGCCTCGGCACCGCGATCTGCCTCGTCCCCCAGCGCAACCCCGTCTACACCGCCAAGCAGGTCACCGACCTCGACAACCTCAGCGGCGGCCGCGCCGAGTTCGGCATCGGCGTGGGCTGGCTCCGCGAGGAGTTCGACGCCCTCAACATGCCGTTCGAGAAGCGGGGCCAGCGCACCGACGAGCACCTCGCCGTCATGACGAGCCTCTGGACCGACGAGACCTCCGAGTTCCACGGCGAGCTGTACGACCTGCCGGCGTGCTCGATGTACCCGAAGCCGGTGCAGACGCCCCACCCGCCGATCCACGTCGGCGGCGAGAGCGACGCCGCCATGCGCCGCGTCGCCCGCACCGGTCAGGGCTGGTTCTCGTTCAACCGCCTCCCCGGCGACCTGGCCGAGCCGCTGGGCCGCCTCGACGCCATCCTCGCCGAGCACGACCGCAGCCGCGACGACGTCGTCATCACGGTCTGCCCGTACTTCAACCCGGTCAGCCCCGAGATGGTCGAGCAGTACGCCGCAGCGGGCGTCGACCGCCTCGTCGTCCTGTGCCTGGCGTTCGACGTCGACACCCTGAAGGCCCAGCTCGACGGCCTCGTCCGCGACGTCCTCGCCCCCGCCCGAGCCCTCACCTGACGCCGCGGGTCGGGACCGGGGCGAGCGGGAGCGCCGTTCGCCCGGGGGCTCGGGTCAGCTGCGGTCGTTGCCCTGGAGGTGGCCGATGACGTGGGCGTGGAGGTGGGTGCGGATGCCGGCGATGCCGGGGCCGGCCTTGCTGGCGAGGGAGGCGGCGACCTCGACCGCTCGGGGGAGGACCTGGTCCTCGGCGGCGAGCTCGTTGACGATGCCCGCGGCGAGGGCGTCGGGACCGGTGTAGCGGCGGCCGGTGACCATGGCCTCGTGCGCGGTCATGGGCGGGACGCGGGCCGGGATCAGCGCGTTCATGCCCTCGGTGAACGGCATGCCGAGGTCGACCTCGGGGAGGCACCAGTAGCCGCGGTCCTCGCGCATCACGCGGTGGTCGTGGCAGATGGCGAGCATGGCGCCGGCGGCGAAGGTGTGGCCGTTCTGGGCGGCCACGGTGGCGCACGGCATCGACAGCAGCCGGGTGAAGAGGCTGTGCACCCGGAAGAGGTACGAGGTGAGGTCGCTCGGGTTGGCGCCGAGGTAGTCGAGGTCCAGGCCGTTCGAGAAGAACTTGCCGGTCCCCACGGTCACGAGGGCCTTGGGGCCGTCGGCGTCCTCGACCTCGTGCAGGACCTGGCCGATGGTGTCGAGGTTGCCCGGCGACAGCCGGTTCTCGTCGTCATCGAGTCGGAGGATGAACACGTCGCCGTCGCGGGTCAGGTCGATCATGGGCGGGCAAGGTAGCCGTCACCGCCCTGACCTGCACGGATGTCCAGGATTCGGCTACCGGGGCGTGAACCCCATGGTCAGCGACCGCACGGCGCCCACGAAGATGTTCGGTTCGATGTCGGGGGCCTCGACCACGCGCAGGTCGGTGAAGCGGCGGGTGAGCTCGGTGAACAGCAGCGCCAGCTCGAAGCGGGCGAGCGACGCGCCGAGGCAGAAGTGGGTGCCGAAGCCGAAGGCGATCTGCGGGTTGGGGCTGCGGCGGATGTCGAACGAGTCGGGGTCGGTGAAGATCCGCTCGTCGCGGTTGGCCGAGGGGTAGGCGAGGAGGATCCGGTCGCCGGCGGCGATGGGGACGCCGGCGACCTCGATGTCGGCCGTGGCCGTGCGGAAGAAGTTGTTCAGCGGCGTGACCCAGCGGATGAGCTCCTCGACGGCGCCGGGCACGAGGCCGGGGTCCGCGGCCATCGCCTCCCACTGGTCGGGGTGCTCGGCGAGGGTGGCGAGGCCGCGCGAGATGACGGTGCGGGTGGTCTCGGCTCCGCCGGAGATCACGAGGCCGGTCTCGTTGACCAGCATCTGCGCGGTGTACGGGCAGCCGGCGGCCTCGGCGTGGGCCCACACCGAGATGAGGTCGTCCTGGGGTTCGGCCTTGCGGGCCGCCTCGGTGGGGAACAGCAGAGCGGAGAACTCGCCGATGGCGTCCATGAAGCCCTGGGCGGCGTCGAGGTCGTCGATCGCCTGGTCGTAGCGCATCAGCCGCTCCGACCAGGTCTGGATGTCGGGCCACCGGTCTTCGGGGAAGCCGAGGAGGTGGGCGGTGAGCCGGGCGGGGAGCGGCGCCGCGAGCTGGGCCACCACGTCGACGCGGGCCGGGTCGAAGCCGTCGACCAGCTCGGTGATGAGCGCGCGGAGGTACGGCTCGAGCTGGCGGACCGCCTTGGGGGTGAACCGTCGGGCGACGAGCTTGCGCTGGTCGGCGTGCTGGGGGTCGTCGAGCGAGATCATGTTGTCCTCGCCCTCGGCGAAGAACGACCGGTACCCCTGGCCGCTGACGAACACGCGGCTGTTGCCCTCGACGGCCTGGATCGCGGCGTGGCCGAGGACGACCCAGAGGCGGTTCGCCGCGTCCCAGGCGAGCGGCCCGTTGCGGCGGGCGGCCCGGAACGTGGCGTGCATGGCGTCGAGGTCGGCCCAGAACGCCGGGTCCAGGGTGTTGGCGTCGATGGTGGGAGCGGTGGCGGTGGCCATCGGGCCAGGGTAGGCGACCCCCTTGACCGTCCGGTCAAGTCGGCGAGGGGCTCCGCAGGGTCCGGTAGGGTCCCGACGGTGACGGGACCCCTGGTCGCGGTGGTGGGATGCGGCCGGTGGGGCAGGCGCATCGTCGACGACCTGCGGGCCCTCGGTGCGGACGTCGTGACCGTCGATCCGCACCCCGACGCGGGCGCCGACCTGGTGGACGTGGGTGCCCTGCGCCCGCACGGTCCCATCGCGGGTGCGGTCGCGGCCACGCCCGCATCGCAGCACCTCCGCACCCTGGAGGAGCTGGCTCCCTTCGGAGTGCCGGTCTTCTGCGAGAAGCCGCTCGCCCCGTCGACCCGAGAGGCGGAGGCGGCCGCGGCGCTGCTCGGGAGCCGCCTGCACCTGATGCACGTGTGGCGGTACCACCCCGGGGTCGAGCTCCTCGGGTCGATCGCCCGCTCCGGGCGCATCGGCGAGGTGCACGGGATGCGGACCGTGCGCGACGGGTGGACGAGCCCGCGGACCGATGTCGACGCCGTCTGGACGCTGATCCCCCACGACCTCTCGCTGGCCATCGAGGTGCTCGGCCGGATCCCCACCCCACGAGCCGCCCTGGCCGAGGTGCTCGACGGGCAGGCCGTCGGCCTCTGGGCGCACCTCGGCGGTGCCGGTGAGCCGTTCCTCGCCGTGGAGGCCTCGACCCGCTTCGGGGACAAGCGCCGCGAGATCCGGGTCCACGGGTCCGAGGGGGTCGCCGTGCTGCGCGACGCCGATGACGCCGAGATCACCCTCGAGCTGGGGCGGGAGGCGTCGCCCCGGTTCGAGCAGGTGGCGTTCGCGCCGGAGCCACCGCTGCGGCGGGAGCTGGCGGCGTTCCTCGCCCACCTTGCCGGGGGGCCGCCACCGAAGTCGTCGGCGGAGGAGGGGGTCGACGTCATCCGCGCGGTCGACCGCCTGCGCGCCCTGGCCGGGCTCGAACGATGACGGCCCTCGCCGCCACCGTGATCCTGCCGACCACGGGCGATCGTGGGCCGGTGCTGCGGCACTCGGTGGCGAGCGTGCTGGCCCAGACGATCGGCGATCTGGAGCTGTTCGTCATCGGCGACGGCGTGACCCCGGAGACCCGCGACGTGGTCGCCGACCTAGTCGCCCAGGACCCACGGGTCCGCTTCGTCGACCGCCCGAAGCACCAGCGCCGCGGCGAACCGTACCGTCACGAGGTGCTGAGCGAGCAGGCATCGGGCTCGGTGGTGGCGTACGTCTGCGACCGCGACCTGTGGCTGCCGAACCACCTCGAGGAGCTGACCCGCTGCCTCGGCGCAGCCGACTTCGCCCACACCCTGCGGTTCTGGATCGACGACCAGGATCAGTACGTCTTCACGCAGCGCACCGACCTGACCGGAGCCGATCGCGATCGGTCGGTCCGTGAGCCACCCGTCCGTCCGCCCGGGCTCGTGCCGCTGTCGTTCGCGGGGCACACGCTCGACGCCTACCGGCGGCTCCCCCACGGCTGGCGGGTCACGCCGGCCGGGACCCCGACCGACCGCTTCATGTGGACCCAGTTCCTCGACGAGCCGTGGGTCCGCGTGGCGCACACCGCGACACCGACGGTCCTGGCGTTCAAGCGGGGGAACCATCCGGGGCTGCCCACGGCCGAGCGGCTCGCGGTGCTCGAGCGGTGGGCGCCGCGCGTCGCCGACGCGGCCGGCCGCGATGCCGTGCAGCGCGAGGTGCAGCTCGCCCTCTGGCTGGCGTGGCGGGACGCCGAGATCAGGGCACGGCGGCCCCGAGGTCGGACGTGGCGGTCCGTCCCTCGTGCCGTTCGACGAAGGCTCGGAGGTCGCTGAGGGCGCCGAAGCCCTCGCTGCGATCCGAGATGGTCCGGGGCGTGACCGGCCAGTCGAGGGCGAGCTCGTGGTCGTCCCAGCGGCAGCCCAGGTTGTCGTCCGTCGCGTAGTCGACGTAGGACTCCGACACCGCCTGCAGGTGGGTGACGTCCGACTCGGCGACCCATCCGTGCACCAGGCCCCGGGGCCACGCGAGGTAGCTCGGCGCGTCGCCGGACAGGCGGATCAGCTGGCTGGCGCCGACGGTGGCCGATCCCGGCCGGAGGTCGTGGAGCCCCACCCACAAGGTGCCGCTGATCACGGTGAGGTACTCGTCGTGGCGGAGGTGCAGGTGCATGCCGCGGAGCGCACCCGCATGGGACCGCACGATGCTCCACTGGGTCGGGATGACGCCGGTCGGCCACTGCGAGGCGAAGACCTCGGTGAAGCTGCCCCGGGGGTCTTCGTGCGGCTCGAGCGCTCCGGAGCGCACCCCCGCGATGACGTGCTCCATCGGCCCCCTCCCGGATCCGCCGGCCCGCGCCGGTCTCGTGATGGTAGGGCCTGCGCCGGCCGGGGACCCGGGACGCCGGCACCACGAGTGGCCGGTCGGATCCGGGGCGACGGGTAGCTTCAGCCGATCGCGTCGACGACGGCCGGGAGGTTCGAGATGGCACCGCGGATCGGGTTCCTGGGGGCGGGGCTGATCGCCCACCTCCACGCCTTCGGGCTGCACCAGACGGCGCAGCCGTCGTCGTTCGCGGGCGTCTACGACCCCGACGCCGACCGGGCTGAGGAGTTCGCGGCCGGATGGGGCGCCACGGTCTGCGGCAGCGAGGACGAGGTGCTCGACGGCTGCGACGCGGTCTACATCTGCACGTGGACCTCCGAGCACGCCCGGCTCCTCGACGCCGCCTGTGCCCGCGGCCTCCCGGTGTTCTGCGAGAAGCCGCTCGCGTTCGACGCGCCGGTCGCGGCGGGGATGGCCGAGGCCGTCGAGGCGGCCGGGGTCGTGAACCAGGTCGGCCTGGTGCTGCGCCACTCGCCGGCGTTCGCCTACCTGCGCCACCTCGTCCAGGACCCCGGTGCCGGGCGGGTGATGTCCGTCGTGTTCCGCGACGACCAGTACATCCCGGTCCAGGGCATGTACGCCTCGACCTGGCGCGGCGACAAGGAACGGGCCGGTGCCGGCACGCTGCTCGAGCACTCGATCCACGACGTCGACATCCTGGAGTGGATCCTCGGGCCGATCGCCTCGGTGTCGGCCCGGTCGGCCAACTTCCACGGGCTCGACGGCATCGAGGACTCCGTCGGCACGGTGTTCGACCTGGAGGCGGGCGGGCTCGGGGTCCACACCACGGTGTGGCACGACGTCGTCGAGCGACCGAGCCTGCGCCGCGTCGAGGTGCTCTGCGAGCGCCGCCACGTCGTGGTGGAGGGCGACTGGGACGGTCCGCTGACGTGGACCACCACCGGCGGCGACGAACAGGTCCTCGAGGGCGACGCCCTGGTCGACGCGTGCCGGGACGCCGGCCTGGAGGTCGCCGACCCCGACGGCTCCTTCGTGCGGGCGGTCGCCGATGGCACCCCGGCCTGGCCGTCGCTGCGCGACGCCGTGCGGCCCCATGAGGTCGTGGACGCCATCTACCGCTCCGCCGCTGAGGCCGGCGCCCGCGTGGAGCTGGGCGCATGACCGCCGAGACGCCCTTCGCCGCAGCGGCCACGCGCGTCGCCGACGGGGCCGATGCCCAGGCAGAGGCGGCAGCGCTCGTTGCCCTGATGACCGAGGACGAGCGGCGGTGGTGCCTCGATGGCGACCACCCGTTCTGGGCGGACCTGACCGAGATGGGCCAGGGCGGCTACCACAAGCGGACGTTCCCGGCGGCCCGCGTCGAGCGGCTCGGCATCCCCGGGTTCGCGTTCTCCGACGGCCCGCGCGGCGTCGTGATCGGCCCGGCCACCGCCTTCCCGGTGTCGATGGCCCGGGGCGCCACGTGGGACCTCGAGCTGGAGGAGCGCATCGGCGAGGCGGTCGGCGTCGAGCTGCGCGCCATCGGGGCCACCCTCTACGGCGGGGTGTGCGTGAACGTCCTGCGCCATCCGGCGTGGGGGCGGGCACAGGAGACCTACGGCGAGGACCCGGTCCACGTCGGCGAGCTCGGCGCCGCGCTCACTCGTGGGGTGCAGCGCCACGCGATGGCGTGCGTGAAGCACTTCGCCTGCAACTCGATGGAGAACACCCGCTTCGCCGTCGACGTCACGGTCGACGAGGTGGCGCTGCACGAGGTGTACCTGCCCCACTTCCGGCGCATCATCGACGAGGGCGTCGCCTCGGTGATGAGCGCGTACAACGCGGTCAACGGGGAGTGGGCTGGGCAGAGCCGGACGCTGCTCACCAACGTGCTCCGCACCGAGTGGGGGTTCGAGGGGTTCGTGATCTCGGACTGGATCTTCGGCCTGCGCGACGCCGGCGAGTCCGTGCACGCCGGCCTCGACGTGGAGATGCCGTACCGGATGATCCGGGCGTTCGGGCTCGACGACGACCTCGCGGCGGGTGCGTGCACCGAGGAGGAGATCGCCACCGCGGCGACGCGCGTCGTCGCCACCCTGCTGCGGTTCGCGCCGGTCCTCGACCAGCCCCGGCCACCGATCGACGTGCTCGCCAGCGAGCCCCATCGCGCGCTGGCCCGGGAGGCGGCGACCAAGGCCGTCGTCTTGCTCCGCAACGAGGCCGTCGACGGCACGCCGGTCCTCCCGCTCGACGCCGGTGCGCTCGGCTCCGTCGCCGTGCTCGGACGGCTCGCCGCGGTGCGGAACCTGGGCGACGGCGGCTCGAGCGACGTGTGGGCACCGTCTGCGGTGACCCCGCTCGACGGCCTGCGCGCCGCGCTGCCCGACGCCGACGTCCGCCACCACGACGACGATGCCACCGTGGCGGCGGACGCCGATGTGGCGATCGTCGTCGTGGGCTACACGAAGGCCGACGAGGGCGAGTTCATCGGCGACAGCGGCACGGCGCACCTCACCTCGCTCATGCCCGCAGCCGACGAGCCCGAGGTGGTCGCCGCGTACGAGGCGATGCGCGCCGACGAGGAGCACGACTTCCGGCCGCCGCCCGATGCCGCGGGCGCGGGTGGCTTCGGCTTCGCCAAGGGCGGCGACCGGGCCTCGCTGCGCCTCCGACCCGAGGACGAGGAGCTGATCGCCGCGGTGGTGGCCGCCAACCCGCGCACGGTCGTGTGCCTGGTGGCGGGCAGCGCGGTGCTCGTCGAGGGCTGGGACCGCACGGTGCCGGCGATCGTCCAGTCCTGGTACGCCGGGATGGAGGGCGGCCACGCCCTGGCCGACGTGCTGCTCGGCCGGGCCGAGCCCTCGGGCCGGCTGCCCTTCACCGTGCCCACCGATGCCGACCACCTCCCGTTCTTCGACCGCGACGCGGTGGAGGCCACCTACGACGGGTGGCACGGCTACTGGAAGCTCGCCGCCGACGGCCACGAGCCCGCCTACCCGTTCGGGTTCGGGCTCAGCTACACCGACCTCTCGCTCGTGGGCATGGGCGCGGCGCAGCACGGTGACGAGGTCGTGGCCACCACCACGGCGGTCAACGCCGGGGCGCGTCCCGGGGTGGAGGTGGTGCAGGCGTACGCATCCACGGGCGGCGGCCCGGCGAAGCTCGTCGGCTTCGAGCGGGTCGAGCTCAACCCGGGGGAGCGGCGGGTCGTCGAGGTGCGGTTCCCGCTCGCCCGAGTGGCTCGCTGGGACGCCGAGGTCCACGACTGGGCACCGGTGACGGGGCGCGTCGACGTGGCCCTCGCCCGCCACGCCGCCGACCCTGCGGCGACGGTGGTCGGCGTCGACCTCCAGCCGCCGATCGCCTGATCGCGGCCATCCCACTGGATTGGCCGGGACCGCGGGTCAGGGTCCCCCAGGATCCCCCGGAGTCCCCCAGATCACCTCCGAGTCCCCCGGAGTCCCCCAGGATCCCCTGGAGTCCCCCAGGGTCCCCTGGATTCCCCTCGGCTCCCCCAGGGTGATGCAGGTCTGGCCCGCCCCCATCGGAGGTCGCCACACTCGCCGCCGTGATGCGCCGATGAGCCCCCTCGAGATCGTGCTGGCCCTGCTGTGCGTGATCGTCGGCGCGGCCGTCCAGGGCTCGATCGGCTTCGGCGCCTCGCTGGTGTCGATCCCGCTGCTGCTGCTCGTGAACCCGATGCTCGTGCCGGGTCCGGCCGCCGTCGCCGGGCTCACCATCAACCTGATCGGCATGGGCGTCGGATTCGAGGATGCGGACTGGCGCGGGGCGCGCTGGGCCGTCGTCGGACTCGTTCCCGGCACCGTGGTCGCGGCCGTCGTGCTGTCGATGGCCACCGGCAACGCCGTCGCCGTGCTGTCGGCGCTCGCGGTGCTGGCCGCCGTTGGCGTGAGCGCGTTCGGTGCCCGGCCGGGCACGGGCCGCCGGATCCTGCTGGGCGCCGGGTTCTTCTCGGGGTACCTCAACACGACGGCGGGTGTCGGCGGTCCGCCGATGGCACTCGCCTACCAGGACGCACCGGCCCGGACCCTGCGGGCCACCCTCCCGGTGGTGTTCGTCGCCGCCACGGTCCTCACGATGATCACCCTCGCCCGGACCGGGCACCTGTCGGCCGTCGACTGGCGCATCGGCCTCGTCCTCGCCCCCGGTGGCGCCATCGGGTACTACGCCACCCGCGGGCTCGCCTCGCGCATCGACGGCGACCGCCTCCGCAGCGCGGTCCTCGCCGTGTCCGCGCTGTCGGCGACGGCTGCGCTGGTCCGCGTCGCCTTCTGAGGTCCGGGGGAGTCCTGGCCCACCCTCGACGGGGTCCGGCATGCCACGATGATCGGGTGATGGGGAGGGGTCGTTCGCTTCGTGGTGCCTTGGCGGCCGCGCTGGTCGTGCTCGCCGTCGTGGCGGTGCCTCCGGCGTCGTCGTCGGGTCGGACGGCTGCGGACCCCACCGTGCCCTCCTCGCTCGCCGACCGGTACCTCGCGGTGCGTCCCGGGCTCGGCCCCGTGACCGTGGTCGACGTCCAGGGCGAGTCGAGCGACCGCCGGCTGCTCGCCGCCACCCTCCAGGGCATCGTCAATCGCACCGAGGCCCGGATCTACCTCGTCGGCGCCCGCAGCGACGGCAGCGACCAGCACTGGCTGGCCGACTACCAGGCCCGCGGCCTCATCACCGTCGCCGCCACCGTCGACCTCGACACCGCGGTCCACACCTTCCGCAGCGAGGTGGCCGGGTACGTGGAGGCCACGTCGTCGGAGCCGTGGACCATCAACACCGCCACGTCGGCCGCCGGTGCCGAGGGCGGCGTGGTGGCCACCGAGGCGACGGCGGCCCTGCTCGACGCGGAAGGCATCCCGAAGCTCGCCGACCACCGCGGCCGCTGGGCCGACGCCGTCGACGCCTACGAGGCCGTCGCCGACGAGTACCGCGACCAGCTGGCCTACGGCGGCGTCGCCATCCAGAAGGCCGACGGCCACCAGCCCCGCGACCTGTTCGTGCAGCAGGGCGTGTTCGTGCTCTTCACCCGTCCGTCCGCCTCCGACGTCGACGCGGTCTACGACCTCATCGACACGTTCCCGACCCGGCGGCCCGTCTACGGCTACATCTCCGACACCGGTGCCGAGGAGGTCGACGCGATCGTCCGGTTGTCGCGGATGGGCCGCTACCTCGTGCCGACCGACACCACCGCGAACCTGTCGTTCCACCAGGCCGTCGGCGGTGCCGAGCGGGTGCGGCCCGCCGCCGTCGACCCGACCGACGTGGCCCCGTGCACCGCGGACACCGTGAACGTGGTCCTCTCGTTCAGCGACGGCGACAACCTCGTGATCCCCGAGGGCTACTACCAGGGGCCCGAGCACTGGAACAGCCCGCAGCGGGGCGAGCTCCCGATCGGCTGGGGGCTCACCCCGGCCGCCTCCGTGCTGATGCCCGCCATCTGGGACTCGTACGTCGGGTCCACCACCGCGGCCGACGAGGTCGTCGACATCATGGGCCTGGGCTACGCCATCCCGTCGCTGATGCCCGAGGGCGCAGCGTTCATCGCCGACAACATGCGCCTCCGCGCCGCGCTCGGACTCCGCTCGCACTGGGCGCTCGACGCCCTGCTGTCCGATCCCGACGCCGACGGCTGGGACGCGGTGCACGCCGCGGCCGCCGAGACCGGCCTCGCCCCCGACGGGATGCTCCTCAACTACGAGCGCTGGGACGGGCCCGCCGCCTTCCGCACCGTGGACGGGGTGCCGGTCCTCGCCTCGCAGGTGCAGGGGTACGACAACGGGGCCCAGGACATCGCCGACCAGATCCAGGCGCTCGTCGACGCCCCGGCCGCCGATCGCTCCCTCGTGACCTTCTTCGCCGTCACGGTCTGGGAGTCGAGCTACTCGGCCCTCGTCGAGGCCATGGCGCCGCTGCAGGAGGAGGGCGTCCGCTTCCTCACGCCGGCCGAGGCCTTCGCCTGCCTCCCCGACCCGCCGGCGACGACCACCACCACGACGGCCAGCGGTGCCCCGTCCACCCCCGGCGGCCCGGCCGCCCCCGCGATCCCGGCCGCACCCGTCGGCGGCACCGCCACCTACACCGGGTAGCGGTCGCCGGCCGAGGTCAGCCGCCGACCCTGCCGGCTCGCTGCCTGGCCCAGGTTCACCGGCTCGCACCTCCGGGGCGCGCTCGTGCCCCGGCAGGAACGGTCCGGCCGGGGGCGTCGTGGGCTGGGTCGAGCGCGGGCG
>Ga0182736_1000359_pt1 | contig 76132 bp, 78 predicted proteins | sample eDN5th30CKraftBY_FD_128882 | JGI IMG/M metagenome (GOLD analysis project Ga0182736, IMG submission 128882) | Enriched backyard soil microbial communities from Emeryville, California, USA - eDNA 5th pass 30_C Kraft BY (version 2) (version 2) | ecosystem: Environmental > Terrestrial > Soil >... | reverse complement strand
GCCCGACGGCGCGCGCGGCTTGACAGCCCAAGTGCCGGCGGCATGGAGGGACCGATGGCCGCCGACATGAACCCGCCCGCCACGGCGCCCGATTTCCTTGCCCGCGCGGGCTGGGGCGACGCGAAGATCCTGCCGTTGGCCGGGGATGCGTCGTTTCGCCGCTATTTCCGTGCGGTCGCGCCGGGACGCAGCGCGGTGCTGATGGACGCGCCGCCGCCGCATGAGGACCCGCGCCCGTTCATCGCCGTCGCCGAATGGCTGACCGCGCATGGCTTTGCCGCGCCGGAAATCTATGCGCGCGACCTTGATCTGGGGCTGGTGCTGATCGAGGATTTCGGCGACGCCCGGATGCGCGAGATCGCCGACGCCGCGCCGGAAAGCGAATTGCGGCTGTACGAACAGGCGGTCGACATATTGGTCGCGCTGGCCGGGCAGGGGCCGGCGGGGCTGGCGCCCTATGACCCGGCCGTGCTGCACCGCGAGGCCGCGCTGGTGCCCGAATGGTATGCGCCGGCGGTGGGGCTTGCGGTGGACGCCGACGGCTTTCGCGCGGCGTGGGACGCGGTGTTCCACCTGACGCTGGGCGGGCCGCGCGTGCCGGTGCTGCGTGACTATCACGCCGAGAACATCATGCTGATCGAGCATGGCGCACGAAAAGGGCTGATGGGGCTGCTCGATTTCCAGGACGCGCTCGACGGGCACCCCGCCTATGATCTGGTGTCGCTGTTGCAGGACGCGCGCCGCGACGTGCATCCCGAACTGGAGAAGGCGCTGCTCGACCGGTACCTGCGCACCACCGGCGCCGGGCAGGACTTCGTCGATGCCTATCATGTGCTGGGCGCGCAGCGGAATTCGAAGATCGTCGGCATCTTCACCCGGCTGTGGCAGCGCGACGGCAAGCCGCGCTATCCGTCGCTGTGCCCGCGCGTGTGGCGCTACCTCAACCACGATCTGGAACAGCCGGTGCTGGCGCCGGTCAAGGCGTGGTTCGACGCCAACATCCCGATGGAGAAACGCGGTGACCCGATGATCGTCGGCAACCACCTGTGAGCACCGCCCGCACGCTGGCGCTGCGCCCCGATCCCGGCGGACAGGTGCCCGATACCGCGATGGTGATGGCGGCCGGGCTGGGCAAGCGGATGCGCCCGCTGACCGCGACCCGGCCCAAGCCGCTGGTCTCCGTCGCGGGAAGGCCGCTGATCGACCATGTGTTCGATCACCTGCGGTCGGCCGGGGTGCGCCGCGCGGTGGTCAACGTCCACTATCTCGCCGACGCGCTGGAGGCGCATCTGCGCGCGCGAGTGAAGGACATCGACGTCGTCATCTCCGACGAGCGCAAGCTGCTGCTCGAGACCGGCGGCGGGCTGATCAAGGCCAGGCCGCTGCTGGGCGACCGGCCGTTCCTGTGCGTCAACAGCGACAATCTGTGGTTCGACGGGCCGATCGACGCGATCCGCGCGCTGGCGGCGGCGTGGGACGACGATCGCATGGACGCGCTGCTGCTGCTGGTGCCGCTGGCGCGCGCCTATTGCCACAAGGGGCGCGGCGATTTTCACCTCGACCCGTTCGGCCGCATCACCGGCTGGCGCAAGCCGGGGCGGGTGGCGCCGTTCGTCTATACCGGGGTGCAGATGCTGTCGCCGCGGCTGATCGCCGATCCGCCGGGCGAGGCGTTCTCGACCAAGATATTCTGGGATCGCGCGATCCAGGCCGGGCGCGCGTGGGGCGTGGCGCACACCGGCATGTGGTTCGACATCGGCCAGCCCGATTCGATCCCGGCGGCGGAAGCCATATTGAGCGATGGCTGAGGCGCGCCGCCTCAACCTCTACACCATCCCGCCGCACCGGGCGTTCGCCGACGCGCTCGCCGCCGGGCTGATCCGCCGGTTTGGCGGCGAACCGATGGGGCTGGCGCGCGGCATCGTGCTGCTGCCGACCAACCGCGCCCGCCGCGCGATCGCCGATGCGTTCGTCCGTGCCAGCGGTGGCGGGCTGCTGCTGCCCCGCATGGTAGCGATCGGCGACCCCGAGCTGGACGAGGCGGTGGGCGCGCTGTTCGATCCCGCCGACGATGACGACCCGGTGCCGCCGGCGGTGGCGCCGATGGCGCGGCGGATGATCCTGGCGCGGCTGGTGCAGCAGGCCGATCCGGCGATCGACGGCGCGGAGGCGGTGCGGCTGGCGGGCGACCTGGCGCGCACGCTGGATCAACTGCTGGTCGAGGAGGTGGCGCCGGGGCGGCTGCGCGACATCGCCCTGGTCGACGCGCTGAGCGAGCATTGGGAACGCGCGCTGGCAACGTTCGCGGTGGTGCTCGATCGCTGGCCGGAGGAGCTGGTCCGGCTTGGGCGGATCGACCTGGCGGAGCGGCGCGCGCGGTTGCTCGACCGCGTGGGGCGGGCGTGGCGCGAGGCGCCGCCGGCCGGGTTCCTGTGCGCGGCGGGGGTGACATCCGCCGCCCCGGCGATCGCGCGGATGCTGCGCAGCATTTCGGCGCTGCCCAAGGGCATGGTGGTGCTGCCGGGGCTCGATCTGGCGATGGAGGAGGAGGGGTGGGACGCGCTTGGGCCGTTCGCGCCCGATCCGGTCAGCGGCCGCCGCCAGCGCGCGGAGGAGACGCATCCGCAATATCATCTCAAGCTGCTGCTCGATCGCATGGGCGTGCGGCGCGGCGAGGTCCGCACGTGGCAGGCGGCGAGCGAGATCGACGCGCCGCCCGCGCGTAGCCGCGCCATCGCCACCGCGCTCGCCCCCGCCGAACTGACCCACCACTGGGTGACGCTGAAGCCGGGTGAGCGCAACCTGGCCGGGGTGAGCGCGCTGGAGGTGGCGACCCCGGCGGAAGAAGCGCAGGCGATCGCGCTGAAGCTTCGCGAGGCGCTGGAGACGCCCGCGCGCACCGCCGCGCTGGTCACCCCCGATCGTGCGCTGGCGCGGCGGGTGGCGGCGCATTGCGCGCGGTGGAATATCGCGGTCGACGATTCGGCGGGGCAGCCGCTGTCGCAGACCCCGCCGGGAACGCTGTTGCTGGCGATCGCGGAGGCCGGGGCGCAACGATTTGCGCCGGTGCCGCTGCTCGCGCTGCTCAAGCATCCGCTGGTGCAAAGCGGCGAGGCGCGGCCGGCGTGGCTGGAAGGCGCGCGTTCGATCGACCGGGCGCTGCGTGGGCCGCGGCCGGCGGCGGGGCTGGACGGGCTCGACCGCCATCTGGCGGGACGCCGCGCGGCGGAATGGTGGAGCGAGGCGCGGGCGCTGCTGACCGGGATCGAGGCGGTGTTCGCGGGCGGCGCCCAACCGCTGGTCGATCTGCTTGGCTGCGTGCGCGAAGCGGCGACGGCGCTGGCGGGCGATGCGGCATGGGCGCGCGCGGAGGGACGCGCCGCCGCCGAACTGCTCGCGGAGGTGGAGGAGCGCGCCGCGCTCGGGCCGCCGTTGATCGATCCGGCGACCCTGCCGGCGTTGCTGCGCACGCTGATGGACGAGGTCGCGGTGCGGCCGCCGCAGGGCGGGCATCCACGGCTGGCGATCTATGGATTGCTGGAGGCGCGATTGCAGTCGGCCGACGTGATGATCCTGGCCGGGCTGAACGAGGGCGTGTGGCCGGGCCGGCCGGCGCCCGACCCCTGGCTGGCGCCGCGTATCCGCGCCGAGCTGGGGCTGCCGGGGCTGGAGGCGCGGATCGGGCTGAGCGCGCATGATTTCGCCGGCGGGCTGGGCGCGCCCGAGGTGCTGCTGACCCGCGCGCGGCGCGACGCCAAATCGCCGACCATCGCATCGCGCTTCTGGCTGCGGTTGCAGGCGCTGGCGGGCGAAGGCTGGGCATCGGCGGACGCGCTGGCGGGCTGGGCGCGCGCGCTCGACGATCCGGGGGTGTTCGCCCCGGCGGCGCGGCCGGCGCCCGCACCCCCTGCGGCGATCCGGCCCAGGCGAATCTCGGTCACCGAGGTCGACCGGCTGAAGGCCGATCCCTTCGCCTTTTACGCGCGGCGGATGCTGGGGCTGATGCCGCTCGACCCGGTCGATGCCGATGCCAGCGCGGCGTGGCGCGGCACCGAGGTCCACGCGGTGCTGCGCGCCTGGGCCGAGGAGGACGATTGTGTGCCCGAGGCGCTGCGCCCGCGCGCACAGGCGATGCTGGCCGCCGCGCACCCGCTGATGCGCGCGCTGTGGGCGCCGCGGCTATACGAGGCGGTCGACTGGATCGCTGGCAGGGTCACGGCGATGGCGGACGAGGGCCGGCGGGTGATCGCGGTCGAGCGCAAGGGGACGATAACGATCGCCGGGGTCGAGCTGCGCGGCACGTTCGACCGGATCGACCGGATGGGCGACGGCACGCTGGGGATTGTTGACTACAAGACCGGCAAGGCGCCGTCGGTGGCGGCGGTGAAGGCCGGGTTCAGCCTGCAACTGGGGCTGTTGGGGCTGATCGCCGAGCGCAACGGGTTCGAGGGGATCGCGGGGCAGGCGGGCTGTTTCGAATATTGGTCGCTGGCCAAGGACGGGCGCGCGTTCGGGAAGGTGACGTCGCCGGTCGAAGGGCGTGGCGAGCGGATCCCGGTGGACGAGTTCGTCGGGTTCGCGCGCGATCATTTCGTCGCGGCGGCGGGGGAGTGGCTGACCGGCGACGCGCCGTTCACAGCCAAGCTGCGGCCGGAATTCGCGCCCTATACCGAATATGACCAGCTGATGCGGCGGGACGAGTGGTATGGCCGCGACTAGGGGGCTTCCCCCGCTGAAGGGCAATCAGCGCGCGGCGAGCGATCCCGGTGCGCATGTGTGGCTGTCGGCATCGGCCGGCACCGGCAAGACGCAGGTGCTGGCGGCGCGGGTCTATCGGCTGCTGCTGCGCGACGTCGATCCGGGGGCGATCCTGTGCCTGACCTTTACCAAGGCGGGCGCGGCGGAGATGGCCGGGCGGATCGGCGCGCGTCTGGCCGCGTGGGTGCGGATGCCGTCGACCGAGCTGGCCGCCGACCTGGAAGCGCTGGGCGAGGCCGGGACGCCGGCGATGCAGGAACGCGCGCGCAAGCTGTTCGCGCGGGTGCTCGACGCGCCGGGCGGCGGCATCCGCATCCAGACGATCCACAGTTTCTGCCAGTCGCTGCTCGCCGGCTTTCCGGTCGAGGCCGGGCTGTCGGCCGGGTTCCGCCCGCTGGAGGCGCGCGAGGAGGCGGTGCTGGCGCGCGAGGCGCTGGCCGAGATGCTGGCGGACGAGGCGCGGGAGGGCCGCACGCGACTGGTCGACGCGGTCGGCGCGCTCAGCCTGCGGCTGGGCGAGGGCGACGCCGAGCGGTTCCTGATCGCCTGCGCCCGCGCGCCCGATGCGATGGCGGCGCTGCCGATGGGGGACGGCGTGGCGCCGTTCGTCCGCCGCGCGCTTGATCTGCCGACGGGCGATATCGCCGAGGCGGTGGCGGCGGGGTGCGCCGATCTGGACCTGTCCGCGCTGCGCCGCATCGCCGACGCCAACATCGCCTGGGGCACCGCCACCGGGCAGGGACACGCCGCGGTCGTCGAGCAATGGCTGGCGGCGCCGGTCGAGGCACGCGGCGCCGGGCTGCGCGATCTGGCCGGCGTGTTCCTGACCGCCGCCGGGGAGCCGCGCAAATATTCGGCCAAGCTGATCGCCGCCGACCCCGATTATGCCGAGATGGCGATCGAGCTGGGCGGCGATTGCCTGCGCCTGATCGGGCTGGGCGATCGCGCCGCCTATGCCGATCTGCTCGCCGCCGGTCTCGATGCCGGGCGTGCCTATGCCGAGGTCTATCGCGCGGCGAAGCGGCGGCTGGGCGCGGTCGATTTCGACGATCTGATCCGCGCCACGGTCGCGCTGCTGCGGCGGCCGGGGATGGGCGACTGGGTGCGCTACAAGCTCGACCAGGCGACCGACCATGTGCTGATCGACGAGGCGCAGGACACCAATCCCGAGCAATGGGCGATCGTCCGCGCGCTGGCCGACGAGTTCTTCGCCGGGGAGGGCGCGCGCGCGGGCGTGCGGCGGACGCTGTTCACCGTCGGCGACTACAAGCAGGCGATCTTTGGCTTTCAGGGGACCAGCCCGGCCTATTTCGCCGCCGCGCACGCGCATTTCACCCGCCAGTCGCACGCGGAGCCCGAGTTCGCCACCGACGCGCGCGCGCTCGACACACTGTCGCTGACCCACAGTTTCCGCTCGACCCGCCCGATCCTCGAGTTTGTCGACGCCGCGATCGGCGCGCTGCCCGGCACCGGCATGGGTGACCTGACCGATATCGAGGCCCACGCCAGCGAGGTGAAGGGGCCGGGCCGAGTCACGTTGTGGACGCCGACCGAGGCGGGCGGCGAGGACGACGACGAGGAAGGCTGGATCGACGACGCGATCCGCAAGCACGCCGGCCGGATCGCGCGCGCGGTGAAGCGATGGGTCGGCACGTTGCGGCTGGACAGCAAGGGGCGGGTGCTGCGGCCCGAGGACGTGATGATCCTGGTCAAGAGCCGGGGGCAACTCGCATCGCTGATCGTCGCGCGGCTGTATGCCGAGGGGGTGCCGGTGGCGGGGGTCGACCGGCTGCGGCTGACCGCGCCGCTGGCGGTGCAGGATCTATTGGCGGCGGTGCGCTTCGCGCTCCAGCCCGACGACGACCTGAGCCTCGCCAGCCTGCTGGTGTCGCCGCTGATCGGCTGGTCGCAGGATGACCTGATGGCGGCGGCGGTGCGCGAGCGCGGCAGCCTGTGGCGACATCTGCGCGCGACGCAGGACGAGGCGCGGCTGGCGCCGCTGGCGGCGATCCTTGCCCGCGCCGACTTCACCACGCCGTTCCGGTTCCTGGAGGAGTTGCTGTCCGGGCCGATGGACGCGCGGCGCAAGCTGCTGCGGCGGCTGGGCGAGGAGGCGCGCGATCCGATCGAGGAACTGCTGAACGCCGCGCTGGCGTTCGAGAGCACCGCGACGCCGTCGTTGCAGCGGTTCCTCGACTGGTTCGATCGCGGCGATGTCGAGATCGTCCGCGATCCATCCGCGCCGCACGACGCGGTGCGCGTGATGACCGCGCACGGGGCGAAGGGATTGCAGGCGCCGCTGGTGATCCTGGCCGACGCCACCGCCGATCCGGGCGACGCGCCGCGATCGCTGGTCAAATGGACGCCGGCCGACCTGGACGAGGCGCTGCCGGTGTTCCGGCCGCGCAAGGAGGAGCGCGCCGGCGGGCCGCTCGCCGAGGTGCTCGACGCCGCCGACGCGCGCGATCTGGAGGAGCATTGGCGGCTGTTCTATGTCGCGGCGACGCGCGCCGAGGAGCAGCTGGTGGTGGCGGGCGCGCTCAGCCCGCGCAAGCAGGGCAAGGCGCCGGCCAATAGCTGGTACGGCGCGGCGGCGCGGGCGCTCGATGCGCTGGCGGTCGCGGGCGAGGGCGAACGGACGTTCGCCGGCACGCTGCCGCAGTCGCCCGTCAAGGATGCCGAGCGGCAGCCGGTAGCGGCGCGGGCGGCGGTCACGTTGCCCGATTGGGCGCGGCGGCCGGCGCCGGAGGAAGCGCGCCCGCCGCGTCCGCTCGCGCCGTCGGCGATCGGCGACGACGCGGTGGCCGATCCGCCGCCCACCCCGGCGATGCGCGCCGCCGCCGAGCGCGGGCGGCTGCTCCATGCGCTGTTCGAGCGATTGCCGGCGGTGGCGCCCGAACGCCGCGCGGAGGCGGCCGCGCGGTGGCTGGAACGATCGGGCGGGGTCGAGGCGCCGGCGGCGCGCGCGGAGATCGCGGGCGCGGCGCTGGCGGTGATCGACAATCCGCGCTTTGCCGCGCTGTTCGGTCCTGATTCACTCGCCGAAGCGCCGATCGCCGCCACCGTCGGCGGTCTGGTGGTGGCGGGCACGGTCGATCGGCTGGTGATCACCGACGACGCGGTGCGGGTGATCGATTTCAAGACCGGGCGGCGGGTGCCGACCGGGGATGCCGAGCTGCCCGAGCATCATCTGCGGCAGATGGCGGCCTATGCCGCGGCGCTGGCGGTGATCTTTCCCGGCCGTACAGTGGAGGCGGCGCTGCTCTACACCGCCGGGCCGCGTCTGGTCGCGCTGACGGCGGCCCAGATCGCGGCGCACAAGCCACGATTGCCCGCCACGGAGCAAAGCTTGCGTTCGGACGCTTGAGCATCGCGCCGAGCGTGCATAAATTACCGGCCAATCAAGGAGACATGAGACAATGGCGACCAAGGCGATCACCGACGACAGCTTCCAGAGCGACGTGCTTGGCGCGGAGGGCGCGGTGCTGGTCGATTTCTGGGCGGAATGGTGCGGCCCGTGCAAGATGATCGGCCCGAGCCTGGAGGAGCTGTCCGACGAGCTGGGCGAGCAGGTTACGATCACCAAGCTCAACATCGACGAGAACCCGGAGACGCCGGGCAGCTATGGCGTGCGCGGCATTCCGACGATGATCCTGTTCCGCAACGGCCAGCCGGTCGCGACCAAGGTCGGCGCCGAGCCGAAGGGGCGGATCAAGGCGTGGCTGGAGGGTGAGCTGGCGTGACCCTGTCGCTGGTTCTTGCGCTGGTAGCCATTGCGGCGCCGGCGCAGGGTCAGCCGTGCGCGGATGAGGTGGTCTCGCCCCAACGCGTCTATGCAGGGGTGTTCCTCGACGAGTTCGAGAACCAGCGGTTCTTCGAGGGCGCGCAAACGGCGGCGGACGTCGATCGGCGCGCCCCGGACAGCGTGTGGATGACGATGAACGTGGTCGAATGGGGCAAGCCGTTCGGCATCGAGAGCCGCCCGCAATTCGGCGCCTATCGCATGCGTTTCTCCGGTATCAAGCGCACGCGCGGCAGCGGCATCGTGCCGTGCGGATATGGGCATTTCAACAGCTTCGTATCCGACATGCGCGTCGTCAGCGTGCTGTCGATCGAACCGATCTCGATCGACTAGTGGCGAGCCGAGGGCGCCTCTCCTCCTCGCTCCTCCGTCGCCCTGAGCTTGTCGAAGGGCTGCCCTTTGCTTCGGAACAGTGCAGGGTTTCGACAAGCTCAGCCAGAACGGGGATGGGGTGGTTTTCTCACGGGCCTAGCCTTTGCCCGCTCTCAGCTCCGGTAATCCGCGTTGATGCTGATGTAGCCGTGCGTCAGGTCGCAGGTCCACACCGTGGCCTTGCCTTCGCCCAGCCCGAGGTCGACGCCGATCGTGATCTCCTGGCCCTTCAGGTGCGCCGCCACCGGCGCCTCGTCATAGCCCTCCACCGCCAGCCCGTCCTTCGCCACCTGGGTCGCGCCGAAGCGGATCGCCAGCCTGTCGCGCTCGGCGGGTTCGCCGGCCTTGCCGACCGCCATCACCACGCGGCCCCAGTTGGCGTCCTCGCCGGCGATCGCCGTCTTGACCAGCGGCGAATTGGCGATGCTCATCGCGATGACATGGGCGGAACGGTCGCTTTCGGCGCCATCGACGGTGATCTCGATCAGCTTCGACGCGCCTTCACCGTCGCGCACCACCTGTTGCGCCAGCGCCATGCACAGTTCGGACAGCGCGGCGACGAAGCTGTCGGCGCCGTCGTCGTCGGTACTGGCCAGCGGCGGATTGCCGGCCGCGCCGGTGGCGAAGGCGAGCACGGTGTCGCTGGTCGACGTGTCGCTGTCGACGGTGATGCACGAGAAGGTGCGCCGGTTGGCCGCCGCCAGCGCCGATTGCAGGAACGCCGCATCGACCGCCGCGTCGGTGAAGATGAAGCCGAGCATCGTCGCCATGTCCGGCGCGATCATCCCCGAACCCTTGATGATGCCGACCAGCCGCACCGCGCGCCCGCCGATGGCCGCGTGCGCCTCCGCCACCTTGGCGAAGGTATCGGTGGTCATGATCGTTTCGGCAGCCTCCACCCACGAACAGGGCTGGGCGGCATAGGCGGCGTCGAGCCCGGCCTCCGCCTTGTCGATCGGCAGCGGCACACCGATCACTCCGGTCGAGGCGACGAACACGTCCGACGGCGCGCAGCCGAGGTGCTGGGCGGTGCGCGCGGCGATCGCCTCAACCGCGGCGCGGCCGCGATTGCCGGTGAAGGCGTTGGAATTGCCGGCATTGACCACCAGCGCGCGCGCGCGGCCGAGCACCAGCGCGCTGCGGCACCATTCGACCTCGGGCGAGGGGCAGCGGCTCTGCGTAGTGACCCCGGCCACCGCCGTCCCCTCATCCAATGTGACGAAGGTCAGGTCGCAGCGATCCCACGCCTTGTAGCGCGCCCGCGCGATCCGCGCGGTGACCCCGGCGATCGCCGCCGGTTCGAGGATTGTTGCGGGGGCGAGCGGGGAGCGGGTGGATGACACGCGGCGATTCCATGATAGGCTTGAGGCGGGGTCGAAGCGGGTGTTAGCGTGCTGGTGGGCGATGGCAACTCGGTCAAAACGATCACCATCGTGCTTCTGTGCGTGCTGCTCCTTGTCGAAGGCGTGATCTTCTATCGAATCGCCCGCGACAATTTCGATAGCGGTCTGGCCCGCGAGGTGGCGCCGCGCGCGGCAAGGGCAAAAGGTGAAACCGTGCCAATGGCGCGGCGGATCGATCGCCCGTTGCCGCGACCGTCCGCGTTGCCCGCTGGCGGAAGCCAGGCGACGCCCGCGGAAAGCCCGGGCCTGTGGTTCTCCAACGACGACTATCCCGCGGAGGCACGCCGCCACGGCGAAGAGGGGCGCGTGGTGATCGCGCTCGACATCGGCGTGGACGGGCGCGTGCGGGCGTGTCGGGTCACCGGATCGAGCGGGTCGGCGTCGCTTGACGCGACGACCTGCGCCCTCGCGTCGCGGCGCGGGCGTTACAATCCGGCACGCTCGGCAACCGGTACGCCGATTGCCAGCACGGTCGTACTGCCCGGCGTGCGGTGGCGGCTGGAGGAATAGGGGGAGGCCATGATATCCACCGCACTCATTCTCCTGCTCGTGCAGGCTCAGGCGGCGCATCCACCCGTGCCGGAGGGCAGTCCCGGCGCGTGGTTCAATAACTTCGATTATCCGCCGGAAGCGCGGCGCGCCGGCGTATCGGGCCGCGTCGGGATCGAACTGGATGTCGCTGCGGACGGGAGCGTTAGCGGTTGTCGGATCACGCAGAGCAGCGGTTCGGTCGATCTCGATGAGACGACGTGTCGCGTCGCATCGAAGCGCGCGCGGTTCAAGCCGGCGCGTGACGCGAATGGCGAGCCGGTCGCGGCCAGATTTCCGGTGCCCGGCATCCGCTGGAACATTGCCGAGGGGCAGGAGCCGACCGGGCCGATCGAGATATCTCAATCGACCCTCCTCCCGACTAGCCTGGAGACCGAGGTCGTCGTCGACGGTGCCGGGATCGTCAAAAGCTGCCGGGTAATAGAGGCCAAGCCGTTGGCGGTCGGCGATCCGTGCGCCGGATTCGCGACCGGGACCAAGGTTTCTCGCGGGCAGGTGCGCAAGGGACGGCCGGTCGACGTGGTGATCCGCCGCAAGACCACGGTCATCACGACGGTGCGATGACCGCGAAAACTATGGACCTTGCCCCGCCGTCTACCTATGTCGGCGCACTGATACCGCCATGGAACTGTTCCTTCTCCTCAGCGCGCTGATCTGCAGCATCACCGGCACCGTCCGGACGGCGGTGGTGCGCGCGCCGGAGGCGGTGGTCGCCGCGCAGGTCGCGGGGATCACGTTTGTCGGCAATCGCAGCGCGGCGGTGAAGGCACTGGCGCTGGTCCGCGCCGCGCCGGTCGCGCCGCGCCCTGACGGCTATGTCGCCCCGGCGCCGCTGGCGCTGACCGCGCGCCCGTTGATCCCCGCCGCCCGCATCACGCCGGAGCGTCGGCGCGAATAGCGCGCGCGGGCGTCCATTCGCGCCCCGTTTTTCCCCACCCGATATCCGCGCGCGCCCTTTGCCGGGCGCCGCTCCATGATTTTCAAAGGTTCACGCTCATGCTCGGCGGTATTGCCAAGACCCTGTTCGGGTCGTCCAACGATCGTTACGTCAAGTCGCTGCGCGGCACGGTCGACAAGATCAACGGCTTCGAAGCCGCGATGCAGGCGCTGTCGGACGAGGAACTGGCCGGGCAGACGGCGAAGTTCCGTGAGCGGCTGGCGGCCGGCGAAAAGCTCGACAGCCTGTTGCCCGAAGCCTTCGCCACCGTGCGTGAGGCGGGTGTCCGCGTGCTGGGGATGCGCCATTTCGACGTCCAGATGATCGGCGGCATGGTGCTCCACCGCGGCGAGATCGCCGAGATGCGCACCGGCGAGGGCAAGACGCTGGTCGCGACGCTGGCGACCTACCTCAACGCGCTGCCGGGCGACGGCGTCCACGTCGTCACCGTCAACGACTATCTGGCGCGGCGCGACGCCGAGTGGATGGGGCAGATCTATCGCTTCCTGGGGCTGACGGTCGGCGTGATCGTGCCGAACCTGAGCGAGAGCGAGCGGCGCGAGGCCTATCACTCCGACATCACCTATGGCACCAACAACGAGTTCGGCTTCGACTATCTGCGCGACAACATGAAGTACGACCGCGAGGCGATGGTGCAGCGCGCGTTCAACTTCGGCATCGTCGACGAGGTCGATTCGATCCTGATCGACGAGGCGCGCACCCCGCTGATCATTTCCGGCCCGACCGACGACAAGTCCGACCTGTATCGCAGCGTCGACATCGTCGTGAAGCAGCTCACGCCCGAGGATTACGAGAAGGACGAGAAGCAGAAGTCGATCATCCTGACCGAGGACGGCACCGAAAAGGCCGAGCGGATGCTGGAGGCGGCCGGGCTGCTCCAGGGCGCCAACCTGTATGATTTCGAGAACACGCAGGTGGTGCACCACCTCAACCAGTCGCTGCGCGCCAACATGATGTTAAGCGCGACACCGACTACATCGTCAAGGACGAGAAGGTCGTCATCATCGACGAGTTCACCGGCCGGATGATGGACGGGCGCCGCTGGTCGGACGGGCTGCACCAGGCGGTGGAGGCCAAGGAAGGGGTCAACATCGAGCCGGAGAACCAGACGCTGGCGTCGATCACCTTCCAGAATTATTTCCGCATGTACCCGAAGCTGTCGGGCATGACCGGCACCGCCGCGACCGAGGCGGCGGAATTCTTCGACATCTACAAGATGAACGTGGTGACCATCCCCACCAACGTCGGCGTCCAGCGCATCGACGAGGAGGACGAGTTCTACAAGGATACGCCCGACAAGTTCCGGGCGATCGCCAAGAAGATCCGCGAGCACGCCGAAAAGGGCCAGCCCGTGCTGGTCGGCACCGTGTCGATCGAGAAATCCGAGCTGCTGTCGGAATTCCTTCAGCAGGAGAAGGTCGAGCACAAGGTGTTGAACGCGCGCTTCCACGAGCTGGAGGCGGGCATCGTCGCGCAGGCGGGGCGGCTGGGCGCCGTCACCATCGCCACCAACATGGCCGGACGCGGCACCGACATCCAGCTGGGCGGCAACGTCGAGTTCCGGATCGAGGCCGAACTGGCGGAACTGCCCGAAGGCCCCGAGCGCGACGCCGCGATCGCCCGGATCAAGGCCGAGGTGGCGGCGGAGAAGGAGCAGGTGCTCGCCGCCGGCGGGCTGTTCGTGCTGGGCACCGAACGCCATGAAAGCCGCCGCATCGACAATCAGCTGCGCGGCCGTTCGGGCCGCCAGGGCGATCCGGGGCTGAGCCGGTTCTACCTGAGCCTCGACGACGACCTGCTGCGCATTTTCGGCCCCGACACGCTGTTTGCGCGGATGATGCGGTCGAACATGGACGACGGCGAGGCGATCGGCTCCAAATGGCTGACCAAGGCGATCGAGACCGCGCAGAAGAAGGTCGAGGCGCGCAACTACGACATCCGCAAGCAGGTGGTCGAATACGACGACGTGATGAACGACCAGCGCAAGGTGATCTATGAACAGCGCGCCGACATCATGGACGCCGACACGATCGACGACGTCGTCACCGACATGCGCGCCGAATCGGTCAACGCGATCGTCGGCGAGGCGTGCCCGCCGACCAGCTATCCCGAGCAATGGGACGTCGCCGGGCTGAAGGAACAGATCTCCGCGACGCTGGGCATCGATGTGCCGATCGACGAGTGGCTGAAGGAGGACGCGGTCGATCCCGAGATCATCGAGGAGCGCGTCCGGCAGGCCGCCGACGCCCATGTCGCCGCCAAGGCGGCCGAGCTGGACGACGAGACGTGGACCGGAGTGGAGAAGTCGATCCTGCTCCAGCATCTCGACCATCACTGGAAGGAGCATCTGGCGATGCTCGACGCGCTGCGCCAGGTGGTCCACCTGCGCGCCTATGCGCAGAAGACGCCGATCAACGAGTACAAGCAGGAAGCGTTCGCGATGTTCGAGCGGATGCTGGGCGCGATCCGCGAGGACGTGACCCGGACGATGGCGTTCGCCCAGTTCCGGCTGCAACCGGCGCCGGATCTGCCCGAGCTGCCCGATTTCATCACCAGCCATATCGATCCGTTCACCGGCGAGGACGACACCAACGACTGGGACGCCAGATCGCTGGGGCTGGTGTCGACCCGGCTGCCGCCGCTGTCGATCCCGCGGCCGCAGGGCGAGGAGATCGGCGAGGACCCGGAAAGCTGGAAGGGCGTGGTCAGCCGCAACGCGCCGTGCCCGTGCGGATCGGGGAACAAGTATAAATATTGCCACGGGGCGCTGTAAGGGCGCCAACCCATTCCCGTTCGTGCTGAGCTTGTCGAAGCACCGTCCTTCTTGGCTCGAAGAAAAAGGACGGCCCTTCGACAAGCTCAGGGCGAACGGGGCGGGAGTTTTCCCAAAAAACAAAGGACCGGAGCGCTTTCGCGCCCCGGCCCCCTTTTTTGGCTTCCTTCCTGGTCCCCTGAGGAAGGCGGCGGTTACTTCTGGTCGGGCAGCCTGACCGTCGGCCCCAGCCGTTCGGTCACCGCGCGCGCGTCAAAGGCGCGGACGTTGTTGGTCGGCTTCGGCCCCTTGCCGACGACGATCTCGGCGGTCGCCTCATAGCGTTCGACGGTGTTGATATCGACCGAACGATCCCAGAACGGGTCGCCCCAGAACGGATCCCACGAACGCCAGCCGAAGCCGCGGCCGCGATAGCGCCACGCCGGGCCCCAATAGCCGAAGCCCGAATAGCCGCCAAAGCTGGGGGTGGCATAGGTGCGGGTCTGCTTGTCGGTGTCGCGGTCGGCCATGATGAAATAGTCGTTGCCGCTTTGCAGCGTCAGCTCCGCCGCGCGGAACAGCAGGTAACGCTCCACCGTCTCACGCGAGGTGTAGCTGTTGCCCGAGAAGGTCACGCGAAAACGGTCCTGCTCGATCTGCTGGTCGCTGAAGCCGGTGCGCGCATAGCCGCTGCCGGTCGCCGGATGATAGGTGGTCGCCGTCGAACAGGCCGACAGCAATGCCGCGCCGGCGAGCGCGAACATCATGCCCTTGCGGGGACGCAGGTGAGGGAAACGGGACATTTTTATCTCCACACGATCGGCCGCCCCGAATCGCGAGGGGGCCGAAATTCCGAACGATTCGAACGCCTTTAAGGTTCAGCGGGCGAAGGCTCTGATATCGTGTAACAAATACCGGCTGACCGTGCGCTGAATATCGTTCCGGTTCATGCGATCCGTTCGGGCACCGCGCCCGCGTCGTCGATCAGCGCCTGGTCCGGCGCCATCGCCTCCCACGGGAACACGAACCAGTCCTTGTCGCGGGTGCGGTCGATCGTGCGGAAACGATAGTCGATCCGCTCGATCGACACCGCATTGTCGATCAGCACGGCGAAGCGGCTGTTGGCCACGACCGCGCCCGCCGCCGCCATCTGCGCCCGGATCGCGGCGATGGTGCGGCCGGAATCGTTGATATCCTCGATGAACACCAGCCGTTCGCCGTCGCGGGTGCGCTGCGCCAGCGCGGCGATCAGCGCGGTGTTGAATTCGGGGATGGGGGTGGAGAAATCGATCGACACCATCGGCAGGCCGGTGGCGTGGCTGAGGAACACCGCCGGCGCCAGTCCGCCGCGCCCGACCCCGACCAGCAGCTGCGGCGCCCAGCCGTCACTCGCGATGTCCGCCGCCAGCGCGCGGACCGCGGCGACGAATTCATCGTGGGGGAATGGAGTGAAGGTGGGCATCAGGCGGTGGCGCAATACGCGTCGAGGCGCTCCAGATGCCGCGCGATGGCATCGTCGGGCAGGAACGATCCCAGGAAACTGTTGCGCGCCAGCGTCGCCAGCTGCGCGCGATCGAGGTTGCGTCCGCGCGCCGCCGCCCGATAGTTTTCCGCGATATAGCCGCCGAAATAGGCCGGATCGTCGGAATTGATCGTCGCGCGCAGCCCCTTGGCCAGCATCGTGTCGATCGGATGATCCTCGATCGCCGCGACGTTGCACAGCTTGACGTTGGACAGCGGGCACACGGTGAGCGTCATCGCCTCCCGTGCCAGCCGGGCGGTCAGGACGTTGTCCTCCAGGCTGCGGTTGCCGTGGTCGAGCCGGTCGATGTGGAGCAGGTCAAGCGCCTCGCGGACATAGTCGGGCGGTCCTTCCTCCCCGGCATGGGCCACCCGCTTCAATCCCTTAGCGGCGGCGGCGGCGAACACGCGCTCGAACTTGGATGGGGGATGGCCGACCTCCGACGAATCGAGCCCGACGCCGGCGAGGCGGTCGAGCCACGGCTCAGCCTCCGCCAGCGTGGCGAAGGCGTCCTCCTCCGGCAGGTGGCGCAGGAAGCACAGGATCAGCTGGGACGTCAGCCCATGCCGCGCCTCCGCTTCCGCCATGCCATCGAACAGCCCCTCGATCACCGTGGCGAACGGGATGCCGCGCGCGGTGTGGGTCTGCGGATCGAAGAAGATCTCGGCATGAACCACCCCGTCGGCGGCGGCGCGATCGAAATAGGCGACGGCCAGGTCGCGGAAATCCTCCTGCGTACGCAGCACGTCGGCGCCGGCGTAATAGATGTCGAGGAAATCCTGAAGGTTGGAGAATTGATAGGCGGCGCGGACCGCATCGACCGAGTCGTAGGGAATGGCGATGCCGTTGCGCCGCGCCAGCGCGAACATCAGCTCCGGCTCCAGGCTGCCCTCGATATGGAGGTGAAGCTCCGCCTTGGGCAGGCCGGTGATGAAGGCGTCGAGATCGGGCATCGGCGAGACATCGCAGCCCGGCCCTGCGGATGCAAGCCGGTGGGGAGCGTTGGCCCGGCCGGCGCGTTCCCCTTCCATGCCGTCAAGCGTGATCCGCCATTTCGCCTATGACGCCGCCGCGCACCGGCTGGACGTCGAGTTCGTCAGCGGACGTCGCTACAGCTATCACGACGTGCCCGCGCCGCTGGTCGAGGCGATGCGGCGGTCGACGTCGAAGGGCGGGTTCTTCAACCGCCGCATCCGCGACCGCTTTCGCTTCACGCGGTAGAAAGGGCGGGGCAAAGCGGGGGATGGCGCCAGTGACGATGATGGAATCCGGCATGATCTTGCGCCCGCGCCCCGCTTCGCCCATATGCCCGCCCGGGAGTCGGGCGGACGTTGCCGTCGCCAACCCGGTCAGATCCGGAAGGAAGCAGCCGTAACGATTTCGCCGCGGGTCGTTCCGGCTCCCACCGCGCCATGCCCGCCGCCTCCGCGACGGTGAAAAAATCCATCTCCCACCGATAAAATTTCACTGTCGTGTCACACCGGCGCGGCCTGTCTCGTCTTGCTTGGGTCAACCAAAGGAGACGTGACATGACCCCGCGCCTGAACCCCTGGGAAATCGCCCCGCAGATGATGCAGTCCTTTGCGGACTTCTCCGCACGACTGGCCGCCGAAGGGCTGGAGCCGTCGTTGCAGGAACTGGTCAAGATCCGCGCCTCGCAGATCAACGGCTGCGCCTATTGCCTGCACATGCACAGCCGGGAGGCGCTCAAGATGGGCGAAAGCGAAGTGCGCCTGACGATGCTGGCCGCGTGGCACGAATCGCCGCTGTTCACCGCGCGTGAGCGCGCCGCGCTGGCGTGGACCGAATCGCTCACCCGGCTTGCGGAAACGCACGCGCCGGATGAGGATTACACCGAGCTCGGTTTCGAATTTTCCCCGGAAGAGCAGGTGAAGCTGACGATGCTGATCGGCATCATCAACGCGTGGAATCGTTTTGGCGCGGGTTTCCGTGCGGTCCATGCCGGGCATGCGCCGAGCGTGGCGAAGGCGGCGTGATGTCGCCCGGATCGGCCGCGGACGCCGCAGCCAGCTTTGATCCGCTGCGTCCGCGGCTGATCCGGGTCGCCTATCGCATGTTGGGATCGGTCGCCGATGCCGAGGATGTGGTGCAGGACGCCTTCCTGCGCTGGCACGGCACCGATCGCGATGCCGTGCGGGAGCCGGAGGCGTTCCTGCGGCGGGTGGTGACCCGGCTGTGCCTCGATCACCTCAAGTCGGCGCGGCACCGGCGGGAGGATTATGTCGGACCGTGGCTGCCCGACCCGGTGGTCGAGCCGGAACCGGTCGAGGACGTGACGCTGCCGCTGCTGCTGGCGCTCGAACGCCTGTCCCCGCTCGAACGCGCCGCGTTCCTGCTGCACGACGTGTTTGGCGCCGCATTCGACGAGGTCGCCGAGGCGATCGGCCGCGATCCGGCCGCCTGCCGCCAGCTCGCCGCACGTGCGCGGGAGCATGTGCGCGCCGAACGCCCGCGCTTTCCCATCGAACGCGAGCGCGGGCTGGAACTGGCCGCCGCGTTCTTCGCCGCATCGCGTGAGGGCGACATGACGCGGCTGAGCGGCCTGCTCGCCAGCGACGTCGCCATCTATTCGGACGGCGGCGGCAAGCGCAGGGCCGGCCTGCGCCCGGTGCGCGGGATCGACGACGCGATGAAGCTGTGGGGCAGCCTCGCACGCTTCTTCACCCGCGACGGGTCCGACCTCGTCCGCTATGGTTTCGTCAACGGGTTGCCGGGTTTCGTCAGCCGCGAGAGCGACGGGATGATCCAGACCACCGCGCTGCTGATAGAGGACGGGCGGATCAAGGCGATCTACGTCACCCGCAACCCCGACAAGCTCGGCCACCTCGACCCGACGCTCCACTGACCGGAACGAAGCGGGAACGCAGCATCGACATCGCCGGTTTTGGACCCTAGATAGACGGCAATGTCCGATTCCTTCGATCTTGGCGAGCCGCCCCAGCCCAAGCGCGACGACGTCTATCGCGTGCTGGCGCGCAAGTACCGGCCGCAGACGTTCAGCGCGCTGATCGGCCAGGATGCGATGGTCACCACGCTGGGTAATGCGATCCGGCGCGACCGGCTCGCGCATGCGTTCCTGCTCACCGGCGTGCGCGGGGTCGGCAAGACATCGACCGCGCGGCTGATCGCCAAGGCGCTCAACTGCATCGGCCCGGATGGGCAGGGCGGACCGACGATCGACCCGTGCGGCGAATGCGATCCGTGCCGCGCGATCGCGGAGGGGCGCCACATCGACGTGATCGAGATGGACGCCGCCAGCCACACCGGCATCGACGACATCCGCGAGATCATCGAGGCGTCGCGCTACGCGGCGGTGTCGGCACGCTACAAGATCTACATCATCGACGAGGTCCACATGCTGTCGAAGGCGGCCTTCAACGGGCTGCTCAAGACGCTGGAGGAACCGCCCGCGCACGTGAAGTTCCTGTTCGCCACCACCGAGGTCAACAAGGTGCCGGTGACGGTGCTGTCGCGTTGCCAGCGGTTTGATCTGAAGCGGATCCCGGCCGAATTGCTCGCGGCGCATTTCGCGCATGTGGTGGAGGCGGAGGGCGTCGAAGCCGAGCCTGACGCGCTGGCGCTGATCGCGCGCGCGGCGGAGGGATCGGCGCGCGACGGGCTGTCGATCCTCGACCAGGCGATCGCCCATGCCGGGCAGGAGGGCGGGGCGGTCGGCGCCGATGCGGTGCGCGACATGCTGGGCCTGTCCGACCGCGGCGCGATCCGCGCATTGTTCGACCACCTGCTGGCGGGCGACGCCGCGGCGGCGCTGGCCGGGCTGCGCCAGCAATATGATCTGGGGGTCGATCCGGCGGCGGTGCTCAAGACGCTGCTGGAGACGGTCCACGGTGTGACACTGGCCAAGCTGGGCGCCGATATGTCCGCGTCGCAGCCGGCCGAGGAGAGCGAAGCGTTCGCCGGCTGGGCGGCGGAGCTGGGTTTTCCGGCGTTGCACCGGCTGTGGCAGCTGCTGCTGAAGGGGCATGACGAGGTCGCCCGCGCCGCGCTGCCGATCGAGACGGCCGAAATGGCGCTGCTGCGGCTGATCCATGCCGCCAGCCTGCCCGATCCTGGCGAGCTGGCCCGGCGGCTGGCGAGCGGGGAGGGGATGCCGGCACCGGCCGCGCCGCCCGCCGCGCCCGCGACGGCGGCGGCGTTGCCAGCGACGGTGGCCGAGCTTGCCGCGCTGCTCGAGGCCAATCAGGAACAGATGCTGGGACGCCGCGTCCGCAACTCGCTACGCCCGGTGGCCTATGACCCGCCCGAGATCGTCGCCAGCTCGACCACGCCGATGCCGGCCGATTTCCCGCGCGAGCTGAGCGACGCGTTGCGGCGGATCACCGGGCGCAAATGGCGGATCACGACGGAGGCGACGCCGGGCGCGGCGACGTTGCAGGAAGAAACACAGGCGGCCAGCGAGGCGGAGCGCCAGACGGTGCTTGCATCGCCGATCGTCGCGGCGGCATTGGCGGCCTTCCCCGACGCACAACTCAAATGGCCAAGAGAGAGCTGAACATGAAGAGCCTCGAAGACATCATGGCGATGGCGCAGAACGTCCAGGACGAGCTGACCAAGGCGCAGGCGAACCTCGATTCGATCGAGGTCGAGGGTGCGTCGGGCGGCGGGCTGGTCAAGGTCCGCGCGTCCGCCAAGGGGCGGATCATCGCGATCGACATCGACGAATCGCTGCTCCAGCCGAGCGAGAAGGCGATGGCGGAGGATCTGGTGGTCGCCGCGTTCAACGACGCGCGGGCCAAGGCGGACGCGGCGTCGCAGTCCGAAATGGGCAAGCTGACCAGCGGCCTGCCGCTGCCGCCGGGCTTCAAGCTGCCGTTCTGAGGGAACGGCGAGACGATCCGGCTCGTTTCAATCCGTCGCCAAAGGAGGAGGACGGATGATGAGTGACGACCCGATCGACAATGGGCGCATCGAGACGCGGACCGCGCAGCCGGCGCCGGCGCCGGTCCAGCCGAGCGTGACGGTGATCGAGCGGCGCGGCGGCGGCGGAGCGATGGTGTTCGCGCTGGTGCTGCTGGTCGGAATCGTCGTCGCCGCGCTGTTCCTGTTCAACCGCGGGCACAATGACCGCGTCCAGACCGAGGCGGTCAGCCAGGCGGCGCGCGACGTCGGCGCGGCGGCCGACAAGGTCGGCGACGCCGCGCAGGATGCGGTCAACAAGATTCGGTAGTTCGCGTTCGCGGCCGTCGTCGCGGGACCGGTTGGGCAGCGGCAGCTAACGGATGCAGCTGTCCAGACCGTCGTTGCGGACCACGTCGATTCGGCGATCGATCGCGTTGCCATAGCGGCGGGTGAATCCCCTGGGCGCGATTCCGGCGCGCTTCTTCGGCAGCGGCAGCACCGCCGCGATCTGCGCTGCCTCACGCGGGGAGAGTTGCGCGGCGTCGTGCTTGAAATAGCGCAGCGCGCCGGCGTTGACGCCATAGGTGCCGATGCCGGTCTCCGCGACGTTCAGATAGATCTCCATGATGCGGTGCTTGCCCCAGATCGTCTCGATGAGGACGGTGAAATAGGCCTCCAGCGCCTTGCGCGCATAGCCGCCGTTCTGGAACAGGAACACGTTCTTCGCGGTCTGCTGGCTGATCGTCGACCCGCCGCGAATGCGCCCGCCCTTGGCGTTGCGCACCGCCGCGCCGGCGATCGCCTTGAAATCGAAGCCATGGTGCTCACAGAAACGCGAATCCTCGGCGGCGATCGCCGCGCGCGCCATGTCGGGGTCGATCCGGCTGAGCGGCATCCATTTCCGGGTGACGCCGTGCCCGGCGAACACGTCGCCGATCATTGTCCAGGTGATCGGCGGGGCGACGAAGCGGTACAATATGGTCATCGCCACCGACAGCAGCACGAAGGCGAGGATCAGCCTAAGCAGCCAGCCGAGGATACGGCGCACGAAAGAGCGCGGCCGTTTCGCGCGGCCGGGCGCGGCGGTGGTTCTGGTGATGGCGTCCCCCATGCGAGCGACGTTAGAACAGATCGGGCGACAGGGGGGACGGGTTTTTTTCGATCGCCGTGCGCCCGCGCAGGCAGGAGTCCGGGGTCACAACGTGGCCTTGATCCCTCGGCTCCCGCCGGCGCGGGAGCAGGGGGATGCCGGACTACGCCGTCGCCAGCAGCCGCCGGTCGCCGGCGAGGCGCATCATCGCCTTTTGCAGCTTTTCGAACGCGCGCACCTCGATCTGGCGGACCCGCTCGCGGCTGACGCCATAGACCTGCGACAGTTCCTCCAACGTCTTGGGATCGTCGGTCAGGCGGCGTTCGGTCAGGATGTGCTTTTCGCGATCGTTGAGGTCATCCATCGCCTCGACCAGCATGTCGTGGCGCACCTCCGCCTCCTGCGTTTCGGCGGCGACGGTATCCTGGAGCGGCGAATCGTCGGCCAGCCAATCCTGCCACTGACCCTCACCGTCCTCACGCATCGGCACGTTGAGCGAGGTATCCCCGCCCATCGCCATGCGGCGGTTCATCGAGGTGACTTCATCCTCCGTCACGCCCAGATCCTTGGCGATCTTGGCGAGATGCTCGGGCGACAGGTCGCCTTCCTCGAACGCGTCGAGCTTCGACTTCATCCGGCGCAGGTTGAAGAACAGCTTCTTCTGCGCGGCGGTGGTGCCCATCTTGACCAGGCTCCACGACCGCAGGATGAATTCCTGGATCGAGGCGCGGATCCACCACATCGCATAGGTGGCGAGGCGAAAGCCCCGGTCGGGCTCGAATTTCTTGACGCCCTGCATCAGGCCGATGTTGCCCTCGGAGATCAGCTCCGACACTGGCAGGCCATAGCCGCGATAGCCCATCGCGATCTTGGCGACGAGCCGCAGGTGCGAGGTGACCAGCTGTGCCGCAGCTTCGGGATCGCCATGTTCCTGAAAACGCTTGGCGAGCATATATTCCTGCTCGGGCGCCAGGATCGGGAACTTCTTGATCTCGGACAGATAGCGGTTGAGGCTCGCCTCTCCGCCGAGCGCGGGGATCGTCGCGGGGACGTTTGTGCCACTTGCCATGTCGAAGTCTCCCTTCTGCGGGCGCGCCCACGGGCGTCGCGCCGCTTTCCAAACTTTATACGATAAGCTGGCTGAACAGTTCCTGCATGTCGGCAGGGATTTCGCTATCCAGCACGATAGACTTGCTATTGATCGGGTGGATGAACCCGAGCCGGGCGGCGTGCAACGCCTGCCGCCGGAAATTCAGCGTTTCCAGTAACGCACGATGCGCCGCTTTGGTGCGTCCATAGACCGGATCACCGACCAGCGGGTGCCCCAGAGAGGCCATGTGGACGCGCACCTGGTGGGTGCGGCCGGTTTCCAGCCGGCATTCCACCAGCGCGGCGTCGCGCAGCAGTTGCAGCCGGGTGTAGTGGGTGACCGCGCGCCGGCCGCCGGCGACGATCGCGATCTTCTTGCGATTCTGCGGACTGCGCGCCAGCGGGGCGTCGACGGTGCCCGCCAGCAGTTTCGGTTGGCCCGACACGATCGCCCGGTAGCGCCGGTCGATGCTGTGCGCCTTGAACTGGAGGGCCAGCCCTTCGTGCGCGCGATCCGATTTGGCAGCGACGATCAGCCCGCTGGTATCCTTGTCGATGCGGTGGACGATCCCCGGCCGCGCCACCCCGCCGATCCCCGACAACTGCCCGGCGCAATGGTGGAGCAGGGCATTGACCAGCGTGCCGTCTGGGTTGCCCGCCGCCGGGTGGACGACCAGCCCCGCCGGCTTGTCGACCACGATCAGGTGCTCGTCCTCATAGGCGACGACGAGGTCGATCGCCTGCGCTTCATTATGCGCCGGTTCGGGCTCCGGCACCGCGATGCGGAAGGCGGTGTTGGCGGGCGCCTTGCGCGCCGGGTCGCGGACCAGCCCGTCGGGGCCGGTCACCTGCCCGGACGAGATCAGCGCCTTCAGCCGTTCCCGCGACAGGGCGGGCACCGCATCGGCCAGCGCACGATCGAGACGCCAGCCGTCGGCCGTGTCCGCAATCCGCGCTTCGATGATGGAAACCCCCCGGCTCATTCAGCTAGGAAGATGGTGATGAGGGTCGAAATTTCAAGATCGGTGATCGATGCGATTTGCGCCGCCGCCGCCGCCGACCGCGCGGAGATCTGCGGGTTGTTGTTCGGCACCGACGCCGCGATCACCGGGTGGCGACAGGCCGCCAACGTCCACCCCGACCCGGCGCGCCATTTCGAGATCGCCCCGGCCGCGCTGATCGCTGCGCTGCGTGCGGAGCGGGCGGGAGGCGAGCGGCTGATCGGATACGTCCATTCGCACCCCGGCGGCCGCGCCGATCCCTCGCCGACCGATGCTGCCAACGCCGCGCCGGACGGGCGGCTCTGGCTGATCGTGGGTGGTGGTGGGCAGGCACGGTTGTGGCGCGCGACGACCCGTGGTTTCGTGCCGGTGGAACTCGCGACATCCCCGGTTGCAGCGACGTGACGCTTCCGTCAAAAGGCCGGCTTGTCGAGCGGAGCCAGTCATTTGAACCTTTCCCCCACCGATTTCGCGAGTCTGCTCTGCTCGCGGCTGTGCCATGATCTGCTGTCGCCGGTCGGCGCGCTCAACAACGGGCTGGAGCTGCTCGCCGACGAAACCGATCCGGCGATGCGCGAACGGTGCCTGGAGCTGCTGTCCGAAAGCGCCAAGGCGTCGGCCAACAAGCTGAAGTTCTTTCGCCTGGCGTTCGGCGCGGCGGGCGGTTTCGGCGAGAGCATCGATTCGCGCGAAGCGCAGGCGGCGATCGCCGGGCTGTTCGGCGACAACCACCGCGTCGCGATCGGCTGGCTGGTCGACGAGGAGTCGCTGCCCAAGGGGGCGGTGAAGGTGTTGCTCAACCTGGCGCTGATCGCCGGCGACGCGCTGGTGCGTGGCGGCAACCTGGATATCGGCGCGGAGACCGTCGACGGCCATGTCGAGATCGTGGTGCGCGCGCAGGGGCCGCGCATCATCCTCGACGACGAACTGCGCGTCGCGCTGTCGGGCGACGGTGGTGTGCCGGTCACCCCGCGTTCGGCCGCCGCACATCTCGCCCGTGCCCTGGTCGCGGAAAACGGCGGATCGTTGCAGGTGTCGGAGCCAGACGCGCCCGCGCTGATGTTTGGCGCCGCGTTCGCCGCGCCGGCCGCCGCCGCCTAAGCATCCCCCCTGGTTGTGGCGGGCTTCCAGCGTTGGAGCCGCTGGCCAGGACCGGCCCTCATCACTGTTCGGGCTCGGCCTGGACGCTCGCCCGCCGCGCCCCCGCGATCGCGGAAGCGCGGTGGGGCATCGATCAGCAGCGGGTATAGTTGACGGGGGCAAATCCCGCGCGCGTCAGCGTCATGTTGCGGCGGCCGTTCGACTGCACGTCGAAATCGACAGTCCCGCCATTGGTCAGCGTCAGCCGCAGCGTTTGCCCGAACAGCGCCCAGGTGCCGCCGCCGCCGTTGCCGGACCGCATTTGCCCGCCGGTCAGGAAGACATCGGGTGCGGTGCAATTGCCGTTCTCACCCCAGCTCCCGACGAAATAGGCGTTGGTGAGCCCCTGGCCCGAATTGTTCGGCGGCGGCGGAGCAAAGTTCGTCGAACAGCGATACATGACCGCCGCCTGATTCTGCAGCGTGACGACGATCTGGTTCTGATTGACATATTGAACGCCGATCAGCGAGGTCCCGCCGGGACCGTGCAGCGTGATCTGCTGGGGGCCGGTCACCGCGTAATTGGCCGGTATCGAACCGGCCGACGACATCGTCTGGTTCACGAAGAATATCATCGATTCGCGGCTCTGGCATTGTTGGTCTTCTTTCCACGTTCCCGTCAGATACTGCGTGGAAATAGACCTGCTCTGGGCGAAGGCCGTGGTCGAAGGGGTTGAAATCGCTACCATAGCCACGGCGATAGTGGCTGCCCCGAATTTATTCCGCATGATTGATAATACCCCCCAAAGTATAAGCGTTCTTCGCGCCTCGCATCTTTGTGTGAGAAGGGCAAGAAGCGTTGCCCTCGTCCATCGAAATTTGCCAGACGGCGAGGCGGAACCGGTTTGGAAACGCGCGCCGATCAGGCAAGTCCTGGCCCTTCGGCATCGCCATAGGCGGGCAGGACGAATGCGGCGATGCGCCTGCCGACCATTGCCGCCGTCCTCGTGGCGCCGCCCTCGTGTGCCGCCGCCCGTGTGCTAACGTCGCCTTAACCCTGTCGGGGGCAGGGTCGCCGCGCGATTGCGTGGGGCCCGATGGACGATCTTCTCCAGGAATTCATTGCCGAGACGCGCGAGACGCTGGAGGCGCTCTCGGGCGAGATCGTCGCATGGGAGGCGAATCCGTCCGACGGTGCCCGGCTCGATGCGATCTTTCGTTTCGTCCATACGGTGAAGGGGAGCTGCGGCTTCCTCGACCTGCCGCGCCTGGCCCGGCTGAGCCACGCCGCCGAGGATGTGCTGGCGGCGGTGCGCGCGGGGGACCGCGTGCCCGATCGCGCGCTGGTCAACGCGGTGCTGGCGATCGTCGACCGCATCGGCGAACTGGTCGAGGCGATCGATGCCGGCAGCGCCATCGCGGACACTGGTGAAGAACTGCTGATCGCCGCGCTGGCCGAGGGATCGGCGGAGGTCGCGCAGACCGCGCAACCCGCGCAGCGCGCGCCGTCGCGCAGCGTCCGGCTCAACGTCGAACTGCTCGACCGGATGATGAGCGGCATGTCGGACATGGTGCTGGCGCGCAACGAACTCGCTCGCCGCCTGCGCGAGGACAATGCCGACCCGGCCATCGAGGCGGCGCTCGAACGCCTGTCCGCCACCGTTTCCGACATGCGCGACACCGTCACCCGCACGCGGATGCAAAAGATCGACCAGCTGTTCTCTCCGCTGCCGCGCCTGGTGCGCGATACGGCGGCGGCGCTGGGCAAGTCGGTGTCGCTCAACATCGAGGGCGCCGACGTCGAGTTGGACCGCGAGATGATCGAGGTGCTGCGCGATCCGCTGGTCCACATCATCCGCAACGCGATCGACCACGGGATCGAAACGCCGGCGCTCCGCCGCGCGGCGGGCAAGCGCGAGAACGGGCGGCTGACCGTGTCGGCGCGCCAGTCCGGCAACCAGATCATCGTCGAGATCGCCGACGACGGCGCCGGCATCGACATCGACCGCGTCATCGCCAAGCTGGTTGCCGGGGGCCGCGACGAACGCGAATTGCGCGCGCTGTCGGACAAGGCGCGGCTGGACCTGGTGTTCGCCCCCGGCCTGACCACCAAGGACGAGGTCAGCGACGTGTCCGGCCGCGGCGTCGGCATGGACGTGGTCCGCACCGGCATCGAGCAGATCGGCGGCCGGGTGGAGCTGGACAGCGTCGCGGGGCGCGGGCTGCGCATCGCGGTGCATGTGCCGCTGACGCTGTCGATCATCCCGACCATCGTCGTCGGGGTCGGCGAACAGCTTTTCGCCATCCCGCGCCAGGCGATCGAGGAAATCGTCACCGAATATGGCGAGGCGATCCGCGTCGACCAGGTCGGCAACAGCTGCGTCGTGACGGTGCGCGAGCGGCGGCTGCCGCTGATCGATCTGGGCGAGCGGCTGGGGCTGGCCGGGGGTAAACCGCTGCCGAGCGGTCGGATGCTGGCGATCGTCGGGCTGGGCGTCGGCAGTTTCGCGCTGGCGGTCGATTCGGTGCTCGACGCCGAGGAACTGGTGATCAAGCCGGCGGCGCCGGCGGTGATGGCGTCGGGGCTCTACGCCGGGCAGACATTGCCCGACAGCGGCCGGCCGATGCTGATGATCGATTGCGCCGGCATCGCGGCCGACGCCGGGCTGCGCTTCGACCGCGCGATCGGCGCCGACGAGGACGCTGGCGACGCGGTGGCGGAGACGCCGGGTATTCCCGCGCTGCTGTTCCGCGATCTGGACGACATGGTGCGGGCGGTACCGCTGGCGGTGGTCGACCGGGTCGAGCAGGTCGATGCCGACGCGGCATCGTTCACCGCCGGTACGCTGCGCTTGACCATCGACGGCCAGGTGCTGCCGCTGGCGGCGCTGGGCGACATCGGCGGCCGCGAACGGCTGGGCGTGCTGCGCCTGCGCGACGACAGCAGCGAGATCGGCTATGCCATCGCCGATGCGCTCGATATCGTCGCGTTGCCGGAACGCATATCCCCGCCGCGCGCGCCGGGGCCGATCGCCGGGGTGGTGCTGGTCGATGACGAGCCGGTCGAGCTGCTCGACGCGCACTGGCTGTTCGCGACCCATGCCGAACGCCGCGATGCCGCGCCGGGGGCGGTGCGGATCGTCGACAGCGGCGACGGCTGGATGAGCATCTTCCTGCGCCCGATCCTCGAACAGGCCGGATACCGGGTGGTGACCACGCTCGATCACGAAGAGGGTACGCTGGCGACGCTGGCGTTCGACGATGCCGAGATCGCGCCGGGCGACGCCGCGCCGGTGCTGCGCCTGCGCCGCCAGCGCATCGCCGCCGCCGGCGCGGACGGCAGCATCTATCGCTATGACCGGCCGGGGATCCTCGCCGCGGTCCAGCGCCAGCATGCGGGAGGCGGCCGATGAGCGGACTCTATCTGGTCGCCCAACTTGCCGGGCGCACCGTCGCGATCGATTCGGGGCAGGTCGAATCGGTGGTCGATATCGGGGAGGTGACGGCGGTGCCGCGAACCAGCGCGGTGGTGCGTGGGCTGGCGGCGCTGCGGAGCCGGGTAGTCACCGTCATTGACACCCGCGTCGCATTGGGGGTGCCCGCGCAGGACGCCGCACACCGCGCGGTGATCGTCCATGTCGACGGTCACCACTATGCCCTGCTGGTCGACGCGCTGGAGGATGTCGCGCCGTTCGCGTTGCAGCCGCTGGCCAACGGCATCGCGCTCGATCCCGCCTGGGCCTCGATCGCGCGTGGGCTGGTAGAGCGCGACGGCGAGCCGATGCTTGCGATCGACCTGGCCGCGCTGGTCCCGGCGGCGGCGGCGGCGGCCGCGGTGGCTGCGTGAGATGCATCCGATCCGGTACGCAAATGTTGCCGGGTCGCGGGTCGATTAACGTGACGCTTACGCTTGTCGGGCAAGAAGCGTGGGGAATGGCGCAGCGAAAGAATGGCTAAGATGAAATCCTGTCTCGTCGTCGACGACTCCAAGGTGATCCGCAAGGTCGCGCGCCACATCCTCGAGACGCTCAATTTCGAGGTGCGCGAGGCCGGCGACGGGCGCGAGGCGCTCGACAGCTGCATCGCCGTGCCGCCCGACGTGATCCTGCTCGACTGGAACATGCCGGTGATGAGCGGCATGGATTTCCTGCGCGCGCTGCGCGAAAGCGAGATCCCGCACCGGCCGAAGGTGGTGTTCTGCACCACGGAGAACGGCATGGCCTATATCCGCGCCGCGATCGAGGCGGGCGCCGACGAATATGTTATGAAGCCGTTCGACCGCGAGACGCTCGAAAGCAAGCTCCAGATCGTCGGCGTCGCCTGAGCGCCGCGTCATGGGGTTTTCCTCACTCCTCGCCGACGTCGCCGAGGCGGGGGAGGTCACTCCCGCCCAGGTTCTGATCGTCGACGATTCGGTCGTCGCGCGGACCTCTCTCGCGCGGATGATCGATGCCACCACGCGCTTCGTCGTGGCCGGCACCGTCGGCAACGCGCGCCAAGCGCTGGAGTTTCTGGAGGCGCACCCCGTCGAGATCATCGTGCTCGACCTGGAGATGCCCGGCATCGACGGGCTGACCGCGCTGCCCGATCTGATCGCGGCGGGGCGCGGGGCGCGGGTGCTGGTGGTATCGTCCAACGCCGCCGACGGCGCCGCCGCGACGGTCCACGCACTGGCGCTGGGCGCGGCCGACACGCTGGAGAAGCCCGGCACCGGCTTCGTCCGGCGCTTTGCCGAGGTCCTGGAGGAACGATTGGGCCGGCTGGTCGAATCGGCGCCCGAGCCGGTGATCGCGACCGGTGGACCGCCGCGCCGGACGCTGCCGGTGCTGCCGCCGTTCGACATCATCGCGATCGGGGCATCGACCGGGGGCATCCACGCGCTGTCCAAGCTGCTGCGCGCGATTCCGCCCGATTTCGACGTGCCGATGCTGGTCACCCAGCACCTGCCGGCATCGTTCATGCCCTATTTCGCCGCCCAGCTCGCCCTGCTCGCGGGGAAGCCCTGCGAAGTCGCGACGGAGCGGATGGCGATCCGCCCCGGCCGCATCCTGGTCGCGCCCGGCGACGCCCATCTGCGGTGCGTCCGCGCACCCGGCGGCGACGTGCTCGTCCGCCTGACCCATGAGGCGAGCGCGAGCGGCTGTATGCCCTCCGTCGATCCGATGTTCCGCGCGGTGGCGGAGGTCTATGGCGCGCGCGGACTGGGCGTGGTGTTGAGCGGCATGGGCCGCGACGGCAGCATCGGCGCGCAGGATCTGGTCGCCACCGGTGGATCGATGCTGGTGCAGGATCGCGCCAGTTCGGTGGTGTGGGGGATGCCCGGCGCGGTCGCTGGTGGAGCCGGCGCGACGGCGGTGCTGCCCCCCGACGAGATCGGGCAGGCGATCGCGGCGAGCAGGAGCCGGCGTTGATCCACAACGGCATGCAGACCCCCGCGTCGTCGCGGGCGATCGATACCATCGCCGCGCTGCTGGAACAGCGCACCGGCCAGCAGATCGCCGCCAGCCGCCTGTGGCGGATCGATGCGGCGGTGAAACCGATCCTGCGCGAACTGGGGATGACGAGCTTGGACGAACTGGTGAACGGCCTCGTCGCGTCGCGCGACGGCGCGCTGTCCGATCGGGTGGTGGATGCTCTTCTCAATCAGGAAACGTCGTTCTTTCGCGACGCGCCCGTGCTCGACATGATCGGCGACGCGCTGATCGCGATGCAGCGCGCCGCGCCGGGGCGGCGGCTGCGGATCTGGTCGTCGGGCTGCTCGAATGGGCAGGAGCCGCTGAGCTTGGCGATGCTGGCGCACGAACGCGGGCTGACCGCCGCCGCCGCGCCCGAGATCGTCGCGACCGACGTGTCCCGCGGCGCGATCGCGCGGGCGCGGGCCGCGCGCTATTCGCAGTTCGAGGTCCAGCGCGGTCTGTCGATCCACCGCATGATCGCGTGGTTCGAGGGGGAGGGCGCCGAATGGACCGCCCGGCGCGAGCTGGTCCGCCGCATCCAGTTTCGCCAGCACAATCTGGTCACCGATCCGGTGCCGGTCGGCGGTTTCGATCTGGTGCTGTGCCGCAACGTCATGCTCTACTTCGCGCCCGAGGTCCGCGCCCGCGCGTTCGAGCAACTGGCGAAGGCGATGCGGCCGGGCAGCCTGCTGGTGCTGGGCGCCAGCGAAACGGTGATCGGCCAGACCAATCGCTTTGTCCCCAGCCGGGAATGGCGCGGACTCTACCAGATCGCCTGATCCCGCTGTCCCGATCGTAATCCCCATCAGGACAGTTGCCTTTGCGCGGCGCGCGCCCCATCGGTGTCGTCCATGGACGCCATCGACACGCCGTCGCCCAATTTCAACGAGCGCACCCTGTCGGTGTCGATGCTCGTGCTCCACTATACGGGCATGGAAAGCGCCGAGGCGGCGATCGCGCGGCTGTGCGATCCCGAGGCCAAGGTGTCGGCACATTATCTGGTCACGGAGGACGGCACGGTGCTGCGCCTGGTGGCGGAGGACAAGCGCGCCTGGCACGCCGGCCAGTCGCACTGGCGCGGGATCAGCGATGTCAATTCGGCGTCGATCGGCATCGAGATTGTCAATCCGGGGCATGACCATGGCTATGTCATGTATCCCGACGCGCAGATCGACGCGGTGGTGCGGCTGGTCGCCGACATCAAGGAGCGCCACAAGCTGACGCGGGGCAACATCGTCGGCCATTCGGACATCGCCCCGGCGCGCAAGCGCGATCCGGGCGAGCTGTTTCCGTGGGGCACGCTGGCCCGGCTACGGCTGGCGCTCCCGCGCCCGACCCGCAACCTGATCGACCCACAGTGGACCGAAGCCGGCTTCCTGCTCGCGCTCGAGCGGTTCGGCTATGACGTGACCGAGCCGATGGCGGCGATCATGGCGTTCCAGCGCCGCTTCCGCCCCGAATTGATCGACGGTGAGATCGACGCCGAATGCCGCATGATCCTGCTCGCGCTGCTGCTTCCCAAACCGCAGGGGGATGACTAGAGAGGCTCCCGCCAGAGGGTCGGGCGGCCGCGGCCCCGTTTTCTTAACGGGGGCGAGGAAAGTCCGGGCTCCACGGAACGACGGTGGCGGGTAACGCCCGCCGGGGGTGACCCCAGGGACAGTGCCACAGAGAGCAGACCGCCCCGCTTCGGCAGGGTAAGGGTGAAAGGGTGCGGTAAGAGCGCACCGCGCGCCTGGTAACAGGGGCGGCAAGGCAAACCCCACCGGGAGCAAGACCGAATAGGGACGGCACATGCGCCTCGTTCCGGCGCGTCGTCCGGGTTGGTTGCTGGAGGGGCGGAGCGATCCGTCCCCTAGAGGAATGGTCGCCCATCTCCCCCTCGGGGGAGTGGACAGAACCCGGCTTACAGACCCTCTGGCATTTCGGCCGGTGCTTGCACTCGCGAGGATCGGGGCTATCTGCCGGTCATGGCGCGGTCATCCCGAAACAACGACTGGGGCTTTCCCCGGTGGCGCAGCTATGGCGCATCACGCGAAGCCACCACCGTGCGGCTGTGCGATCGCCACGGATGCGAGGAGCGCGGCGATTGCCCGGCACCCAAATCGCCCAACAGCCCGGAACGCTGGTATTTCTGCCAGGAACACGCCGGCGAGTATAATCGCGGCTGGAACTATTTCGAGGGATTGAGCGCCGAGGACGCCGCCGCGCGCGAGGCCGACGAGCGGCGCGATACGTCGGGTTACACCGAATCGCGGCACAATGCCTGGGCCGGCCCGGGCGACGGCAGCCGATCGCGCGACGAGATGCGCGCGCTGGAAGTGCTCGAACTGGAGGCGGACGCCGATTTCGAGGCGATCCGCGGCGCGTGGCGGCGGATGGCCAAGGAAAGCCACCCGGACGTCAAGCCCGGCGATGCCGATGCGGCGAAACGGTTCCAGGCGGTGCAGGCCGCCTATGACGTGCTGCGAACCGCCGAGGAACGGCGCGAGTGGCGGCCGGATTGAAGGATCACGTCCGTTCGAACTGGTCGGGCGCGGTGCTGGTCTGCGCCAAATGCTCGAAGAAGCTCGACGGCGGGTTCGGCGACAAGGGCCGGACGCGGCTGGCCAAGGCGCTGCGCCGGCATCTGAAGATCGGCAAGGGGCGCAAGGGCGCGGCGGGAATCGTCGAGGTGAAGTGCCTGGGCGTATGCCCGCGCGGCGCGGTGACGGTGGTCAACGGCGCGGCGCCCGACCGCTGGCTGCTGGTGCGGCCCGGCGCCGAGCTTGATGAATTGGCGCGAGAATTGGGGCTGTTGGAGGCTTGATCGCCGCTGTTTCCAGGCAACCTGTCCCGTCATTGCGAGCGTAGCGAAGCCAACCTGAGTCGCGCGCCCGGCGCTGGATTGCTTCGTCGCCGCACTCTTCGCAATGACGACGGGTTTCAGGCGTAACGCTCCGCCGTCTGCCGGATCAGCGCGATCATGTTGGGGATGCCCTGGGTCCGGTTCGAGCTGAGTTGGTTGCGCAGGTCGAACGGGGCGAGCTCGGCGGTGATGTCGGTGGCGCGGATCGCCGCCGGGGAACGATCCTGCACGGCGCTCAGCACCAGCGCGATGATCCCCTTGGTGATCGCGGCGTTCGAATCGGCCAGGAAGTGCAGCCGGCCGTCATCGCGCACCGTCGGATAGACCCAGACCGACGCCGAACAGCCGCGCACCAGCGTGGCGTCGGTCTTGAGCGGTTCCGGCATCGGCTCCAGCGCGCGACCAAGGTCGATCAGCATCCGGTAGCGGTCGTCGGGATCGAGGAATGCATATTCGTCGTACAGATCGGTCAGGCTTGACATTGCCGGCCTATAGCCGGCTCGCCCACGCTTCGGCCACTTTATGTATGTCAAAAAGTCCAACGGTCATCCCGGCATATGACCGGCACCGCTTCGGGGCGATGCGGATAGTAATCCCTGACCGTTGATGTCCCTGGCTCTCCATCCCCCGAAACAGAGCACAGCGGAGGATATTGCGAAGGGGTGGGCGGCGCGTCCAGCCAATCGCGGTTGGCTGCCGATCCGCCCTACAGTTCCACCCCGGCGGCGATCGCCTCCAGCTTGCGGATGCGTTCCTTGAGGTCGGCGATCTCGATGCGGGCGCTGGCGTTGGGGGCGACGGGGTGGCCGGTGTCGTGGTGCCCGGCCAGTTCCTGAGTCTTGAGCGCCAGCCAGCCGCGCCAGCCCGACAGCGTGGCGGCGGTGACCATCCCCAGCCCGGCGAGGCCGGCGCTGGCGGCGGTGATGTAGAAATTGGGATCGGTCATCATGATTGCGTCTCCCATCACTTGTTCTTCAGGCCGTCGCGCAGTTGTTCGATCTCCCGATCGAGCCGCAGGCTGCCCTCGTTGTCGGTGACGACGCGCTCCAGCACCTGGATACGCTCGCGCAGATCGGTGATCTCGCTCTTCAGGCGATGATTCTCGGCGGTGACGGCGGCGTCGTCGCGGACGCTGTAGGATTCGTCCCGGCGGCCGCGGCGGACGCCGTAGCGGGCCTGGATCACGCGGCCGATCGTCACGACGATAATGATGCCCAGGACCATTTCGAACGGGTTCATCGGTATTGCTCCTGATCGCTTCGTTGAGGGGGATTTACTCTGCGGGCGTCCCGGCCGCCAGCCGCATCGCGCGGCGGCGTGGGCGGTCGACCCGCTCGGTCAGATAGACGCCGCCGGCGGTGAGCGCGGTCAGCACGGCAAGCATGATCAACATGGCATTACTCCTCCGTTCGGTGCCGCACCCGGCACCGGGGATTTCGCTGGTGACCGCCCAGGGCGGCCGATGTCTTGGTCGGATCGGGCGGCGCGCTCAGTTCGGCGCTTCGGGCATCTTTCCGTCAGGTGACGTCCGGGCCCTGAACATCTCGCCTGCGATGGCGAAGCCGTTCTTCAGCGCAGTTCTTCGATGGCGCGGGCGGTGCGCTCGGCCGGGTCGGTGGCGATCCGCTCGAGGACGGCGATCCGTTCCTCGAGCCGGCTGACCTGACCCACCAGCCGCTCGTTCTCTCCGGTCAGCAGCGCGAACTTGCGCTCGCCGTCCGGATCGCCCTTGTGGCTGACGCCCTTCCACTCATTTTCGACCGGGTAGCCGTGGCGCGCCCTGATCCAGTTGTTGATCAGCCAGCCCCCGGTGCTGATCGCGATGATGGCAAGGACGAAACCGGGGCCACTCCAGAAGTTCATCATACTACTCCCTGTTGGACGGCGCGATCGGGCGTCAGCCTCAGCGCAGCGCGTCGATTTCCTCGGCCAGGCGCGTGTTGCGGCTGGTGTAATAGGTCTCGATGTCGGCGAGCCGGCGGTCGATGTCGCGGAACTTCGAGCGGACCTCGCTGGTCGAGCGCGTCGGGTTCGAGCGGACGCCCTGCCAGAACTTCGCGTCCTCCGGGCCTTCGTACAGGCCGACCGGCTTGTTCGGGGCCAGCCAGGCGATCAGCAGGTAGGCGATGAACGCCCAGCCGCTGGTGGCGATGGTGAGGAGGGCGACGCCGACGCGGACCAGGGTGAGGTCGATGCCGGTGTAGTCCGCGATCCCCGAACACACGCCCAGCCACTTGGCATTGACCTTGTCGAGGTAGAATTTGGTGCGGCTGGCGGACATGTCAGTTCCTCCGTGAAAAATCGTAGTTGGTATCCGAAGCGGAGCTGACCGGAGCGCCGGGCCGGAAATCGGGGTTGTCGGCGGCGACGATGCGCTCGACGGTCTGCAGCCGCTCTTCGAGCCGGCGCGCCATCAAGTACATGTCGTCGAGCAGCTTCTCGTCCTCCTCGGTGATCCGGGGGGCGGTCTTCCACTTGGTGATGTAGTGGAAGATCAGCCACGGGAGCCCGATGAAGAGCATCCCGACGACGAGGACGACGGTCAGGAAATCATCCATCGGATCAGCCCTCCTTCTTGTTCAGCCGCGCCTTGAGCTCTTCCAGCTCGGCATCGACCTTTTCGTTGGACTTCAGCTCGGCGATCTCCTCGTCGAGCGTCTTGATGGCCATCAGGCCGGCCGCTTCCGCGCGCCCCTCGGCCAGATCGACACGGCGCTCCAGAACGTCGAAGCGCGAGAACGCCTCGTTGGTCTTGCTGCCTGCGTACATCTCGCGCAGCTTGAAGCGGTTGTTCGCCGTCTCCAGCCGGGTCTCGACCGAATTCTGCCGGCTCCGCGCCTCGCGCAGCTTGTTCTGCAGCTTGGCGATGTCGGTCTCGGACGCCTTCAGCGCATCCTCCAGCACCGCCATCTCGCCCTTGAGCTGCTCGCACATGTCGGTCGCCTTCTGGCGCTCGACCAGCGCGGCCTTGGCCAGATCCTCACGATCCTTGGACAGCGCCAGCTCGGCCTTTTCGGTCCAGCTCGCCTGAAGCCCTTCGAGCTTGGCGATGTGACGGCGCATTTCCTTTTGATCGGCGATGGTGCGGGCGGCGCTCGCGCGGACCTCGACCAGCGTCTCCTCCATCTCGAGGATGATCATGCGGACCATCTTCGCGGGATCCTCCGCCTTGTCGAGCAGGTCGGTGACGTTGGCGGCGATGATGTCCCGGGTTCGCGAGAAGATACCCATGAAATTGAACTCCTTCGTGCGTACGCTTGACTGGGTGGGTGGCCGGGGCAGGACGAGGGAGTCCGCCCCGGCCGATCGTCAGGCCAGAGGGGACTGGCTGACGGGGGTGGGGGTGGTGTGCGCCGGGGCGACCGCGCCGGCCACGCAGACGGTGCTGAGCAGCACGGTGCCGACGATCGTGGAGACGATGCGGGCGAAGCGGGTGGCGGGGGTCGACATGGACAGCTCCTTGAACCTTTCGAACCGCCGTGCGTGGCGGATGCTCATTGCTTTGCATGGCGCGTGCCAATTTCAAAAGTGTCGGAAATCCGCGATTTTTCTGAACCCCGGTTGAAGCGTTACAGCTTTCTCTTGCCAAATGTTGGGATTTTACGCCAATGGTTCGGCGATGGTGGAACGGACAACCCAGGTCATCGGCCAGTCGGGCGCGTTTCTCGACGCGCTGGAACGCGCCAGCCGCGCGGCGGCGCTCGATCGCCCGGTGCTGGTGATCGGCGAGCGCGGTACCGGCAAGGAACTGGTCGCCGAGCGGCTCCACCGCCTGTCGCCGCGCTGGGACCAGCCGCTGGTGATCATGAATTGCGCCGCGCTGCCCGAGACGCTGATCGAGGCGGAACTGTTCGGTCATGAGGCGGGGGCGTTCACCGGTGCCACCCGCGCCCGCGCTGGGCGGTTCGAGGAGGCGGACGGGGGAACATTGTTCCTCGACGAGCTGGGCACGCTGTCGATGGCGGCGCAGGAACGGCTGCTGCGTGCGGTCGAATATGGCGAGGTCACGCGGATCGGGGCATCGCGGCCGATGCAGGTCGACGTGCGGATCGTCGGCGCGACCAACGAGCATCTGCCGGCGCGCGTGGAGGCGGGGACGTTTCGCGCCGACCTGCTCGACCGGCTCAGTTTCGAGGTGGTGACCCTGCCGCCGCTGCGCGCGCGGCCGGGCGACATCATGGAGCTCGCCGATTTCTTTGGCCGGCGCATGGCGTCGGAGATCGGGCGTGATCGCTGGGAGGGGTTTGGCGCCAACGCGATCGATGCGCTGGTCGACTATCAATGGCCCGGCAACGTCCGCGAGCTGCGCAACGTCGTCGAGCGCGCGGTGTATCGCTGGGAGCGGGCGGGGCCGATCGACGCGATCGAGATCGATCCCTTCGCGTCGCCGCATCGCCCGGTGCCCGCGGCCGCGAGCGCTCCCCGGCCGGCGGCGGCACCGGCGGGCGAGCCGATGGCGCCGCCACCCGCGCCGCGCGACGATGGTGCGGCCAGCTTCAAGGACCGCGTCGCGCGGTTCGAGCGCGAAGTGCTGACGCGCGCGCTGGCCGAGCATCGCTTCAACCAGCGCACCACCGCCGACGCGCTGGGCCTGACCTATGATCAATTGCGTCATGCGCTGCGCCGCCATGGGTTGCTGAACGCCGGCTAGCCGCCCATATCGCCGCCATGGAGTCTGCCCCCAAGAGGAGAGAAAAGATGGCCTTCGAACTGCCGCCGCTTCCCTACGCCTATGACGCGCTGGAACCGACCATCGACAAGGAGACGATGACTCTCCACCACGACAAGCACCACAAGGCCTATACCGACAAGCTGAACGAGGCGGTCGCCGCCGATCCGAGCCTGGCGGGCAAGACCATCGAGGAGATCCTCGCCAATATGACCGGCAAGCCGCCGATCCTGCGCAACAACGGCGGCGGTTACTGGAACCATGATTTCTTCTGGAACACGATGGCGGGCAACGCCGGCGGCGCGCCGACCGGCGATCTGGCCGCCGCGATCGACGCCGAATTCGGTTCGTTCGACGCGTTCAAGGAAAAGTTCAACGCGGGCGGCGTCGGCCAGTTCGGCTCCGGCTGGGTGTGGCTGATCGTTGGCGCCGATGGCAAGTTGGCGATCGTGTCGACCCCCAACCAGGACAATCCGCTGATGGACGTCGCCCCGGTCAAGGGCACGCCGATCCTGGGCAACGACGTGTGGGAACACGCCTATTACATCACCTATCGCAACGATCGCGGCGCCTATCTGAAGGCGTGGTGGAACGTGGTAAACTGGGACGTCGTCGCCGAGCGTTACGCCGCCGCGAAGTAACCGAAAACGCCCTCTCCCGCCGGGAGAGGGAGGGAGCCGCCGAAGGCGGCGGAAGGGTGAGGGCGGTCCGGTATCGCCCTCATCCAACTTCGGCTAGGTCGCTGCGCTCCCAAGCCTTCGTATCCTTCTCCCGGTGGGAGAAGGCTTCATCCCTCCGGCGGCACCGGCACGTCGTCGCTGTCGGCCAGCGTCAGCCCGTGCCTCATCAGCATGGGCACATTGGCGAAGGCGAAGATCAGGGTCAGGGGGATCGCGCCCCACAGCTTGAAGCCGACCCAGAAATCGGTGCTGGTCGTGCGCCACACCGCTTCGTTGAGCGCGGCCATGCCGATGAAGAAGCCGGTCCAGTTGATCGTCAGCTTGCGCCAGCCCAGTTCGCTCAGGCCCGGATAGGCGCTGCCCAGCACCGCCTGCAACAGCGGCCGCCCGGTGGCCAGCCCGAAGCCGAGCACCGCGGCGAAGGTGGCGTAGACGAAGGTCGGCTTCATCTTGATGAAGCGTTCGTCGTGGAAATAGATCGTCAGCCCGCCGAACACGAGCACCAGCACCGCCGTGACCAGCAGCATCGGCGAGACGTGACGCGTTTTGAACCACGACAGCGCGACCGCGATCACCATCGCCACCATGAACACGATCGTCGCCAGCATGATGCGCGCCAGCGCCGGGCCGGGGGCGAGGAAGTTGACCGCGAAGAAGGCGAGCAGCGGGCCATAGTCGAGCGCGAGGCGGAAGCCGGGCGACGCGGCGGGCTTGGCGGGGGTGTCGTTCACGTCGTCGTTAGTCCTCTGTCGTCCCATCGGCCCCTTCGGCGTAGCTCAGGGCAGGCCTGTGCCGGTCACCCGGCGTAAGGCCTCGGCTCTTGAGCCTCTGGGGCTTTCGTTTGCCTCTCGGTGGACCCCGGCACAAGGCCGGGGTGACGGAATGGCGGTTATAGCAATTCCTCGACCCCCGCGATGATCCGGGCGACTTCGCCGGCATCGAACGGGCGCAAATCGTCGACCTTCTCGCCGACGCCGATCGCGTGGATCGGCAGGCCGTATTGCTCCGCCGCCGCGACCAGCACGCCGCCGCGCGCGGTGCCGTCGAGCTTGGTCATCACCAGTCCCGTCACGCCGGCGACTTCCTTGAACACCTCGATCTGGTTGAGCGCGTTCTGGCCGGTGGTGGCGTCGAGCACCAGCACCACATCGTGCGGCGAGGCGGGGTTGATCCGGCCGAGCACGCGGCGGATCTTGGCCAGTTCGTCCATCAGCTCGCGCTTGTTCTGGAGCCGGCCGGCGGTGTCGACGATCAGCACGTCGATGCCGGTCTCGGTCGCCTGTTTGACCGCCTCGAACACGATGCCGGCGGCGTCGCCGCCCTCCGCGCCCGACACGATCGGGATGCCGATCCGCTCCGCCCAGGTCCGTAGCTGACCGATCGCGGCGGCGCGGAAGGTGTCGCCGGCGGCGACCATCACCGAATAATCCTGTTCCATGAACAGATGCGCCAGCTTGGCGATGGTGGTGGTCTTGCCCGATCCGTTGACCCCGATCACCAGGATCACCTGCGGCCGGGGAAAGGCGTCGATCGCCAGCGGGCGGGCGACGGGGGCGAGCGCCTTCGCCACCTCGTCGGCGACGACCAGGCGGATGCCCAGTTCCTCGAGGTTGCGCTCATACTGCCCCTCGGCGAGCCGTGCGCGCACCCGCGCCGCCGTGGCGGGGCCAAGGTCGGACGCGATCAGCGCCTCCTCGATCTCGTCCAGCGTCGCCTCGTCGAGCCGGGCGCTGCCCAGCCCGGCGAGATTGCCGACCAGCCGGTCGGAGGTGCGCTTGAACCCGCCGAGCAGGCGCTGGTGCCAGGTGGGGGGAGTGCTCATAGGAATGTACCGATCAGGGTAGAGTCAGTGGTTGCGGAGATACGGACCGCCGCGACGTCGCCGGGGGCGAGCCGGGCGGGCGGAGCGGGCAGGTGAACCTCCGCGAAATTGGCGGCATGTCCGCGATCGCCGGGACGCTCGACCAAAACCGACTGCTCGGTTCCGACCAGCGTCGCCAGCCAGCGCCGCCGCCGCGCCTCGCCCGCCGCGCGGAGCCGGGCGGCGCGGTGCTTGACCACGTCGCGCGCGACCTGCGGCATCCGCGCCGCCGGGGTGCCGGTGCGCGGAGAAAAGGGAAAGATGTGGGGATGGACCACGTCGCAGTCGTCGACGATCGCCAGCGTGTTGGCGAACATGGCGTCATCCTCGGTCGGGAAGCCGGCGATCAGGTCGGCGCCGATCGCGATGTCGCGCCGCGCCTTCAGCCGAGCGACGATCCGCACCGCGTCGGCGCGTGCATGGCGGCGCTTCATCCGCTTGAGGATCATGTCGTCGCCGGCCTGGAGCGACAGGTGAACGTGCGGCATCACCCGCGCTTCGCCGGTCAGCAGGTCGAACAGCCGGTCGTCGATCTCGATCGAATCGAGCGACGACAGCCGCAGCCGTTCGACGCGGGTGTGGATCAGGAGCCGCTCGACAAGCGCGCCGAATGACGGGGTGCCCGGCAGATCGGTGCCATAGCTGGTCACGTCGACGCCGGTCAGCACAACCTCCCGGTGGCCGGCGTCGACCAGCGCCGCGATCCGATCGACCACCGCGCCGGCCGGCACCGAGCGGCTGGGGCCACGGCCGAACGGGATCGCGCAGAAGGTACAGCTATGGTCGCATCCGTTCTGCACCTCGACAAAGGCGCGGGCGTGGCCGGAGAAACGGGCGGGAGGCATGGCGAGCGCGCCCCACGCCGCCGGATCGAGCTTCGCCATGTTGCCGACCACGCGGTCGACCTCCGCCATCGCGCCGAAACCCGCCGGATCGATCGCCGCGGCGCAGCCGGTGACCACCAGTTCGGCGTCCGGTCGCGTCCGGCGCGCGCGGCGGATCGCGGCGCGGGTTGCCTTGACCGCATCGTTGGTGACGGCGCAACTGTTCACCACGACGATGTCGCGGGAACCGAGCAGCCCGCGGATCGCTTCGCTTTCGGCAATGTTGAGGCGGCAGCCGAGCGTGACGATCTCGGGCCGCGGCGAAGGAGCAGGCATGATGGGGCATCTAGGGCCGGGATGGGGCGAAGTCGAGGAGGCGGCGGACCGGGTGTTGGCCTATTGGTTCGACGAGTTGGGGCCGGAACGCTGGTTCGTGAAGGACGATGCCGTCGATCGCGACTGTGCCGATCGGTTCGGGGCGATGCGCGACGACGTGCTGGCCAGCGACGCGCTGGGCTGGCGCGGCGAGGCGAAGACGATGCTGGCGGCGATCATCCTGCTCGACCAGATATCGCGCAACATCCATCGCGGCAGCGCCCGCGCGTTCGAGGCCGATCCGCTGGCCGAGAGCCTATCGCACGAGGCGATCGAGCGCGGCTGGGTGGCGACGCTGCCGCCCGAACGCGCCAAATTCCTGCTGATGCCGCTGATGCACGCCGAACATGCCGACGCGCAGCGGCTCAGCCTGATCGAGTTCGCGGCGCTGGGCGACGAATATACGCTGGATTTCGCGCGCGACCATGCCGACGTGTTCGCGCGGTTCGGGCGTTTTCCGGGGCGCAACGCCGCGCTGGGCCGGGAATCGACCCCGGCGGAACAGGCGTATCTCAGCCAGCCAGGCGCTGGCTGGTAGCGTCGGCGACCGTAGCGGCGGGGGTGACGGCGGCGACGACGGGACCGTCCGTCTGCGGCGAAGCGCCACGGATCAGCCGCCGCTCGGCCAGCAGGCGGCGAACGCCGGCCATCGACAGCGGCTTGCCATAGTGCCAGCCCTGCCCCTTGGCGACGCCGCCGGCGATCAGGCGCTCCTCTATCTCACGATCCTCTACCCCTTCGGCGGTGACCGGCAGGTTGAGGCTTTCGCCCAGCCGGGTGATCGCGTTGACGATCGCCGCCGAATCGGGGCTTTCGACCATCGAGGTGACGAAGCTCTTGTCGATCTTGATCCGGTCGAACGGCAGCGCGCGCAGGTGAGCGAGCGAGGAATAGCCGGTGCCGAAATCGTCGAGCGCCAGCCGCACGCCCTGATTCTTCAGGCTGCCGACGATCGATTGCGCCAGCGCCAGATTGTCGAACAGCGCGCTTTCGGTGATCTCGATCTCGCAGCGGCTGGCGGGGAAGCCGGTTTCGGTCAGCACCTTGATGATCTTTTGCGCCAGCCAGGGATCGCGTAGCTGCCATGGCGACACGTTGATCGAAATGGTCAGCGACGGATCCCAGTCGCGCGCCGCGGCAAAGGATTGACGCATGATCGACAGCGACAGTTCGGCGATCATCCCGGTTTCCTCGGCGATCGGAATGAACTGGTCGGGGGCGATCAGTCCGCGGCTGGGGTGTTCCCAGCGCGCCAGCACCTCGAATCCGTCGATCTGGCCGGTGCGCAGGTCGATCTGCTGCTCGAAATAGGGGACGATCTCCTGCCGGGGAATCGCCAGGCGCAGCCCGCTTTCCAGTTCGTTGCGCGCCTGAAGCTCGCGCTCCATCGAATTGTCGAACCAGGCGTGGCGATTGCGGCCCGATTTCTTGGCGGCGTACATGGCGATATCGGCCGAGCGCATCAGCGCGTCGATGCCGGCGCAGTCGAAGTCCGATCGCGCCAGCCCGATCGACGCGGAGATGTGGCAATGCAGCCCGTCGGCGTCGAACGGCTGCGCCATGCGGCTGACCAGCCGTTCGGCGATGCGCTCGACCAGATCGGGGTTGGCGGAATCGAACAGCAGCGCGCAGGCGAATTCGTCGCCGCCCAGCCGGGCCATCAGCGCGGCGGTGGGCAGCACCTTCTCGATCTCGGTCGCGACGGCCCGCAGCAGCGTGTCGCCGATGGCGTGGCCGTGCATGTCGTTGACCGTCTTGAAATGATCGAGGTCGAGCATCAGCAGCGCCATCGCCTTGTGGCGTTTCTGTGCGCGGGCGAACATCGCGGCGCCTTCCTCGGCCAGGCTGCGGCGGTTGAGGAAGCCGGTGAGCGGATCGCGCGCGGCGAGGATCTGGGCGCGCTCCTCGGCGGCGGCGCGTTCGGATACCTCGCGCGCCAGCGCCTGATTGCGGCGCCATCCGATGAGGATCAGCGCGACGTTGAGCAGCAGCGCCACCACCAGCGGCTGATCGACCGGGGCGCCGCCGTCGAAATAATAGCGCAGCGTCGCCGCCAGCACCTGGCTGCCGATCCCGACGAACATCAGGATCGCGGCGATGCTGACCGCGCCGGTAACAAGATCCTGCGACCGGCCGGGGCGTCGCAGATCGCCTTCGTCGAAATCCAGCGCCATCCGAGCCAATGCCTTATCCAGCCGAACCGGCGGCTTGCCACGCGGCAGGTGTAGATCGGGTTAAGGCGCGCGGGGTTGCGATTGCCGGGCGATGCGGGTAATGGCCCGCCGACCGTTCCTTCGGGTACGCGACGCATCAGCGCCCACGGGCAACGCTGGCTGACGAGGTTTCGTCCGCCGGCGTTTTATGCGTTTCGTGGCCGTAGGTCATTGGAGACGTGCATGTTCGAGAGCTTGAGCGACCGGCTGGGAGGGGTGTTCGACCGCCTGCGCGGTCGCGGCGCCCTCACTGAAGCCGATGTCCGCGCCGCGATGCGCGAAGTGCGCGTCGCGCTGCTCGAAGCCGACGTCGCGCTGCCGGTCGCGCGTGCCTTTGTCGACAAGGTGACCGAACAGGCGGTCGGCCAGCAGGTGCTGCGGTCGGTCACGCCGGGGCAGCAGGTCGTCAAGATCGTCAACGACGCGCTGGTCGAGATGCTGGGCGCCGACAACGTCGGGCTGGATATCGACGTGACGCCGCCCGCCGTGGTGATGCTGGTCGGCCTGCAGGGATCGGGCAAGACCACCACTACCGCCAAGCTGGCCAGGCTGCTGAAGGCGCAGAACGGCAAGAAGGTGATGATGGCGTCGCTCGACGTCAATCGCCCGGCCGCGCAGGAACAGCTCGCGGTGCTCGGCACCCAGACCGAGGTGGCGACGCTGCCGATCGTCGCCGGCCAGCAGCCGGTCGACATCGCTCGCCGGGCGTTGCAGGCGGCGAAGCTGCAGGGCTTCGACGTGCTGATGCTGGACACCGCCGGGCGGCTGCACGTCGACCAGGCGCTGATGGACGAGATGAAGGCGGTGGCGGATATAGCCACGCCGAGCGAGATCCTGCTGGTGGTCGACAGCCTGACCGGGCAGGACGCGGTCAACGTCGCCAAGTCGTTCGGCGATCAGGTGCCGTTGACCGGCGTGATCCTGACCCGGCTGGACGGCGATGCGCGCGGCGGCGCGGCGCTGTCGATGCGCGCGGTCACCGGCAAGCCGATCAAGTTCGCCGGCGTCGGCGAAAAGCTCGACGCGATCGAGCCGTTCCACCCGCAGCGCGTCGCCGGCCGCATCCTGGGCATGGGCGACGTGGTGTCGCTGGTCGAGAAGGCCGCCCAGTCGATCGAGGCCGAGGACGCCGAGCGGATGGCGGCCAAGCTGGCCAAGGGCCAGTTCGACATGAACGACCTGCGCGCGCAGCTGGCGCAGATGCGCCGGATGGGCGGGCTGGGCGCGCTGGCCGGGATGATTCCCGGAATGAAGAAGGCGCAGGCGGCGATGGCGTCGGGCGCGGTCGACGAACGCATCCTGCTGCGGATGGACGCGATGATCGGATCGATGACGCCCAAGGAGCGCGCGAAGCCCGAACTGATCAACGCCAAGCGCAAGATCCGCGTCGCCAAGGGTTCGGGGACGACCGTTCAGGACGTCAACAAGCTGCTCAAGATGCATCAGGAAATGTCCACCGCGATGAAGAAGATCCGCAAGATGGGCGGATTGAAGGGCATGGCGGCGATGCTGGGGCGCGGTGGTCCGGGCGGCGGCATGGGCGGCATCGGCAACGCGCTGGGTGGCGCGCAGCTGGGCGACATGATGGGCAAGATGGACGCGCCGGCCGGCGGCCTGCCCGGCCTTGGCGGGCCGGGGGGGATGCCGAAGCTGCCGCCCGGCTTCGAGAATTTTTTGAAGAAGAAGTGAAACCTGCCGGGATGATCCGGCGCTAAGATATTGAAGAAAGAAGGATTGTAATGGCACTTAGCATTCGTCTGTCGCGTGGCGGCTCCAAGAAGCGTCCCTATTACCGCATCGTCGTCGCCGATGCGCGCAGCCCGCGCGACGGCCGCTTCATCGAGAAGATCGGCACCTACAACCCGCTGCTGGCCAAGGACGACGCCAAGCGCATCGTGCTCGACGGCGACCGCGCCAAGCATTGGCTGGGCGTCGGCGCGCAGCCGACCGACCGCGTCGCCCGCTTCCTGGATGCCGCCGGCGTGCGCGAGCGCGCCGCGCGCAACAACCCGAACAAGGGCAAGCCGGGCGAGAAGGCGACCGAGCGCGCCGAGGAGCGTGCCGAGAAGCTGAAGGCCGCCGAGGAAGCCGCCGCCGAGGCCGCCGCCGCTCCGGCGCCGGCGGTCGAGGAGGCTCCGGCCGCCGAGGAGGCTCCGGCCGAGGGCTCGAACGCGGAAACCGAAGCGGTCGTCGCCGCCGAGGTCGAGGCTGCCACCGAAGCCCCGACTCCGGAAGCCGAGCAGGTCGCCGAGGCCGTCGCCGAGCAGACCCCGCCGGTCGAGGCCGTCGCGCCGGCCGAGGAGGCTCCGGCCGCCGAGGAAGAGGCCAAGGCGTAAGCGCGCATGGCCAAGGATACGCCCGTCACGCTGGCCGTCGTCATCGGCGCGCACGGCGTGGCGGGCGAGGTCCGGCTCAAGGTGTTCGCCGACGATCTGTCGGCGCACGCCAGCTTCAACGGCGGCACGCTGACGTTGAAGTCGCTGCGGGCGGGCTCGAACGGCGCCATCGCCCGCTTCGCCGAGGTGCCGGACCGCACCGCCGCCGAGCGGTTGCGGGGCACCGAACTGACCGTCCCGCGCGCGGCGCTGCCGCCGCTGGGCGAGGGCGAATATTACCACGCCGACCTGATCGGCCTGCCGGTGGTGTCGGATGACGGCGCCGCGATCGGCAGCATCGCCGCGATCGACAATTACGGCGCGGGGGATGTGATCGAGATCGTCCGGCCCGACGGCAAGCGGTTCATGGCGCCGATGACACCCGCCGCCGTGCCCGAATGGAATGACGAACGGCTGGTGCTCAACGCGGCGTTCGCCGAATAGGCGCTGCTGCCTGTCAGCGGCGGATCGGCCGCGCTTCGTTCAAGGTGTTGCGGATCGTGGTCGCGGCGACCCCGGCCTCACCCATCGCGTGGCTGATCTGGTCGAGCCCCTTCACCACGTCACCCGCCGCGAACAGGCCAGGCACCGACGTGCGCTGGTGCGCATCGACTTCCAGGCAACCGTCCTCGCTGGCGCGCGCGCCAGCGGCGACCGCCAGCTTTGACCGGATCACCGATCCCAGCGCGGGGTAGACGGTATCGAAGCGGTGCGTGCCGCTGGCGGTGCCGATCACGATCGAATCGCCCTCGATGCTGATCGGAGTGTACGGACCATCGAGCCGGACGATCCCAGCCTCGTCGAGTGCGCGTTGACACCCGGCATCCAGCTCGTGCGCGCCGCCGGGGGCGATCAGGTTGATGTCGCGGGTATAACCGCGCAGGAACAGCGCCTCGCGCATCCCGTGGTCGCCGGTGCCGATCACCGCAACCTTGCGATCGGTGACCTCGAACCCGTCGCAGATCGGGCAGTAGCGGATCAGCCCGCTGGCGAGGGCGGCATCGTGCGTGTCCGAGTCCATCTCCGGCCGGTTGTTGACCACACCCGTCGCCAGCAACACCGCCCGCGCGCGATATTCCCGCTTGCCGGCGGCGACACGGAAAGCGTCGCCAACGCGCTCGATCGCCGTCGCCTCGACCAGTTCGCGCACCGCGCCGTAACGCTCGGCCTGGCGCAGCATCAGCGTCAGCAGGTCGGCGCCGGCGATGCCGTCGGGAAAGCCGGCGTGGTTCATCGTGCGCGGGATCAGCCGCGCGCGGCTGGTGCCACAATCGAGCAGGCGGATCGAAAGGTGGAACCGCGCGAGATAGATCGCGGCGGTCAGCCCGGCCGGCCCCGCGCCGATGATGATGCAATCGTCCATCGCGCCATAATCCCGCTGGCAAGCTCCGGGTTCCGCCGGAGCGACTTCGCCGCTATCCCTGCGCGTGTTCGACAGGGGAGAAACGGGGATGACCGCTTACAAAATGATTGGCGTGATCGGGGCATCTCTCGCGCTCCATTGCGCGACCGCCTCTGCCCAGCCGACCCCGGTGCCCCCCGCCGCCGCGGCGCAGGGCATCGACAGCGTCACGCCCGCGATCGCCGCCTTGTTCGAGGATTATGTCCGCGAGCAGCATATCCCCGGACTGGTCTATGGCATCGTCAAGGACGGGCGGCTGGTGACGGTGAAGGGCCTCGGCGTGCAGGACGTCGCTACGCGGCGGCCGATCACCGCCGATTCGCGTTTCCGCATCGCATCGATGTCGAAGGCGTTCACCGCGCTGGCGATCCTGGACCTTCGCGACCAGGGCAAGCTGCGGCTGGACGACCTGGCCGAAACCCATGTGCCGGAGATGCGCGGCTGGACCTATCCCACCGCCGACAGCCCGCGTATCCGGGTGCGCGACCTGCTGACCCACACCGCCGGCTTCGTCGACGACAATCCGTGGGGCGACCGGCAACAGCCGCTCCCCGAGGCGGAATTCACCCGGATGATCGCCGCCGGCGTGCCGTTCAGCCGGCCGCCGCAGAGCGCGATGGAATATTCCAACTTCGGCTATGCGCTGCTCGGGCGGATCATCACCAACGTGTCTGGCAAGGCGTTCGAGGACTATGTCGCCGAACGCATCCTGCACCCGCTGGGCATGACGCATACTGGCTATGACATCGCGCAATCGCCGATCGGCGAGCGCGCGATCGGCTATCGCTGGGAAAAGGAGGCGTGGCTGCGCGAGCCGGACATGGCGCGCGGCGCGTTCGGCGCGATGGGCGGGCTGGAGACCAGCGCGAACGACTATGCGCGTTATGTCGGCTGGCTGCTGTCGGCATGGCCGGCGCGCGACGGCGCCGATGCCGGGCCGCTCAAGCGCGCGAGCGTGCGCGAGATCGTGCAGGGCGACGGCTTCGCCACGCTCGGCCAGCGCCGCGCCGGGCTGGGGCAGGGCGAATGCCCGCAGGCGGGCGCCTATGGCTTCGCATGGCGGGTGATCAGCGACTGCGACTTCGACTATGTCACCCATACCGGGGGCTATCCCGGCTATGGATCGGTGGTGATCCTGCTGCCCGAACAGGGCGTCGGCATCTTCGCCTTCGCCAGCCGCACTTATGGCGCACCGGTGCCGCCGGCGTATCAGGCGCTGAAGCTGATGAAGGACGCGGGGCTGCTCCCCGCGCGCCCGATCGCGGTCAGCCCGGCGCTGGCCGCCGGCTATGCCGCCGCGCAGAAAATCTGGCAGGCGGGCGACGTCCTGGTGGCCAAGGATCGGCTGGCGATGAACTTCCTGATGGATCGCAATGCGGCGCTGTGGAAGGGCGATTTGGCCGCGCTGCGCCAGCGGGCCGGGACCGCGTGCCGTACCGACGCGCCGATCCAGCCGGGCACGGCGATGGCCGGCAGCTTCACCTGGGATTGCGGCGCGGTGAAGCTGCGCGGCAGCATCCTGCTGGCGCCGACCGCGACGCCGACGTTGCAGGAACTGCGGCTCGCCTTGGCGCCATAGGCCCTGATCCCGGAGCTTGTGATCGGCGCGTCATGTATATACATTGCGTATATACGGAGTGACGGTGATGAAGGAATATCGCGCCAAGGTGTTCAAATCGGGCAATTCGCTCGCGCTGCGGCTGCCCAAGGCGCTGGGGCTGGAGGAAGGCGTCGAGATGATCGTGCGCGAGGAGCGCGGCAAGTTCGCGTTCGAGCCCGTGCCTGTAGAGGCGAAGAAGATCGACCTGACCGGGATCTGGGGGGCGATTCCGGGCCTGAAACGCCAGCCTTTCGACGAAGTCGAACGCGATTGGGGTGGCGCCGATGACGAGGGAAAGTGAGCCAGCATATCTGCTGGACACCAATATCTGCATCTATCTGCTCGAGGCCAGCGACGAACGTCTGCGCCGTCGCATCGAGGCTTGCGGCGAGGGCGAATTGGTCACCTCCGCGGTCGTGTACGCTGAAGTGATGGTCGGTGCGCGCCATCTGGAGGGCGAAGCCGCCGCGCGGGCGCTATTCGAACGAATTCCGCCGCAACCCTTTGAAACCGCGGCGGGAGACGCTTATGCCGGCCTTCCGTTCAGCCGGGGCAATCTCGACCGGCTGATCGCCGCGCACGCGCTCGCGCTCGATCTGACGCTGGTCACCAACAACCCGCGCGATTTCGCCGATATCGCCGGCCTTCGGGTCGAGAACTGGACCGAATGACCTTCGCCGCCACTGTACTGACGCTTTATCCGGAGATGTTCCCCGGCCCGCTCGGCGTGTCGCTCGCGGGGCGGGCGCTGAGCGAGGCGCGGTGGCGGCTCGATACCGTGCAGATCCGCGACTTCGCCGCCGACAGGCATCGCACCGTCGACGACACGCCGGCAGGCGGTGGCGCGGGGATGGTGCTGCGGGCGGATGTGGTGGCCCGCGCGCTCGACAGCGTCGCGGACGGGCGGCCGATACTGGCGATGACCCCGCGCGGCCGACCGCTCGCCCAGGCGCGGGTACGCGAACTGGCGGCGGGGCCGGGCGCGATCGTGCTGTGCGGCCGGTTCGAAGGGTTCGACGAGCGATTGTTCGAGGCGCGGGCGATCGAGCCGGTGTCGATCGGCGACTATGTGCTGTCGGGCGGCGAGATGGGGGCGCTGGTGCTGCTCGACGCTTGCATTCGGCTGCTTCCCGGCGTAATGGGCGCGCCTTCCAGCGGGGACGAGGAAAGCTTCGAAAGCGGCCTCCTCGAATATCCGCACTATACCCGACCTGCTGAATGGGAAGGGCGCACGATCCCCGAAGTGCTGCGATCGGGGGATCATGCGAGGATCGCGGCCTGGCGAAAGTCGATGGCCGAGACCGATACACGGCTACGGAGGCCGGACCTTTGGGAGCGCCATGAGGGCGCTCGGGTCCAGTCTCCCTCTGGCGCGCGGCACACGTCAGAGGACGAACCGAAATGAACCTGATCCAGACGATCGAGGCCGAAAACATCGCCAAGTTCAACGAGGCGAAGAAGATTCCGGAATTCCGCGCCGGCGACACGCTGCGCGTCGGCGTGCGCGTGGTCGAAGGCGAGCGCACCCGCGTCCAGAACTATGAAGGCGTGTGCATCGCCCGCTCGAACAAGGGCATGGGCAGCAACTTCACCGTGCGCAAGATTTCGTTCGGCGAGGGCGTCGAGCGCGTGTTCCCGCTCTATTCGCCGAACATCGATTCGATCGAGGTCGTGCGCCGCGGCGTCGTGCGTCGCGCCAAGCTCTATTATCTGCGCGGCCGCACCGGCAAGTCGGCACGTATCGCCGAGCGTCGTGACCCGCGTCCGGGCGACAACGCCGCCGCCGCCGAGTAATCGCAGCGCGCAGCATCGGCTGACAGATCAGCGGCCGCCTGTTCGACGGGCGGCCGCTTTTTTGTGCGCGCGCGCCGGCTTGGCTAGCGGCGGACGGGCGGCTACACCATCCGCCATGCACCGCCTCCTCTCCGCGGCCGCCGCTGCCGCCACCGCCCTGGTCATGACCGCACCCGCCCACGCCGATGACCTGACGCTCCAGCGCGTCTTCGCCAGCCCCGACCTGGCCGGCGAGCAGCCGCGCATGTTGCGGATGTCGCCCGACGGCAAGATGGTGACCTCGCTGCGCCCGCGCGCGGAGGAAAAGGATCGCTATGACCTGTGGGCGATGGACACCGCCACCGGACAGTGGCGGATGCTGGTCGACAGCAAGAAGGTCGGCAGCGGCGCCGAACTGACCGAGGCGGAGAAGATGCAGCGCGAGCGCGCCCGCATCGGCAACCAGCGCGGCATCGTCGCCTATCAATGGTCGTCCGACGGCCAGTCGATCCTGGTGCCGCTTGACGGCGATCTCTACCTCGCCTCGCTCGACGGCGAGGTGAAGCAGCTGACCAACACCCCCGACGGCGAACTGAACTCGGTGGTGAGCCCGCGCGGGAAGTTTGCCAGCTTCGTGCGCGACCAGAACCTCCACGTGCTCGATCTCGCCAGCGGTGCCGACGCGAAGATCACCACGGACGGCGCCGGCACGGTGCACTGGGGTGAGGCTGAATTCGTCGCGCAGGAGGAAATGGGGCGCTCGACCGGCTATTGGTGGTCGCCGGACGAGAATTACATCGCGGTCGAGCGGTTCGACGAAGCGCCGGTCGGCGTGGTCACCCGCGCGGCGATCGGCGCGGACGGCACCCGCGTGTTCGAGCAACGCTATCCCGCCGCCGGCACGCCCAACGTGCTGGTCGAGCTGTACGTGATGCGCCCCGATGGATCGGGCAAGGTCAAGGTCGACCTGGGTACCGATCCCGACATCTATCTGACGCGGGTGCGCTGGATGCCTGATGGATCGGCGCTGCTGGTCCAGCGGATGAACCGCGCGCAGACGCAGCTCGACGTGCTGCGCGTCGATCCGGCCACCGGCGCCGCCAAGCTGCTGTTCAGCGAGAAGGCCGGACCGAAAAGCTGGGTCAATTTGTCCGACGTGCTCCAGCCGATGCGCGACGGCAGCCTGATCTGGTGGTCCGAGCGCGACGGCCACGGCCACCTCTATCGCTTCGCCGCGGGCAAATGGACCCAGCTCACCAAGGGGCCGTGGGAAGTCGACAGTGTCGTTGCGGTCGATGAGGACAAGGCCAAGCTCTATTTCCTGGGCAACAAGGACGATGTGCTCGAACGGCACCTCTACAGCCTGGACCTTGCCACGCCGGGCGCGAGCAAGGCGGCGCTGGCCAAGGTCGGGACGATCACCAGGCTGACCGGCGTGGGCTGGTGGAACACCGCCGTCGCCGACAGCAGCGCGAGCCACTTCATCGTCAGCCGGTCCAACCCCGACCAGCCGACCCAGGTCTATCTGGCCGACACCACCGGCCAGCGCACCGCGTGGCTCAACGAGAATGAGGTGGCGCAGGGCCACCCCTATTTCCCCTATGTCGCCAGCCATCAGCCGACCAAGTTCGGCGAGCTGAAGACGCCCGACGGCGAGACGCTGCACTGGAAGATGATCACCCCGGTGCTGGAGCCGGGCAAGAAATACCCGGTGTTCTTCGAACATTACGGCGGCCCGAGCAGCCAGACGGTCAGCCGCAACTGGGGCGGGGCGCTGCACCAGCTGCTCGTCGATCGCGGCTATGTCGTGTTCGAGATCGACAATCGCGGATCGCCCAATCGCGGCAAGGCGTTCGAGGACGCGATCTGGCACGCGATGGGATCGATCGAGGTGCAGGATCAGCTCGCCGGCGCCAATTACCTCAAGTCGCTCGACTTCATCGATCCGAAGCGGATCGCGACCTATGGCTGGTCCTATGGCGGCTATATGACGCTGAAGATGCTGGAGGCGAACCCCGGCGTCTATGCCGCGGGCATCGCCGGCGCGCCGGTGACGAAGTGGGAGTTGTACGACACCCATTATACCGAACGCTACATGGGCGATCCGCGCAAGGTGCCCGCCGCCTATGCCGCATCGAACGCGATCGACAACGCGGCAAAGATCAGCGATCCGCTGATGCTGATCCACGGCATGGCCGACGACAATGTCGTTCTCGACAATTCGACCGCCTTCGCCGCGAAGATGCAGGCGACCAACACGCCGTTCGAGATGATGATGTATCCGGGCAAGACCCACTCGGCGGGACGCGACATCCACGTGTGGACGACGATCCTCAACTTCCTCGATCGCACGGTTGGCGGGAAGTGACCGACGCGGCGACGGCGGACGAGGATTATGTCTATGACGAGGCGACCGGCGAATGGGTGCCGGCGTCTCAGCTTGCCGCGGACGGTGGCGGCGACGCGGTCGAGGTGCGCGACGCGGTCGGCAATGTGCTGGCCGACGGCGATTCGGTGACGCTGATCAAGGATCTGACCGTCAAGGGCGCCAACCAGACGCTGAAGCGCGGGACGGTGATCAAGGCGATCCGCCTGACCGGCGACGCCCAGGAGATCGATTGTCGGTACGAGGGGATCAAGGGGCTGGTGCTGCGCGCGGAGTTCGTGCGCAAGCGGTGAGGGTAGTCCCGCTCAACCCGGATCGTCATTGCGAGTGTAGCGAAGCAATCCAGCGTCTATCCGCTCGGCGCTGGATTGCTTCGCTCGCAATGACGGCGGGCTCAGTTCAGCAATTCCACCGCCACCGCCGTCGCTTCGCCGCCGCCGATGCACAGCGAGGCGAGGCCGCGCTTCTGGCCATTGGTCTCCAGCGCCGAGAGCAGCGTGGCGATGATCCGCGCGCCGCTGGCGCCGATCGGGTGGCCCAGCGCACACGCGCCGCCGTGGATGTTGAGCACGTCGTGCGGGATGCCCAGATCGCGCATCGCGATCATCGCGACGGTGGCGAACGCCTCGTTGACCTCGAACAGATCGACGTCCTTCAGATCCCAGCCGGCCTTGGCCAGCGCCTTTTGCATCGCGAACACCGGCGCGGTGGTGAAGCGCGACGGGGCATGGGCGTGGGCGGCGTGGGCGACGATGCGGGCGACCGGTGTCAGGCCATATTTGTCCGCGATCGAGGCGCGGGTCAGCACCAGCGCGGCGGCGCCGTCCGAGATCGATGAGGCGTTGGCGGCGGTGATCGTGCCGTCCTTCGAGAAAGCGGGCTTGAGCGTCGGGATCTTGGCGGGATCGCCCTTGGCCGGCTGTTCGTCGAGCGCGACGGTGACAACGCCCTTGCGCGTCTTCAGCTCGACCGGAGTGATCTCCCGATCGAACGCGCCGGAGCGCTGCGCCTTTTGCGCGCGGGTCAGCGATTCGATCGCGAAGGCATCCTGTGCCTCACGCGTGAACTGGTATTCGACCGCCACTTCCTCGGCGAAATTGCCCATCAGCTTGCCCGGCTCATAGGCATCCTCGAGTCCGTCGAGGTACATATGATCCTTCAGCACATCGTGGCCGATGCGCGCCCCGGCGCGGTGGCGCAGCGACAGGTACGGCGCGTTGGTCATGCTCTCCATGCCGCCCGCGATCAGCAGGTCGACGGAGCCGGCGGCCAGCGCGTCGGCGGCGAGGATGGTCGCCTGCATCGCCGATCCGCACATTTTGTTGATCGTGGTCGCCTCAATATGGTCGGGCAGCCCGGCCTTGAGTGCCGCCTGCCGCGCCGGCGCCTGGCCAAGGCCGGCGGGGAGGACGCAGCCCATGTAGATGCGCTCGATCGCCTCGCCGGTCAGCCCCGCGCGCTCGACCGCCGCGCCGACCGCCGCCGCGCCCAGCTCGGTGGCGGAGGCATCGGTCAGGCTGCCCTGGAAACTGCCCATCGGCGTGCGGGCATAGGAGGCGATGACGATGGGATCGGCGGACATAGGGGCTCCTTTGCGAGATTGGCCGCGATCTAGGCGAACGCGCGCGTTTAGTGAAGATCGACCGGCGCTGCCTTTTCACCCGGCACAGGGCGCGGCGGACGCTTGAGGAACAGCACCAGCGGGATCGACAGCGCGGTGACGATCATCATCACCCGGAAATCGTCGAGATAGGCGATCATCGCCGCCTGGCGCGTCACCTCCGCGTTGATCATCGCCATCACCGAATCGCCAGTGGCACCGGCCATCTGGATGATCGACGGATCGAGCGTGTCGAGCGCGGCCGAGGTGACGTGCTGGCCGACGTCGCTGTGGCTGATCTGGGTGTTGCGCGCCAGCAGCGCGGTCACCGCCGAGATGCCCACGGATGCGCCGATGTTGCGCGACAGGTTCATCAGGCTGGACCCTTCGGTGCGATACTGCGGCGGCAGCGTGGCGAACGCCATCGTCTGGAGCGGCATGAAGATCAGGCCCATCCCCAGCCCCTGGATCACGCCCGAAACGATGAACGGCCGCGCGTTCATCATCAGCGTCCATTCGGTCATCTGCCACAGCGAAAAGGCGGTGATGGTGAAACCGACGCCGACCAGGATGCGCGGATCGAACCCGCGCTGGGTGAGCCGCGCGGCGATCGCCATGCTGAACACGACGCCCAGCCCGCGCGGCATCAGCAGCAGGCCGGTATCGAGCACCGGGTAACCGAACAGGCCCTGCAGCATCGGTGGCAACAGCGCCATTGTCGCCATCATCACCACGCCGATCACCAGCATGAACAGGATCGCGGTGACCAGCGTGCGGTTCTTCCACAATTCGCGGTCGAACATCGGCTTTTTGGCGGTGGCCATGTGGATCATCGCCATCCACAGCGCGATGCCGGCGACCAGCGCCTCGATGATGACCTCGTGCGACGAGAACCAGTCCTCGTTCTGTCCGCGATCGAGCATCAATTGCAGCGAGGCGATGCCGAGCGCGAGCAGCGAGAAGCCGGTCAAATCGAACTCGCGCTTTCGCACCGGACGCGACGGCAGCAGGAACCACAGCACGACGAAGCAGAACACGCCCAGCGGCAGGTTGACGTAGAACACCCAGCGCCAGTTGTAGTTGTCGGTCAGCCAGCCGCCGATCACCGGCCCCAGGATCGGGCCGACCATGATGCCCATGCCCCAGATCGACATCGCCCCGGCCTGTTTGTGCGGCGGGTTGATGTCGAGCATCACCGTCTGGCTGAGCGGGTTCATGAACGCGGCGCTGATCCCCTGGAGGATGCGAAACGCGACCATCTCGGTCAGGCCGTTGGCCATGCCGCACAGCGCCGAGGAGATGACGAAGCCCGCCACCGACCACAGGAACAGGTTGCGCGAACCGACCCGGTCGGACAGCCAGCCGGTGATCGGGATCGCGATCGCCGACGCGACGATATAGCTGGTCAGAATCCAGGTGACGGTATCGGCGGTCGCGCTGAGCGTCGCCTGCATATGCGGAAGCGCGACGTTGGCGATCGTCGAATCGAGGATCTGCATGATCGTCGCCAGCATCACCCCGAGGGTGAGCAGCGGCCGGTTGCGCGTGTAGAGCGCCGCGCCGTCCGCGCCGGGGCCGGGATGCGAGAGCGACGGCTTCACGCCGGATGATGCTGCGGTGGCCATGGATCGAGAACCTGAAGCCGTTCGCGCTGCGCTGGTCGAAGCACCGATCTTTTTCGTCGCGGGGGCGGACGACGACATGGGCGGTGCTTCGACCAGTTCAGCGCGAACGGGAAGGAGGAGTTATTTTTCGCTCCGGGCGCCCCGCACGTCGACGCGGACGTCGGCGGACAGGCCGGCGATCAGCTGGCGCGGGCTCTTGTCGTCGATCGCGATGCGGACAGGCACGCGCTGGGTGACCTTCACCCAGTTGCCGGTGGCGTTCTGCGCCGGCAGCACCGAGAATTCGCTGCCCGTTCCCGCGCCGATCGACTGGACGTGCCCCTTGAGCTTGAGACCGGGATAAGCGTCGAAGCTCACCTCCGCCGGCTGGCCGACGCGCATGTGGTTGAGATCGGTTTCCTTGAAATTGGCGTCGACCCACGATGACTGGTCGGCGACGACGGTCACGGCGGGCAGCCCCGACATCATATACTGGCCGAGCACCAGCCGGCTGGTCTGGCTGACCTGCCCGCTGACCGGCGCGCGCACCACCGACCGCTGGAGATCGAGCATCGCCTTGTTGCGCTGGGCGATGGCGGCGGCGATCGCCGGATTCTCCCCCGGCACCGCGGCGCCGGTGGCCAGCTTCGACTTGGCCTCCGCCGCGGTGGCGACCGCGTTCTGATAGGTCGCGCGCGCCTGTTCCAGCGCGTGTTCGGCCGCCTGGAGATTGGCGCGGGTGGTGAAGCCGGACTTCATCAGCGCGGCCTGGCGTCCGTAATCCTCCTGCGACTGCTTGATCCGGTCCTGCGCGGCGTGGATGTCGGCGCCGGTGACGGCATAGCTGGCGTGGAGCGTCTGCAACTCGACCTGCGCGTTGGCGATCGCCGCGTTCGCCTGGGCGATGGCGATGCGATAGGGCTCGGGATCGATGCGGAACAGGACGTCGCCCGCCTTCACCTGCTGGTTCTCGCGCACGTCGACCGACACGATCTTGCCGGCGACATCGGCGGATACCGACGTCTTGTCCTGCCGGACATAGGCGTTGTCGGTCGACACGAACCGGCCCGAGGTCGCCCAGAAATAGCCGGCGACCGCGATCGCGATCAGCGGAATGCCGAACATCAGCAGCGGGCGGAGCAGCCTGCGGCGTGCCTTTGCCGGCGACTCGGCGCCGTCCGATCCCGTCAGCGCGGGTTCGGTCGTCACCGCGGTTGCACCGGCGCGTTCGATCTTGGGGTCGGCATCAGCCATGGGCGGTCTCTTCACTGGGATCTGTATTGGTCAGGTTGCCGTGGATCATTTCAAGCGACGCGATCAGCGCGTCGCGCGCTTTCGCGTCGAAGCCGAGCAGGGTCGTTTCCATCAGCTCGTCGGCGACGTCGCGAAGCTGGGTGAGCACCGGATCGGCCGCGTCGGTCAGGTAGATGTTCCAGGCGCGGCGATCACCGGGATCGCGGCGCCGTTCGACCAGCCCCGATTCCTCCAGTCGGTCGATCATGCGGCACAGCGAGATCGGTTCGATCTCCAGCAGTTCCGCCAGCCGGCCCTGGGTAATGCCCTCATGCCGCGAGAGGGTGAACAGGGTCTTCCACTGCGCGCGGCTAGACCCCAGCCGGCGCGCGCGATCGTCGAACCTCTTGCGCATCAGGCGCGAGACGTCGCCGAGCAGGAATCCCAAGCTGTCGCTCATAGCGACCACATAATAAGTATGCTTATGTAAAGCTAGCACATGCAGCATGCGGAATCTGCAATCGTCATTGCGGCGGCCGCGCGGCGCGGTGACACCGGCGCTCGACAGCGGGGGCGGGGCGGCATATCGCGGCACGATACCATTCCCCCGACCGATCGCTGGATAACGCCCGTGGCTAGCTCTCCCACCCAGTTCTTCGACAGTTTCGACGGTACGCGGCTGGCGTGGCGGGAGGTCGCGCCGGCATCGGGCGGCGGGCGGCCGGTGGTGCTCATTCACGGCTATTTCTCGAACGCCGTCACCAACTGGATCCGCTATGGCCACGCCGCGACGATCGCGGAGCGGGGCTTTCGCGTGATCATGCCCGATCTGCGCGCGCACGGCGACAGCGGCAAGCCACACGATCCCGCTGCCTATCCGCCCGACGTGCTGATGCGCGACGGGCTGGCGCTGATCGCGCATCTGGGGCTGACCGACTATGACCTGGGCGGCTATTCGCTAGGCGGGCGCACCACGGTGCGGATGCTCGCCCATGGCGCCACGCCGGCGCGGGTGGTGCTGTCAGGGATGGGCTATCAGGGGATCACCGACACACAGGGGCGCGGCACCTATTTCCGGCGGGTGCTGACCAACCTGGGCAGTTTCGAGCGCGGATCGCCCGAATGGCTGACCGAGGCGTTCCTGAAGACCACGCGCGGCGATCCGGTGGCGCTGCTCCACATCCTCGATACCTTTGTCGATACCAGTCCTGCTGATCTGGCGGCGATCACCCCGCCGACGCTGGTGGTCAACGGCGCCGATGATGATGACAACGGATCGGGGCAGCAGCTGGCCGACGCGCTGGTCGACGGGCGCTATGCCGAGGTGCCGGGCCATCACATGAGCGCGGTCACCCGGCGCGAACTGGGAGAGGCATTCGCCTATTTCCTGGCGCGTTGACGCTCGGCACTCGGAGCGCGAACGCGGCGATCAGCGCCGGGCCGTGTCGAACGCGGCGATCAAGCCCCCGCCGCGTCGAACGCGGCAATCAAGTACGAGCCGCGTCGAACGCGGCGATCAGGGCGTCGCCGGTCGCCGGGCGCAGCGTGAAGATGCCGCAGTCGAAATGCCGGGTCGGGTGGACGCGGTTCGTCAGCAGCGTCCATGCCAGCCCGCGATCGAAATCGATCCACAGCCCGGTGCCGGTGAATCCGGTGTGGCCGATCGTCTCGTCCGAGCAGGCCTGACCGCCCGACCAGCCCCCGAACCTGCGTTCCCAGCCGCAGGTGCGATGTTCGTAGACGGGGGTGCGGATTGCCGAAAGCATCGCCGGGCTGGCGCCGCTGCCGTTCAGCACCCCCTCCGCGAAGTCGAGCACGCCGGCGACGGTGCCGAACAGCCCGGCGTGGCCGGTCTGTCCGCCCATTGCCGCGCAATTCTCGTCATGGACCTCGCCCTGCAACACGCGCCCGCGCCATGAGCAACGCTCGGTCGCCACCGCCGGGCCGGGCGGCGGGCCATAGGAGAGGCCGGCACCAAGCGGCCAGGCGCCGAGCGGCTGGCCGGTGATCCGCTCGATCGCGATGCCGAGCAGGATGAAGTTGATGTCCGAATAGACCGGCGGCCCGTGGCGCCATTCGCGTTGGAGCACGAACGCGCGCAGCCGCGCCGGATCGTCGCCATAGGTGTAGATCGGCTCGACCGAGGGCAGGAAGGTGCGATGCGCCAGGCAATCGCGAAAGGTCAGCTTGCGCTCCGCCGCGCCGGGCACGTCATATTGGCGCAGATCGGGGATGGCGTCGGTCAGCGGTCGGTCCAGATCGAGCCGGCCTTCGTCCGCCAGCCGCAGGATCATCGTGGTGGTGGCGATCACCTTGGACACCGAGGCGAGGTCGAACCAGTGGTTTTCTGTCAACGCCTCGCGCACGGGCTCCAGCGCGGCCATGCCGGTGACCCGCACGCCGCGCCGCCCGTCGGCGGTGACCAGCCCCAGCGTCGCACCGGGGATGCGGCCGTCGAAAACCGCGGCGGCGGCCGGGGCGAAGGCGTCGTCGAGGATGGTGTCGATCACGCCGTCACCTGATCGCTGTCGTCGGCGCGGGCGCGGGCACGCACGATGAACGGGACGAACACCACCGCCGCCAGGCTCATCGTGCCGGCCATGATGAAGAACCCGTCATAGCCGATCGCTTTCTGGAACACCCCCGACAGCCCCGCGAGCAGGCGCGGCAGCAGGAAGGCGAGGCCCGACAGCAGCGCATATTGCGCGCCCGGAAAGCGCGGATTGACCAGCATCGACAGGTAGACGACGAACACCGCGCCCTCGAATCCGTGGCCGAACTGGTCGACCGCCATCGCGAGGTAGAGGTCGAAATCGCCGGCGGTCACCGGCAGCGATCCCAGCGTGAACAGCAACGGTCCGCCCGGCGACTGATGTGCCAGCCACGCGAACACCCAGTTGCTCAGCGCCGACATGATCGCGCCGATCACCAGCGCCCAGCCCATCGGCGCGCGCGCGGCGAGCAATCCGCCCATCGCCACGCCCAACATGCTGGAGAACAGCGCGACGAACCCGTCGGCGACGCTGATCTGCACCAGGCCATAGCCCAGTGCGTTGAACAGCGGGTGCGACAGCGTCAGCGCCATCACGTCCCCCATCCGATAGACCGACACGAACAACAGGATCGGAATGATCGCGAAGCCATAGCGCCACGCGACATCGACGTAGGGGCCGATCGCGGTCGAGCGGCGCAGCCGCGATGTCGGCGGCAGCTTGCGCAGCCACGGCACCGCACAACCCAGCGCGATGAACGGCAACAGCGCGACGGCGAACACCCAATAGCTCATCACCGCCGGGTTGCTCATCCCGACCGATCCGATCGCTGACAGCAGCAGCCAGCCGATCGCGGCGGTGACCAATGTCGTCAGCCCCATCGCGGTCGCGCTGGCGGCCAGCCCGGTGACGAGCGCGGTGCCGCGCCCACCGCCACGGCCGGGATCCGGACGCATCGCCGCCAGGATCGGGAAGGGGAGGAACGCCGCGGCGGCGATCACCAGATAGGCGGTGGTCCAGTCGGCCATCGCCGCGACGAGGATTGCGCCGCTGCCCGCCGCGACCATTGCGCTGCGATAGCCCCACAGATTGGCGGCCACCAACGGCCCCTGTTCCTCCTTGGTCGGCGCCAACTCGATCCGCCATGCGTCGGCGGTGATCTCGAGCGTGGTGGTCCAGAACGCGAGCAGCACGGCGAACAGCGCTGTGATCGGCAGGTTCTTGTCCGACGAGGTCAGCGCCATCGCCACGGTGGAGGCGAAGATGCAGATTTGCGCCAGCATGATCCAGCCGCGCCGCCGGCCCCAGAACCGGGCGAAGCCGGGGACGTCATATTTGTCGAGCAGCGGCGCCCAGGCGAACTTGAACGTCGGCAGCAGCGCCACCCAGGCGAAGAAGCCGATCGTGACGATATCGACGTCGTGTTTGGCCAGCCGCAGCAGCAGCACCGCGTTGAACATGTAGAAGGGCAGGCCGGCGGAAAATCCCAGCAGGCCATAGAGCGCCAGCCGGCCGAACCCCGGCTTCACCGCGACCGGCGCGGCGGGGGATGATACCGGCGGTTCGATCGAAGGCGCCGTGGCGGGCGAGGACGTCATGCCGCCCTCATGCCTGATGATCCCGGTGAGTGTCGGTCACAGCAATCCCCCCGTCCAATTCCGTCGCCGCCGCGCGCCCAAGTGTCGCCCTTGAGCCACGCTCCGCTGGAAAAGGATCAACTGGTCTGAAATTGGTACTAGCGCAAGCGAACATTTTTGTTGCTTACTGCCGCCTTCGTCGAAAGCTGGCGACATTCAAGGGGGGAAGACATGAACGATTCGGTCTCGTTGCGGCGCATACTGGTTTCCGGAACCGCGCTCGCGGCGATCGCGTGCGGCCTGCCGGGCGCGGTCCATGCGCAATCGACTCAGGACGCCGCGACCCCGACGGGCGCCGTGCTGTCGGATACCGACGCGCAGGGTAACGCCCCCGGTCGCGAACAGGAAATCCTGGTTACCGGTTCGCGCATCAAGCAGGATCCGAACAATTCGGCGTTGCCGCTTCAGGTCATCACCACCCAGGAACTGTCGCGCAACGGCATCAGCAGCCCCGAACAGCTCGTCATGTTCCTGAGCACCAACGGCTCGGGCGCGGACAACCTCGCCTCCAACTCCGACGTCACCAGCGGCGCGCAGCGCGGCACGAACGGCCTGTCCGCCGCCAACCTGCGGGGGCAGGGCAGCGCCGCGACGCTGGTGCTGCTCAACGGTCGCCGCGTCGCCGCGCACGGCCTGTCGGGCTCGGCGGTCGACGTCAACCAGATCCCGTTCGCCGCGATCGACCGCGTCGAGGTGCTGAAGGACGGCGCCTCCGCGATCTATGGCACCGACGCGGTCGGCGGCGTGATCAACTTCATCACCAAGAAGAATTTCAAGGGCCTCCAGCTCCAGGGCTTCACCGACGTCACGGAAGAGGGCGGCGGCAACATCTATCGCCTGTCGGGCACCGCCGGCTGGGGCGACCTCGACAAGGACGGCTTCAACGTGATGGGCGCCGTCAGCTACAGCTGGAACAAGATGCTGCGCGGCGAGGACCGCGATTTCGTCAACGGCAACCAGCCCAATCGCGGCCTGTCGGTCGATACGCGCGGCACCCCGATCGCGACGGCGTTCAACATCGGCGCCAATACGCAGCCGGGCAGCATCACCGCGCTCGGCACGCTGCTGACCGGGCTGACCCTGACCGCACCGAACGGGGCCAACGCGGCGGCGGGCGGCATCAATCCGCTCAACGTGCCCGGCGGTGCTGGCTGCGAGTCGATGGATGGCGGCATGGCGTACGACTATGCGCTGTGGAACGCGCCGACCGCCTATTACGCCTGTTCGTGGGACACGGGGCGCGCGGCCGTGATCCAGCAGCCGATCCAGACGCTGACCTATTATGCGCGCGGTGTCGCCCGCATCGGCGGCAGTCACGAGCTGTCCCTGGAAATTACCGGATCGAACGCGGATTCGGCCAAGAGCTTCTCGCATGCTCAGCTCTCCGCGAACGCGACCAATCTGGCGATCGCCTATCCGCTCAACGCCACGACCAAGACCACCTATGATCAGGTGTTCAACGCCATCCGCGGCGCCTTCTCCGACCCGACACAGCTTGCCGCGCTTGACGCGAACTATGGCTTGCCGATTTCGTATCGCTGGCGTTGCATCGCCTGCGGCCCGCGCGAGTACAAGACCAATACCAAGACCTTCCGCGCCGCGCTCGGCATCGAGGGGCCGCTGTGGGAAAAGTGGGATTACCGCGCTGGTGCGTCCTATGCGAAGAGCGAGTCCTCGTCCTTGCTGGGGTCGGGCTACTATTACCGCGGCACGCTGGCGAATGGCGCGGCCGACCCGGCGGCGCCGGTCGCGCCGGGCGCGAGCATGCCGGGCCTGGTCGGCGTGTTGAATGCCGGCCTGATCAATCCGTTCAGCCTGACCCAGACCGACGCCGGCATGGCGGCGCTCGATGCGGTGTCCGCCGCCGGGACCACGCTGTACGGCGGCCAGTATGAGGTGAAGCAGTTCGACGGATCGGTCGCGGGTTCGCTGTTCCCGATCTGGGGCGGGGACGTCCAGCTCGCCGTGGGCGTCGACTATCGCCGCGAGACCTATTCGTTCAACGGATCGGACGCGGCGGATGCCACCGATCCGGTGATCTTCCTGGCGGCGTTCGACAACGTCAACGCGCTGCGGAAGAAGGAGCGCACGGTGAAGGCGGCCTATGCCGAAATGCTGGTGCCGCTGTTCCCCGGATTCGACATCACCGGCGCGGTGCGCGTCGATGACTATACCGGCTTTGGCACCACCACCAATCCGAAGGTGTCGTTCAAGTACCGGCCGATCCGCCAGCTGATGTTCCGCGGATCGTACAACACCAGCTTCCGCGTGCCGACATTCAACCAGATCTTCAACGGCATCACCGAATCGCCTTATGCGGGCAGCGATATCGCCAACCCGCTGACCTGCCCGGGCGGGGTGCCGAACGCGACCAACCCGGCCTGCGCCTTCATACGTCCGAACATCTGGACCGGCGGTACGGCGGACCTCGGGCCGGAAACGGCGAAGCAGTTCAACCTGGGCGTGGTGCTGCAGCCGGCACGCAACTTCAGCCTCTCGGTCGACTGGTGGTCGATTGCGGTCGACAACACCATCCAGCTGCTCACGCTGCGCCAGCTGATCGACAACGCCGCACTGTTCCCGGACCGCTTCATCTCGGACGGGGCCGGCGGCATCGCGACGATCGACGATCGCTGGATCAACGCCGGTTCGCGGCGGACGCAGGGCCTGGAATTCTCCGCTCGCGGAGGTGTCGAAGGAATGGGGGGCATGTTCTCCGCCGGTCTGGACGGCACGCTGCTGCTCAAGAAGCGGGAGAAGCTGACCGAGACCTCGGCGTATGGCCCCAGCCTGGTCGGCGTGTTCACCTTTGCCGGCGATCTGGGCGTGCGGTGGAAGCACAACGCCTTCGTCAGCTTCGCCAACGACGACTTCAACCTGTCGATCTCGCAGATCTATCGCAAGGGCTACAAGAACTTCGCCCTGCCCGGCATCGCCGCCGGCACGATCACGCGGCCCGACTACAACGAGTTCGTCAAGGACTACATCACCTACAATGCGACCATCGCCTACACCGGCATCGCCGGGTATCGCCTGGTCGCGGGCGTGAAGAACATCTTCAACACCGATCCGCCCTATGCCGTCACCTATGACGGCAACACCGGCGCCGGCAGCTCGTGGGAACCGCGTGTCGCCGATCCGCGCGGCCGCTCGTTCACCATCACCGCCGAGGTGAAGTTCTGATCACCCGCTGATCGACCGATCCATCAGGGGCGATCCGCCGGTGCGGGTCGCCCCTTTTTTATGCGCGGTGGCCGCTTGCCGGCGACCGGGCCGGCCCATAGCGTGACGCGGAAGCGCGAACGACGAGAGGATTCGAATGGCGATCACCCCGGTGCCGAGCAGGACCAGCAGCAACGACGGAAACGATGGCCTGTTCGAGGAGGCGGCCGCCGCCGGCGCGCACGTCGACGCCCCCGACCTGCGGATGTTCGTTTTCGCGCTGTTCTTCATTTTCGGGGGCATCACCAGCCTAAACGACATCGTCATGCCCAAGCTGCAGGAGCTGTTCACGCTCAGTCATGCCCAGGCGAACCTCGTCAATTCGGCATTCTTCATCGCCTATCTGCTGTTTTCGCTGCCCGCCGCCGGCATCGTCCGCCGCGTCGGCTATATGCGCACCGCGTCGATCGGGCTGCTGACGATGACGGCGGGGTGCCTGTTGTTCATCCCCGCATCGCGTTCGGCGACGTTCGGCATGTTCCTGTTCGCGCTGTTCGTGCTGGGGGCGGGGATCACCATCATCCAGGTGGTGGCCAATCCGCTGATCTCGCTGCTTGGCCCGCCGCGCACCGCGCACAGCCGGCTCACCTTTGCCCAGGCGTTCAATTCGCTCGGCACCACGGTGTTTCCGCGTGTGGGATCGACGCTGATCCTGGGCGGCCTCGCCGGCGTGAGCGCGGCGTCCCTGTCTGGTGCGGCGCTCGACGCCTATCGCATCGAGGCGTCGCGGACGATCGTCCACACCTACATCGGCCTGGCGGTCGCGCTGGCGGTGATCGCCGGGGTGGTGTGGACCCGGCGCAACCGGTTGACGGAGGATCTGGAACAGACGGGCACGATCTTTCACGGGCTGACCCTGCTCCAGCGCCCGCGCTTTGCCTTCGGCGCGGCATGCATCTTTCTCTATGTGGGGGCGGAGGTCGCGATCGGATCGAACCTGGTGGCCTATCTGGCGCAGCCCGGCGTGTGGGGCGTGACCCATCAGGTCGCGGGCAATTATATCGCGCTGTATTGGGGCGGCGCGCTGATCGGCCGTTTCATCGGATCGGGCGTGCTGCGGCTGGTGTCGCCGGGCAAGGCGCTGGCCGGGGCGGCCTCCGGCGCGATCGCGCTGGTGCTGATTTCAGCCAACAGCACCGGCGCCGTCGCCGGCTGGGCGCTGCTGGCGGTCGGGCTGATGAACGCGATCATGTTTCCGACGATCTTCAGCCTGGCGAGCGAAGGGCTGGGCCGCCGCGCGGCGGAAGGATCGGGGGTGATCGCGACGGCGATCTTTGGTGGCGCGGTGATCCCGCCGCTGTACGGCGTCGCGGCCGACCTCTCGCACAGCCTGGCCTATGCGCTGGTGCTGCCGGGGCTGTGCTATGCGGCGATCGCGACCTATGGCCTCTACGCGCGCCGGCCGGCGATCCCGGCCGCGGCGTGATCGCCCCGGATCGCCGCACCGGGCCGGGGCGTATCGCGCCGACGTGAAGCCGTAAGTCGGCGCGCTGGCGCTGGCGACGCGACCGCCATCGCCAGCGCGCCGCGCCGGTCGATCTGTATCCTACCGCTCGTAAGCCTTGGGCAGCGGGCCGTCGGTGGGGGTGAGGTAGCGATTGCGAAGCTGGCGCTGGCGCGAATCGAGCGGTTGCGGCTGACCGTCGATCCATACCGCGACCGGCGCCGACGACAGCTCGAGCGGATCGCCGTCCCACAGCACCACGTCCGCGCGGCGGCCGGGGCGCAGCGACCCGATCTCACCGTCCATCCCCAGCGCCTCGGCGGGTTTGGAGGTGATCGCGGCGAACGCCTGTCCCCAGCTCAGCCCGGTCGACCCCGGTACCTTTGCGATCGCGACCAGATTGCCGGCGAACTGGGTCAGGACATGCTCGCCCGCCTCGCCGTCATAGCGGATGCCGGTGGTGACGCCGGCCCGCGTCAACCGGCCGACGTTGCTTTCGGTCGCGGCCAGCGATTCGAACGACGCCGGCAGATCGGCGAGTGCCGCGGCGATCACCGGTACACGGGCCGCCGCGATTTCCCGCGCGACCATCCAGCCCTCGGTCGCGCCGACCAGCACCAGCTTCAGACGGGGATATTGGCGCGGCAGCGCGAGCACGGTGCGAATGTCGCTGGCGCGTTCAACATGGACGAGCAGCGGCATCGTGCCGTCAAGGACGGGCAGCAGCGCCCTCGCATCGGCGCGGGTCAGCAACGCATCGCGACCGCGTCCGTCGAACCCGGCGGGGTTGCGGCGATAGTCCTCGGCCTGCGCCAGCGCGTCGTGCAGTCCGACATAGGCAGCGGGGCGGCTACCCCCGGCACCTCGCGCGCCGTCTTCGCCCAGTTCGACATACTGGAACGCGCGGGCGCGAGTTACCGGATCGGGATCGGCGCCCAGATCGATCACCGCGCCTTGCCCGGCGAAGATCGAGCCGCCGGCATTGGGCGCGACGATGGCGCGGGTGACGCCGCCGGCGCGTTCGTTCCCGATCATCACCGCGTTGGGATTGATCGCCACCGACACGTCGATCGCCGCCTTGAACGGCGATCCGCGCGACGCGGAATCGTTGCTCTCGCCGATCCCGCCCGCGTCCACCAGCCCGAGGCTGCCGATCCCGGCGACGATGCCGGCGGCGATCCACTTGCCCCGCGCGTCGATCACGGTCGCGCCCGCCGGGATGGCGACGCCCGCGCCGGCGGCGACGACTCGCCCGTCGCGGATGACGACGCTGCCGTTCTCGACCGGCGCGGAGCCGTCGCCGATCGCGACGGTGCCGCCGGTGATGGCGACGGTTTGTGCCGCAGCCGGGGTAGCCAGCGCGGCGGCGCCGGCCAGGAGGAGCGTGAAGCGCTTCATTTCACGTCTCCCATGCCGGGCTGGCCCAGCTCGAAATCGCTCACCGGGCGGCGTTTCGGATCATTGGCGTCGTAGAGCAGCGCGCCGTCCACCCACACTTTTTCCGGCCGCGAGTAGACGCTGAGCGGGTTGCCGTTCCACAGCACCACGTCGGCCATCTTGCCGGGCTTCAGGCTGCCGGTCTTGTCGGCGATGCCCAGCGCCTTGGCCGGGTTGATCGCCAGCCAGCGCCACGCCGCCTCGTCGGACAGGGTGATGCCGGCATGACGGCCCGACGACAGCGCCTTGGCGACTTCCTGGTTGAGCCGCTGGATGCCGTTGGCGTCGTCCGAATGGATCATCGCGCAGGCGCCGGCATTTTGCAGGATGGCGAGATTCTCGCCGATCCCGTCGAAGCTTTCCATCTTGAAGCCGTACCAGTCGGCCCACACCGCGGCGCAGGTCTGGTTAGCCTTGAGCAGATCGGGGATCTTGTACGCCTCTACCGCGTGGTGGAACGCCGCGACGTGGTAGCCGAACTCCTTGGCCATATCCATGACGATGGCCATCTCGTCGGCGCGATAGCAGTGGTTCTGGACGAGGATCTCGCCCGCCAGCACGCCGCGCAGCGTATCCATCGCGATGTCGCGCGCGGGCGGCTCGCCGCCGTCCTTTTCGTACTTGTCCCACTTGCGCTTATACTCGGCGGCGCGCGCCCAGGTAGCGCGATCGACCGCGATATTGCCCATGCGGGTGGACGGCTGGCGCCCCTTGCTGCCGTAGACGCGCTTGGGATTCTCACCGCACGCCATCTTCAGGCCATAGGGCGCACCGGGAAACTTCATTCCCTGCATCGTGCGCGCGTAGACGTTCTTCACCACCACCGATCGCCCGCCCATCAGATTGGCCGAGCCCGGCAGGATCTGGAGCGTCGTGACGCCGCCATTGGCCAACGCGCGGCCGAAACCGGGATCCTGCGGCCACACGCTGTGTTCCGCCCAGACGTCGGCGGTGACCGGGCCGGTCGCTTCGTTGCCGTCGGACAGCGCGCTGATGCCGGGGCTGGGATAGTCGCCCAGGTGGCTGTGGATGTCGATGATGCCCGGCGTGACCCATTTGCCGGCGCCGTCGATCACCGCAGCACCTTCGCTGCCGGTCAGCGCGCCCTGGCCGACCGCGACGATCTTCCCATCGCGGAACAGCACCGATCCGTTTTCGATCCGCCCGCCTTCGCCGTCGTAGACCGTGACGTTGGTGACCAGCGTCGCGACACCCGGATAGGGCTTATACGTCGAGGGGTAGGGGTCGTGCGAATAGCCCTTGTTGAGGCCGGGTCCCGGCGCCTTGGCAGCTGCGGTGCTGGCGGGCGGCGGTTGATTGCCGCAGGCCGCGAGCGACAGCGCGGCCGCTCCCCACAAGCCCGCCCGGATCGGGCGCGCGAACGACGTCAGCATAGGATATGATCCCCCTTTTCGGCCAGCCTAGGGGATGGCGCACGCGTGGTGCAAGGGGGTGTCAGCCGGGCAGGTTGCGCTTCAGCTCGTCGAGCCACACCGTTGCGGTGCCGTCCGACGGCGCGCGCCAGTCGCCGCGCGGCGACAGCGCGCCGCCCGCCGAGACCTTTGGCCCGTTGGGCATCGCCGATCGCTTGAACTGGCTGGTCGCGAAGAAGCGGCGCAGGAAGGTTTCCAGCCATTTGGCGATGGTCGGCAGATCATATTCGTGGCGCGCGCTGGCCGGAATGCCCTGTGGCCACCGGCCGGCGTCGGCATCCTTCCAGGCGTGCCATGCCAGAAAGGCGACCTTCGACGGCGGCAGGCCGTGGCGCACGACATAGTGGAGGAAGAAATCGTGCAACTCATAGGGGCCGATCAGTCCCTCGGTACTCTGGATCGCGCCGTCGGCGCCGGCCGGCACTAGCTCGGGCGAGATCTCGGTGCCGAGGATCGCCTCCAGCACCCGGTCGGTGGCGTCGTCGAACTGGTCGGTGAGCACCGCCCAGCGGATGAGGTACTGGATCAGCGTCTTCGGCACCGCGCCGTTGACGTTGTAATGGCTCATATGGTCGCCGACGCCATAGGTGCACCAGCCCAGCGCCAGCTCCGACAGGTCGCCGGTGCCCAGCACCAGCCCATGGCGCTGATTGGCAAGTCGGAACAGGTAATCGGTGCGCAGCCCGGCCTGCACATTCTCGAAGGTGACGTCATAGACCGGCTCGCCCTGAGCGAAGGGGTGTCCGATGTCGGTGAGCATCCGCGTCGCCGCCGGGCGGATGTCGATCTCCTCGCCGGTCACCCCCAGCGCGTTCATCAGCGCCCAGGCGTTGCCCTTGGTCGCGTCGCCGGTGGCGAAGCCGGGCAGGGTGAAGCCGAGGATGTCCGCGCGCGGCCGGCCCATCCGGTCGAACGCCTTGGCGGCGACGATCAGCGCGTGGGTCGAATCAAGCCCGCCCGACACGCCGATGACGATATGCTTCGATCCGGTCGTCTCCAGCCGCTTGCGCAGCCCCTCGACCTGGATGTTGAAGGCTTCATAGCAATCCTCGTCAAGTTTTGACGCGGTATTGGGAACGAAGGGGAAGCGCCTGATTTCGCGGACCAATCCGCGATCGACAAAGTCGGGAGCATGGTCAAAGCCGATCCGGCGGAAGCGCGTCTCCGGGTGGCCGCGCCCGGCGGCGGCGTCGTTGAACGTGCCGGTGCGCATCCGTTCCAGCCGCAGCCGCTGGACGTCGATATCGGCGAGCACGATCTCCTCGGCCAGATCGAAACGCTCGCTCTCCGCCAGCATCTCGCCCAGTTCGAAGATCATGCCCTGGCCGTCCCACGCCAGATCGGTGGTGCTCTCGCCCGGCCCGCTCGCCGAATAGACATAGGCCGCCGCCAGCCGCGCCGATTGCGACGCGCACAGCAGCGCCCGCTCGCGCGCCTTGCCGACGATGATGTTCGACGCCGACAGGTTGGCGAGGATCGTCGCGCCGGCCAGCGCGCCGTCGATCGAGGGCGGGGTGGGGGACCAGAAATCCTCGCACACCTCGGCATGGACGACGAAGTCGGGCACGTCCTGCGCGGCGAACACCAGGTCGGTGCCGAACGGCACGTCCCGCTGCCCCGCGACGTCGATGGTCAGCCCGATCAGCCCGAGTCCGGGGGAGAACCAGCGTTTTTCGTAATATTCGCGGTAATTGGGCAGGAAACTCTTGGGCACCACGCCCAGGATGCGGCCGCGATGCACCGCCACCGCGCAATTGTAGAGCCGGCCGTTGCGGCGCAACCCGGCGCCGACCAGCAGCAGCGGCCGCGCCGCGACGCTGGCCGCGACCACATCGGCCAATGCCTGCTCCACCGCGTCGATCAGTGCGTCCTGAAGATGGAGGTCGTCGATCGCGTAGGAACTGAGGTTGAGTTCGGGGAACACCAGCAGATCGGCGCCGGCGGCGTGGCCCTGTTCGATCAGCGCGATGGTCGCGCGGGCATTGGCGGCGGGATCGCCGACCGTTCCGATCGGGGTGCAGGCGCCGACGCGGACCATGCCCTGCGCGTCGATTGCGTAGAAGGGGTGGCTCATAGCGCGGCCTCGATCATGTCCAGCGCGGTACGCATGCAGGCGATCCGGGTGGCGCCGCGACCGACGTCGCCGAAATGCTCCTCACGGTGTGTCGTCTCATGGCCGGCCCGCGCGCAGCCGAAGTGGATGAGGCCGGGTTCGTCGTCCGGCCCGCCGGGGCCGGCGAAGCCGGTGATCGACAGGGCGATATCGGCGTGACTGCCCTTCAGCGCACCCTCCGCCATCGCCACCGCGACCTGGCGGCTGACGGCGCCGCATTGGTCGACGGTCGCGCGCGCGATGCCGAGCAGCTCGCACTTCGCTTCGTTGGAATAGACGACGAAGCCACGCTCGAACGCGCTGCTGACGCCCTCGACGTCGGTCAGCAGTGACGCCAACATGCCGCCGGTACAGCTTTCGGCGGTGGCGAGCATCAATTTTGCCTTGCACGCGCGTTCGAGTACGCGCCGCGCCATCGCGTCGACGTCCTCGGGCAGGACGGGGGAAAGGGTTTCGGCAGCCATGCCCGGACCCTAGGGGCGTGGCGTGCGCCCGGCAATGATGGCGCTCACACCTTGGCGGCGTAGATCATCCTGCCGTCGCCGAGCTTGTCGAACACCATCGCCAGTTCGGCCTCGCCGACCGCGAAGCAGCCCTGGCTGCGGCCGAGCTTGCCGCGCGTCGCGATCATGTCGCGGTTGGCGTACCATGCGCCATGGACCACGATCGCGCGGTCGAGCGCGTTGGAATTGGTCGGGTCCAGCCCGATCAGCCGCTGTGAGCGGCCGTGGACGCCGACATAATAGTCGGACGCGATGAAGGCGCCGTCGCACGACGCCTCGGAATTGACCTCGTTCGAGAAACGCTGGAGCCAGCCGGTGTGCGCGGGGTCCGATCCGATGCCGTGCGCGACCAGGTAGGAGGCGGTGCCGCCGGTCTCGACATTGACGACATGGAATCGCGACAGGTGCGACGGCGCCGCGAAATCGACGATCGCGATCCGGTCGCGCCGCGCGATGCGGCCGCTGTGGGTGTCGAGCGCGGCCATCGCCCGTTCGAACAATTCCTTGCGGATCGACGGCGGTCCGCCGCGCACCGCCACCTCGGCGGGCGGGGGCGCGACATAGGGCGGCGCGGCAGGATCGGGCACGGGCGACGGCGGCGCCACCGCGGTGCGGATCGCTTGCTGCGCGCAACCGGGCACGACCACCGCCGCACCCATCACCAATGCTGTCTTCACGAACGCGCGCCGTGAGGGCGTGCGTTCAAAGGCGTCGCTCATTCCATTCCCCGACTTTGCCCCTTCGCCTGAACATAGCGATCGGGGCCTGAAGTTTCAGTATATGGTTCCATCGTCCGTCGTTTTCGCGGCTCGTTTCGCCGCAGCGGCGCTTGAGGCCTGCCCCAAATCGAGACGCCGCCCACTCGCGCCGGCGCCTATCGTCCGATATCAAGGCGTTTCCCGCAATGGGCAGCAGGGAGTCGCGTGTGTTTCGACCGAGCAAGGTCCGGCTATTCGGCGCCGTCGCGGCGTGCACGCTGGCCCTTGCCGTCGCCCAGCCGGCGATGGCGAAGGATGAGGCGGCCGCGCTGCAACAGGCGGCGCTGGCGCTGAAGCCCGGCCAGTATCTGTGGCGCGACCCCGGCGCGGCCGCCGGGCCGGTATCGGTGGTGGTCAGCCTGCCACTTCAGGTCGTCTATGTGTTTCGCGGCAGCGCGCTGGTCGGCGTATCGAGCGCGTCGACCGGCACCGTCGGGCACCGCACCCCGACCGGCCAGTTCACCATCCTGCAAAAGCGGGTGTTCCACCGATCGAACCTCTATTCCAACGCGCCGATGCCGTTCATGCAGCGGCTGACCTGGACCGGGATCGCGCTTCATGCCGGTCATAACCCCGGCTATCCGGCCAGCCACGGCTGCATCCGCCTGCCGCGCGCCTTTGCCGAGCTGCTGTTCGGGGTGACCGCGCTGGGGGCGCCGGTGGCGGTGGTCAACGGCGAATGGTCGCTGCCCGAACGGACCGAGGACTTCCCCGTCATCATCGCCGATGCGGGGCGGATGGCGGCGCCCGATACCGCGACCGTCGCTTTCGCGCCGGATGATGCCGCGCCCGAGCCGATCGAGCTGGCGTCGGCCGAACCCGCCGTCAGCCTGCGCGTGCGCGGCGACGAGTGGTTGGTGCCCTACACCCGGCTGATCTTTCCCGGCGACCGGCTGCGCTGATCGCGGGCGTCAGGTCTCCTCCGCCAGCGCCTCGGCCAGATGGCGGTGGCCGAACCATTCATAACCGACGATCGTCACGACCGGGGCGAGCATCAGGATGATCAGGCAGTGCGCGATCGGCACGCCGCGTGCCGCCGCCGCCAGCGCCGCCGCGATCACCGCCGCCGTCCCCGCCAGCAGCAGCATGTGGAGCCCGTCGAACCGCTGCACCAGATAGGCATAGAGCCCATAGACCGCGCAGAGGAACACCGCGACCGGCACAACCGTGGCGAGCAGCGCCGTGAATGCGGAGATTTTGGCTTCGTGCTCGATGAAATAGGCGCCGACGTGCAGACCGGCGCCGGTGGCGACGATCGCGGCGATGATGACGACCTGGGTAAATGACCAGGGAAAGGCGCGGTCGCGGTGGGCGTGGATGACCTGCGCGGACGGCAGCATGAAATAGACCCACCACATGCCGAACGTCAGTCCCAGCCCGGCGATGCAGACCAGCGCGGCGTCGACGGTCCAGCCGGTCTCATCGATCGCGGCGGACAGCGCGGCGACGGTGCCGACCACCCCTTCGCCCATCGCGATGATCGCGAACAGGCTGTACCGTTCGGCGACGTGGTGCGGGTGCCACGGGGTGCCGCCGCCGATATGCTCGCCGATGATCGGCGCCGCGCATTCGAGCAGCGCCAGCGCGCCGAACGCAAGCAGCGCCGTGACGAGCGGCAGATCCGCCAGCACCAGCCCGATCCAGCCGACCTGAACGAGCAGGATCAGCCCAGCATAGCTGAGGCAGGCGGTGCGCAAATCGGGATTCTGCCGCGCCGCGCGCAGCCATTGCGACACCATCGCCACGCGCATGACGACATAGCCCGCGACCATCACCCCGGGGTCGAGGTGAGCGCCGTGCTCGATCGATGCGAACATGCGCGGCAGCCCGACCGCGAGCACCAGCACCCCGGCCATCTGCACCATCGTCGCGACGCGGAACAACCAGTCATCGGTATCGAACGCCGACGCGAACCAGGTGAAGTTGGTCCACGCCCAACAGATCGCGAAGGCCGCGATGGCGAAACCAATCAGGCCGGGGACGATGTGGCCGGCGGCGAGCATGTGCGCCATCTGTGCCGCCGCCGTCGCGAAGCTGGTGGCGAAGGTGAGGTCGAACAGCAGCTCGAGCGGGGTGGCGACGCGGTGCGGCTCATGGGGATCGCGCCCCGCCATCGCCCGGATGTGATGATGCAGCGGAATGACCGATGGCGTGGACGGTGGTGTGATTGGCGGCGTGGCGTTCATGGGGCTCCTCCCGACGCGACAATGCGAGGCAATGGTGCGCCACGCAATGCCGGCACCGCGCATCGGCCCCGTATCGCCATTGCCGTCGATCGGTCTGGCCCCTAGGGGCTCGATCGATGGCCGCGTCGTCGTACCAATCCGTATCCGGGCGACGGCGGGATCCGCTGGGGCGGCGCGCGATCGGGCTGGGGCTGGCGATCGCCGTCCATGTGATCGGCGTGCTGCTGGTGCTGCTGATGCCCGCGCCGACCTTCTTCAAGCGCCCGCCGCCGCCCGAACGTTTCGAGGTCCAGTCGATCCCGGCCGACCGGATCGCGCCCAAGCCGAAGCCGCGCGGCACCGTGACGCGCGCGCGGCAGACCGCCGGCGGAGGGGCGCCGCCGCGCACCCCCGCCCCGACGCCGCCCGCGCCGCCCGCCGAGACGACGCCGGAGCCGACCCCGCCCAAGATGATCGTGCTGAGCAAGGACGCCTTTGCCGCGGCCGACATCGCCAGCCTGCCGCCGGGCGCCGGTGCCGGGGCGAGCGGATCGAGCAGCGGCAAGGACAGCGGCGCGGCCTATGGCCCGGGCGAGGGGCCGGGCGGGGCGCCGATGTACAACGCGGAATGGTATGTGAAGCCCACCGACGCGCAGCTCGCCTTTTACATGCCGGCGAACCGCCAGCCGGGCTGGGGCGAGATCGCGTGTAAGACGATCGAGAATTACGGGGTCGAGAATTGCCGCGCGCTGGGCGAATCGCCGGCGGGATCG
>Ga0182736_1000358_pt1 | contig 76356 bp, 60 predicted proteins | sample eDN5th30CKraftBY_FD_128882 | JGI IMG/M metagenome (GOLD analysis project Ga0182736, IMG submission 128882) | Enriched backyard soil microbial communities from Emeryville, California, USA - eDNA 5th pass 30_C Kraft BY (version 2) (version 2) | ecosystem: Environmental > Terrestrial > Soil >... | reverse complement strand
GTTCGACCTGCGCGTCGAGGAGCTGGCGTCGCTGCTCGAGCCCGGCCGCGAAGTCGTCTTCAACACGCTCCTGCTCGACCGCCACCTGTGGGAGCTGCACGTCTCGCATGACGCGCTGCTGTTCGGCGCGCGGCGCGCCGGCGCGCCGCTGGCGGGGCTGACCGTGTCCGCGGGGCTCCCGGACGTCGAGGAGGCGATCGCGCTGCTCGACCGGCTCGCCGCCGACGGCATGCGCGTGAACGCGTTCAAGCCCGGGACGGCCGAGCAGGTCCGCCAGCTGCTGGCGATCGCGGACGCCGCGCCGCACCACACGATCGCCGCCCACATCGAGGGCGGGCGGGCCGGCGGGCATCACTCCTGGGAGGACCTCGAAGAGCTCCTGCTGGAGACCTACCACGAGCTGCGCCGGCGGCCGAACGTGCTCGTCTGCGCGGGCGGTGGGATCGGCACGCCGGAGCGCGCGGCGGACCTGCTCGACGGATCCTGGGCGCTGGCGCACGGCGCGCTGCGGATGCCGGTGGACGCGGTGCTGGTCGGCACCGCCGCGATGGCGTGCCTGGAGGCCGCCGCGTCGCCGGCGGTCAAGGCCGCGCTGGTCGCGGCGGGCGGCGCTGACGGATGGGTGCCGCGGCGGGGCGCCGAGGGCGGCGTGACGTCCGCGCGGTCGAACCTCAACGCCGACATCCACCTGCTCGACAACGCGGCCGCGCGGGCCGGGCACCTGCTCGAGTCCGTCGCGGGCGATCCGGAGGCGGTGGCCGCGCGGCGGGACGAGATCGTCGCGGCGCTGGCGCGTACCGCGAAGCCCTACTTCGGCGACGTCGAGACGATGACGTACCTCGAAGTGCTGCGGCGCTTCACCGAGCGCTGCGCGATCGGCCGCCACCGCCGCTACGACGACGGCGCCTGGGGGCACGCGTCGTGGCGCGCGCGGGCGGTCGCCCTGTACGAGCGGTTCGCGGCGCGGCTGGCGCCGGTCGAGTCGGGACCGGTCGCGTACTCGGCGTCCCTGGACGACCCGCGCGCGGCGCTGGTGGCGTTCTTCGTGGCGTTCCCGGAGGCGGCGACCACGCTGCTGCACCCCGCCGACGCCCAGTTCTTCCTCGAGGTCTGCGACCGCGGCGGCAAGCCGGTCCCCTTCGTCCCCGTGCTCGACGGGGAGGTCCGGCGCTGGTACATGGCCGACGGGCTCTGGCAGGCGCAGGACGACCGCTACGGCTGGGACGAGGTCTTCGTCATCCCGGGGCCAGAGGCGGTCGCGGGAATCACCTGGGCGGACGAGCCGGTGGCCTCGCTGCTCGCGCGCTTCGAGGCCACGGCGATCGCGCGGGTCGGCGGCGACGCGGAGACGCGCGCGGTCCATCCGGCGGGCGCGGTCACCCGGCGTGAGCGACTCGCCGATCCCGGCCCCGCGCCGGACCCGCTGGGCGCGCTCACGCACGGCACCGGGCCGGTGGCGGCGCTCTGCGCCGCGCAGTGCGTCGTCGGCGAGGACGGCCGCACGCGCCCGAACCCGCTCTGGCGCCTCGTCGTCCCCGGCGACACGATCACCGAGCACGGCGGCGTCGTCACGGTCCGCCCGGCTTCGGCGACCGTCGAGTCGATCACGCTGCGCGCCGAGGGCGAAGACGCGGTCCTGACGGTCGACACCGCGACCGCCGACCCGCTGGTCCTGCGCTACCGGCCGCTGGCGACGCCCGGGGACGCGCCCCCTCACGCCGTGGCGGAGCTCGGCGGCGACGCTGCCCGCGCGGCGTTCGCCACCGGCGCGCTCGCCGCGGAGCATCCGCCCGTCGTCGACGATCCGGTTCAGGGCGTGCGCACGCCGTGGACGTGCTCGGCGGAGCTCCCGCGCGCCTACCGCGCTGCGACGGGCGCCGCGCACGACGGCGTCCCGCTCGACCTCGCGCTCACGCTGGCCTGGCCCGCGCTCACCGCGCTGCTGGCGTACCCGGAGCTGGCGGCCCGGCTGGCGGAGCTGGTCCACACCGAGCACGCCGTGCGGCCGGGGGAGGCGTGGCCTCCGCGGCTGGGCGAGGCGGGGGAGGCCGAGGCGCGGCTGGTCGAGCTGACCGACCCGGACGGCGCGCCGACCCGCCTGCGCTGCCGCGCGCTCCTCACCTCGCCGCGCGGCGCGATCGCGGAGGTCGAGGCCGAGCTCGCGCTGCTCGGCGACGGACCGGCGCTGCGCGAGGTGCGCGCCGAAGCGGGCGCTCCGGCGCCGCCCGCGCCGCTCCCGCGGCAGCCGCGGCCCGCGAAGACGCTCGCCACCGCCGAGGACATGGCGCCGAGCTCGATGGCGGCGTTCGCCCGCGTCGGCGGCGATCGCAACCCGCTGCACCGGTCCGTGCTCGCGGCGCGGATGGCCGGCCTGCCGCGCCCGATCGCGCACGGCGCCTGGACCGCGGCGCGGGCGTCCGCGTTCGTCGTCGACACCCTCTGCGGCGGCGACGCGACGCTGCTCCGCGACTGGCGCGTGACGTTCCTCGCGCCCGTCCCGCTCGGCGCCACGCTGGACTTCGACGCGACCCGGATCGCCGTGACCGGCGGGCGCCGCGTCGTCCAGGTGCGCGTCCGCCACGGCGAGACCGACGTCGCGCTCGGCGAAGCCGTGATCGACCCGCTGTCGACCGCGCTCGTCTTCCCCGGCCAGGGCATCCAGCACCAGGGGATGGGCGCGGACGGGCGCGCCCGCTCGCGCGCCGCGCGCGCCGTCTGGGAACGCGCCGACGCCCATACCCGCGCGCAGCTCGGCTTCTCACTGCTGGAGGTCGTCGACCGCAACCCGCGCGAGCTGCGGCTCGCCGACGGGCGCGTCGTCCGCCATCCGGACGGCGTCCTGTTCCGCACCGAGCTCACCCAGCCGGCGCTCTTGGCGCTCGCGGCCGCGCAGCTGGCCGAGCTGCGCGCCGAGGGGGCGCTCGGGGACGCGTTCGTGGCCGCCGGCCACAGCGCGGGCGAGTTCGCCGCGCTGCACGCGCTCGGCGCGCTGTCGCTGGAGGACGCGCTGACGCTCGTGCACCGGCGCGGCGAGGCGATGCAGGCGCACGTCCCGCGCGCCGCCGACGGCACGTCGCCCTACCGGCTGGCGGTGGTCGATCCGGCCGGCGCGGACATCGAGGCGCTGGTGGACGGCGTCGAGATCGTCAACCACAACGCGCCCGGCCGCCAGTACGCGGTCGCGGGAACCGCCGACGCGATCGGGGCGCTCGAAGCGCGGCTCGGGCGCCGGACCGTCCGCGTGCTGCCCGGGATCGACGTGCCGTTCCACTCGTCGGTGCTGCGCGGCGCGGTCGACGAGCTGCGGGCGCACCTGCGCGGCCTCGAGATCGACGCGGCGCGGCTGGTCGGCCGCTGGGTGCCGAACGTCACCGGCCGCCCGTTCGCGGCCGGGGACGACGCGGTCGAGCTGCTGGCCGAGCAGCTCGCGTCGCCCGTGCGCTGGATCGACGTGCAGCGGGCGCTCGGAGCGCGGCGCGTGATCGAGGTCTCGCCGGCGCGAGCGAGCGTCCTCACCGGCCTGGCGCGGCTCACCCTCGACGGCGTCGAGCTGCTGCACAGCGAGCTGGACCGCGACACCGTGTTTGACCGTGAGGTCGAGGCTGAGGTCGAGCCGGAGCGAGCGGAGGTGTCCGCCCCGGTGGCGGTGCCCACCGGGGCGGACACGTCCGCTCGCCTGGAGGATGTGCGGCTCGACGCGGGGGACGCGCTGCGGCTCGTGCTCGCGCTGCAGGCGCGCGTGCGGCTCGACCAGCTCGACCCCGGGGAGACGCTCGACGAGCTCTTCCAGGGCGTCTCGTCGCGCCGCAACCAGGTGCTGATCGACCTCGGCCGCGAGTTCGGGCTGTCCGGCGCCGAAGGCGTCCAGCGGCACACGATCGGCGAGCTGGTGGCGACGCTGCGCGAGCGCGGCGCGGCGTACACGTACCCGGGCGCGTACCTGCGCGAGGCGGTCGCGGCCGGGCTGTCGCGCGCGGGCGTGACGCGGGCGGAGGCGGCGCGGCTCGCGCTGCCGTCCGGGCTGACCGAGCACGTCCTGGCGCGCGTGGCGCTGGACACGCGTCCCGGGCCGTCGGCGCGCGGCGGCGAGCTGGCGCGGCTGCGGCCGGGCGCGCACGTGCTCGAACGCGCGGTGGAGCTGACCGCGGCCGATCTCGGCGTGCCGCTGGCGTCCGCCGCGCCGGTGGACGCGGCGCCGGCACCGGCGGTCGTGGAGCCGGAGCCGTTCGACCCGGGCAAGCCGCTCACGGCGCCCGACCCCGAGACCACCCGCCTCGCGATCCTGGACGCCGAGCTGGGGGCGGAGCGGGCGCGGGAAGTCGCGCCGCGCTTCGACGCCCGCCGCCACGTCCGCTTCACCTCGGCGTGGGCGAGCGCGCGCTGGGACCTCGTGACCGCGTACCACGACGCCGCGGCCGGCCGGGTGACGCCCGCGGAGCTGTCCGAGATCGCCGATCGCCTGGTGGCGCACGCGGGCGAGCCGGCGGTGGGGGCGACGGCGGCGTTCCTGGCGGCACGCGCCGAGGCCCGCGGCCTGCCGGACGTGTCGGCGCCGCTGGCGCGCATCGCGGGGGCGGCGGGCGCGACCGCGGCGGCGGGCGGGACCGCGGCGGCGGGCGGGACCGCGGCGGCCGGCGAGGCCGCTGCGCCGGCGGCGCCGCCCGGCACCGCGTCGCGCCGCCCCGCGCCGCCGCGCTGGCCCGCGCTGCCGCTCCGGCCCACCCGGCCGGGGACGCCTGACCCCGACGACGCGCGGCCGCGCGACATCGTCGCCGGCCTCGCGTCCGGCGACCCGGACGCGCCCGTCACCGCGCCCCCCGCCGCCGCGCCCGCGCTGGCCGAAGCGCTCGACGCCGCGCTCAGGACGTCGCCCGACCTGCGTCACGAGACCGCGCTCGTCACCGGCGCCTCGCCGGGCTCGATCGGCGCGGCGCTCGTCCGGCGCCTGCTGCGCGGCGGCGCGACCGTCGTCGTCGGCACCTCGACCGACACGCGCGAGCGGCGGCGCTTCTACCGCGACCTCTACCGCACCTCGGCCGGCCCCGGCGCACAGCTCCACGTCGTCCCCGCGAACCTCGCGAGCTTCGCCGACATCGACGCGCTGGCCGACTGGCTCAAGCACCCCGGCGGCGGCCGCCAGGGCCGCGACGACCTGCGCCTGGACCCGTTCACGCCCACGCTGCTCGCCCCGTTCGCCGCGATCCCGACGCTCGGCGACGCCACCGAGGCCGGCGCGGCCTTCGAGCCCGCGATCCGGCTCCAGCTGCTCGGCGTCCAGCGCCTGATCGGCCAGCTCGCCCCGACCACGGTCCTGCTGCCGCTCTCCCCGAACCACGGCGCGTTCGGCGGCGACGGCCCGTACGGCGAGACCAAGGCCGCGCTCGAAGTGCTCCTGAACCGCGCCCGCACCGAGCCCTGGGGCGAGCACACGAGCATCATCGCGCCCCGCATCGGCTGGGTCCGCGGCACCAACCTGATGGGCGCCAACGACGCGATCGCCCCACTCGTCGAGGAACGCCTGGGCGTGCGCACGTTCGACCCCGACGAGGTCGGCTGGCTGCTGACCGCGCTGCTCGCCCTGCGCGGCCACGCCCCGCTCGAGGTCGACGCCTCCGGCGGCCTGAACCAGCACCCGAACCTGCGCGCCGCGCTCCGGCCGCTGATCGCCGAGCTGCCCACCGCACCCGCGCCCCCGCCGGCCGCTCCCGCCGCCCTCGAAGCGCTCCCGAGCCCCGGCACCGACCAGGCCCCGCGCGACTTCCCCACCCACCGCCACGACCTCCGCCCCGAGGACCTCGTCGTGATCGCCGGCACCGGCGAGCTCGGCCCCGGCGGCACGGGCGCCACCCGGTTCGCGCTCGAGCTGGGCGAGCACGACTCCCCCGGCGTGGTCGCCGAGCTGGCCTGGCTGACCGGCCTCGTCCGCTACGAGGTCGAGCGCTACCGCGGGCGCTGGATCGACGCGCAGACCAACGAGGAGGTCCCCGAAGCGCGCCTCGCCCAGCGCTACGCGGACGCCGTCGCGGCCCGCATCGGCGTCCGCGCGCTGGAGTCCGACGGCACGATCGACGCCCACGGGCAGACCGTGCTCGCCCCGGTGACGCTGCAGAGCGACCTGACGTTCGAGGTCGAGACCGAGGAGGAGGCCCGCGCGTACCCGCCCGAGCACGTGCGCAAGCTCAAGTCCGGCTGGCGTGTGACGCAGCCCGCGGGCACCCAGATCCGCGTCCCGCGCGCCGTCCCGCACACCCGGCGCGTCGCCGGCCAGCTGCCCACAGGGCTCGACCTCGCCCGCTTCGGCGTCCCCGCCGACCTGATCGCGACCGCGGACCGGATGGCGCTCGTCAACCTCGCCTGCACGGTCGACGCGTTCACCGACGCCGGCCTCACCCCGGAGGAGCTGCTCGGCCACGTCCACCCGGCGCAGGTCGCCAACACCCAGGGCGCCGGGATGGGCGGGATGGCGTCCCTGCGCCGGCTGCTCCTCGACCACCTGCTGGCCGAGCCGCGCCAGAACGACCGCGTGCAGGAGTCCCTCGGCAACGTCGTCGCCGCCCACGCCGTGCAGACCTACGTCGGCTCCTACGGTCCGATGATCCACCCGGTCGGCGCGTGCGCGACCGCCGCCGTCTCGCTCGAGGTCGCCTACGACAAGATCCGCTCCGGCGGCGCGCTGGCCGTGCTCGCCGGCGGCTTCGATGACCTCACGCCGGAGGGCATGACCGGGTTCGCCGACATGGGCGCGACCGCGAGCAGCGACGACCTCGACGCCATGGGCCTGGAGCCGGGCGAGGCGTCGCGCGCCAACGACGTGCGCCGCGCCGGGTTCGTGGAAGCCCAGGGCGGGGGAGCGCAGCTGGTCGTGCGCGGCGACGTCGCGCTCGCGCTCGGCCTGCCGGTGCGCGGCGTGCTCGCGTACGCGGGGAGCTTCGCGGACGGTCTGCAGACGTCGATCCCGGCGCCGGGCATGGGCGCGCTGGCCGCGGCGCGGCCGCTCGCGGACGCGCTGGAGCGTCACGGCCTGACGGCGGACGACCTCGGCGTGGTCTCCAAGCACGACACGTCCACCGAGCTCAACGACCCGGGCGAGGCCGACCTGCACGAGCGCCTCCAGACCGCGCTCGGCCGCACGCCCGGCAATCCACTGCTGGTCGTCTCGCAGAAGTCCGTCACCGGCCACGCCAAGGGCGGCGCCGCCGCCTGGCAGCTCGACGGCGTCCTGCGCATGCTCGAGACCGGCGTCGTGCCCGGCAACCGCAACCTGGAGTCGGTCGACCCGCTGGAGCGCGGCGGCGTCCACCTCGCGCTCGGCGACTGCCCGATCCGCCTGTCGGAGCCCCTGCGCGCGGCGCTCGTCACCTCGCTCGGGTTCGGCCACGTCTCCGCCGTGCTGGCGCTCGCGGACGCCGGCGTCTTCCTGGCCGCGGTCCCGGAGGCGGAGCGAGCGGACTACCTGCGCCGCGCCGGCGCCCGCCGCGCGGAAGGCGCCCGCCGCCGCCTCGCCGCGCGCCACGGCCACCCGCCCGCCGTGCGCCGCCCCAAGCCGCAGCGAGCCCGCGACGAGGAAGCCTCGACCTTGCTCGAGCAACCCTCAACTCTCCGAAAGGGGTCTGACCCCTTTAAGAGGGTGGTTGAGGGTTGATCGGGGTCGATTTGGTCGACGTGCCGGGGTTTGCGGCGCAGCTCGAGGACGCCGCGAGCGGGTTCGTGGACGGCACGTTCACCGCCGGCGAGCAGCGCGCGGCGAAGGGTGATCCGCGGCGGCTCGCGGCCCGGTTCGCGGCCAAGGAGGCGTTCGTGAAGGCCTGGTCGAGCGCGCGCCGCGGGCAGCCGCCGCGGCTCGCGCACGTCGACCTGCGCGAGATCGAGGTGGTCGACGACGGGTACGGCCGTCCCGGCCTGAAGCTGCACGGTGAGGTGCAGGCTGCGGCCGGCTACCTGCATGTGCACCTGAGCCTGAGCCACGACGGCCCGGCCGCGATCGCGTTCGTGACGATCGAGCCGTAGCCAAAACGCGCCTAGCCCCAGGCGCGCTTGGGCTCGTCAGCTCGGAAGCGCCACAGCGCGACGAGCGCGAACAGCACGGCGAAGCCGAGCAGCACCGCCACCGGCCCGAGCACGTCGCTCACGCCGCCGCCGTCGAGGATCGCGGAACGGTAGCCCCGCATCGCCCAGTACACGGGGGAGATCGGCGCGAGCGGCTCGATCCAGTCCGGCAGCAGCTCGACCGGCACGAACCCGCCGCCGAGGCCGCCGAGCACCATCGCGCCCAGGTTCGTGACCGCGTTGACCTGCTGGATCGTCGCCAGGGCGGCCGCGGCGGCCAGCCCGCCCACCAGCACCAGCGCGCCGAACGCGACGGCGACCAGCCCGACCGCCAGCCACGACCCGGCGACCCGCAGGTCCAGGAAGAGCGCCCCGAACCCGAACAGCACCACGTGCTGCAGTGCCAGCAGCCCCGCCGGCACCGCCAGCTTGCCGAGCAGCAGCGCCCGCCCGGACACGCCCGCCGCCCGCAGCCGCGGCCACGTGCGCCAGCCGTGCTCGCGAAAGACCGCGAAGCCGACCAGCGCGATCGCGAACGACGCGAACACGCACGCCATCCCGGGCACGGTCTGCGCCGACCCCGAGGCGCCGACGTACCCCTGCGCCCACAGCGTCAGCCCCATCGCGTCGCTGAGCAGCGTCATCAGCACGACCGGCATCCCGACCAGCACCGCGGCGGGGACGGGATCGTGGCGGAGCAGGCGCAGCTCGGTGCGGACGAGCGTCACGCGCGCCGCCGCCCGGTCAGCTCCAGGTACGCGGCCTCCAGCGACGGCCGGATGACCTCCGCGCGCACGACGCCGCCCGGCAGGCCGTCCAGCGACGTCCCCGGCCGCCGCTCCACGCGCCCGTCGCCGAACGTCAGCTCGAGCGTCCCCGCCGCGCGCGCCGACAGCGACGCGACCGTGCCGGCCGCGATCACGCGCCCCGCCTCCAGGACCGCGACGCCCGCGCCGAGCGCCTCGACCTCCGGCAGGTAGTGCGTCGTGTAGAGCACCGCGGCGCCGTCGTGAGCCAGCCCGCGCACGGCGTCCAGGATCGCGGCGCGCGTCGAGGCGTCCGCGCCCGCGGTCGGCTCGTCCAGCAGCACCACCCGCGGCGAATGCACCAGCGCGATCGCCGCGTGCAGCCGCCGCTGCTCGCCGCCGCTCAGCCGCCCGGCGACCCGGTCGGCCAGGGCGGAGAGCACGAACGGCTCCAGCAGCCGGTCGACCCACCGCCGCGGCACCCCGTGGACGTCCGCGAACGCCCACAGGTTCTCGCGCACCGTCAGCGACGGATAGATCCCGATCTCCTGGAACGCGACGCCGACGGGACCGGAGACGCGCACCGTCCCAGCGTCCGGCGCCAGCAGCCCGCACGCGATGCCGACCAGCGTCGACTTCCCGGCCCCGTTGGGTCCGAGCAGCGCGACGATCGACCCGGACGGGACCGACAGCGACACCCCGTCGAGCGCGACCCGCGGGCCGTAGCGCTTGACGACATCCTCGAGTACGAGACCGCCTGTCGAGGCCTGAAACCCGCGGTCCAGGCTCCGCCGCCGCTGGTCAGGCCCAAACACGCCGCCGCCGCCCGGCCAGCCGTTCGAAGTCCGCCCGTTCGCAGACCATGAACGCCGCGCGCTTGTCCGGCAGGTCGATCTCGCCCGCACGCCGGAACCCGAGGAACGCCAGCAGCGACAGGAACTGATGGTTGTTCACGTCCGGCTCGCCGACGATCCGCAGCACGCCCGGTCGCTTGAACAAGAAGCGGACGACCGCGCGCCCGATCGCGACCGAGTAGCGGCCCAGGTGCTCCTCGTCCCCGATCAGCACGTGCGCCCCGATGTCGCCGGGCAGCACGGGCGCGTGCGCGCCGAGCACGTCGCGCGCCGGGTCGTAGACCTCGATGTAGCCCACCGGCAGGTCGTCGACGAACCCGAGCAGCGGCGAGCGCGCCGGGTCCTCGGTCTGGCGCACCAGGTAGTCGCGGATCCAGTCCAGCGGCCAGTCCATCGCCCAGAACGGGACGACGTGCGGCTTGTGCATCCACTCGCGCAGCAGCTCGGCGTCGTGCTCGGGGAGGGCCGGGCGCGCCCACAGCCGGCGGTCGAGCGCCGGCTCGTGCTCGACGTGGACGGCCAGCTCCGGCAGGACGTTCACGCCGGCGTCAGCGGGTTGTCGATCCACCCGACCGCGGCCGCCACCGGCCGCGACGCGGCGTCCGCGTAGCCGCGCTCGAGCATCCGCACGCGGTTCAGGCACAGCTTCACGAACGCCGGCGCGTCGAGGTCGAAGAGCGCGAAGCGGTCCGCCAGCTCCGGGAACCGCTCCTGATAGCCCGCCACCACGCGCTCGGCCGCGGCCCAGAACGCCTGCTCCGGGTAGCCGAGGCGCTCGAGCAGCAGCTCGGAGAGATACCGGTGCACGCATACCAGCAACCCGCCCTGGATCCACTGCACGAGGATCGCCGCCTCGACCCCGTCGCCGAGCGCCGCGCGCACGTCCGCCGGCATGTCGGCCAGCTCCGGCAGCGGGTCGCTGGACACCATCATGTCGTCGACGAAGTCCTTGACCGCGAGCCGCGCGGGCGCGTCGTCGCGCAGCACCAGCAGGCAGTTCTGCCCGTGCGGGGAGAACGCGGCGCCGAAGCGGTAGAGCACGTGCAGCAGCGGCGGCAGCGTGACCTCGTGCAGCCGCGCGACCCACTCGCCGACCGACAGCCCCGAGCGCTCGATCAGCGGCTCGACGAAGCCCACGCCGTCCGGGTCGCGGTGCAGCAGCGCGGCCAGCGAGATCGCCCGCTCGCCGGGACGCAGGTACCCCTCGACGGACTCGCGCCAGATCGCGCCCAGCAGCTCGGTGTGCTGGTAGGGGACGTCCTCGACCAGCTCGAACGCCCGGTGCGCCACGCTCACGCTCGCGACCTCGCCGGGCAGGATCAGGTCGCCCAGGAAGGGGTCGCCGGAGACCCGCGAGCGCAGCCACGCGCTCAGCGCGGGCGCGGCCAGCGTGCGCTCGCGCGGCAGCCCGCGGTACACGGACGTGTTGAGGATCGACAGCGCGAGCTTGACGTGGTGGCGCGCCGGGTCGTCGGCGTCGGCGAGCGTCCGCAGCGACTGCTGCGGCAGCCAGCGCCCGGGATACGCGCCGGCCAGCCGGATCCGCCCGCGCGCGACGTCGCCCGCGTACAGCGGCCGGATCCGGTGCTCCCACTGCCAGGGATGCACCGGGATCACGCGCGAGACCGCGGCACCGCGCCAGTCCGCGCCCTCGACCTCCAGCGCCAGCAGCGGCACCGGCCGCCGCGCCTCGGGCGCGAACCGCTCGGCGTCCGCCGCCGAGAACCCGACGCGCCCCTTGGACGCCACGATCCACGGGTGCCCGCGCAGCTCGCCCTCGAGCTCGACCGCCGGCAGGTCGATCAGCTCCGTCGCCGGCCGGCCGTGCGTCAGCTGGTGCACGTCGGAGAGCAGCGTCATCGAGAGCTCGCCGATCAGCCCCGCCGTGGTCGCCGGGTCGACCCCCAGGGCGGGCGCGCCGATCGCGACGATCTCGACCGCGTCCGGCAGCGGGACCTCGACGCCGTCGCGCGTCGCCCGCAGCGACGCCGGGTCCACCCGCGCGTGCCCCAGCGCCCGCCGCACGGCCGTGTAGTGCAGCGTCAACGCGCCGAGCGACAGCGACCACTCCGGACCTTCGACCGGCCGCAGCAGCTCCTCGAACTCGAGCTCGGTCAGGAGCTTGGCGATCAGCTCCCGGTTCGCCCGCTCCCACATCACACGGGTACCGGCACGCCGAACGACTGGAACACGTTGCGCGAGCGAACGGGGTAGACCTCGCGCCCGCAGAGCGCGTTCGCGATCACCGCCGAGCGGTGCGCGCCGAGCCCGAGGTCCGGCGTCCCGACGCCGTGCGTGTGCAGCTCCGCGTTCTGCACGAACAGCGTCGACGGCGAGCCGTCCGCCAGCCGCAGCCGGTAGTCGAGCTCGACCACCGGCCGCCCGGACGCGTCGAGCGCCAGCAGCGAGCGGTCGATCGGCAGCGGCGCCGGCTCGTAGCCGGTGGCCAGGATCGTCAGGTCCGCCTCGTGCGTGAACGCGACGTCCTGGTCGAGCTGGTGCAGGTGCAGCCGCCGGCCCTCGACGCCGCGCAGCTCGCAGCGCGCGGCGTAGCGCACGTCCGGCTCCTCGCCGCCCGCGCTGCGCCGGTAGAGCTGGTCGTAGATGCGCTCGCTGGTCTCGGCCGAGAGGCCCTTGTAGAGCAGCGACTGCCCGGCGCGCAGCGCGTCCCGGCGCTCCTCGGGCAGCGCGTGGAAGTACGCCGTGTACTCGGGCGAGAAGTGCTCGAGGCCGAGCTTGGAGTACTCCATCGGCAGAAAGCCCGAGCTGCGCGTGAACCAGTCGATCCGCCCGGACGCGTGCTCGAGCAGGTCGGCGAAGATCTCGGCCGCGCTCTGCCCGGACCCGATCACCGCGACCGACGCGGCGCGCAGCGCGTCCTCGCGCAGCGCGAGGTAGTCGGCCGAATGGGGGAGGCCGGCCGCGCACGCCGGCGCCCACGGGACGCAGCCGACGCCGAGGACGACGTTTCGCGCCCGGTGCGTCGCGCCGTTCGCGCGCACCGTCCAGCCGCCGTCGCACGGCTCGATCGCCTCGACCCGGTGCGAGAAGCGCGTGGAGCCCAGCCGCCCGGCGACCCAGCGGCAGTACGCCTCGTACTCCGCGCGCAGGACCTGGAAGCGCTCGCGGAAGTAGAACCGGTACAGGCGCTCGTGCGCGTGCAGGTAGTTCAGGAACGAGTGCGGGCTGGTCGGGTCCGCGAGCGTCACCAGGTCGGCCAGGAACGGCACCTGGATCTCGGCGCCGGGCAGCATCAGCCCCGGGTGCCACGCGAACTCCGGCTTGTCGTCGAAGAAGACCGCGTCGAGCTCGGTGCCCTCCAGCAGGGCCGCCAGGCTCAGGTTGAACGGGCCGATGCCGACCCCGATCACGTCGTTCATTCCCACACCACCAGGGCCGCGCGTTTGTCCGGGAGCTCGAGGGTCGCGCGCACCTCGCCGCCGAGCGCGCGGCAGAACGCCAGCATGCGCGCGTTGCGGACGTCCGGCTCGCAGACCACGCGGTGGCCCGCGAAGCGCTCCAGCACGACGCGCAGCAGCGCGCGCGGGACGCCGGTGCCGACCCAGTCCGCGCCCACCAGCAGGTGAAAGCCGCGGTCGCCGGGCCGCGCGTCGTAGTGCGCCGCCAGCGGGTCATCCGCGACCGCGTAGGTCTCGACGTAGGCGAACGGGACGCCGTCCACGGTCGCGACCCAGGGCTCGACGTGCGGCGGCGGCGCGTGGCCGGAGCCCCACCACTCGGCCACGTGCGGCTCGGCCAGCCAGCCCGCCAGCGCGCCGGCGTGCCGCTCCGCGGGCACCAGCTCGATCGGCGGGCGCAGCGGGTTCGGCAGCTTCACGTAGACCGACTGCTCGGCGATGTCGCCCACCAGCTCGTCCATGTCGTTGATGCGCGTGCGCAGGTTCGCCTTGCAGGGCCACAGGTCGTCGTCCAGCAGGCGGTCGAGCAGCGTGTGCGGGTAGCGGCCGCCGGCGGCCCGCTCGCGCTCGAGCACCGTCCGCAGGTCGGCGAGCAGCACCCGCTCGTCGATCCGGTCGCGCAGCGCGTCGATCACGCCGAGCGCGTTGTTGACGAACGGGTAGTAGACGAGCCGCTCGTCGGCCAGCGCCTCCGGGAAGATCGACTCGCTGGTCTCGCCGAGGCCGGGGATGATCCGCGTCAGGTCCGCATGCGCCGCCTCGCGGTGGAAGTAGCCCTGGCTGTCGCGCACGACGCAGCGCTCGGGCAGCCCGTCGCGCAGCTCCAGCAGCGTGTTCTGCTGGTGCGGCTCGAAGCACAGGCCGAGATCGAGGTAGAGGCGGATCAGCGAGACGACGGTCACGTCGAGGTAGCGGGCGAACCAGGCCCGCGGGTCGCGCGCCAGCGCCGAGGCGCGCGAGCGGCCGCCGAACGGGTGGTCCTGGCAGAGCACGGTGACCGCGCTGACGTCGGTGAGCGCCGGCCAGCGGTTCTCGCGGAAGAGCACGGAGAACCCGTCCTCGCCGGGGACCGAGAGGTACGCGGGGTCGTGCAGGATCGTGAAGTGCGGGGCGATCCGCCGCGCGGCCTCCCCGACCGCGGTCTGCGCGAGCCGCTGGGCCTCGACCGCGCGCCGCAGCTCCTTCGGCAGCGTCACCCGCATCGAGTTGGTCACGCGCGCGTGCAGCGAGAACTTGAGCATGTACGGCCAGCGCGCGCGGTACACGGTGCGCACCGACGTGGTGGGCGTGACCGGCGCGCCGTCGGGGCCGAGGTCGACCACGTCGCCGGACGCGAACAGGGGCGCGGCGGCCCGGGCCAGGTACCCGGCCTCCCACGGGTGGGCGGGGAGCAGGACCCGCCCGCGCGGGGCCGGGCGGCCGCGCAGCCGCGCGGCGAGCTCCGGCGCCGGCGTCCCGGTCGCGCTGTCGTGGGCGACGAGGTCGGCGTTGACCGACAGCCAGTGCAGCTGGAAGCGGGGCCGCAGCTCGGGCGTGTAGCGCCCCAGGCGGCCGCTGAGGCCCTTCGGCGTCGGGTGCAGCGGATGGCCGAGCAGCAGCGCCTGCTCGGTCTCCTCGAACGTGAGCGGCTCGGCGCTCCAGAGGCGCTCGACGTCGTCGGCGCGCGCTTCGAGCACGGTTGCGACGGACGCCAGGCTCGCGCGCACGCGCTCGAGCAGCGGGGCCGGATCGGCGGCCGGGTCCAGCGCGCGGGCGAGCCGTTCCGCCAGCGAGGCCACGTCGAGCGGGCGGCCGTCCTCGCAGGCCGGGCCGCGGAAGCGGTGGTGGAAGAACGCGGAGCGGTGCGCCAGCTCGGCCCGGAGGGCGCCGATCACCAGCGTGTCGCCGTCGAACGCGTGAGCGCCGCCCTCTCGCAGGTAGCAGTTGAGGAGCGTCGTGTGCGCGGCCAGCGAGGCGGCGTCGAGCGCGGGGCGGTCAGCGACGTAAAGCACCGCCGCCGATCTTAGTAAAGGGACCTTTACTTCGTACGCGGCGCCCGGCGCACGAAGAGCCCGCGCGCCGCGCGATCGGCGATGAACTGCTCGTCGCCGCCGATTTCGATCTTGAAGTGGCCGGCCGCCGGCTGGATGTCGCGGACCTCGACCTTGGCGCCCGGCGTGAGGCCCTCGGCCTCGAACCAGGACAGCAGCCCGCCGTCCTGCTCGGCCTGGCGGACGATCTCGCCTGCGTCGCCCTTCGCCAGGTCGGCGAGCGACACCAGCTCGCGGCTCTCCTCGCGCTCCTGCGCGGGCGCGACCGGCCAGCCGTGCGGGCAGCGCTCGGGGTAGCCGAGCTTCGCGTGCAGGCGCTCGACCATGTCGTCGGTGAACGCGCCGCCGATCCGGTTCGCGTGGTCGTGCGCCTCGGCCGCGTCGTAGCCGAGGAAGTCGACCAGGAAGCGCTCGACGATCCGGTTGCGCCGGATCACCCGCTCCGCACGCGCGGTGCCGGCGGGCGTGAGGACGAGCTCGCGGCCGCCGCCCTTCTCGAGCAGGCCTTCGGCCGCCAGCCGCTTGAGCATCTCGCCGACGGCGGTGCGCGAGACCCCGAGCGCGTCCGCGACGCGCGCCGCGATCACGGCCGGCGGCCTGGCGGGCTCATAGACGCCGATCGGGGAGACGAGCAGATGGATCGCCTCGAGGTAGTCGTCGACTGAGTGTCCATGCGGCTTGCTCATCGCTTGAAAGCATAGTGCTCGGATTCTGACTGCACCGTTCCTGGCACGGATTGTTAGGGTGACTTGACATGCGCTGGATCACGTTAACCCTCCTTGCCCTCCTGCTGCCGGTGTCGCCGGCGTTCGCCGGGACGGCGACCACGCCCAACGTCTGCCAGTACAGCGTCTATCGCGGGTACTGGTTCGACCACGCCATCGACCTCTCCGGAACCGCGTCGCCGGCCTCCGCGGCGCCCGGCTCCGGCGTCACGCTGACGGGCGCCGCGGCGCACGCGCGGCTGCCCGACTGGGTGGCCGAGTACGCGACGAACCTCGGCATCTTCAAGGCGGGTGACAACGCGGTGCCCGCGAAGGTGTGGCTGGCGCTGGCGGGCGACGGGTCGGCGCAGGGCGTGCAGGTGGTCTCGGCCGAGACGGTCGCGCACACGGTGGTCACGGTCGGGGCGGACGGCGCGTACCAGTCGTCGACGCCGTTCGACGTGACGCTCCCGCTGCCGGACACGGCCTGGACCGCCCCGGGCGCCGACGGCACGCTGACCTGGCGCCAGGCGCCGGCCGGCAGCCTGCCGGCCGTGCAGGCGGGGGCCGCGACGGTCACGCCGCGCGGCAGCGTCCTCATCCTCGCGCAGCTCGGCAACGGGCTCAGCACGACGATCGACTGTCTGCCGGGCACCGAGGCGCCCGGCCGGACGGCCTACAACGCGCTCGCCGCGCCGCCGTTCGAGTCGATCCCGGTGCAGGCGGGCGCCACGGCGCTCCCGGCGCCGGCGGTCAGGACGCCGCTGGTCAAGCTGCGCACGACGAAGCTCAAGCGGACCGGCAAGCGGGTCGCGGTGGCGGTCGCGTGCGCCGCGGCGGCGTGCAAGGGCAAGGTGACGCTGCGGTGGTCGGGCGGCGCGGCCGCGCGGACGGCGTCGTACTCGCTGGCCGCGGGCGCGCGCAAGACGCTGCGGCTGACGCTGTCCGCGAAGGCGCGCAGGACGCTCAAGCGCAAGTCCGTGCTGGTGCAGGTGAAGATCACGGTCGCCGGCGGCAAGACCGTGACCAAGAAGCTGAGGCTGAAGTGAGGGCCCTGGTCGGCGCGCTGTGCGCGCTGCTGCTCGTCCCCGCGGCCGCGTCCGCGGCGCCCAAGCGCGTGGTCGCGATCGAGTGGGACACGGTCGAGAACCTGCACATGCTCGGCCTGGCGCCGGTCGGCGCGGCGGACATGAAGGGCTACGACACGTGGGTCGCCGCGCCGCGGCCGAAGGGCATGAAGGATGTCGGGTCGCGCCAGTCGCCGTCGCTGGAGCGGATCGCGGCGCTGCGCCCGGACCTGATCGTCGTGCCCGACTACCGCTCGGCCAAGAACCTGGCGCAGCTGAAGAAGATCGCGCCGGTGCTGGTCACGCATCCGTACCCCGGGTCCGGCTCGCAGCTCGACGCGATGGTCAGGGACTTCCGGCGGCTCGCGTCGGCGGTCGGGCGGCGCGCCCGCGGCGAGCGCGTGCTGCGGGACCTGTCGAACACGCTGGCGCGCGACCGGGCGAAGCTCAAGCGCGCGGGACGGGCGGGCGCGGCGGTCGCGATCTCGACGCCCGGCGGGACCACGAGCGCGCCCGCGCTGCGCATGTTCACGGTGAACTCGGCCGCGGCGGACGTCGTGCGCCGGCTCGGCCTCAAGGACGGCTGGACGGGCTCGGCCCGGTACGGCTTCGCCACGGTCGGCCTCGAGGCGCTGTCGCGCGTGCGCGGGTGGCTGGCGTTCATCTACCCGCCGCAGTTCGCGCGCCAGATCTCGGGGATCACGAAGCAGTCGGCGTACAAGCGGCTGCCGGTCGTGCGCGCGAACCACGTGCGGACGCTGGGCGGCACGACGTGGCTGTTCGGCGGCCCGCGCTCGACGATGCTGCTCGCGGACCGGCTGACGGCGGCGTTGACGTGACCCGCGGGGCGTCGCCCGGCCGCGCCGCGCGGCGCTCGGCGCCGCCGCCCGCCGCCGCGCGGCGCTCGGCGCCGCCGCCCGCCGCCGCGCGGCGCTCGGTGTCGCCCGCCGCCGCTCGGCGCTCGGCGCCACCGGCCGCCGCCGCGGCGCTCTGCCCGCCCGCGCGATGACGCGGCGCGTCGGGGCGTTCGCCGCCGCGGGCCTCGCGCTCGCGCTGCTCGCGGCGCTCGCGGACGTCCTGCAGGGCCAGGGCGACGTCGACGTCTGGCTGGCGATCTTCCACCGCGGCGCGCTCGACGACGCGCTCTTCTTCGACATCCGCCTGCCGCGCGCCGCGGCGGGCGTGATCGCCGGCGGCGCGCTGGCCGCCGCCGCGGTCGTGCTGCAGGCGCTCACGCGCAACCCGCTGGCCGAGCCGGCGACGCTCGGCCTCACCGCCGGCGGCGCGCTCGCGGTCACGCTGGTCGCCGCGTTCGCGTCGCTCGCGCCCGGCGCGCCGACGATCGCGGTGGCGTTCGCCGGCGTCGCCGCGGGCACGGCCCTGATCGGCGCGATGGCGGCGGCGGGCGGCGGCGGGCTGCGGCTGATCCTGGCCGGCATGGCGGTCGGGCTGGCGCTGGCGGCCGCGACCGGGGCGGTGCGCCTCGCGCGCGAGACCGAGACCAGCGGCCTCTTCCTATGGGGCGCCGGCTCGCTGCTGCAGACCGGCTGGGGCCCCGTGCGCGCGGCCGCGCTGATCGCCGCGCCCGCGGCCCTGGCCGTGCTGGCCCTCTCGCGCGCGCTGGACGTCGCCGCGCTGGGGGAGGAGGCCGCGCGCGGGCTCGGCCTGCGCTCGCGGCTCACGCAGGTGGCGGGCGTCGTGCTGGCCGCGGTCCTGACCGCCGTCGCGGTCGGCCTCTGCGGGCCGATCGCGTTCGTCGGCATCCTTGCCTGCGGGCTGGCCCGCGCCGCGCGCCCGCGCGGCCACGCGGAGCTGCTCGCGGTCGCGATCCCGTGGGGCGGCGCGCTGCTGCTGGCCGCCGACGTCGCGGGGCGCGCGCTCACCGGGCTGGACACGGAGACGCCCGCGGGCGTCGTCTGCGCGCTGATCGGCGCGCCGGTGCTGATCGTGGTCGCGCGCGGGCTGCGCGGGGACGCGGGCCCGGCGGTCGACCGGGCGGCGAGCTCCGCCCGCTGGCGCCCGCGCGCCGCGCTCGTCGCGGCGCTGCTGCTTCCGGTCGCGGTCGTCGGGTCGCTCTGCCTGGGCGAGATCCGGATCGGCCCGGGGGAGGTGGTGCGCTCGATCGCCGGCGCCGGCTCCCCGCTGGGCGAGATCGCGCTCGACTCGCGCGCGCCGCGGCTGTGCGTGGCGCTGCTCGGCGGCGCGTGCCTGGCCGCCTCGGGCACGGTGCTGCAGGCGGCGGTGCGCAACCCGTTCGCGGGGCCGGAGCTGGCCGGCGTCGTCGGCGGCGCGTCCGTCGGCGCATTCGTCGTCCTCCTCGCGTTCCCGGCGGCGCCGACGCTAGTGCTGCCGTTCGCGGCGTTCGCCGGCGCGCTGGCCGCGATGGGGATCGTGCTGGCGCTGGCCGGCGGCGGGTCGACGGCACGGCTCGCGCTGACCGGGCTCGCGGTCACCGCCGCGTGCGCGGCGGTGACGATGCTGATGCTGCTCAACGCGCAGCCGGCGGCGGCGACCGCGATCACGTGGCTGGCCGGGTCGACCTACGCGACCGGCTGGGGCGACCTACGGCTGCTCGCGGTCCCCGCCGCCGTGCTGCTGCCGGCCGCCCTGCTGGCCGTGCGCCGGCTGGACGTGCTGATGCTCGACGACGACCTCAGCCGCGCGCTCGGCCTGCGCGTCTCCGCCGCCCGCGCCGGCCTGCTCGCCGTGGGCGCCGCGCTGGGCGCCGCCGCGGTCGCGGTCTGCGGGGCGATCGCGTTCGTCGGCCTGCTCGCGCCGCACCTCGCGCGGCTGCTGGCGGGCGGCAACCACCGGCGCTCGCTCCCGCTGGCGATGGCGCTCGGCGCGCTGCTGCTCGGGCTGGCCGATACCGTCGGGCGGACCGTGCTCGCCCCGACCGAGATCCCGTCCGGCCTCGTCGTGTCGATGATCGGCGCGCCCTACCTGGCGGTGATCCTGTGGCGGAGCCGGACCGCATGAGCGAGCCTGACCAGCGCCGCGGGGTCCAGACCGCAGGTTTCAGGCATCGTGAGTCGGAGGTCGCCCGATCGGCCCTGCGCGCCGCGCACCTCACCGTCGGCTACGGCGAGCGGGCCGTGCTGCACGGCGTCGACGTCCCGCTGCCCGCCGGGCGGATCACCGCGATCGTGGGCGCCAACGCGTCCGGCAAGTCGACGTTGCTGCGCGCGTTCGCGCGGCTGTTGAAGCCGAGCGCGGGCGCGGTGCTGCTGGACGGCGCGGAGATCGCGGCGCTCCCCACGCGCGAGGTCGCGCGCCGGCTCGGGTTCCTGCCGCAGTCGCCGGCGCCGCCCGAGGGGCTGACGGTCGCCGACCTGGTGGCGCGCGGGCGCTTCCCGCATCAGCGGCTCGGCCGGCGCGCCAGCGCCGAGGACCGCGAGCGCATCGAGTGGGCGATCCAGGCGACCGCGATCGCGGACCTGCGCGACCGGCCGCTGGACCGGCTGTCCGGCGGCCAGCGCCAGCGGGTGTGGATCGCGATGGCGCTGGCGCAGGACACCGAGACGCTGCTGCTGGACGAGCCGACGACCTACCTCGACCTCGCGCACCAGCTCGAGGTCCTCGACCTGCTCGCGGACCTCAACGCGCAGGGCCGGACGATCGGCCTGGTGCTGCACGACCTCAACCACGCCTGCCGTTACGCGCACCACCTGGTCGCGATCCGGGACGGCCGGGTCGCGGCCGCCGGCCCGCCGGCGGAGATCGTCGACGAGGCGCTGGTCGAGCGCGTCTTCGGGCTGCGCGCCCGCGTCCTCCCGGATCCGGTCACCGGAACGCCGATGTGCGTGCCGATCGGCCGCGCCGTCACGCGCACCTGAAGGCTGCGACCATACGGCGCCGATGCGCGCCACGCTCCATACGCTCAGGCTCAAAGAGACGTTTCAGATCGCCCGCGGCGCCGCCGACGAAGAGACCGTCGTCGTCGCGGAGCACACCATCGACGGCGTCGTCGCCCACGGCGAGGGCGCGCCCGTCGACTACTGGGGCGAGACGCCGCAGCTGATCCGGGAGGCCATCGAGGCCGACGGGGAGCGGCTGCTCGGCCCCGACCCGTTCGCCCGCGCCGCGATCGGCGCGCGCCTGCGCGCCTGGGACGGTCCCCAGGGCGCCAAGATGGCGCTCGACGGCCTCGTCCACGACTGGCTCGGCAAGCGGCTGCAGGTGCCGACCTGGCGAGTCCTCGGCGCCGACCGCACGACGCCGCCGACCTCGTACACGATCGGCATCGACAGCGTCGAGGGGACCGCGGACCGCACGCGCCGCGCGACCGGTTTCGAGGTGCTCAAGATCAAGGTCGGCGGCCCCGGCGACCTCGAGCGGCTGAAGGCCGTCCGCGCGAACACGTCCGCTCGCCTGCGCATCGACGGCAACGAGGGTTGGGACCTCGACACCGCGCTGGCGCTCACGCCGGAGCTGATCGAGCTCGGCGTCGAGTTCGTCGAGCAGCCGTTCCCGGCTGAGGACCTCGACGCCTACCACCGCTACCGCGAGCAGGCCCGGCGCCTCTCGGTCATGATCGACGAAGGCTGCAAGGACCTGGCCTCGGTCGCCCCGATCGCGGCCTACGCCGACGGCATCGTGATCAAGCTCTCCAAGTGCGGCGGCATCGGCGAGGCGCTGCGGATGATCGATGCGGCGCGCGCGCTGGACCTCCAGGTCATGCTGGGCTGCATGATCGAGTCCGAGCTCGGGATCGCCCAGGCCGCGCAGCTCGGCTCACTCGCCGACCACATCGACCTCGACGGCCACCTGCTGATCGCCGACCGCCCGTTCACCGGCCTGGAGCTGCACGACGGCCGCCTCGTCCTGTCCACGCGACCGGGGCTCGGCGTCGATGGCTGACCGGCTGGCGCTCTTCACCGGCGGCCAGTTCGCCGACTCGCACGCCAAGACCGCGCACGGGATCCTCCGCTACGCGCCGCGCGAGATCGTCGCCGTCGTGGACGACGTCCACGCCGGCCGCACCGCCGCGGACGTCGTCCCGTACGCCCGCCGCGACACCCCGATCGTGGCGACGGTCGGCGACGCCGCCGCGCGCGGCGCCGACGTGCTGGTGATCGGCGTCGCCCCGTTCGGCGGCGCGCTGACGGCCGAGTGGCGCGCGGCGATCCTGGAGGCGATCGGCGCCGGGATGCACGTCGAGGCCGGCCTGCACACGGTGCTCGCCGACGACCCGGAGCTGGCGCGCGCCGCGCGCGAGCGCGGCGTCGAGCTGCGCGACCTGCGCGCCGCCCCCGCCGACCTCAGCGTCCCGCCGGCGCCGGCCGAGCGGCCGGACGTGCGGGTCGTCCACACGGTCGGCTCGGACTGCGCGATCGGCAAGATGTCGGTGACGCTGGAGCTCGACGCGGCCGCCCGCGAGCGCGGCCTGAAGTCCGCGTTCGTGGCCACCGGCCAGACCGGGATCGCGATCGCCGGCTGGGGCATCGCGGTCGACCACGTGATCTCCGACTTCGTCTCCGGCGCCGCGTCGCGGCTGCTGCACGACGGCGCGGCGCAGGCGCCGCTGCTGTTCGTGGAAGGCCAGGGCGCGCTCGGCCACCCCGCGTACTCGGGCGTCACGCTCGGCCTGCTGCACGGCTGCCTCCCGGACGCGCTGGTGCTCTGCCACCGCGCCGGCGCGACCGCGATCGACGACTACCCGGACACGCCGCTGCCGTCGCTGACGACGCTGGTGGAGCTCTACGAGGCCGCCGCCCGCGCCGTGCGTCCGGCCCGGGTGAAGGCGCTCGCGCTCAACACGCGCGGGCTCGACGAGGACGCCGCGCTGGATGCGATCGAGCGCGCGGCGCGGGAGACCGGCCTGCCCGCCACCGACCCCGTCCGCTTCGGCGCGGCAGGGATCCTCGACGCCGTGCTATGAGCGCGCGCGTCGCCGCCGATGTCCACATCGTGCTGCGCGACGGGTCCACCGCGCGGGTCCGCCCGGTCTCCCCGGCCGACGAGCCCGCGCTGCGCACGTTCCTCGGCGGCCTGTCGGAGAACTCGCGCTGGCTGCGCTACTTCACGCTCGGCGTGAACCTGGACAAGGCGGCGGAGGCCGCGGCGCGCGGCGACCGCCCGGAGGGCTACGGGCTGGTGGTGACGACCGGGGACCGGATCGTCGCGCACGCCGTGTTCGAGCTCGAGCGGCCGGACCGGGCCGAGGTCGCGTTCGCGGTCGCGGACGAGATGCAGGGCCGCGGCGTGGCCACGGTGCTGCTGGCGCACCTCGCGCAGGTCGCGTCGGCGCGCGGCGTGAGGACGTTCACCGCCACCGTCCTGCCCGAGAACCGGCGCATGATCAGCGTGTTCCGCGAGTCCGGCTTCCCCGTGCACGTGCACGCGTCGCCGGACGGGATCGAGGTCGAGTTCCCGACCGAGCTGGGGGAGGACGCGCGCCGGCGCTTCGAGGACCGCGACCGGGTCGCCGCGGTCGCGGCGATGGAGCGCGTGCTCAAGCCGCGCTCGGTCGCGGTGATCGGCGCGTCGCGGCGGCCGGACTCGTTCGGCGGCGCGGCGTTCCGGCACGTGCTCGACAACGAGTTCCACGGCGAGCTGTACCCGGTCAACCCGAACGCGGACTTCGTCGGCAGCCGCCGCGCGGTGGCCTCGATCGCGGAGACGCCCGGGCCGGTGGACCTGGCGATCGTGGCCGTCCCCGCGCCGCTCGTGCCCGACGTCGCGCGCGAGTGCGCGCGGGCCGGGGTCGAGGCGCTGGTCGTGATCACCGCCGGCTTCGCCGAGGAGCTGTCCGAGCTGGTCGACGTCTGCCGCGCGAGCGGGATGCGGCTGGTCGGCCCGAACTCGATGGGGGTCGTCAACACCGACCCGGCGGTCTCGCTGACCGGGACGTTCGCGCGCGCCGACGTGCCCGCGGGCTCGGTCGGCTTCGTCTCCCAGAGCGGGGCGTTCGGCGGTGCGGCGATCGACGGGATGTCGCGGCGCGGGATCGGGTTGTCGGCGTTCGTCTCGCTCGGCGACAAGGCGGACATCTCGAGCAACGACGTGCTGCAGTACTGGGAGCAGGACGACGCGACGCAGGTCGTCGCGCTCTACCTGGAGTCGTTCGGCAACCCGCGCAAGTTCGGGCGCGTGGCGCGCCGCGTCGCGCGGGCCAAGCCGGTGCTGGCGGTCAAGGCGGGGCGGACGTCGGCGGGCGCGCGGGCCGCGTCCTCGCACACCGGCGCGCTGATCGCCGCCGCCGACAGCACGGTCGACGCGCTGTTCGAGAGCGCCGGGGTGCTCCGCTGCGACGGGCTCGACGACCTGCTCGACGCGGCCGCGGTCCTGGCCGAGCAGCCGATCCCGCGCGGCGGCCGCGTCGGCATCGTCGGCAACGCGCGCGGCCCGGTGGTCGTGTGCGCGGACGCGTGCGTGGACGCCGGGCTGAGCGTCGCGGCGCTGGCGTCAGAGGGTCCCGTCCAGCTGGCCGCCGGCGAGTCGCCGGCGGGGTTCCGCGCCGCGGTCGAGGCGGTCGCGGCCGATCCGGGCGCCGACGCCGTGATCGCGATCTTCGTCGAGCACATCGCGACCGGCGCGGAGGAGGTGGCGGCGGCGCTGGCCGCGGCCCGGCCCGAGCTCCCGCTGCTGGCCGTGTTCATGACGCCGGGCGAGCTGCCGCGCGTGCTGCGCGCGGGGGAGCGCAAGGTGCCGACGTTCCGCGCGCCGGAGGCGGCGGCGCGCGCGCTCGGGCGGGCCGTCGCCTACGGGCGCTTCCGCGCGGCGCCGCCGCCGGAGCCGGCGCCGCTCGACGGGGTCGACGGGGACGCCGCGGCGGGCGTGCTGGCCGGTGCGCTGGCCCGCGGCGGCGGGTGGCTGCGGCCGGACGAGGTCGAGGCGCTGCTCTCGGCGTACGGGATCGCCCTGGTCGAGCAGCGGCGCGTGGCGTCGCCCGCGGCGGCGGCGAAGGCGGCGGCGGAGCTGGGTGGCGCGATCGCGCTCAAGGGCGTGGCGCCGGGCGTGGTCCACAAGGCGCGGGCGGGCGCCGTGCGGCTCGGGCTCGCGGGGCCGACCGCGGTCCGGCGCGCGGCGGTCGACGTCACCCGGGAGCTCGCGGGCGCGGGCACGCCGGTGGAGGAGCTGCTCGTGCAGCGGATGGCGGGGCCCGGCGTCGAGATGCTGGTCGGCGTGCTGGCGGACGAGCGGTTCGGCCCCGTAGTCGCGTGCGGCGCGGGCGGCGGGACGGCCGAGGTGCTCGAGGACGTCGCGGTGCGGCTGGCGCCGCTGGCGCTGCCGGAGGCGGAGGCGATGATCGGCTCGCTGCGCTCGCTGGCGCTGCTGGAGCGCGCGCAGGCGGACGTCGGCGCGCTGGCCGAGATCGCGGTGCGCGTGGGCGCGCTGGCCGACGCCCACCCGGCGATCGCGGAGCTCGACCTCAACCCGGTGATGGTCGGTCCCTCCGGCGCCGCCGTGGTCGACGCGCGCGTGCGCGTGGTGCCGCCGGCCGTGCAGCCGGTCTTCCCCGCCGTGGGCCGTTAGCGCGGGGCGAGCCGCGTCGCCGCGGCCTTCCACGTCGCGGTCACGCGCGTGCCCGGGGCGAGCCCGAGCGCGCGCACGGACGCGACCGTCACCTCGGCCACCAGCGGCTGCCCGGCGAGCAGCCCGACGCGTGCCCGCCCGCCGATCTCGGTGATCGAGACCACCTCGGCGGCGAGGTGGTTCTGCGCCGAGGACGGTGCGCTGCCGGGCTCGAGCACGATCTCCCACGGGTAGAGGCTCGCGCCGACGGGGCCGCTGAGCGTGTCCGTGGAGACGATCGTCCCGCCGCCGTCGAGCGCCACCGCCGTCAGCCCGTCGGGGCCGGGCGCCGCGACGCCGGTGAGCACGACCGCGCCCGTGAAGTCCGCGACGAACGCGGAGGCGGGCCGCGCCGAGAGCTCCGCCGGCGGGCCGAGCTGGACGATCCGGCCGCCGTCGAGCACGCCGACGCGGTCGCCGAGCGCCGCCGCCTCGTCGAACGCGTGCGTGACCAGCAGCGTGGGCACGCCCGTCTCGTGCAGCACCGCGGTCAGCTCGCGCGCCGCGGCCGCGCGCGTACGCGGGTCCAGCGCGGACAGCGGCTCGTCCAGCAGCAGGACCGCGGGGTCGCGCGCCAGGGCGCGGGCGACCGCGACCCGCTGACGCTCCCCGCCCGACAGCTCGCCGGGGCGGTGGTCCGCCCGGTCGGCGAGCCCGAACCGCTCCAGCAGCGCCAGCGCGCGCTGCCGCCGGTCGCGCGCGCGGATCCCGTACGCCACGTTGCGCCACGCGCTCATGCGCGGGAACAGGGCGTAGTCCTGGAACACGTAGCCGCAGCGGCGGCGCTCCGGCGGCAGGTCGACGCCGCGTTCGACGTCGAGCCACGTGGCGTCGCAGACGACCTGCCCGCGCTCCGGGCGGAACAGCCCGGCGATCGTCTGCAGCACGGTGGTCTTGCCGGCGCCCGACGGGCCGGCCAGCGCGACGCACTCGCCGTCCGCGACGGTCAGCGCGACGTCGAGCGACGCGCGCGTGGCCTGCAGCTCAACCCGCAGCACGGAACGCCAGCTTGACGGACAGCAGCAGCGCCGCGGACACGCAGACCAGCACCGCGGACAGGCCGAGCGCGCCGGTGAAGTCGGTCGCGAAGCGCTCGTAGATCGCCAGCGGCACGGTCTGGGTCACACCCTGGAACGAGCCCGCGAACATGAGCGTCGCGCCGAACTCGCCCAGCGCGCGGCCCCACGCGAGCGCGAGCCCGGCGGTCAGGCCCGGCAGCGCCGAGGGGATCGCGACCCGGGCGAGCGTGCGCGCCTCGCCCGCGCCGAGCGTCCGCGACGCGTCCAGCCACGAGCGGTCCAGCGCCGCGAACGCGGACTGCGCCTGGCGCAGGTAGAACGGCGCGGCGACGAACGTCAGCGCCACCACGACCGCGGCGGTCGAGAGCGTGAACGACACACCGAGCGGCGCGAGCAGCCCGCGCGGGCCGACCGCGGCCAGCAGCCCGATCCCCGCCACCGCCGGCGGCAGCACCAGCGGCAGCTCCACCAGCGTGATCAGCAGCTCGCGCCCGCGGAACGCCCGCGTGGCCAGCAGCCACGACGCGGGCGTGCCGACCAGGAGGATCAGGGCGATCGCGGCCACGCTCGTCTGCAGCGAGAGCTTGAGCGCGTCGGTCGCGGCCGGGTCGTCGAGCGACGCGATCAGCTCGCGCGGCCCGACGTCGACGAAGATCGCCACCACCGGCAGGACCAGGAACGTCAGCGCGAGCGTGAGCGCCGCGACGAGCAGGACCGTGAACCACGGCCTGCCGCCGCTCACGTCGCGGGCGGCGGCAGGAACCCGGCGCGGTCGAGCGCGTCGCGGCCCGCGCCGTCGAGGAGCCCGTCGACGAACTGCTGGGCCTGCTCGGGGTGCTTCGCGCCCTTGACCACGGCGACACCGTACGCCACCTGCGGCTTGAGGTCCGCGGGCAGCGAGATCGCCTTGAGCTTCCCGCCGGTCGCTTCGACGTCGGTGCGGTAGACGAACCCGGCGTCGACCGCACCCTGCACGACCTTGCCGACCACGCCGGCCACGTCGGGCTCGTTGGAGCGGACGTTGGCGAGCAGCGCCTGGCGCTCGTCCGCCGGCAGCCCGGCGAGCACCTTGCGCGTGTAGGAGCCGACCGGGACCGACTTCGAGCCCATCGCGATCGTGGTGCCCGGCTTGGCGAGGTCGTCGAGGCCGCTGATCGAGCTGCCGGCCGGCACCGCGAGCACGAGCTCGTTGGCCGCGAAGGTGACCGGCTTCTCGACCAATCCTTCGCTGTAGAGCGCGTCCGGCAGCGTGGTGTTGGCCGAGGCGAACACGTCCGGCTTGACGCCCTGGCGGATCTGGGCGGCGAGCTCGTCGGAGCCCGCGAACGAGGCGCGCACGGTCGCGGGCGCGAACGCGCTCCCGTACTCGGTGAAGGCCTTCTTGAGCGACGCCGCGGCCGAGACGGTCAGCGGCGGCTTGGACGAAGAGGCGGAATCGTTGTCGGACCCACAACCGGCGAGGACCAGCGCGAGGCCGGCCAGAAGGGCGGCGATGCGGCGCATCACCCCACCGTAGCTCAGGCAGTGCCTAGGCAGCCGCGGGGGCGGTGACCGCCTGCGGCGACGGCCCGCCGGTGCGCGGAATCGCCAGCGCGGCGAGCATCGCGAGCGCCGCGGCGATCGCCGCGACCACGAACGCGTCCGTGTACGCCGCCTCGGCAGGGATCGGCGTCCCGCTGATCGTCTTCGCGGTCAGCAGGCTGGCGACCAGCTGCGCGCCCAGCGCGCCGCCGAGCGAGCGCATGATCGTGTTGATCCCGGTCGCGACGCCGACCTCCTCGCGCGGGACCGACTCGACCACCAGGTTCGCCATCGACGCGAACGAGAAGCCGATGCCGATGCCGAGCAGCCCGCCGCCGATGCAGATCTGCCATTCGGTGCCGTGCGCGAGCGCGTAGAAGATGAACGCCAGCGAGCCGACGCCGGTGCCGATCACCAGCGGCAGCCGCGACGAGAAGCGGGTCGCGAGCCGCCCGGCCCACGGCCCGGCGACCAGCATCACCAGCGTGCTCGGCAGCATCAGCAGGCCGGCGCCGGTGACCGACGCGCCGAACCCGTAGCCGACGCGCTCCGGCGTCTGGGCCAGCAGCGGGATCAGCAGGAAGGACGCGAACATCGAGAACCCGACCAGGACCGCAGTGATGTTCGTCATCAGCACCGGGCGGCGGCGCAGGACGCGCATGTCCACCAGCGGCTGGTCGACCTTCGTCTCCACCCAGACCCAGAGCGCGCCGACCGCGAGCCCGCCGAGCGTGAACGCGAGCACGCGCGGCGAGCCCCAGCCCCAGGCGTTCGTCTTGCTGAGCCCGTACAGCAGCGACGCGAGCGCGACCGAGAGCAGCGCCGCGCCGAGCCAGTCCACGCGCGAGTCCGGCCGCGTCTGCTCGCGCGGGACGTAGCGGTGGATCGCGAACGCGGCCGGCAGCGCCATCAGCCCGAGCCAGAACAGCCAGGACGCGTCGAGCGCTTCGACGATCAGGCCCGCGAGCACCAGCCCGACGCCGCCGCCGATGCCGAACGTCGCGCTGATCCCGCCGATCGCGGTCGCGACGCGCTCCGGTGGGAACGTCTCGCGGATGATCCCGAACGCGAGCGGGAAGATCCCGCCGCCGACGCCCTGGATCACGCGCCCGATCACGAGCACCGCGAGCGACGGCGCGAGCGCGCAGACCACGCTCCCGAACGCGAACACCAGCAGCACCACGGTCAGCACCCGCCCGCGGCCGAACAGGTCGCCGAGCTTGCCGACGATCGGCGTCGCGACCGACGCGGCGAGCAGGTACCCGGTCAGGATCCAGGCGGCCGACGCCGCGTCGGCGCCGAACTCGCGCTGGATCTCCGGGAGCGCGGGGGAGACGACCGTCTGCGAGAGCGCGAACGCCATCCCCGCGAGCAGCAATGAGGAGAAGACGACCCGAGTGTGATCCGTGCGCGACATCGCGCACGGATCTTATGAGGATGCGGACCCTGCGGTCCGAAATCTATTCCACGCGTTCCACGTAACGCAGCGTCACGTGCCCGCAGACGATCGTGTCGCCGTCGTGCAGCTCCGCCTCGCTGACCCGGGCCCCGTTGACGTGCAGGCCGTTGCGGCTGCGGTCATCGAGGATCACGGTCTTCTCGCCGCGTTGCGTGATCAGCGCGTGCCGGCGCGACACCGACGCGTCGTCGAGCACGATCTCCGACGCCGGGCTGCGTCCGATCCGCATCAGCGGCGCGTTGAGCGCCATCAGCACGACGTCGCCGCCGTCCTCGACCGCGAGGTAGCGTCCGGCGGCCAGCCGGGGCATCGTCATCGACGCTCTGCGCCGCTCCCGATCCGGGATCTTCGGCAGCGTGCCGGTTTCCTGCGTGGGCGCTTCGGACTGCGGGGGCGCTTCGGTCTGCTGCTGGAGTCGAGGGTCGGCGACGGCCACGGGCAACCTCCGGGACGGCGTGGTCAGTGCCTTGCGCTCGGCATTGTCGTTAAGAAGTGCAAGCGCGAGGTAAAGATCTGCGTAACGTCGGTACCCGGACCAGCCGCTCTCCAGCCCCCTCGCCACGGCACGCTATCCTTCGCGGCCGCAGCAAGCGGCTGTGGTGAAATTGGTATACACGCAGGCTTCAGGTGCCTGTGGGCTTTACGCCCGTGGAGGTTCGAGTCCTCTCAGCCGCACTCCCGACGCCCGTTGCTAGTCTGGGCGCCGGTTGATTCCTGCCGCTATCGTCTAGGGGACTAGGACGCCGCCCTCTCACGGCGGAAACCGGGGTTCGAATCCCCGTAGCGGTACTTGACGAAACCCGCTTGCCCGGCGGGTTTCGTCGTTCTCGGGGGCCGATGTGCGCCACTGGATGCGCCAGTCAGGGGAGCGCTCGCCCCTCTTGTACGAATTCGCGATCCCGCGGCAGGGCAGCCGGGAGAACCCGCCACGCGACGGTACTCCGCGGTCAACAACTCATCCGGTCGAATCGCTTCGCCCCGCGTCCGGCCGTCGCGGAAGCCGGATGCTCTGAGCTGCGTTCTCGGTTGTCGTGTGGTAAAGCCTCACCGGGCACCGGCCTTCGCGTCGAGATACGCGTCGAAGGCGTCCAGTGCTTCGTCCAGCCCGCCTGGCATCAGGTGACCGTACACGTCGAACGTGACCTGGATCGACGCGTGTCCCATGACCTTCTGGATCGTCTTCGCGTTCGCGCCCGAGGCGATCAGCCCGCTCGCGCAGGTGTGCCGCGACTCGTGCAGGCCGATCGGCTCCAGCAGCTCGACCGACTGCGGGTCTTGGCCGGTGTCCGCTGCCGCCTTCAGCGCCTTCTCGTTGCTGGCCTCCCACGCCGCCAGCGCGCGCCGCCGGACCGTCGCCGGGTAGAACGGCTCGTTCCCGCTCAAGCCGAAGACAAGCGCGTCCCCGTCCCGGCCCGTACGCAGCTTGTGCGCCGCCAGCTCGCGCGCCAGCGGCTTCACGATCGGCACCGGACGTCGAGCCGCCTCGCTCTTACCGTCCTGCTCGCCCTCCTCGTCATCCCAGCCACGCTCGACGTTGATGCGTCGTCCGGGCAGATCGACGTCGTCCCAACGCAACGCGCGCAGCTCCCCGCGGCGCAGCCCGGCGTACATCGCCGTCGCGTACAACGCCCGCTCAGCGTCCGGCAGCGCCGCCAGCAGCCTCACCGCCTCCGTTGGCGACGCAATCCGATCCCGCCGCCCGTCCGGCCGGCGCAACTCGAGCCCTTCCGTCGGATCGACCGCGACCAGATCCCGCTTCACGGCGCGATCGAAGATCTTCCGGACCGGGTCGAGCGTGTTCTGCACTGTCGACGCGGCCAGCCCCGCTCCGGTCAGCTTGTCCGCCAGGTCCTGCACGTCGGCCCGCGTGACGTCCGAAAGCTTCATGTCGCCGAGCTTCGGCAGTACCCGCAACCGCAACGCCCGCCGGTACCCGCGCAGTGTCGCCGGCTTGTATCGCTTCCCCGAACGCGTCGGGATCTCGCCCTTCTCGGCGCCCTCCAAGAACGCGTCCGCCGCCTGCCGCAGCGTCGTCGACACCGGCCCGCGCAGCTTACCCCGGTTCGCCGCCGCCAACGCATCCGCCCGCCACGCCTTCGCGGCAGCCAGCGACTTGAACGTCTTGCGCAGCTTCCGATTCTCCCGCTTCAGGAAGACCCAGGCCTCGTACGACGGCTCGCAGTTGCAACGGCCAGCGGAGTGCACTCGGCACGACCGCGAATGGCGGACGCGGATCCCTTCGTACGAACGCGACCGCGTAGGGTTCGACTTGCTCATGAGGCTCTACTCCTCTTGGGCCATGCCCCGGGCGGCTGCAACCGCGCCGGGGCGCTTTCGTTGTTCGAGCCGACGGTACAGCGCCCGCGACGAGATGTCGAACCGGGGAGTGACGGCCGCGCGTGACAGACCTGGAGTCCCAGAGCGCGCGCGGCGGGTCCCATCCGCGAGGGGGTGCCCGGGTCGGGGCTGGGCCGACACCGCCCTGTCGGGTCGCGTCGCGAGCGCTCGCACCCGACCCGGTCGGCGTTGCCCAGCTGGCGCGCACATGGCGCGCACCCGTTGATTTGCAGCGGTTTTCTGCGTGTGCGGGGTAGCTGTCCCTGTGTCATCGCCGCTCGAGCACCTTCTCCCCGCTCTCGTCGAGCCAACGTTGAAGCTCGGCGACCGCGACCAGCTTCTTGCGGCCGCGCCGTACGACGCGCAACTCGGGCTCGACATGCGCTCGCCAGAAGTCCCATCCGCAGCCGAGGGCCGCACACGCTTCCTCGATGGTCAGCGCGAGCCGCGGGACGGCCGCGACGTCGATCGTGTGGGCGCTCACGGGCGCCTCCCGTCGGTACGCCGCCAGAGCGGGACGCCGTCGGCGCGGATCGTGCGCTCGACCAGCTCGCGGCGCTGTAGACGGTCCAGCACCCGCTGCGTCTTCCGCTGGCTCCAGCCGGTGGCCTCGCGGATGCGGCTGGCCTCGACCCACTCGCGTCCGAGGACGAAGCCGGTCATCGGGCCGCCCCTTGCGCGCGCTTCAGGTTCGCTGCCCTCGTCGCTGCGAGGTCGTGACGCTGCGGCTCGGCGCTCGACGCGGCGGCGATGCGTGCGCCGAGCCGTTCGCGGGCCGCGAGTCGCTTGCAGCGCGGCCCGCAGTACACGGCGTCACGGCGGCGGCCGGTGATCTCGGAGCCGCAATGTGCGCACGAAGTCGCAGCGCGCTCGATCAGGATGCCGTGTCGGCGTCGGCTTGCCTCGCGCCGACAGCGAGCGCCACACGTGTGCGCGTCGCCGCGCATGTGGTCGATCGACCGGCCGCACACCGCGCACGATCGCGCTGTCGTCTCGGTCATCGCGACCGCCCTCCGCGTCCCGCCCGCTTGCCGACGGTGCTCTGCCGCCGCCGATCGGGGTCGTTCGGGGACGGCCTGGTGCCGTTCGCCGCCTCGAAGGCGAGCTGGCTACTCCGCGAGTGTGCGGCGATCCACTCGGCCAGCTGCTCCGCGTCGCAGCGCTCGCCGCAGTAGAAGGGGTTCAACCAGTCCGGGCGGTTGGCGTAGTCGACCCCGCAGCGCAGGCACGTCCAGGTCCGACTCATCGGTCGGCCTCGGTGTCGAGCGGGAGTTCGGGTGCGCCGGGTACGTCCGGGATGTCGGGACGCGGGACGCGGGACGCGGGCTCGGGGTGCGTCCCGACCGGGGAAGACTTCGTCTTCTTCCCCCCGGCCGGACGCACCTCCTCCGCGAGTGCCGGAAACGGGTGCGTCCCAAGTGCGTCCCGGTCGCTGGGACGCACTTCCCAGCCGCGGCCGGGCTTGTGGATCAGGTTGGCGTCCGCGAGCGCTACGCGGGCTCTGCGGATCTCGGTCGCGCGGCCCTCGACCTTCTTTTCGATCGTGTTCTGCGAGACAGGGCCGTCGGCGCGGATGAAGTCCAGGACCCGGTCATGGAGATCGTCGCGGGCCTCGACCGTTTCGAGCTGGAGCGAGATCACGCATGAGTCACTGGCTGGCTCGAGCCGGAGAGGGATCGGCTCGAACTCGGCGGCGTCCTTCATGTCCTCGCAGGCGAGCGTCAGCTTCGGGCCACGGTCGTCGCGCTCGACCCTCGCCATGAGGTCGGCGGCCCCGCGCAGCGCGCTCGAGCCGCGGTGACTGTCGCCGGCCTTGCCCGCGTGGTGTACGACGAGGATGGCCTGCCCTGCGCGCAGGAGGTCGAGTGCGGCGATGAACTCGCCGACATCGCGGGCGGCGTTCTCGTCGCCGCCGGGCATCGTGCGCGCCATCGTGTCAACCACGATCAGCCGCGGCGCTTCGGGCAGCGTGGCGATCGTGCTCCGCGCGCGCTCGATCTGCTCGCGGTTGCGAAGATCGACCGCCTCGGGCAGCCACCGGATCCAAAGATCGTCGTCCGTCGGCTTGTCGTGCGTGTCGTGCCAGGCGCGAGCTCGCGCCTTCAGGCCGCCGACGCCCTCCGCGGCGATGTAGAGCACCCAGCCGCGCTGGACGGCTCGCCCGAGCCATGATCGCCCGCTGGCGATCGACATCGCCCAGTCGATCGCGATGAACGATTTGCCGCTCTTGGGCGCGCCGTAGAGGACCGAGAGCCCGTTGCCGGGCAGGAGTCCGTCGATCAGCCACGGCGGGTCCGGCATCCGCAGCAGGTCGGAGTACCCGAACACGGTGAACGGCGTCGGGGCGTGCTCGCTCATCGCCGACCACCACCCTCGAGCCGCAGCTCGTAACGAGTGACACGCGATCGTCTGCTCGCGCCGCTGCGATGAACGGCGAGGAGACCGTCGGCCTCCAAGCGGTCGATCAGCCGAACGACGGTCACGCGCCGCTCGCCGAGCCGCATCGCAAGCTCGCCGATCGTCGGGTTCGGGCAGCCCGCGTCGGCATGCGCTGCGATCAAGGCGAGCACCTTCAGCCGCCGGGCGTCGCCAACCCGCGGCGCCAGCCGGACGGCCTGCTCGAAGAGCGGCCCGCGCACCGGCCGCGAGCGCTGCTGCGTCTCGTTCATCGCCGACCCCGCGAGCGAGGTGGCGTGAACAGCCGCCGGCGCGCTACGTCATGCGCCGGCGGCTCAGGTCGTGCAGGGCCGTCGTCAGGCCCGGCACGCGACGCCCGGACGCGCGACCGCGCGCCGGCCCGAGGCCCGTGCGAAGCACGGGCGCGGCGGCGCGGGAGCTTCGAAACGTGCGCCGGGTCGCGTCGCACGGCGCCGATCGTGCCGGCGCGCCGACGGCGAGCCATGATCCTCAGAGCTTCGCGAGCGTTCCGGTTACCGTCCTTCGCGGCGAACCGCGTCACCATCGCGTACGAGGCATCTCGCCGGCACCGGCTCGCCCTGGCGCGCACGTCGGCCTCTCGGTTCAGGCGCCCGACCGCAGCTGCTCGTACGTCAGCCTCACGCGACTCCTCGGTCGTGAGAACGGCGCCTCGGAGAAGCGTCTCCTCGTCGTAGAAGCCGCCTTCCGACGCGCCGCGGAACGCCGCGGCGGCGCCGACCACGTCGCCTCGCTGTACGAGCTCACGAACGACTGCGATGCCGTCGCTCGGGTGGGCTCGCTGCAACTGCCGAATCAGGACGACCGAACGCCGCCTCAGGCGACGTTCCTTCGCTGATCTGCACACCCGATACTCCTTTCCGCGCGCCGCGACTGCGGCACTGGTTCACGAACTACTGGTGCAGAGTTTCGCGCCTACCCTCGGACAGAAAGGTGCGGAACGTCGAACGGCCCCGCTGTGGGGCCGCTCGAAGAGTTCGTGAAGGCCGGGTATCGGAACCGGCTCACCGAGTATGACGGGCGGCGCGGTCGCACCGCTATCGCTTCTGGATCATTCAGGACCGCATCCCGCTGTGGCCTGGACGATCGTTCACTTGCCCGGCGTGCGCGGCGGCAGGTAGCGTAGCTCGGCACGAATCCCGAGCGATCAAGGAAGACGCGTATGGTGACCACTCGCGAGTCGGACCCGCCTGCGGATTCTCCGCTAGCAGACGTAGACCGCCGCGCGATCTCGTCCGCGGCGACCACGGTCCTCGCCCTCTCGGCAGTCGTGGCGGTGACCCTCGCTGGCGTCGCCGTGCACGAGCTCCAGTACGCGAGCGGCCATCCGTTCGCGTACGGGCCAGCGAAGGTGATCGCGCTCACCGCCGGCGCGGGAGCTGTCCTCGCGGTCGCCGTCGGTGTGCTCGCACGAGCGCTGCTGAGGGCCGTTCGATGAGCGGTGCCTGGCGGATGCGCCGCGCCGTGGCCGTCCCGGCGCTCGTACTCGGCGGTCTCATCGTTGTCGCCACGAACCTGGCGGCGCTCGCCGCGGGTCTCTACTACGAGTGGACTGGCCTGAAGATGATTCTGGACGGCGACGTGATCGAGGGCGTCGTCGTGATGGGCTTCGTCGCGATGGTCGCGGCCAGCGTCGTCGGCCTCCTTGCGCTTCCCGGCGCCGGCCTCCTGCGGCTCGGAGAAGTGATATGGACTGACAGGCCGTCACGACCGCCTGCAAGCATGTCGGCGAAAGTCCCCGTCGACTCGGCGGCGCACGGATCGCAGGCGGACGCCGCCACGCGCATCGATGAGGACGAGAACGCAGGCACCTCGACCAGCCCGAAACGCGGCCCATGGCTGCAGTGGGGAAGATGGGTCGCGCTGGGCCTCTGCCTGCTCGCCGGGGCCGCCGGCGGATGGGACCCTGAGAACTGGGTCGACACTCCGGCGTTCGGGCCGGTCAGCGGAGTCGTCAGCACCTTCGCCGTGATTTACCTGTACGGCCTCGTGGCGTGGGTCGTGATCCGCTGGATCTTCAGGCGCCGATCCTGGAACTACCTCCGCGCCACGTACTCGCCGCTTGTGCTCAGCCTCGTCTTTCTCGGCGTACTCGGCATGCCCGCCCTGCGCCATCGCGACCGGACGACCTCGCCATCCGCGCACGAGCTCGAGCGGGCCACGGACACAGCGATCGCCTCCTCACCGGACCCGGTCGGCATGAAGCTCGCTGGCCAGAGCGACCAGCTATCCGACCGCGACGCTCGCCTGCTCGACCAGCATGGCTCGCTCGGCAACCGATTCAGCACCACCGTCACCCGCGTGATCGACGACTACGGCGATACAAAGATCGGATACAGCGAATGGATCGCGAGCTCGAAGCAGCGCCTACGGAACGCCGACCGGGCACTCAGCGCCATGCGCAACCGCACCGCCGACATCACTGATAGCGACGTCCAAGTCCAGCTCCGCCGCCTCGACAAAGCCCGGACAGGAATTCACACGGCCCTCAGCCGACTGCTCGGCGTCGTCCGAGACGGCCAAGCCGACTCCGAGCCCCGGATACAACGTCTCGTCGACCGCCGCGTCGCCGCCTACCAGCGCGTGACCCGCGATCTGCGAACCCTGATGGAGCCGTACCTCAGCGATGAGCAGAAAGAACAGCTCGGGCGACCGCAACAGGGAGGTGGCAGCTGACATGGCACGCTGCTTCTGCGGCTGCGGACACACGGTCCGGTTCCGCATACGCGCGGTCAACAAGCGCGGCTCCATCATCGACGGTGACGTTGCGAGCGTCCGTACGCTCCTCGCCCGCGACCTGAGCTCGCCAAACGCGGAAGTGCTCGTCCACGACGGCGACCTGCTGCTCGCCGAGCTGGCCGACGCCGTGCACACCGGCATCGACCCCGGACCAAGACTCCAATGAGAGACACGAGGTTTCATGCGGTTCGCCCAGCAGAACTTCGGGCCCGCCGCGCTCGGTTCGGCCATCAGACGATCAGGGCCTCACAGACGACGCGAAGCGATCGCCGCCCTCACGTCCGGCGAGTGGGACCCGTTCGAGGGCGCCGAGATCCCACGCTGACACGCCGCAGGGGGACGCGCTGGCCGGCCAGGTCGCCGGCGGTCGCAGGGTCAGGCCAGCTCGCCAACCAGTACGACCTCGCAGTCGGTTGCGTCACGCAATGCAGCGCCGGCCAAGCCCGCACGCGCACGAAAGCAGCAACGAGCGCGTGAGGGTGAACCGGTCCGCGCCCGGTTTCGCGCTTTCGTCGCATGTCGGGCGTCCTGGCGCGTCTCGGTGGCGTGGTTCGGCGTTGCGTATTACGCGCGGATCGCCTTGGCTCGGGGCGAGCGTATTACGCGCCGCGAGGTGCTGCACGTCCTGATGCGTCGCGCGGGGTGGAACGCGGGAAGCGATCGGCTGATCGCCGCCAGTGGTAGCCCGCGGTCAGTGGCGCTCGCCTCGGGGGTTGCCGCGGAGTGGGGCCGTCAGCTCTGGCCGATCGAGCGCCGACCGACGAGGAACCCGATCGCCAGCAGCGCCGCGGCGTCGGTGGCGTCTTGGCGTGAGTCGTCGTCGATCTCGTCTGGGTCGACCGGCTCGGTCGGGTTGGTGCGGCCGCCGTTGAGCAGCATGGCCTCGATCGCTTCGGCCGTCTCCGCGAAGTGGAAGCCGTCGAGGCGGGCGAGGGCGGCAAGGATCGGTGTGTCGCCGCCGCAGTCCTCGACCGTGGCGATGAGGGCCTCGAACTGCCCGGCGATGTCGTCGGCGGTCATGCGGCGTGCCGTTCTGCCGCCTTGAGCAGCGCTGCTACGGCCGGGTCAGGCGCCGTGGTGGTCGGCTCTTGGGGTTCGGCGGGCTTTGGTGTCTTCGGCTGTGGCGGGAGTGCCCGGCGTGCCGCGACGAGTGCGTCGGCGGTGCGTTTGATCGCGACGGGGTCGGCGTCGTCGGCGAGCTGGTTGGCGGCGCGCAGGGCTTGGCCTACGAGTTGGAGCGCGGCCCGGTCGATGGCGCCGTGGGCGCGGTCAGGGGCGGAGACGGCGAAGGCGTCGCGCCCGTTGGCGACGATCGTCTTGGCGCTCGAATATGGGATCGTGAACGGGCTGACATCGCCGAGCGTGCCGGCCTTTGCGCGGCGGACCGCTTCGGCGATCGAGAGGCCGTTGATGACGACCGCTTGGAGGAGCGCTTCACGCTGCGGCTCCGGGTAGTGGCGCTGGCCAGCCATTCGCCAAGTGTGGGGTCGCTGCCGGACGTCTGGCGAGGGCTGGGCGTGATCGCGACGAGCGGCCACGGCACCGGTCTGCTGTAGGCGCTTAGTTGGCCAGCATGCGTCGCAGAACACGTGTGCGAAGCCATCCGGGTACGCATCTGCACGGTTTCTTGACCCGAGCTGAGGGTTCACCCCGCCCCGGGCTGTCTGGGCCGTAGATCGCCCGGAAGTGGTGGGCACGACTCGTGTCGTGCCCACCGACCGGCGGTCAGTCGATGCGTTCTAGAAGCCAGGCGCCGCGATCGACCAGCCGCTCGAGCGTCGTCACGAGGAGCCGGCGAGGCCAGGACGGCCGGCAGGTCTCTGGGAACAGCTCGTCGTGCCAGACGGCCAGGTCGCTGGACTCGTACTCGTCCGCGATCCGATGCACGAGGTCGAGCTCGGCCTCGGTCAGCTCGGCCAGCGAGTAGGTGACCAGCCCGTCCTCGAAGTCCACGAAGATGAAGCCACCTGAGATGTGCGCGGTGATCCGTTCGCGCATGATCTCGCCGCGCTCGCCGTCGGCGAGATGGCACACGGGGACGAGCGCGCCACCCGCGTTGGGCGCGTGGGCGCAGTCGCAGCCGCGGCGACTCGGGGCGTGCGGACGGCCGATGAGGGTTCGGTCGATGGTGGCTGCGGTCATCGGGGTGTCTCCCACTCGTCGGAGAGCGCTCGTGCGCGGTCGAGGTACACGTCACCGGTCGCCTCGAGGTGTTCGGCCAGCGAAGTCGATCCGGCTGCGTTGTGCACATCGCGGCGCCGGTAGCAGGCCGTGGCCGCGGCGAGCAGGCGGCATCGGCGTGCGTCGATCATCGCGGGCATCGGGTGGTCTTGGAACTCGTCGACGGCCTCCAGGGCCTCGCGGACGTCGTCGGTGGTGTGCCACTGCTCGGCGAGTTGGCCTTCGATGACGTAGCGGCCGCAGAGCGGGCTCGACGTGACCGTGACGGTGCAGTGGCTGAACCGGTAGCGCTCGCCGGACCGCAGCGCAGTGAGGGCGGCGGCCAGCCGATCGGTGTCGCTCATGGTCACGCTCCGGTGCGGTCGTGGACGAAGCGCGGAAACCCGCCGGGCCAGTAGTGGCAGTCGAGCGCTGTCCGGATGTTGCGCTCCGACATGGCGGCGACGCGGTCGACGTCCAACACGGTCGAGTTCACCAACCATTCGCGCGCCGCCTGCAACAGCTCCGGTGCGCGCATGGCCACCAACAGGCGCTGGTACTCCTCGTGCGGGATCGGCGGTCGGTAGTTCGGGTTCAGCTTCGCGTGACCGGCTCGCCGCTCGAGCATCGCCAGGACGTGCGGATCCGTCAGATCCTCCCGGATCAGCACCTTGATCGGGACTTCGCGCCGGCGCCTGTGCGTCCCGGTGTAGCCGAACGCGGCGCCCGCGGGGATCAACGACGGGCACATGTAGCCCGCCAGATTGGGTCGCGAGAGCGGCTGGCGCCGTCCGCCGGTGTCGAGCGCGACGTGGACGTTGGCCAGCTCGGCCAACGGAACTTCGACGACTCGCGGATCGTCTTGGTCACGAGCGACGGGAACCATCCCGTCGGGGGATGCGTCACCGGCGAGCGTGCCGGTAGCGTGCGTACTGGCCATGGAGCCCTATCTCCTTGGTCCGGGCCCGGGTCGCCGCGGAGGTGCAACTCCGCTGTGGCGCCGGGCCACTTTGTCTATGTCGGCGCGCATCGTACGCCCAACCGCACGCAGCTGTCCAGTCCGGTCGCCGCGACACGAACTTGTCGCAGCGTGCGAAACGGCGCGTTGCGTCGCTGGTCCGCGCGACGTAGTCTCGCTTCGGAGGCGCAATGAGGTCCCAACCCACCGCGATACACCTAGACAGCCGGCGTGGCGACCCGGCAGAACAGGAAGGGTTTGGATGTCCAGCAGTACCTCATGCGCCGCGTTCGCCCGCGGCCTCAGCTCGCTGGCGCTGACGCGTCAGCGCCCCGTCAGGACCAACCCGACCGCAGCGGCGTCGCCGCGCACACGAGCGAGGACGTCGTGACCGACTTCTTCTTCATACCGTCACGCCGCGAATCGCCCATCACGCGCATCAACCCGTCCGGGACCAAGGTGTACGTCGCTCGATGGACCGACCGGACCGGCAAGCGCCGGATCGGGTGGCGGCCGGATATCCGCGGGACCTACCCGCTCCGTCGCCTGGCGCAGGCGGCGATCGACGCGTGTTACGAGCGCGAACGGCGAACCCCGACCAACCCGCGCACGGTCGGTGAGTACGCGGCGACATGGACCGAGCGCCGGCCACGGGCACGGGTCACGAACCGCACCAACGAGTGCCGGCTGCGCGCTGTTCTCGACGTCCGGATCGAGGGCTTGCCGCTGCGCGACTGGCCGCTCTACCAGCTTCGCCGCCGACACGCCGTGCAGCTCACTGCGCACCTGCTCACCGAGCAACGGCGCGCCCGGACCGGCGTCATCAACATCATCGGCACGCTCTCGGCGATGACCGAGGACGCCATCGAAGACGACGTCCTCCTGGCCAATCCATTCAAGGGCGTGAAGGTCCGAACGAACGATCCGCGGATCGAGAAGGCGCCGCGCCGAATCCGGGTCTGGTCCTGGGCACAGATGTACGAGTTCGCCCAAGCGTGCGCGTCGGCCGACACCGGCGGCCCACAGCTGAACGCGTGGCGGCGCGTTCACGCGGAGCCGATGGTGCGCGTGCTGGCCGACTGCGGACTGCGGGCGGGCGAGCTGCTGGCGCTGTACTCGACGGACCTCAACGTGAAGGACGGGACGCTCAGCATCGCCTGGACGGTGTCGCTCGGCGAGATGCTTTCAGGCACGAAGAACGACCACGGCGAGATGGACGCCGGTCGTGTCGTGCCGGTCCCCGGCGCCCTCATGGACCAGCTGCAGTTGCTGCTGTCGACGCGACCGGCCGCGTTGGTGCCCGCCGACGACGATCGCTCCAAGCGACTACGCCCAGACGCGCTGCTGTTCCCGTCGCCACGCGGCAAGCTCTGGGGTTACGCGAACTGGTGGGTACAGGTGTGGAAGCCGGGCCGCGAGGCGTCGGGCCTGGACATCCGGCCGCATGAGATGCGGCACTCGTACATCACGCTGCTTCGCGCTGCCGGTGTCAACGACGCCGACCTCGCCGCGATCGCCGGTCACCGCGTGGAGACGATGCTCTCACGCTATGCGCACTCGCTCGGCCGCTCGTTCGACCACGTGCGCGGTGCGGTCGGCCGAGGCGAACCGACTCGCATAGGCCCTCGGGAAGGCGGCGGCGACAGCGCACGGCGATTGCTCGGCGGTCCTGGTCTGGCATAGGTTGCACCGGACCCGCCGTCGCGACCACGGAGACGAAGATGAAGGCGCGCCTGAAGCGTTGGCTCTCACCCCGCCGTTGGCTCCGCGGACTTCGCGTTCTCGCGGTCGCGATCGGCGTCGCCGGCGCCGTCCTCGCGACGTGGGTCGTGCTCGACAAGGACCGCTGGTTCCCCGAGCTGGCCGAGACTTCCTCTCGCGTCGACGTTCTGGAGTCGCGGATCGACGATCTCGAGGCCCAGGTGACGGAGCTGCAAGGTCAACTCGGCGACGAGGACACCAGCGCGCTCAGCAGCAGGATCGCCGACCTCGAAGGCGCCCGCGATGAGCACGGCGAACGCCTCGACGACATCGAAGGTCGCGCCGACGACATCGAGTCCGACACCTCAGACCTCGACAGTCGCGTCAACTCACTCGAACCTCGCGTAGACGACATCGCGCGCCAAGCGGCAGACACCTGCTCGGAGTTGCAACTCGCGACCGATTACGAAACGAGCTGCTGACCTTGGCCCCGCAGCGGACGCTATTCGACGACCTCGAGCGTGACGACGTGACGCCGGCGACGCGTCGCGAGAGCAGCTTCGACTTCCTCAACCGAGCAGACGGCGTCGTCTGGCAGCACATCCGCGCGACGCTCGATGAGTGGTACGCCGCCTATCCCGACGACGACGAGGACCTGCGTCGGCGTTTCAGAAAGCCCGCTCCGGATCAGCACTACGCGGCCTGGTGGGAGCTCTACCTGCACCGTGTGTTCTCCAGCCTCAGGTTCACGATCGCGGTGCACCCGACGCTTGTGCACACAGGCAAACGACTGGACTTCGAGCTGACCCGTGGGCCGGACCATCTCTACGTCGAGGCGCTGACCGTCTTCTCCGGCATCGAAGCGAGCGGACGGCACGAAGCTCGCGAGGCCGAGGTTCTCGACGCGATCGACGCAATCCCGAACTCAGATTTCTACGTGCTCGTCGAGTTCGTCCGAGTCGGCGCGTCGAGCCCGCGCAAGAAGGCCATCACGCAGACGATCGCCGCGTGGCTGGCATCGATCGATCCCGACCACATCGCGGCAAGCTCGTACGAGACGCTGCCGCAGACCACGATCGTCGAGGCCGACTGGGAACTCGAGATCCGCGCGGTAGCTGTGTCCCCCGAGCATCGGGGTGCGCGCGATCACCGCCTCGTCGGGTCAGGAGGCATCACCGCGGGTTCGGCCAACGACCGCGAGCGGCTCGGAGCGGCGCTGTGCCGGAAGAGCAAGCGGTACGGATCTCTCGATGCGCCGCTGGTGCTCGCGGTGCTGTCGATCTCTCCGACCGTTCGTGAGGACGACATCGGCGCCTTGCTGTTCGGCAGTCGCGCGTTGCAGGTCGATGCACAGCGCCGAGCACAACTCGTGCGGCACCAGGATGGTCTCTGGCTCCGAAAGAGGCCTGCATCGACGAACATCGCGGCGCTCCTCGTGGGGATCAACCTCGTCCCGCACACATGCGCCCGAACGTGGCCGCGCCTCTGGCATCACCCATGGGCCGCTCGTCCGCTCGATTCCGAGCTTCCATTTCCGACGACGCGCGTCGTTGATCACGAGATCCGGTTTGACGAGGAAACCAGTACGGCGGCGCACACAGTGCTCGGCCTGTCGGCCGAGTGGCCAGGACCCGAACGACCGTTTCCTCGGCGCTGACCTCGACACGGCAGGATGCGCCGGCGTCGTTGACGGCGGTCGCTTCAGCGTGATCGACCGCCTCGCGGCGGCCGATAGTTCAACAGGCTCCTAGGGGATCACGTCGAGCGCGCGAGTGATCTCGTCGTCGAGATCACCGGTGTCGAGCGCCGTTGCGGCGGCGTCAAGCGCAGCGTCGATCTCGTCTGGTGACGGCGGCGATGCGGCCGGCACGGGTTGCATCGCGCCCTTGACGCCGGAGACGGGCCGCAACGGGTCGAGGATGCGCCGCGCCGCGCCGCCCTGAACGCGAGTCCCGGGCTTGACCTTCGGAGACCAGACCGTCGAGTTGTCGAACGGCGTCGAGCCGCCCTCGCGGACCTGTCGCAGACGGCTGACACCGGGCACGAAGGCTTCGAGCAGGCTGTTGAACGCCATGCTCGCGCGGACCGCGATCCCGACGCCGCCGTCTGGACTGCGGTCTCCCGGCGCGAGGTTCGCGCGGTGGCCTGAGAAGTTCAGTCCCAGGCCAGCGAGCGCCGCCGACTTGAACTGCGGGAACAGCGGGTCGACGAGCGCCCATAGCTGTTCGTCGCCGCCGCCGAGCACGGAACCGAACGCGCCGAACGGCGTGTACCGGCCGTACGGGAGGACCGTGCCGTCGTCGGTGACGATCTCGCCCCGAAGATCACCGGGCGGCAGCGTCTGGTGGCTGGCATCGAAGTCGGCCTGGAGGTTCGCCGCGACGTTCGCCATCAGGCCCGTCTTGATCGGGTGCTTGGCGGGAAGCGTCCAGAACACCCAGCGAGCCGAGTTCAAGTACCAAGGCAGAAATGGTGCGGTCGACTGGATGAAGCGGCGCATCTGCGGGGAGAACCGTGAGTACTGGCCCAGGGTCTCGTCGATGTACCGGGCGGCGTCGTGGACGTTCTTCGACTGCGTGTAGCCGCGCGCGATGTCCTGCAGCGCCTTCACCTGGGCCCTGGTCGCCTTCGCCCAAGACCCGGTCATCTCCTGCATCTCGCGCTTGGCGTGCTTGCCGAGCGCCGCGATCTGCGACGTCGATTCGATCCACCGGTTGAAGGCGAACACGCCATCGGTGAAGTGCTTGGCGGCTTGCCCGAGCTGCTTGACCACGGGAAGCTGGCCGGCGACGCTGACCGCCCTGGCCGGCGTCTGAAACGCGGTCCCTTCGAAATGCTCGGCGACGCGCTTGACCGTCAAGCCGCGGTTGCCGTACAGCAGCCCGCCGGTCAGGGCGGCGCGGACACGGATCGCCTGCTCGCGATCCAGCTTCTCGATCTCCTTGAGCAGGTTGCGGCCGATCCGGTAGCTGTTCGGGCCGGCGCCGACCGCGCCCAACCGGACGATCGCCTCGACCGTGTTGCCCATCAGCCACTTCGCGCTGAACGGCAGGACCGTGCGGCGGAACACGTCGGACGCGATGTTGCCGGCGCGGCCGAGACCCGAGGACACCTGCTGCTGCGCCTTGAGCTGGTTGGCGATCTGCTCCGGGATCAGCACGACGTTCCGAGCCGTCCGGTCACCGGGCGCGGGCTCCTTGAGGCGTTCCGCGAACTCGCTCTCGATCATGCGCGCGAGCTCGGGCATATCGGCGGCGCCCTGCCGCTCGGCGATCCGTTCGAGTCGGGCGCGGTCGTAGCTGCCCGGCACCGCGCGGTACGGGACGAGCTTCGCGCCGCGCTCACTGGCGTTCTCGGCGATCTTCTCGGCCTGCTCCCAGGTCATCATGCGGCCGCCGGGTCCCTTGATCGCGATCGAGTGCACGATCTGGTCGTGCTCGGCGATCCGGCTCACGACACCGCGAGTGCGGACGCGGTGCTCGACGAGCGCCTGGTAGGAGCGGTCGTCGGCGCCCTTCTCGAACGCGGCGCCCGTGCGCTTCTTCGACGCGTCGAGGTTCTTACGGCCCGCGAACGCGGTCTGGTAGTAGGCCCTGGCGCCGCGGGCCTTCGTGTGATGCGGCAGGTACGCGACGTCCGCGCCGACGGCCTGGCGGACCTGCTCGTTGGAGAGTCGCTGGCCACCGACGTTCAGGCTCCGGATGCCGCCGACCTGCGCAGCCTGCCGTTCGCGTCGCGCCGCGTCGAACTCGGCGCGAGCGCGCGGCACCGTCTGCAAGGCCGGCTTGTCCCGGGCGGCGCGCGCGGCCAGCACCTGACGCTCGGCGCGCTTGACCGTCGCCTTCGAGGTCAGGACCCGCTGCCCCTCGCGCGGCCCCCGGGAGACCGTGTGCGTGAGCGGCTTCTCGTGCAGCACACGCGCACGAGCGGCCAACGCCGACCCGGCTGACCGCTGCGCGCTCGACGCGGCGTCGAGCATCGACCGGGCCTCGCCCGGTGAGAGCTTGACCTCGTCACCGCCAAGCCGGACCGTGACGGGCTTGCCGGTCGCCTCCGCCTCGCGAGTCGCGGCCCGCAGCGTCTCCTTGCGGACCTTCAGCTGCCCGTGCTCGCGTTCGAGCTTCGTGTACGTCTCGTCGCGGCGCAAGTACTGGCGGCGCTTCTCCGCCAGGTTGCGCTGAGCGCGAGCGTTCGCCCGAGCGTACGTGACCCGCGCCCGCCGCTGCTGGGTCTGAGCGGAACGCAGCGCCCGCCCAGCGGCCACTTCCCGGCCCCTGGCCGCCCGGAACGGCGCGTCCGAGTACTCCGCCCCCAGGTGCGCCTGCGCGGCCGGGAACAACTTCGCCCGCTCCGCTCGCTCGGGCGTGATCGCCCCGAGGTCCGCGGCGCGCTGCTCGAGCCGGTTGACGGCCGCCACGTTCTCGCGGCCCGACCGGACCAGCTCGTCGAGGTTACGCATCGCCACTGGGCTGTCCAGCACGCGCCGGATCGCTCCGGCTGTCGCTCGGTTCTGCTTGCGCTGCGCCGCCGTCGAGAACTCGCCCGCCGCGTGCACCCGGTCCAGCCGCGCCAGCTCCTTGCGCAAGTCCGCGACGACGTGCCCGGGCCGCACGATGCCCTGCACCACATTCGGGACCACGTCAGCGAGCGGGCTGCGACGGGCCTTCGCATCCATCGCCGCACGAACCGGAGCCGTCACCGCGTTCACCGCCCGGGAGCCCGTCACGATCCGCTGACCGCCGCGACCAACCATCGGCCGCGCCGCCCGCGCCTGGATCGCCTCGTCCTGGCGCAACGCCCGTGAGGTCGCCGCGGCCGTGTCGGACTCGAAGTCCGCGCGCCGCCTGAGCCGATGATCGCGCAGCACCGTCCGGCCAGCGCCGCCGCGACGCCGCTCAGCGAACACCTGGAATGCCTTCGTGATCACGTCCGGCGAGTAGTGCTGGCGATCCGCAACCCGCGAGCCCGTACCGCCCGCCAAGTCCACGTCCGCGCGCTTCGTCGACGCGGCACGCCGAGCAGTCCCGCCGAGCGCCCCGGACCGCATCGCCGCGCCCGCGCCGCGACCGACGAGACCCTTGCCACCGCGCAGCTCGAGCATCGCGTACACCGGATGCTCGCGGACGTAGTCCTCCAGCTCGTCCCACTTGCCCTGGGCGGCGAAACCATAAACGCCCTGCGTGAACCCCTTCGCGAGCGCCTTCGCGCGCTCCGTGTCCCCGCCCGCCGCCTCCTTCGCCGCCGCGGCGACCTCGTAGGCGAGCTGCGGCCCCATGATCGGCAGGTGCGCGGTGTCGGACAGGCCGGCGCGGAAGAACTTCCCCTCCGGGGTGCTGGCGGATGCGGCGAGCCCGGGCGCGGCCTTCTCCGCGAGGTTCTTGATGCCCTGGCTGGCCGCGGTCAGGTTCACCGACGCGACCACCGGCCCAACACCGATCCTGGCGCGCCGCGGCTGCGGGCCCGGCCGGGCGGGACCAGACCGCTGCGGCGCGCGCAGCTTCGCGTCCTCGCGCTGCCAGTGGGCGACGGACCGGCGCACGTCGGCGTACTTCGGGTCCGTGCGGATCTGCCGGTACAGCTGCTGCTGGCGGGCCTGCCCTTCCGCGCCGCGCGCCGGACCGACCGCTCGACGGACGCTCTGGACGATCTGTGTTTTCGCGGCCTGCACCTGCCGCGGGGTCGGGTTGTGGATGATCGGCGGCGCCGCGATCGGCGCCCTGGGCAGCCGCCGTTGCGCGCGGTCCGTCTTTTCCTGCGCCTGCTGGCGTTGCTGCGTGAACGGGCGCTCCGCGACCGGGCGCGTGAACGACGACGCCCGCTTCGGCTTCGCGGCCGGCGGTCGCGGCACGGAAGTCGTGTCCGCGCCGCGACCAGCGGCACCGTACCGGCGGCGACGCACCACCTGCCGGTTCGCGTTCGCGTCGATCGCGGGCATGGCCCTACCCGATCGTCTGCGGCTGGACCGAACCGGGAGCGAAGACGCCAGTCGGGGTCGGCTGTGGGCGCTGCGGGCGAGGAGTCCCGCGTTTCGTGTTCAGCCGCAACGCGCCGACGATCCCGTTCCCGTACGCCTTGTGCAGGAGCCTGACGGTGGCAGGAGACACGTGGCCGTCGTACGCAAGGTCCAACGCAGCCTGAAGCAGCGGCTGGTCCTTCGCGAACGACGGGACCTCGCTCTTGGCGCCGGTAGTGACCTGGGTGCCCGTCTTCGGGTCGAGCTTCGGCTTGCCGGTCACCGGGTCGTAGACCTTCTCGCCCTTCGTTCCCTTGCGCCCGCGCAGGAGCGACTGGCCCGCGGCCTTGCGGCCGATGCCGTGCTCCCACTGCGCCTGAACGAGCGAACGGATCTGGCTGAACGTGCCGGCAGCTGCCTTGATCGTCGCGGGCGACGCCGCCTTGACCTTCCCCGCCGTCTTCGACCGCGCCGGCAGCGGCGCCCCCGTGTCCGGGTTCAACCCGGCGCCGATCAGCGCGTTCCGCTCGCTCTGGCCGCGCTGCTCAAGCGCCTGGTCGGCGTCGAACTGCTGCTTGCGGGCCGCCGCGTTGATCTCCGACCGGCGCGACCGGTCCTGCCCGATCAGCTCATCCAGCAGCCCGGACTCGTACAAGCCGCGCTCCGTCGCCATCGCGACCTTCTGCTGGTTGAGCTTGCCGACGTCCGACCGGTAGTCGTCAGCGAGCTTGCCCTGGATGAACCGCTGCCCCTGTTCCGCGCCGAGCCGCTGCATCTGCAAGTCCGTCGACGCGCGCGCCTGGGACCCCATCAGCCGGACACCCTCGGGCGTTCCCGCGAGCGACTGGAGAACGTTCGGCGACAAGCCCGCGTCCGTGTAGCCCTGCTGGAGTTGCGCGGGCGCGCGCTGCAACGACCCGAGCAGAGACCGGTACGCGGACTCCTGCGCCAACGACTGCTGCGCGTACCGGCGGGTCGTGTCGTCGAAGATCGACGACAGTGCGCTCTCCTGCGCGCCGTACCGGAGCGCGCCCTGCGTGCGGGCCTGCCCGACGAACGGGTCGAAGCGCTTCGGGAACCCCTTGGACTTGGTGGCGGCCACGGTCAGAGTGTGCCGGTCACGGTGGACGTGAAACGAGACATCCCTCTCGCGACCGTCATGAAATTGTCAACGGTCGCCCCGGTCACTCTCTTTGGAAGCCGCGCGACCGGAACGCTCACACGGTCTCGACGAGTCGCCCGCTCGCGAGCACCCCGAGCAGCAGCGCCGCCACCGAGCCGTCGATCCATTCCTCGGTCGGCGCTCCCGGCTCAACCCAACCCGGGACTCCATAGCTCTCACAACGCGGCGATCGGGCAGCGCAGCACGACCAGAACATCTCCAACGCGGCCAAGTCCACGCCCGCCCTGGCACACGCACCGACTCGGCCGTGCTCTTGGATCATCGCGTTCGCGTCGAGCAGCGCGATGCGTAGACGGCGTTGCGTCATCGACGTCGCGTCGACCTCGGCCACCCGCAGGCCGGCGACCAGCCCGACGATCAGCCACACGAACTGCGAGAACCGGCGCTCCTCATAGGGCGCCGGCCCGATCAACCCCTCGATCGTGGCGACGACCACAGACTCGTCGAGCCCGAGACGGCCGAGCGTGGCGACGTACTCGTCGGTGTCGTCGAACAACGTGGCCGCGTCGCCCAACACGGCATCGATCGGCAGCGGAGACGACGACATACGCCCCGAGTATCGGAGGATCAGCGGCGGCAAGGACCGCGTTCGTGGACGAGAAGGGGCATCCAGGGCGCCTGCTCGCATCACGGCGGTGTATCCGGCGGCACCGGCTCGGCCTCCGGGGAGCTACGTGCCGCGCTCAGCCGGAGGCGGCACCGTTCACGTCGAGGGCTACCACCGCAAGGACGGCACCTACGTGCACCCCCTACACGCGACGCGCGCCCCGCTCCTACTGCTGAGTACCCGGCGAACTGGCGCGCCGTGCTGCTGTGCCCGGAACGCCGCAGGGGCGTCTGACTCCCGGCTCGTCGGCAGCGAAGACCTCGATCGCCACCGGCGCCAGTTGCGCGCCAGACGCGCGCCAGCTGGTCGCCGAATCGACCGGAACGAACCGGAGCCAGCCGGAGCATCGACACGCCGCGAATCCTCGCCACGACGCCGTTCTCGGCCCTGCGCCGTCGATCACGCCCCGCCGCGAGCGCGCTTCGAATCCCCGTAGCGGTACTGATAAAACCCTGCAAATGCAGGGTTTTTTCGTTCCTGATGGCGCCGAGTGCGCTGGCGGTGTGGACGTTCTGGATCGTGCGCGATAGCCAGGGCCTGCGCGGTCGGTGGTGGCGGTCGGCGTGGGCAACCCGTACGGTTCGGCCTCATGCGCGCCGGCCGGTCGCCACGAGCCGCTGTGACCCTCGGCGCACTCGTCGTACGCCGGCTCGGCCGTCGCAAGCGCGCGACCGCGGTCGTGGCCGCCGGCGCCGCGCTCGCGGCGTTCGCGTTGCTCGGCGTGCACGTCGCTGCGGAGGCGGCGCGGGACGCCGCGCTGCACGACGGCGTTGCGGCCGCTCAGCCCGCGCAGCGGGGCGCGCGTCTCGGTGTTCGAGACGTGGGCGGGCGGGAACGACCTCGTCCAGTCGGGCGCGTCCGGCGATCGCACGGCGCGCATCCGCGCGCGCTACCGGGAGCGCATCGACCCGCGGATCTCGCGCGCTCTCCCGCGCACCGGCTTCGGCGAGCGCGTGGTCCGCAGCGTCGTGGTCTCGCCGCCCACGGGTGCCGACGGGACGGAGGTGCGCCTGGTCGCGGTCGACGACGCGCCCGCCTGGGTGCGCATCGACGCGGGCCGGCTGCCGCGCGGGTCGTGCGTGCCCGCACACTGCGAGGCCGTCTACCTCGGTGGCGGGCAAGAGACGACCGCCGGCGCGGGCGTCGCTCTGGACGTCGTCGGCCGGGGCCGGATCGATCCGGCCCCGGCGGGGCGCATCCCGCCGGCGAACGTGACCGACATCGGCGCCGGTGCCGCGTTCTACCTCGTCTCCGGCGTCCGCGAGCTGGCCGAGCTGGAGCCGCTCGTCAAGAGCTCGCGGACCTACGCGTGGTTCCGCGAGCTGGCGCCCACCGCCGTGCATCCCTGGAACGAGCAGGCGGTGATCGACGGTGTCAACGCGGCGCGTAACCGGCTGACCGGCGCACCCGGGGTGACCGTGCGCGGGCCCGAGGCGCTGATCGGGTCGCTGCGCCAGCGCGGCCGCTCGACCTCGGCACTGCTGCTGCTGATCGTGGGGCAGACCGCGGGCTTGCTGATCTGCTTCGCCGCCTTCGCCGCGGGGCAGCGCCGCCGCGACGTCGGCGGCGAGCTGGAGCGCCTGCGCGACGTCGGGGCGACGCGACCGCAGCTGCTCGGGTTCGTCGGGTTCGAGGTCGCCGCTGTGGCGCTCGCCGGGGTCGTGGTCGCGGTCGCGGCGCTGGTCGCGCTCTCGCTCGTTCTCGGCGCGGGCGGCCCGCTGCGCCACGCGCTGCTATCGGCGGGCGGGCTGGAACTGACCGCCGCCGCGTTCGCCGCCGCGACCGTGGCCCAGCTGGCGGCACTGCGCGAGCGGACGACGCGACGCGCGCGGGTGACGCTGGAAGCCGGCGTCGGGCTGCTGCTGGCGGTCGTCGCGTGGCAGACGCTGGCGCGCGGCGGGCTCGACGCCAGGGAGCTGGCGGACCGCTCGGGGCTCGATCCGGCGATCCTCGTCCTGCCCACGCTCGTGTGCGTCGGCGGAGCGCTGGTCGCGCTGCGGATCCTGCCGTTGCTGCTGCACCTGCTGGAGCGCGCGACGCGCCGGTCGGGCGCGGGCCTGCGCCTGTACGCGCTGGGGCTCGCGCGCGACGCCGGCACGGCCAGCGCAGCGGTGGCGGTCGTCACGCTTTGCGCGGCCGGCAGCCTGTTCGCGCTCGCGTACCGCCACGACCTCGCGGTCGGGGCGGGCGAGCAGGCCGCGTTCGCGACCGGTGCCGACCTGCGCGTGCGTGAGCGTTCCGCGCGGACGGAGCCGGACGTGCTGCCGTTCGCGCGCTACGGCGCGCTCGCCGGCCAGGCGACGGCGGCGCCGGTCATTCGCCTGGACGCCAGCGAGGTCACCGCGGCGGGACAGGCCGCAGGGCGGGTCGCGCTGGTCGGCCTGCCCTCGTCGTGGGTGGCGACGCTCCCCGGCTGGCGCGAGGACTTCTCCTCGCTGACGGCGAGCGCCGCCGCCGTCGCGCTCGGTCCGCCGGCGCCGCTCGCGCTGCGGGGCCCGCGGCTGCCGGAGGACGTGACGCGGCTCTCGCTGCCCATCGAGTTGACCGGCGGCGGCGCGACGGTCACGCTGGCCGTGCAGGGGTCCGACGGCCGTCTGCTGACCCTCAAGCTGGTGAGCACGCGGACGGCCGGGCGCTTCGACGCCGAGATTGCGGTCCCGCGCGAGGCCCGGGGCGGCCGCGTCGTCGGGGTACGGACGACGCTGCAGCAGGGCGGCTCGTTCACGAGTGACGTCGGCAGCACGGTCCTCGGCACGCTGCGCGCCGGCGGCCGGCCGATCACGGACTTCGCCGGCTGGGGGCCGACCGACCAGGTGCACATCGGCTACAGCGCCGGCGGCCAGGCCCGCGTCACGCGCCGCGGCGGGCGCGCGGTGCTCAGCTACCCGACCTTCAGCGCCAAGCCGACGTACGCGCTGGGCGCCGCGCAGCCGCACGCGGCCGACCCGCTGCCGGCGCTCGTCGATCCCGCGCTCGCCCGGTCGGCGGTCGACGGCGTGGTGACGGTCGGCGTCGTGGGCGGCCAGCAGGTCCGGCTGAAGCCGATCGGCACCGCTTCGCGGTTCCCGACGATCCCCGTGGGAACCACGTTCGCGGTGGTCGACGCCGGGCGGCTGTTCACGACCGTCAACGCGGCCGAGCCGGGCGCGGCGCTGCCGAGCGAGGCGTGGCTGCAACTGCGCCCGGGGGCGTCGCCCGGCGCTGTGGCCGAGCGGCTGCGCCGGCCGCCGTTCCGGCTCGCCGCGGTCGTGGACCGCGCGCAGCGCGCGCAGGCGCTGCGCGACGACGCCCTCGCGCGCGTGACAAGGGGCGCGCTCGTCGCCACCGCAGGGATCGCCATCGCGCTCGCGGTGCTCGCGCTGGTCCTGTCCGTGCTGGCCACGCTGCGCGACGACGAGGGCGAGCTCGCCGAGCTCGAGGTGCTGGGGATCGAGCCGCGCCGGCTGCGGCGCCTGATCTACGCGCGGACGGCGACGGTCGCGGTCGTCGGCGCGGTCCTGTCGGTCGTCACCGCGTACGCGCTCGTGCACCTCGTAGTCGCGATCGTGCGCGTGGGGGCGGAGGGCCGGACGCCGGTGCCGGCGCTACGCGCCGCCATGGCCTGGCCGGCGGTCTCGCTGATCCTGGTGCTCGCCGCGGTGGCCGCGGCGGCCGCCGTCGTCGCTGCGGCGGCGCACGCGCTGCGCGGTGATCGACTGGGGCGGCTGCATGGCTGACGCGATCCGCGCGCACCGGCTGTTCGCCGCGCATCCCGCGCCCGGCGGGACGGTCGTGGCGCTGCAGAGCCTCAGCCTCACGGTCCAAGCGGGCGAGTTGCTGGCGGTGATCGGGCCGAGCGGCTCCGGCAAGAGCACGTTCCTGCGCTGCCTCGCGGGCCGCCTGCGGCCGCTCTCCGGAGAGCTGGAGGTCTTCGGCGCGGCGCTGCACGAGCTGCGCGACCGCGAGCTCGCCGCCTACCGCGCCGCGACGGTGGCCTTCGTGCAGCAGCACTACGCCCGCAGCCTCTCACCCGACCTGAAGGCGTGGGAGATGATCGCCCTGCGCCCGAGGGTCCTCGGCTGGCCGCGTCGCCGTGCCCGCGCACGCGCTCTCGAGCTGCTCGAGCACGTCGGGCTCGGCGAGCGCGCGGACGCGCGGCGGACCGAGCTGTCCGGCGGGGAGCAGCAGCGGGTGGCATTGTGCGCCGCGCTGTCCGCACGACCGCGGCTGCTGCTCGCCGACGAGGTGACCGGGGAGCTCGACGACGAGGCCGGGACGCGCGTGCTCGCGGCGCTGCGCGAGCTCGCCGCCGCCGAGGGCACCACCGTGGTCCTCGTCACGCACGACCCCAAGGCGGCGCGCGTCGCCGATCGCACGGTCACCGTCCGCGACGGCCGGGTCACCGCCGAGCTGCGGCGCGGCGCGGCGGATCGGCGCGTGGTGATGATCGACGATGGCGGCGTGCTGCGGATCGATCCGGACGATCTCGCGGCCGCCGGCCTCGAAGGCGAGGCCGGGCTCGGCGTCACCGACGGTGCGGTGGTGCTGCGCCGGCTCGGCCCGCGCCGGCCCGCGCGCCCCCGGGTCCGCCGCGACGGCGTGGTGCGGGTCGTGCCCGTCCTGGAGCCGGTCGCGCGGGCGCGGGGGCTCGTCCGGCGCTTCGAGTCGCGCCGGCGTCCGGCGCTGGACGGCGTCTCGCTCGACCTGCTCCCGAACCGGCTGCACGTCCTCTCCGGCCCGTCCGGCTGCGGCAAGACGACGCTCATCCACCTGATCGGCGGGCTCGACCGACCCGACGCGGGGACACTCGAGGTGCTCGGTCACGCCGTCGACGGGATGACCCGCGCGCAGCTCGCGGCCTGGCGCTGCGAGCACGTCGCGATCGTGCCCCAGACGACGGCGCTGGTGCCGTTCCTCGGTGCGCTCGAGAACGTCGAGCTGGCGCTGACGGTGCGCGGCGTCGAGGCGCAGGAGGCGCGGGCGCGCAGCCACGAGGCGCTGGAGCGCATCGGTCTGGCCGACGCCGCGCGCCGCCCGGCCGGCGACCTGTCCGCCGGCCAGCGTCAGCGCGTCGCGGTGGCGCGTGCGGTCGCCGCCCGGCCCCCGCTCCTGCTCGCCGACGAGCCGACGGCCAACCTGGACGAGAAGGGCTCGGTGATGGTCGCCGACCTGCTCGCCGAGTTGGCGCACGAGCACGGCGTGGCGATCCTCTGCTCGACGCACGACGAGAGCGTCGGGCGCCGGGCCGACGCCGTGATCCGGCTGCGCAACGGCCGCCTCGACGACGCCGCGGCCGGCGACGGGTTCAACCAGCAGCCCGCCTAGGGCGCCGGCGCGAGGCCGGCGCCCTGAGCGATGCTCGGTCTACGGGGTCGTGGTCGACAAGGTGAACGTCAGCGTCTTGGCGTAGGTGCCGGTGCGCAGCGCGTCGCCGGCGCTGATGTGCTGGCCGAACGTGACGTTGACGAGGTCGTTGGAGACCGGGCCGTCCCAGGTCTTCAACAGCGTCGGCGCGGCCGAGCCGCCGACGTCGGCGAGGGCCCCGCCGCTCGCGCTGACCTGCAGCGGGCTCGGCAGCGAGAACGACCCGTTGACGAGGTGGCCGGTCGCGGTCGACGACGGGTCGGCGACCGACAGGGCGGCGTCACCCGCGCTGGAGATGACGTTCGCGCTGGTGGACGCCGTGTAGTCGCTGGCGACGCCCGGGGTGAACGCGCCGAACGACGCCGGCGCGCCGAGCGACAGCGCGAGCGTGGCCGGCACCGTGCCGCCCACCGAGCCCTGCGTGCAGAGCGAGACGTTGTCGGTCTGGCCCTTGTCGATCGTGATGTGGTTGGTCTCCAGCACCGTGCCGTCGGGGGCGGTGCAGGTGACGGTGTAGCTCTCGTTGACGAAGCCGTTCGGGCCGGTGTGCTCGCCGTCGGCGTAGTACGCCGACTGCGGGCGGATCGACGGGTTGACGTCCCACGTGAACTGGCCGCTGGCCGGCACCGTCATCGAGGACTCCAGGTGCGTCGGCACCGGGATCGGCGCCGTGGTGGTGGCCGGCGTCGTGTCCTGCTTGACCGGCGCGGTGTAGAGCGTGAAGTCCTTCGTGAGCTTCAGCGTCGCGCCCGGCGCGGCGGTGCCGCTGATGACCGAGTGGCCGGCGGGCAGCGACGCGTACACGAGCACCGTCCACCAGGCGTCACGGACGGGGTGACCGTCGAACGTCGCCGTCTGCGCCGCGGTCGACGTCGGCCCGGCGTGGCCGGTGAAGTCGGCGGTGGTGCAGTTGAGGTAGTCCGGCAGCGCCTGCGGGCAGCCGGCCACCGGGCCGATCAGCTCCTGCGTGAAGCCGAAGCCGCGCGTGGCGTAGTAGGACCAGTCGTTCGTCTCGCCGCTGGTCTCGTAGTCGTGGGCGGAGTCGCGCGTGTTCGTGTAGCCGTTGTTGGTCGCGGCCAGCATCGCCAGGGCGAGCGCCCGGTAGCCCGTGTTGACCTCCGGCGTGTCACCCGCGTTGAGGTCGAACGGCGGGTAGAAGATCGCGCGCTCGTTCGTGTGCGCCGTGATCAGCGCGGTCACCTGGTGATGGGCGATGATGTCCATCGTGTTCTTGACCTCGGGCTCGGAGCCCGGGCCGGAGCCGCGCTGCGCGAAGCTCACGCCGATGTTCGAGCCCCAGCCGAGCGGATAGTTGCGGTTCAGGTCGACGCCCTGCGACCTCGAGGTCGGGCAGGTCAGCGGCGGCGTGAGCGGCGTCGCGGAGTCGCAGTTCGCGCGCCGCGGCGGCGTCTGCGCGTAGCCGTCGGGGTTCACCAGCGGCACGTCGATCACGCGCACGTGGTCGAGCAGCGCCTTGACCTTCGGGTTGGCCTTGGCCTGGTTCACGATGTCGATCGCGAACTCCATGCTGTCCTCCGCGGCCGCGGATTCGTTGCCGTGGATCGCGCCCTGGAGGTAGAAGACGGGCTTGCCGTCGTTGGCGGTGACGTTGTTCGTGATCTCCACGTAGTGGACGTCACGGCCTTCGATCGACTTGTACGGCGCCAGCTTGTACGAGACCAGCGACGGGTTGGCCGCCGCGAGCGCCTGCATGTCGCTGTTGTAGTCGTCGTAGGAGCGGTAGACCTGGCGGTTGTCCGGCATCGCCGTCAACGGCGGCAAGCCGAGGTCGTGAAACGCCGCGACCGCGTTGTCGACGACCGTGTCCGCGGAGGCCACCGCCGGCAGACAGGCACTCATCGCCGCACCGGCGGCGACGGCAACCAACAGCTTCTTCATCCCTAGACCCACTTCCCTGAGGCGTTGATGACTCCCCTCCGAGTCACGACGGCCCGGCCCGCCGGACCGTATTGGCCGCGGGGCAGGTGGGCAAACCGTGAAACCCGGACGAGAGCGGACGCGCCGCGCCGCAGTCTGTTCAATTCGTGTACATGCTGTTGCGTGTTATGTACGCGAGGCGTATCTTTCCCGCGTCCGACCAACTTTCTTCTGAGGAGGTCCTCATGGGGACGGGGAAGGGGAGGAGCGCATGAGACATGCGCGCAGAGCGGTGGCGATGGTGCTGCTCACCGCCGGGATCGGTGCGGGGGTGCCGGGGGTCGCGAGCGCGGCGTCGAGAGCAGACCTGGACGCGCTGTCCCAGAAGGTCGACCGGGTGGAGTCACTGCGCGAGGTCAAGGACCTCGATCGCCGCTTCGCCCAGCTGGCGCAGTTCGGCGAGTTCAAGAAGATGGCGGCGCTGTTCGCGGCCAACGGCACCCTGCAATGGGGCGACGAGACCGCGTCCGGCCGCAAAGCGATCCAGAGCTGGCTGACCACCGACGCCGGAGCGATGAACGGCATCGCTCCCGGCTCGATGAACTTCATGATCATCGACAACCCGTCGGTCAACCTGTCGGCCGACGGCCGCACCGCGCAGGGCCGCTGGAACGGCCTGCGGTTCATGGGCGACGGCAGCGGCGCCACGCGCATCGCCGGCGGCATCTACGAGAACGACTACGTGCTCGAGGACGGCGCCTGGAAGTTCGCGACCATGCACTACCACCGGCAGTTCGACGGCGACTACGCGCACGGCTGGCGCAACGCCGACAACGCGCTGCTGCCGGTCGTCCCGTATCACTTCACGCCGGACTCGGTGGGGGTTCCGGTCCCGGCCGCATCGGTCCCGGCGCCTCGGACCAACCAGCGGGCCGAGGACCTGGCCGGCCGCATCCAGGCCCTCAACGACGAGGACGACGTGCGCAACCTGCAGCACAGCTACGGCGCCTACGTCGACCGGCGGATGTGGAGTGACGTCGCCGACCTGTTCGCCGCCAACGGCACGCTCACGATCGCCGGGGTGGGGACCTTCCAGGGCGCCGCCGGCGTCCGGCAGGCCATGGAGCAGACCATGGGCTCCGAGGGGCTGACCCAGAGCATCCTCAACCAGCACCCGATCTGGGACACGATCGTGGACGTCAAGCCCGGCGGGAAGAAGGCGATCGCGCGCGGGATGGAATTCGCGATGCTCACGAGTCCCGACCTCGCGGCGTCGTGGTCGTTCTCGGTCTTCCGCAACACGTTCGTCAAGCAGGACGGCGTGTGGAAGCTCAAGGACGCCGACATCACGCCGCTGATCACGGCCAGCTGGGCCGACGGCTGGGGCAACGGCGGCACCGGGCCGCGCGTGCACTACGACCCGCCCGCGTTCCTTAACGGCGCCCGCGCGTCGCAGCCGGCCGCCACCGCGCCGAGCCTGCCCGACCTGACCCGCCGGCTCGCCCGCTCGCAGGCGTGGGACGGCGTCGAGAACGTCAACAACTCCTACGGCTACTTCTTCGACGACCTCGACTGCGCGAAGATGAGCCAGATCCATGCGCAGAACGGCTTCAAGGAGTCGCCGTTCCAGGGCTTCTTCCGGACGCCCGCCCGCATCGCCGAGGCGTGCTTCGTGGCGTGGGGCCGGACCCAGCCGGAGCTGCGCTCCAGCCTCTCCTACCACTGGCAGCCGTCGCCGGTGATCCTCGTCTCGCACGACGGCCGCTCGGCGCGCAGTCGCGCTCCGCTCTTCCAGCCGGGCACGTCGAGGAACCTCGGGCGCGGGATCTCCGGGGCGATCTACATCAACCAGTTCATCCTCGAGAACGGCGTCTGGAAGACGTGGGACACCACGATCGACGAGCACACGTACTCGTCGAGCTTGACGCGCGCCTGGTCGGCGGCCGTTCCGCGCGACCCGAGCCTGCCGCCGCCGCCTCCGAGCGGGAACATCGCCAAGTACCCGCCGGACCTGCTGCTGCGCGACATGAACGAGCGCGAGATGGGGTTCGCGGGCGGGACGCTCCCGTACCTGGTGTGGCCGGACATCCTTCCGATGTACTTCAACTATCGGAACCTGGTGTCTGGCCGGGCGCCGCAGTTCTACCAGCCCGATTGCACCCCCTGCGGCGTGGTGCCCAGCTGGAGCATGCTCCACAACGGCTACCAGCTGCCGCCGAACGGGCCGCAGAGCGACGGGGTGGAGGTCTTCCCCGAATGACGTGACGGGTGGCCCCTCTCGACGCCGCGGTCGGGAGGGGCGCCCCGCGCTGGCGTCAGTAGCATGGACGGCCAGCCGAGACGACCGGCGAGGACCGTTCTGACGCAACCCCGACGACAGGAAGTGGGACGTGGGTAGCCCTACGGATCCGAGCCCGAAGCCGCCTGCCGCGTCCGACCCGGATCGCGTGCCGATCCAGTCGATCGAGCGCGCAGCCAACATCCTGGCGCTGCTCGACCAGCACACCCGCAGGCTGACGCCGACGCTGGTCGCCGAGCGCTTGGGATTGAACCGGATCACCGCGCACCGCTACCTGCAGTCGCTGCAGCGCGCCGGGCTGCTGAGCACGTCGTTCGGGCCCGGGCCGCTGGTCGATCAGCTCTCCGCGCTGGTGTCGGTGCGCCAGCAGATCCTCAGCGTGGCGCCGCCGATCATGCGCCAGCTCGCGGACGTGACCGGCCTGACGACCGTGCTGAGCTTCCTGGGGCGCGCGGGCGCGGTCGTGACGCTGGTCGAGGAGGCCAGCCGGGGCACGATCGTGCTGACCGTCCGGATCGGCACGGCGCTCGAGCTCAAGGCGGCCCAGACCCGCGTGCTGCTCGCCTTCGAGACCGATCCGAAGGTGGTGGCCCGCGCGCACGCCTCGCTCAGCGCCGCCGAGCTCGCCGAGGAGCGCGAAGTCCTCGCGCGCGTGCGCGAGGACGGGATCGCGTGGGCCGACCTGCACCGCGAGGGGCTGTCCTCGGCGGCCGTGCCGGTCTTCGCGGGCTCGGGCGTTGCGGCCGCGATGGCCCTGCTCGGGACGACCGCGATGCTGAGCCCGACCGCCAAGTCGAGTGAGCGCATCGACGCCCTCAAGCAGGCGGCGGAGAACCTCGGCGTGGTGGTCACGAACGAGGACGCGCCGTCGGGGCCGGAGTCGCGCCGCCCGGCGCTGGCCGGGCAGACGCGCTGACGTGCGGCGAGGCGCCCCGCCGCAGCGGGGCGCCTGCTCGATCGGGGACTAGCGGCGGCGCGCGCTGACCTTCAGCGTGCGCGTCCTGCTCGTCCCGGACTTGACCTTCACGACGACCTTGGGCGCGCGCTTCAGGCGCTTGGCCGAGCGCAGGCGGAGCTTCACCTTGCCCTTGCCCGACTTGGTCACGGCCTTCTTGCTCGACGCGAGCCGGGCCGTGCCGGTGAGCCGGGCCGCGGCGGACGCCTGGACCGCGGTGATCGTGCACGTGATCGAGCGGCCGTCGGAGGACAACTCGCAGGTGACGCGGACGTTCGGGGCATCGCCCTTGTCGCCCTTGTCGCCCTTGTCGCCCTTCGGGCCGGCGGGACCCACGGCGCCGGCCGGGCCGGTCGCGCCGGCGGGACCCGCGGGACCCGCCGGACCCGCCGGACCTGCGGGGCCGGCCGGACCGGCCGGACCGGGAGGCCCGGCGGGCGTCGACGACCCGCCGCCGTCACCGTCGTCGTCGCCGTCGCCGCCCGCGGCGGGCGAGGACGCGTCACCCGGGAAGACGCCGATGCCGTCGACGTTCGGCCCGTTCGGCGGCGGCTGGTAGCCGTAGTGCACCATGCTCCAGCTCGGCTTGACCCCGCACGGCGTGCAGTCCGGCTGGTAGTTCGCCGGCACCCGTCCGCTGACCAGGTTGCGGTAGTTGAACCACATCGGGACGATGTCCGGCCACGCGACGAACGTGCCCGTGCCGCCCTGGAAGCCGGCCTCGCGCTCGTTCATGTCGGTCAGCAGCAGATCGGGCGGGAACGTCTCGATGCTCGAGCTCGGCGGTGGCGGCGGCGCGTTCGGGTCGCGCGGCGCGACGCCCGCCCAGCCCTTGGCCCAGCCGTTCGACTGCCAGTAGAACTCGTCGATCGTGATGTCCCAGGCGCGCCAGATGCCGTTCTCCAGCACGTACTGGTTGATGTACATGCCGCCGGCGAAGCCGCCGCCCGGGTTCCTCGAGGTGCCGAACGAGAACAGCCGCGCCCGCACCTGCGACGAGCGGCCGTCGTGCGAGACCAGGATCACCGGCTGCGGGTTCCAGTGGATGGCGACGGAGCTGCGCATCGTCGGCGGGGTGCCGTAGCGGCCGCCGACTTCGGCGATCCGGTCGCCGCCCACGTAGAAGCCGATGAACGGCGACTCCTTGAAGCCGTGCTGGGCCACGGTCGCGCCGATCTTCACGAAATCGAGGTCGTTGATGTAGGTCGAGTACGAGTTCGCGAGGTTCTCGGTGCCGTCATAGGCCTGTGAGCGCGCGAGCTTGCGCGTCAGCGTCGCCGTCGACGGCGCCTCGGTGGAGGGCAGCGTCACCCGCGTCATCGAGAGGAACTTCGGCGGGTCGTAGTGCACCTTCGGCCCGGTGCCGCCGTTGGCCCAGCCGTCGGCGTAGCTCGCCGTGATCAGCGGCGTGATGTTGAGCGCCTTGAGCTTCCACAGCCCGTCCTGCTTGACGAACGTGTTGCGGACGACCGAGAACGACCAGGACGCCTGCTTGGTGACCGGATCCTCGAGCAGGCCCAGCTCGATCCCGCGGGCGATCGCCTGCTTGCCGCCGGCCTTGACCTCGACCGTCATGTCCCACGTCAGGTGCTCGTTGAGCGTGCTCTGGACCAGTCCTTCCGGACCCATCGTCTGCTCCATCGCCTGCCGGACGCCGTTCGCGCCCTGGAAGGTGCCGACGCCGGCGATCGTGACCGTCGGGTTGGGCGCGAACAGGTCCACGACGTCGCTCCACATCCGCCGGTCGACGTAGTAGCCGTAGCTGTGCTGCAGGTTGCGGACGTCGTCCTCGTCGTTGAGGGACTGGATCCGCGCGGCGAGGTCCTCGGGGCGCTGGTTGGTGCGCGGCGCGGGGACCGATGGCGTGGGGATCGGGATCCCCACCGAGTCCGGCGTGAAGTGGTACGGCACGATCGGCAGCAGCGCGCCGCCGGCGTTGCTCCACCCGTGGGCGTAGTCGCCTTCGAACTGCTTGTTGTAGTGCAGCTTGGCGATCTTCCAGCTGCCGTCCTCGAGCACGTAGTCGTTCTCGTAGATGCCGCCGTCGATGCGCGTGTGGCCGTTGCCGTCGCCCATGAAGCGGATGCCGTCGAAGCGGCCCTGCGCGGTGTGGCCGTCGGCCGACAGGTTGACGATCGGGTTGTCGATGATCGTCGTGTTCATCGAGCCGGGGGCGATGCCGTTCATCGCTCCGGCGTCGGTGGTCAGCCAGCTCTGGATCGCCTTGCGACCGCTGACGGTCTCGTCGCCCCATTGCAGGGTGCCGTTGGCGGCGAACAGCGCCGCCATCTTGTTGAACTCGCCGAACTGCGCGAGCTGGGCGTAGGTGCGCTGTACGGCTTTGACGTCGCGCACCGATTCGACCCGGTCGACCTTCTGAGACAGGGCGTCGAGCTCTGCCCTGGACGCTGCGCCGGCTCCCGCCGGCAGACCCGCGCCGATGCCACCTGCCAGAAGCAGCGTGGTCGCCAGTGTGGCGCCACGCCGCATGCACTCCACCTTCCTCGCCCTCATCGGACCTCCTCACAGAAAGTTGGATGGACGGTCGGAAACATACGCCGAGTGTTCGTATTACGCAACATGATGTACACGAAATGAACGCAGCGTCAGGCCGGGACGGCGATGTACTTGGTCTCGAGGAACTCGAGGATCCCCTCGCTGGCGCCCTCGCGGCCGAGGCCGCTCTGCTTGACGCCGCCGAACGGCGCGGCCGGATCGCTCACGACACCGCGGTTGACGGCGACCATGCCCGCCTCGAGCCGGCCGGCCACCGCCAGCGCCGCGCGCTCCTCGCCGAACACGTACGCCATCAGCCCGTGCTCGGTGTCGTTCGCCATCCGGACGGCGTCGTCGACATCGTCGAACCGGATCACGGCGGTCACCGGCCCGAAGATCTCCGTCGTCGTGATCGCCGAGCCGTGCTCGACGCCGGTGAGCAGCGTCGCGTCGTAGAACGCGCCCCGCGGGGAGACGGTGCCGCCGCGCACGAGCGTCGCGCCGTCGGCCACCGCGGCGTCCACGAGCGCCGCCACCTTGTCGCGCTCGGCGACGGACACGAGCGCACCGAGCGTGTGGTCGCGGACCAGCCCTGGGCCGGTCGCGAAGCCTGACAGCGCCGCGTCCATCCGCTCGACGAACGCCGCGTGCAGCGCGCTGTGCACGTAGAACCGGTTGGCGGCCGTGCAGGCCGCGCCGCCGTTGCGCATCTTGGCCACCAGCGCGCCTTCGACGGTCACGTCGAGATCGGCGCCCGGCAGGACGATCGCGGGAGCGTTGCCGCCGAGCTCCATCGACGCGCTCACGATCGAGTCGGCGCACGCGTGCAGGAGCGCCCGGCCTACCTCGGTCGAGCCCGTGAACGACAGCTTGCGGACCTCCGGCCGGTCGAGCATCCGCTGGACGAGCGCGCCCACCGGGCGCGGGGTGACGAGGTTGACGACACCGGCGGGAACGCCGACCCGGCGCAGCGCCTCGACGAGATACGCGGCGGTCAGCGGCGTCTCGCTCGCGGGCTTGAGGATCGTCGTGCAGCCGGCCGCCAGCGCCGGAGCGAGCTTGCGCGCCGCCATCGCCGCGGGGAAGTTCCACGGCGTGATCAGCACCGATACGCCGATCGGCTGGTGGTCGACGACGATCCGCTTGTCGCCGGCGGGGGACAGGCGGTAGTCGCCCCGGACGCGGACCGCCTCCTCGGCGAACCAGCGGAAGAACTCCTTCGCGTAGCTGGCTTCGCCGACGGCGTCCGCCCACGCCTTGCCGTTCTCGCGCACGATCAGCTCGGCGACCGCCTCGACCTCGTCGGTCAGGAGCTCGTACGCGGCACGCAGCAGCTCGCTGCGCTCGCGCGGTGCGGTCGCGGCCCACCCGGACTGGGCGGCGGCGGCCGCGTCGACGGCGTCGTCGCAGTCGCGTGCGGTCGCGATCGCGAAGCGCGCGATCGTGGACCCGTCGGCGGGATCGGTGACGTCGAAGCGGCCGCCGTCCGCTCCCGGGCGCCAGGCGCCGGCGATGAACAGGTCCGCGTTCATGCCGGGCTCCGGACGCCGGCGTGGCTGCGCTCGAGCAGCTCGAGCAGCAGCTCCCGCGTCGGCTCGACGGGCGCGATCGCGAGCAGGCGCCCCAGCTGCAGCGCGAGGTCGGCGATCCGCGGCAGCTGGTCGCGGCCGACGCCGATCTCGGCCAGCGTCGCCGGTACGCCGAGCTCGCGGTTGAGCTCGACGACCCTGGCGATCGTCCGTTCGGCCGAGGCCTCGTCCGGCACGATCCCCTCGATGGCGGCACCGAGGTCCGCGATCCGCGCGGCCACCTCGGGCTCGCCGCGGATGGCGTCGAGCGCGTAGGGGAGCAGCAGGCCGGTGCCGAGGCCGTGCGGCGTCTTGGTGAGCGCGCCGATCGGGTACTGGAGCGCGTGGCACAGGTGCGTCCCGGTCGAGCCGAACGCGATCCCGGCGAGCAGCGCGCCGAGCGCGACCTCCCGGCGGGCGACGCGGTCGTCCGGCTCGTGCACGGCGACGGCCAGCCACGGACCGAGCCGGCGTGCGGCGTCGAGCGCGACCGGCCCGGCGAGCACGTTGCGGCCGATGAAGACCGGTAGCGGCCCGGACCAGTCGAGGTCGAGCGACCGAGCGGTGTAGGCCTCGGCGGCGTGCACGAGCGCGTCGATGCCGGAGCAGGCCGTGACGCCGGCCGGGGCGCCGAGCGTCAGCTCGGGGTCGACGACCGCCGCGGCCGCCACCAGGAAGGGGCTGGAGATCCCGACCTTGAGCTCACGGTCCGGGTCCGACACGACCGCCACGGGGGTCACTTCGGAGCCGGTCCCGGCGGTCGTGGGGACGGCGATCACCGGCACGACCGGGCCGGGGACCAGGTTCTCGCCGTAGTACCGGCGCAGCGGCCCGCCGTGGCTGACGAGCAGCGCGATCAGCTTGGCGGCGTCGAGCGTGCTGCCGCCGCCGACGGCCAGGATCACCTCGGCGTCGAGTGCGCGGGCGACGGCGGCGCCGGCGTCCAGCGTGTCGACCGGAAGCTCCGGCGTGACGTCGGCGTGCACGCGGACCGTCAGGCCGGCCGCGGTGAGCGCGTCGATCACGCCGATGACCAGCGGCGTCCGCGCGAGGAACGGGTCGACGACGGCGAGCACGCGCGTGCCGTGCACGGCGACGATCTCGGGGAGCTGGCCACGGGTCCCGTAGCCGAAGTGCACCCGTGCGGGGAGCCGCACGGTGCCGGCGATGTCAGGCAAGGAAGCCTCCGTCGACCGGGAGCACCGTGCCGCTGATGTGGCTGGCGCGGTCGCTCAGGAGAAAGGACACGGCGGCGCCGACCTCCGCGCCGGTGCCCAGCTTGCGCAGCGGCGTGGCGGCGAGCCGCCGCTCCACCGCCCCGGGATTGTTGCGCCGCAGCTGCGCGAGCATCGCCGTCTCGACCGGGCCGGGAGCGATCGCGTTCACCCGGATGCCGAGCGGGCCGAAGTCGTGCGCCGCGGTGCGGGTCAGCCCGATCACGGCGTGCTTGGCGGCCTGGTAGACGCCGAACCCGGAGCTCCCGCGCAGGCCGCCGATGCTGCTCGTGTTCACGATCGAGCCGAACCCCTGGCGCTCCATGACCCGCACCTGCTCGCGCAGGCACAGCCAGGTGCCCTTGAGGTTGACGGCCATCAGGCGGTCGAAGTCCGCCTCGGGAACGTGGTCGAGGCGCCCGCCGTGCGTCATGGCCGCGAAGTTGACCGCGCCGTCGAGCCGGCCGAACCGCGCGACGGCGGCGTCGACGAACGCCGCGACGTCACCGGCCTGGGACACGTCACCGGTCGTGTACGCGGCGTCGCGCCCGGCGGCGGTGAGCTCCTCGGCGAGCTCGCGCAGCGGCGTCTCGCTGCGGGCGACGAGCATCAGCGCGGCCTCGTCGGCGGCCAGCACGCGGGCGGCTTCGGCTCCGATCCCCGCACTCGCGCCGACCACCAGGACGACTTTCCCGTCGAGCATGACCTCTCTCCTCCGCTGTTGACACGACCGACACCGTAATGCCATGCTGTGCGCATGGCAACTTGACTGTGCGCAGAGCGCACAGTCACCAAGGGAGAGAGATGGCGTATCTGGCTGACGATCCGCGCTCGGCGCTGCGGTCCTCGACCGCTGCCTCGAGCGGGCGGGACGGACCCGTCGCACCCTGCGAGGTCGCGACCTTCTATGAGCGCGAGCCGGACCTGGACAACGGCGACGGATCGCGCGCCTGGTCGGTGCGGGGGCAGAACTTCACGCTGCTGCTGGACGCCGTCGACGGCGCGCGCACGCTGACCCGCGACGGCCAGCCGGACGAGTGGGCGCTGCTGCTTCCGGACCCCGGTCTGCGTGCCGCGGTGCGCTGGAACGGCGGCGAGGTGGACGTACCCGGCCGCAGCCTGACGTTCATTCCCGCCGGAGACGGCGAGGTGCGCCTGCAGGGCGCCGGCCGCGCCGTGCGGCTGTTCACCGCGGTCGCACGAGACCTCGCCGAGCGGGCGTACAACGCCGCGTCCTACGCCCGGGCGCACGCGGACATCCCGCCGTTCGCGCCGTGGCCCGACGCTCCCGAGGCCCGGGTGCGCAGCTACGGCCTGGACGTGGAGCCGGAGCCCGGGCGGTTCGGGCGCATCTTCCGCTGCTCGACGCTGATGGTGAACGTCCTCGAGCCCAACGACGGCCCACGCGACCCCACGAAGCTGTCGCCGCACGCGCACGACGACTTCGAGCAGTGCTCGCTGGCGCTCGAGGGCGAGTACGTGCACCACCTGCGCTGGCCGTGGACGCCGGACCGGACCACCTGGCGCTCCGACGAGCACCTGCGCGTCGGCAGCCCGTCGGTGACGGTCATCCCGGCGCGGGCCGTGCACACCAGCGAGCCCGTCGCGGCGGGACGCAACCAGCTCGTGGACATCTTCTGCCCGCCGCGTACCGACTTCTCGGACATGCCCGGGTGGGTGCTGAACGCCGACGACTACCCGCTGCGGCCGCGGGACTGAGTAACCCGTTCAATTGGGGGAGAGAGACCATGGTTGAAAAGATCGGCGCTCGTCGCGCCGTCGTCGTCACCGCGCTGGCCGCGCTGCTCGCAGCCGCCGGCTGCGGGTCATCGGAATCAGGCGGCGCCTCGAGCGGCTCCGCCAAGGCGTCCGGGTCCAGCGCCAGTCCGCTGTCGATCGGCATGGCGATCGGCCAGACCGGCTACCTCGCCGCCGTGGACACGCCGTTCGGACAGGGCGTCGAGCTCGCCGTGGACGAGCTGAACCAGTCAGGTGGACTGCTGGGGCAGAAGATCAAGATCACGAAAGTCGACATGGCGTCCAACGCCGCGCAGGCCACGACGTTGACCAACCGGTTGATCAACCAGGACCGGGTCGGCGTGCTGGTGGTCGGCTACACCTCGGCCGCGACGGCGGCGATCGCGCCGATCGCCGCCGGCCGCAAGGTCCCGATCGTCGCGGCGTCGGTGCCGCCGGAGGATCCGACCTGGGTGATCTCGACGCTGCAGCCGGTCACCAAGACCGACGCGGTCGCCGTCGACTACCTCGCCGGCAAGCTCAAGGTCTCCAAGATCGCCGTGCTGTACTCGCAGACGCCGTACGGCCAGACGGCGGCCAAGGCGATGAAGGAGGTCGCGGGCAAGGGCGGGCTGCAGGTGGTCTCGTCTCTGGGCGTCGACACGGGCGCGACGGACCTCAGCCCGCAGCTGTCGAAAGCCAAGTCGGCCGGCGCGGAGGCCGTGGTCGACGTGCTCACCGGCCCGGTGCACATCGTGGAGGCCAAGAGCGCCGCGACGCTCGGGCTGAAGATCCCGCTCGTGATGGGCACCGACGACCTCAACACGTTCAAGAAGGCGACCGACGCCTACCCCGAGACGTACTTCACCGCGATCGGCGTGCAGCAGTACCCGAACAACCTCGACCCCGAGATCAAGGCGGCGGACGAGAAGTTCCTCGACGTGTTCAAGGCGAAGTACGGCGACGGCGTGTCCAACGTGGCCGACGCCGCGCGCGGGTGGGACGCGATGATGATCCTGGCCGAGGCCGTGAAGGCGTCCAAGGCGACGACGGGCGAGGCGCTGCGAGCCGCGCTGGAAGCCGTCACGCACACCGGGACGTCCAGCCGGTACGCCTACTCCGCGAGCGACCACTCCGGGCAGCTCTCGACCCCGAACCCGCTCGCGATCATGCGGTTCCAGGGCGCCGACGCGCAGATCGTGTACCAGCCGGAGGCCGGTTGAGCCCGTTGTCCGCCATGTCTGCATCGCGGTCCTCCGAGCAGACCGGCGCGAGCCGGCCGCCGGCCGCGCTGGAGGTCGAGTCGCTCACGGTGCGCTACGGCCGCGTGCACGCGCTGACCGACCTGAGCTTCGCCGCGGCGCCGGGTGAGCTGGTCCTGATCCTCGGCACCAACGGCGCGGGCAAGTCGAGCGCGGTCAACGCGACCGCCGGCCTGGTCGCGCCGTTCGCCGGGCGGATCCGAGTCGGCGGGCGCGACGTGACCCGGCAGCCGGCCCACCGGCGCGTGCGGTCGGGCGTGTCGCTGGTCCCCGAAGGGCGCGGGCCGCTGCCGGGGATCAGCGTGCGCGACAACCTGGAGCTCGGCTACCGCGCCCGCCCGCGCGGGAAGCGGAGCGAGCCCTACGAGGACGCGGTGGAGCGGATCTTCGCGCTGTTCCCGATCCTCGAGCAGCGCCTCAAGCAGGACTGCGGCACGCTCAGCGGCGGCGAGATGCAGATGCTGGCGATCGGCCGGGCGCTGCTGGCCGACCCGGCGGTGCTGCTGCTCGACGAGCCGTCGCTGGGGCTCGCGCCGAAGCCCGTCGCGCAGGTCTACGAGGCGCTCGACGCCTGCGCGGCCAGCGGCCTCACGCTCGTGATCATCGAGCAGAAGTCCGTGCCGCTGCGGACGGAGCCCGCGCTGACCATGGTCCTGCACAACGGGCGCGTCATCGATCGGCGCCGCCACGCGCGCCCGAGCGACGGCGAACTGGCCGAGCTCTACATGGGAGGCATGGCATGAGGCTCGACAGGCTCAGTGGGAGGTCCACGCGGCTGGCGGGGCCGATCACGGTCACGATCGTCCTCGCCGGCCTCTGGCTCGGCGACTCCGCGTTCTGGATCTACAACCTCACGCTGGTCGGCGCGTACGCGATCGTCGTGATCGGGCTGAACATCCTGCTCGGCTACGCGGGGCTGGTCAGCTTCGCGCAGACGGCGTTCATGGCCGTCGGCGGCTACGGGGTCGCGATCCTCTCGGTGCGCCACGCCGTCGATCCGTGGCTCGGGCTGATCGCCGGCATGGCGGTCGCGGGCGGCGCCGCCGCGCTGATCGGGCTCGCGCTGTTCCGGCTGCGCGGGCACTACCTGACGATGGCGTCGTTCGCGCTCGCGATGGGCGTCTTCGGCTACGCCACCGCGGCCGTGTCGTTCACAGGCGGGAGCGTCGGGATCGCCGGCGTGCCCCCGTTCGTCCTTGGGTCCTTCACGTTCTCGGACCCGCGGCACGCCTACGCCCTGGTGTGGGTCCTCGTCGGGCTCTGCGCCTGGGCCGGCGTCCGCGCGCGCGACAGCCACGTCGGCCGGGCGTGGCGCACGATCGCCGACAATGAGAACGTCGCCGCCAGCCTCGGCCTGCCGGTGCTGCGCTACAAGCTGATCGCGTTCGTGATCGCGGCGGTCATGGGCGCCCTCGGCGGCGGGCTCTACGTCGACTTCACGTCGTACGCCAACCCCGAGCTCTACGCGCCCGCGATCATCGTCAACATCTTCCTGATGCTGTTCCTCGGTGGGCGTGGGCACACGCTCGGTCCCATCGTGGGGGCGGCGATCGTGGTGATCGTCCCGCTGCAGATCGCCGGGCTGTCGGACATCCAGGCGATCATCTTCAACCTCGCGCTGCTGGTGCTGATCCTGGTGCTGCCGGGCGGCCTGCTGGACGCGCGCTCCTGGCGCGGGCTGGCCGCGCCGCTGCGGCGCCTGCGGGCGCTCGGCGGTGCCGACGCGCAGATGGCGCACACCGCCGACGCCGAGCTGGAGCCGGCTGCGCTGGCCGGGCGGTCGCGCCGATGACCGCCGTCACGCAGCGGACCGCCGATCTCGTCGCCGCCGGCCTCAGCAAGGCCTTCGGCGGCGTGCAGGCGGCGGAGTCCGTCGACATCACGGTGCCCGCCGGCGAGGTCACGGGCCTGATCGGACCCAACGGCGCCGGCAAGTCGACGGTCCTGAAGATGCTGTCCGGGTTCCTGCGCCCCGACCGCGGGTCGCTGCGCATCGGCGACGTGGACATCCTCGGGCGCGACGCGGCGCACGTCGCCCGCGCCGGCGTGGTCACCACGTTCCAGCACGCGACGCCGATCGGCGAGCTGAGCGTCCTGGACAACGTGCTCGTCGGGATGACGCGCCTGCACGCGGGCGGCGTCCTGTCGGCGGTGAGCGGCCTCGGGCCGGCGCGCGCGAGCGAGCGGGCGCAGCGCCAGGAGGCGATCGAGCTGCTCGAGCGCTTCGAGCTGCACGCGATCGCGCACACGCAGGCCGCGCAGCTGAGCTTCGGGCAGCTGCGGATGCTGGAGCTGCTGCGCGCCGTCGCGGCCCGGCCGAAAGCGCTGCTGCTCGACGAGCCCGCCGCCGGCCTGAACGCGTTCGAGACCGACCGGATGGCCGAGCTGATCCGGTGGCTCAGCCGGGAACGGGGGCTCGGGGTGCTGCTGGTCGACCACGACGTCCGGTTCGTGTTCGGCATGTGCGCGTCGATCACGGTGATGAACTTCGGCCGGGTCATCTATGCGGGCGGCGCGGCGGACGTGGCCGCGGACCCCGCGGTCCGGGAGGCATACCTCGGCTCGGGCACGCCGGCCGACGACGACGGGGGACAGGCATGACCACGACCATCACGCTCGGGCTGGCGACGGGCTTCGTCTACGCCATCGTCGCCGTCGGCTACTCGCTGATCTACCGCACGACCGGCATCGTGAACTTCGCCCAGGGCGCGTTCGTGATGGCCGGGGCGATGAGCACGTACTGGCTCTACGACGTCAAGCACCTGCCGTACGCGGCGGCGATCGTCGGCGGCGTGCTCGCCGCCGGCGTCGTCGGCGCGGTGCTGTGGGGCTCGCTGGTCCTGCCGCTGTGGCGGCGCGAGAGCGCACCGTACGTCGTGATCCTCGCGACGCTGGTCTTCGGCGACCTGGTGGCCAACGTCGCCGGCCAGACGATCAGCAACGACCCGCAGACGCTGCCGGCGTGGATCGACGGCTTTCGCGTGAACCTGTCGGGGGCGAGCATCGACGGGCAGTACGCGCTCGTCATCGTGGTCGCGCTCGCGAGCATCGTCGCGACCGCGGTGGCGCTCGCCCGGACCTCGCTCGGGAAGGCGATGCGCGCGTGCGCGTCCAACCCGAGGACGAGCCAGCTGCTGGGCATCGCGCCGGTGCGCGTCGGCGCGCTCGCGATGATCGGCACCGCCTGCCTGGCCGGGCTCGCCGGCGTCGTGTACGCCCCGGCGCGCTACATCGACTACGGCTCCGCGCTGACGTACGGGATCTACGGGTTCGTGGCGGCCATCATCGGCGGCTTCGGCAGCCTCTGGGGCGCGCTGGCCGGCGGCGTGCTGCTCGGCATCGTCACCGCACTTGCGGGTCGCTACATATCGACCGATTATCAGCAGGTGATCGCTTTCGGCATCCTGATCGCGTTCCTCGTCTGCCGCCCACAGGGGATCCTGGGGGAGCGGCTGGCATGAGCGTGGAAGAACACAACTCGGCGGAGATCAGCTCGATCAACCCGCGCGACCGGATCATCTCCCTGGAACGCGGTCTGGCGGTGCTGGCCGCGGTAGGCCGCGGGCCGGGCATGACGCTGGCGGAGATCGCGGCCGAGGCCGGCGTGAGCCGCGCCGCCGCGCGGCGGATCCTGATCACGTTGGCCGGGCTCGACTACATCGAGCAACGCGGGAACGGCTACGTCGTGCGGCCCCGCGTCTTCGAGTTCGGCTACGCGTACCTGTCCGAGCAGCCGCTGACCGCGGTCGCCGCCACGCACCTGGAGGCGCTGGCCCAGTCGCTCGGCGAGTTCTGCTCGATCGCGGTCCCGGTCGGCGTCGAGATCGTGCACATCATGCGCGAGGCGCCGCAGCGGTTCATGCGCCCCGACATCCCGATCGGCAGCCGCTTCCCCGCGCACGCGACCGCGCAGGGCCGGATGCTGCTCGCGGCCCTATCCCCGGAGGCGCTGGAGAGCGCGCTGGAGAAGCTCCAGATCACGCCGTTCACGTCGCACACCGCGCGCTCGCGCGCGGAGCTGATCGCCAGCATCGAGCAGGCCCGCCAGCTCGGCTACGCGCTCAACGACCGGGAGCTGGATCCCAGCGTGCGCTCGGCCGCCGTCGCGATCCTCGATCGCGACGGGCACGCGCTCGCCGCGCTCGGAACGATCGTCAACGCCAGCGAGGTCTCGATGGCCCAGCTGCGCAAGCGGGCGATCGGAGAGCTGCGCGCCACCGCCGAGCGCATCAGCGCGGACCTGCGGGCCGCGCCGGTGTCCGCGCCCCAGGCCTACCGGCGCCCGGCATCGTCCTGATTTCAACGCAAGGAGACGTTCATGACCACCGCTCTGGAAGATCGTAGGAACGCCGCGGTGAAACGCGTTCTTCACGGTGCCGTCGACATGCACTGCCATTCGGGCCCGTCGCCGATGCCGCGCCGCGTCACCCACGTCGAGGCGGCGCGCCAGGCGGCCGAGGCCGGCTTCCGCGCGATGGTCGCGAAGTGCCATTACCACAGCACGGTGTTCGACATCCTCTCGATGCAGGACCAGCTGGCGGGCGTGCCGATCGAGCTGTTCGGCGGCGTCGCGCTCAACAGCCAGGTGGGCGGGCTCAACCCGCACGCCGCCGACCTGGCGTTCAAGATGGGCGGCCGGATCGTCTGGTTCCCGACGATCTCCTCGACCGCGCACCTGCGCCACGCGAGCCGCGACGAGGCGATCCGCGCGCACTTCGTGCCGCGCGGGGTCATGGAGAGCGAAGAGGTCGACATCTTCGGCCCGGACGGCGACCTCGTGCCGCAGGTGGAGCAGATCCTGCGCATCGCCAAGGAGGCCGACGGCGTCGTCAGCTCCGGTCACATGGCGCCCGACCGGGTGATCGCGATGCTCGAGCAGGCGAAGGCGCTGGGGCTGACCAAGCTCGTCGTCAGCCACCCCAACTACATCATCGAGGCCGACAAGGACGGCGACGCGCAGCGGTTCGTCGAGCTGGGCGCGACGATCGAGCACTGCCTGGGCCTGTACGTCGACGGCAAGCACTTCGACTTCGCGGAGCTCAAGGCGTGGATCGACGCCATCGGTCCCGACCACACGTCGCTGGTCTCCGATCTCGGGCAGGTCGGCAACCCGCTGCCGGTGGACGCGTTCTTCACGATCTGCGAGCAGCTGCTCGACAGCGGCGTCTCGGAGGCGGACGTGCGCACGATGGTGGTCGACAATCCGTCGCGACTGCTCGGCCTGGACGCGTGAGCAGCTTCATCGAGTGCTGCGCGCCGGCGGTGGGGGACCCGCAGCTCGGCACCTGGGTCAAGCTGCCGTCGCTGGAGACGGTCGAGATCCTCGCGCTCTGCGGCTACGACTTCATCGTGATCGACGGCGAGCACAGCCCGCTGACCCTCGAGTCCGTCTATCGCAGCGTCGCGCTCGGCCAGGCGCTCGGCATGCAGGTGCTGGTGCGCGTCGCGGACCGCTCGGGGGAGACGGTCCAGCGCATCCTGGACTCCGGCGCGGACGGCATCCTGACGCCGCAGGTCGCGGACGCGGCGGTCGCGGAGGAAGTGACCAGGCGGATGGTCTTCAGCAGCGACGGCGGCACGCGCGGGATGGGGGCGACGTCGCGCGCCGGCTGGTGGGGCCTCGCGACGGCCGTCGAGTACCTGGAGCACGGGCGCACGCAGCTCGCGCGCGTGGTTCAGCTGGAGAGCGCCGAAGCGCTGGCCCGCGTCGACGAGATCCTGGACGTGCCGACCGTCAACGCCGCCCTGATCGGGCTGGGCGATCTGACGCTGTCCACCGGGCGGCGGGCGTCTGACCCGGTGATCCGCCAGATGGTCGCCGCCTTCGTGGCCGCCGGGCACGAGCGGGGCCTGCCCTGCGGCACCGCCGTCGCGAACGCCGAGGCGGCGGTGGCCGCGATCGACGACGGCTTCGACTTCGTGCTGGTCGGCAACGACGCGTCGCTGTTCGCGGCGGCGGCCAAGTCCCAACTCGACCACGTGAGAGAGCGCGTGGGGATCGCCTGATCCCCGACGCGGCGAAGGAGGCTCTGGTGCGCCATACCGACAAGACCATCATCAGCTGCGCGGTCACGGGCTCGATCCACACGCCGTCGATGTCGCCGGCGCTGCCCGTCACGCCCGGCGACATCGCCGAGCAGGCGGTCGCCGCGGTGCAGGCGGGCGCGGCGGTCGTGCACCTGCACGGGCGCGACCCGCAGACCGGCCGGCCGAGCCCGGAGCCCGAGCACCTGCGCGTGCCGGTCGAGGCGCTGCGCGAGCGGACCGACGCCGTCCTGAACATCTCCACCGGCGGCAGCGCGGACATGACCGTGGACCAGCGGCTCGCGCCCGCGCGGCGGTGGGCGCCCGAGCTGGCGTCGCTGAACATGGGCTCGATGAACTTCGTGTTCACCGCCGCGGCCCGGCGCGTCGAGCACTGGCTGCACGCGTGGGAGGAGCCGTACGTGCTCGGTTCCGCGGATCGGATCTTCGCGAACACGTTCGCCCAGATCGAGCGGACGGTCGCGGAGCTCGGTGCGCTCGGCACGCGCTTCGAGTTCGAGTGCTACGACATCGGGCACCTGTACACGCTCGCGCACTTCGCCGAGCGCGGGCTCGTGCGGCCGCCCTTCTGGATCCAGACGATCTACGGCATCCTCGGCGGCATCGGCGCCGACCAGGAGAACCTCGACCACATGGTGCGGATCGCCGATCGCCTGTTCGGCGCCGACTACGTCCTGTCGACGTTCGCGGCGGGTCGCCACCAGATGGACTTCGTCACCGCGTCGGCGCTGCGTGGCGGGCACGTGCGGGTCGGCCTCGAGGACAGCCTGACGATCGCTCGCGGGACGCCCGCGACCGACAACGCGCAGCAGGTGACCAAGGCCGCGACGATCCTGCGCGAGCTGGGACGCACGGTGGCGACGCCCGCCGAGGCGAGGGCGCTGCTCGGCCTGGCGCCGGCTGGTGTCGGCGCCTCCTTCCATTACTGACCTTCTGGTCAGGCGATGTGATCGCGGTGCGAAGACTGGACGGATGTACTGACGCCCGCCGCAGGTTTCCGTCGATCGGCAAGCAGGACTCGCTTTTTCGGGGCACCGTGCGAAAAACCGAGAAACGGTGTATCGTCTCGAACGGTGGCCGGACGCCACCGCCGGACGTGCGACAGAAATCCGACACTTGCGCTGAGTTTGTCGCTTCAGGTAGAACACCGGCCGGGTTCGGAGGTTCGGAGGGTGGATCAGATGGAGCAAGGACCGGCTCGGAGGCCGGCGCTTCCCACGGTGTCGATCGCCGCGGCTGGTGCCGCTGCGGTCTCACTGGCGGTGGTGGCGGTCCCGTGGCTGCGGATGTCGGTCGAAGCGCGCTCGTTACGCGTGGCGCTCGAGACCGGTGGGGCACTGCTGGCGGTCACGACGGTGGTGTTGCTGCTGCGTCAATGCGGTCTGCGCTCGCGCGCCGACCATCTGTGGCTGATCGCCGGGCTGGTCACCCTGGCGCTCACGTCGCTCTCGGCCACGGTGCTCGTGGTCGGCGGGGCCTGGTCGGCGACCGAGGCCCGCTACACGATCGCGGGGACGCTCGCCGGGACGGTCCTGCTGGCCGTCGCCGCGTTCGCCCCCTCGGCGAAATTGCGCGTCCATCCACGGACCGTCCTGCTCGCCGCCGCCGGCGTCGGGCTCGCGGTCTTCGGGCTCGCCGCGCTGATCGCCGGCGCGACCGGGGCGCACCTCGTCGAGCCGCGCACGGGCCGGATCATCGTGCAGGTCGCCACGGCGCTCGCGCTCGCGGTCGCCGCGTGCGGCCTGGCCCGCCGCGACGAGCCGCTGCTGCGCTGCGTCGCCGCGGCGGTCGTGCTCGCCGCCGTCGCGAAGCTCGACTACGCGCTGTTCCCGCCCGTCGGCCCGAACAACGTGCACCTCGGGGACCTGCTGCGGGTCGCGGCCTGGGCGCTGCTGTTCGGCGGCGTCCTGAGCGAGCTGCGCGTCCGCGCCCGGCTGCGCGCCGAAGCGGCGATCACCGGCGAGCGGCGCCGGATGGCGCGCGAGCTGCACGACGGCATCGCGCAGGAGCTCGCGCTGATCCGGCGGCGCGCCACGCGGCTCGCCTCCCAGCCGGACGGCCCGGCGATCACCGCCGCCGCCGACCGCGCGCTGGAGGATCTGC
>Ga0182736_1000355_pt1 | contig 76395 bp, 76 predicted proteins | sample eDN5th30CKraftBY_FD_128882 | JGI IMG/M metagenome (GOLD analysis project Ga0182736, IMG submission 128882) | Enriched backyard soil microbial communities from Emeryville, California, USA - eDNA 5th pass 30_C Kraft BY (version 2) (version 2) | ecosystem: Environmental > Terrestrial > Soil >... | reverse complement strand
TCGACCATGACGCCCCCTCTCCCGGCTCACTGGCGTTCGCCACCCTCCCCCGCAGAGGGGGGAGGGTTCGCGCGACGCGTCATGGCCGCACTTGGTGCGGCCACCCACGTCTTCGAGAACCGCAGTGCTGCCAAGACGTGGGTGCCCGGGACAAGCCCGGGCATGACGCCGAGGGGATGGGGATGACGGGAGAGGATGGGTGACAGCAGAGGGTCGCATGACGGAGAGGGTGCCATGAGGGGTCGTGTCATTCCCGGCCTGCGGCCGCCTGGTATGACACCCTCGCGTCATGGCCGCACTTGATGCGGCCACCCACGTCTTCGAGAACCGCCGCGCTGCATAAGACGTGGGTGCCCGGGACAAGCCCGGGCATGACGGCGGAGGGTACGGGGATGATGGGAGAGGGTGTCACTCCCGGCCATGCCGGAGAATGCTGCGGCGTTACTCCGCCGCCACCGGCTGTGCCAGCAGCTGCCTTGCCGCCGGCCCGATATCGCCCGCTGTCCAATGCGGCCGGCAGACGGAGACGTAGCGACCCTCGCCGCCGATCTCGACCACCTCGCCGGAGCGCACGGCCTCGCCGTTGCGGTCGTATTTCAGGATCATCGTGGCCTTGCGGCCGCAATGGCAGAGCTGCTTGATCTCCTGGAAATCCTGGGCCAGCGCCATCATCGTGATGATGGCATCGCTGAACAGCGTGCCGTAGACGTTGTTCTTCAGCCCATAGGCCATGACCGGAACGTTCAGCTCGTCGACGATCCAAGCGAGCTGTCGCACCTGGTCCGCCGTCATGAACTGGACTTCGTCGATCAGAACAACCGTCACCGGCTTCTTCGCCTGTTCGGCCGAGACGATGGCCGCGATGTCGTCGCCCTTCTTCAGGGGAATCGCATCGGCCTCGAGGCCGATGCGGGATTTCACCTTGCCGACGCCGAAACGGTCGTCGATCAGGCTCGTGAACAGCAGCACGTGGCCGCCATTCTCGATGTAATTGTAGCGAACCTGCAGGAGATGGGTCGTCTTGCCTGCATTCATCACCGAGTAGATGAAGTGAAGCTTTGCCATGAATCCATATTACATATGGATGGCGCGCTTTTCGACGGCCATCGCCGCTTCCTTCACAGCTTCCGCGAGCGTCGGATGCGCGTGACAGGTGCGGGCCATGTCCTCGGAGGATCCGCCGAACTCCATGGTGATCGCCGCCTCGTGGATCAGGTTGCCCGCCTCCGGGCCGATGATGTGGACGCCGAGCACCTTGTCGGTGGCGGCATCGGCCAAAATCTTCACGAAGCCGTCCGTGGTGCGGTTGACCTTGGCGCGTCCATTGGCGGTGAAGGGGAACTTGCCGACATTGTAGGCGATGCCCGCAGCCTTCAACTCCTCCTCGGTCTTGCCGATGGAGGCGACCTCCGGGAAGGTATAGACCACGCTCGGGATCACGTCGTAATTCACGTGGCCTGCCTTGCCGGCAATGATTTCCGCAACGGCAACGCCCTCGTCCTCAGCCTTGTGCGCGAGCATCGGGCCGGCGATCACGTCGCCGATGGCGTAGATGCCGGTGACGTTGGTGGAGAAATGCGCGTCCGTCTGGATGCGGCCGCGATTGTCGAGCTGGACGCCCACATGGTCGAGGCCGAGACCCTGCGTGTAGGGCACGCGGCCGATGGCGACGAGCACCACGTCGGCCTCGATGGTCTCAGGCGTTCCGCCGGCGGCGGGCTCGAAGGTGAGCGTCGCGCCCTTACCCGTGTTCTCGACCTTGGTGACCTTGGAGCCGAGCTTGAACTGGAAGCCCTGCTTGCCCAGGATGCGCTGGAAGTTCTTGGCGACCTCGCCGTCCATGCCGGGCAGGATGCGGTCGAGATATTCCACCACGATCACTTCCGAGCCGAGGCGGCGCCACACCGATCCGAGCTCCAGGCCGATCACGCCGGCGCCGATGACCACGAGGCGCTTCGGCACGCTCTCGAGTTCGAGCGCGCCGGTGGAGGAGACGACCACCTTCTCGTCGATCTCGACGCCCGGCAGGCGCGTCACGTCGGAGCCCGTGGCGATGACGATGTTCTTCGTCTCGAGCACCTGGTTCGAGCCGTCTTCGGCGGTCACTTCGACCTGACCCGGTGCGGCGATGCGCGCGGTGCCGAAGAAGGCATCGATCTTGTTCTTCTTGAGCAGGAACTCGACGCCCTTCACGTTGCCGTCGACACCTTCCTGCTTGAAGGACTGCATCGTCTTGAGGTCGAGCACCGGCGCGGAAACGCCGATGCCGAGACCGGCGAAGTGGTCGCGCGCGTCCTCGAACATGTGCGAGGCATGCAGCAGCGCCTTCGAGGGAATGCAGCCCACGTTGAGGCAGGTGCCGCCATGGGTCTTGCGCTTCTCGACCACGGCGGTCTTGAGGCCGAGCTGCGCGGCGCGGATGGCGCAGACATAGCCGCCGGGACCGGTGCCGATGACGATGAGATCGTAGGACATTGGTTGTCTCCACTTAAACGTCATGCCCGGACTTGATCCGGGCATCCACGTCTTTGCTTTGCGTTGGAAGGCGTGGATGGCCGGGGCGAACCGGCCACGACGCTAAATGGGCATTGTTCTTACAGGTCGAGCACGAGGCGGGCCGGATCTTCCAGCGCCTCCTTGACCCGCACGAGGAAGGTCACGGCTTCCTTGCCGTCGACGATGCGGTGATCGTAGGAGAGCGCGAGATACATCATCGGGCGGATGACGACCTGGCCGTTGCGCACCACCGGGCGGTCCTCGATGCGGTGCATGCCGAGAATGCCCGATTGCGGCGCGTTCAGGATCGGCGTCGACATGAGCGAGCCGTAGATGCCGCCATTGGTGATGGTGAAGGTGCCGCCCTGCATCTCGTCGATGCCGAGCTTGCCGTCTCGCGCCCGCTTGCCGAAATCGGCGATCTTCTTCTCGATGCCGGCGACCGAGAGGAGGTCCGCATCGCGCACCACGGGCACCACGAGGCCCTTCTCGGTGCCGACCGCGATGCCGATGTGGTAGTAGTTCTTGTAGACGAGGTCCTGGCCGTCGATCTCGGCGTTGACTGCCGGCACGTCCTTGAGCGCCTGGATCACGGCCTTGGTGAAGAAGCCCATGAAGCCGAGCTTGGTTCCGTGCTTCTTCTCGAACACGTCCTTGTACTGGCTGCGTAAGGACATCACCGCGCTCATGTCCACGTCGTTGAACGTGGTGAGCATGGCGGCGCTGTTCTGGGCATCCTTGAGGCGGCGCGCGATGGTCTGGCGCAGCTTCGTCATCTTCACGCGCTCTTCGCGCTCGGCATCGACCGGCGCGGAAGGAGCGCGGACCTGGACCGGAGCAGCAGCGGGCGCAGGCGCCGAAGCGCCGCCCGTGGCGATGGCGGCGAGCATGTCGCCCTTGGTCACGCGGCCGTCCTTGCCCGAACCCGCGACGCCTGCGGGGCTGACGCCGCTCTCGGCGGCAAGGCGCGCTACGGCGGGACCGTTGTCACGGGAGGCGGCGGCCGCTGCAGGTGCGGGCGCAGCGGCGGGAGCGGGTGCCGGAGCCGCGGCCTTGGGAGCCTCTGCCTTCGGTGCGGCCGCAGGGGCAGCAGCGGCGGCAGCGCCACCTTCGATGACGGAGCCGAGCACGGCGCCGGGGCTTACCGTTTCGCCGTCCTTGGCGACGATGTCGCCCAGCGTACCGCTCGCGGGAGCGTTCACCTCGAGGGTCACCTTGTCGGTCTCGAGCTCCAGCACCGGCTCGTCGGCCTTCACGGGGTCGCCCGGCTTCTTGAACCAGCGGCCGATGGTGGCCTCTGAAACGGATTCGCCGAGAGTGGGTACGCGGATTTCGGTTGCCATGAGTTACGCCTTAGGGACGGCCCATCTTACAGAGGGCTGGGTTGGTGGGTCGTCCGCAGGATGGCCTGCGGAATCGGATGGATGTCGTATCGGAAGCCGCGACCGGAGCGGATCAGCGGGTCGAACTCCGTCAGAGCGGAAGCCGCCGCCGGATCGCTCACCTCCACGATGGCCAGGCCCCAGACTCCCGCAGGATCGAGGACCGGGCCGACGATCACGGCCTCTCCCTTATCGGCGGCCCGTTGCCAGTACGCCGCATGATCCTGCATCAGGCGAGCCTCCTCCGCCGTCATGTCGGCGGGGAAGGTCGGCCTTGGCGGCAGAAGCCTGCAGAGAAAGAACGGCATGCCCTGGTGCTCCGGTCAGGCGGCGAAGGCCTCGTCGAGGAAGGCCTGCAGCTGGGCCTGATGCTTGGACATCAGGCCGGTCGCCGTCGCGGCGGAAGCGGGACGCCCCACATAGCGGGGACGGTCGACCTTGGCGCCGGCGGTCTTGAGCGCCCATTCGAGATAGGGCTCGACGAAGGTCCAGGAGCCCATGTTCTTGGGCTCTTCCTGGCACCACACCACGTCGGCCTTCTTGAAGCGGGCGAGCTCGGCTGCCAGCGACTTCGCCGGGAACGGATAGAGCTGCTCGACGCGCAGGAGGTAGACATCGTCGATGCCCCGCTTCTCGCGATCCTCGAGCAGGTCGAAATAGACCTTGCCCGTGCAGATCACCACCCGCCGGATCTTGTCGTCCTTGACCAGCTTGAAGCCCTCGCGCCCGATCTGAGCATCGTCCTGCAGCACGCGGTGGAAATGCGTGCCTTCCGAGATGTCGGCGATGGTCGAGGTGCAGCGCTTGTGGCGCAGCAGCGACTTCGGCGTCATCAGGATCAGGGGCTTGCGGAAATCGCGCTTCAGCTGACGGCGCAGGATGTGGAAGTAGTTCGACGGCGTCGAGCAGTATCCCACCTGCATGTTGTCCTCGGCGCACATCTGCAGCCAGCGCTCCAGGCGGGCGGAGGAGTGCTCCGGACCCTGGCCCTCATAGCCGTGCGGCAGCAGGCAGACGAGGCCGGACATGCGCAGCCACTTGCGCTCGCCGGACGAGATGAACTGGTCGAACACCACCTGCGCGCCGTTGGCGAAATCGCCGAACTGCGCTTCCCACAGGGTGAGGGCGTTGGGCTCCGAGAGGGTGTAGCCGTACTCGAAGCCGAGCACCGCCTCTTCCGAGAGCATCGAGTTGATGACCTCGTAGCGGGCCTGGTTCTCGCTGATGTGGTTGAGGTTGGTATAACGCTCCTCGTTCTCCTGGTCGGTGAGAACGGTGTGGCGCTGCGAGAAGGTGCCGCGCTCCACGTCCTGACCGGAGAGGCGCACGCGATGGCCTTCGATGAGGAGCGAGCCGAAGGCGAGCGCCTCGGCCATGGCCCAGTCGATGCCCTCGCCCGTCTCCAGCATCTTCTTCCGGTTGTCGAGGAAGCGCTGGATCGTACGGTGAAGGTGGAAGCCCTCCGGAATCGTGGTGAGCGCCTTGCCGATCTGCTGGATGGCCTCGACCGAGATGCCGGTCTGGCCGCGGCGCGGATCGTCCTGGTCCTCGCGCACAGCCTTCAATCCCGACCAGCGTCCGTCGAGCCAGTCGGCCTTGTTGGGCTTGTAGTTGGAGGCGATGTCGAATTCGGCATCGAGCTTCGAGCGCCAGCTCGACTTCATCTCCTCGACCTCGGCCTGGGTGAGGACGCCTTCAGTGACGAGCTTCTTGGAATAGAGCTCGACGATCGCCGGATGCGAGCGGATCTTGCGGTACATGAGCGGCTGGGTGAAGGCCGGCTCGTCGCCCTCGTTGTGGCCGAAGCGGCGGTAGCAGAACATGTCGATGACGACAGGCTTCTGGAAGCGCTGACGGTATTCCGCCGCGACCTTCGCCGCGAAGGTGACGGCTTCCGGATCGTCGCCGTTCACGTGGAAGATCGGCGCCTCGACCATCTTCGCCACGTCGGACGGATAGGGCGAGGAACGCGAGAAGCGCGGATCGGTGGTGAAGCCGATCTGGTTGTTGATGATGAAGTGGATCGAGCCGCCGGTGCGGTGGCCGCGAAGACCAGACAACCCGAGGCATTCCGCCACCACGCCCTGGCCCGCGAAGGCCGCATCGCCGTGGATGAGAAGCGGCATCACCGCGGTGCGGTTGTCGGGCGAACAGCCGTGCTGGTCCTGCTTGGCGCGTACCTTGCCGAGCACCACCGGATCGACGATCTCGAGATGCGACGGGTTGGCGGTGAGCGACAGGTGGACGTTGTTGCCGTCGAAGATGCGGTCGGAGGAAGCGCCGAGATGGTACTTCACGTCGCCGGAGCCTTCCACGTCGTCGGGGGCGTAGGAGCCGCCCTTGAACTCGTGGAACAGTGCCCGGTGCGGCTTGCCCATCACCTGGGTCAGCACGTTCAGGCGGCCGCGATGGGCCATGCCGAACACGATCTCCTTCACGCCGAGATTGCCGCCGCGCTTGATGATCTGCTCGAGCGCCGGAATGAGGGATTCACCGCCGTCGAGGCCGAAGCGCTTGGTGCCGGTGTAGCGCACGTCCAGAAACTTCTCGAAGCCTTCCGCCTCGACGAGCTTGTTGAGGATGGCGCGCTTGCCTTCCTTGGTGAAGGAGATTTCCTTGTCCGGACCTTCGATGCGCTCCTGGATCCAGGCCTTCTCGACCGGATCGGAGATGTGCATGAACTCGACGCCGAGCGTCTGGCAATAGGTGCGCTCCAGGATGCCGACGATCTGGCGGACCGTGCCGAATTCGAGACCGAGCACGTTGTCGAGGAAGATCTTGCGGTCCCAGTCGGCTTCCGTGAAGCCGTAATGGGACGGATGCAGCTCCTGATCGTTCGGGCGCGGGTTGATGTCGAGCGGATCGAGCTTGGCATGCAGGTGGCCGCGCACGCGATAGGCGCGGATCAGCATGATGGCGCGAATGGAATCGCGCGTCGCCTGCTGCACGTCGACCTGGCTGATCTCGGCGCCCTTGGTCTCGGCCTTCGCCTTGATCTTGTCGCCGACCGCCTTCTCGATCTGGGCCCAGTTGCCGTCGAGGGCGGAGACGAGGTCGCCATTGGCGTGGATCGGCCAGTTCGGCTTTTCCCAGGACGGGCCTTTGGCCGCCTTCTCGACAGCCTGCTTGTCGTCCTTCAAGGCGCCGAAGAAAGCCTGCCACTCGGCATCGACCGAGGCGGGGTCTTTCTCGTAGCGGGCCTGAAGATCCTCGATATAGGACGCGTTCGCCCCATAGAGGAAAGCGGTGTTCAGGAGGTTTTGGTTGGCGTCTTGGCGTGCCATGACAATACTCGATCCAAAATGACGGTGGGCCGCCCCGGACCCGGGGCGGCCGTTTGTCGGTTACTTGCCCTTGAGAACCTCGACGAGGGTCTTGCCGAGGCGCGCCGGCGAGGGCGACACGCGGATGCCCGCGGCCTCCATGGCGGCGATCTTGTCCTCGGCTCCGCCCTTGCCGCCGGAGATGATGGCGCCGGCATGGCCCATGCGGCGGCCCGGAGGCGCCGTGCGGCCGGCGATGAAGCCGACCATCGGCTTCTTGCGGCCCTTCTTGGCTTCGCGGGCGATGAACTCGGCCGCCTCTTCCTCGGCCGAGCCGCCGATCTCGCCGATCATCACGATCGACTGGGTCTTCGGGTCGGAGAGGAACATGTCGAGCATCTCGATGAACTCGGTGCCCTTCACCGGATCGCCGCCGATGCCGACCGCCGTCGTCTGGCCGAGGCCTTCGTTGGTGGTCTGGAACACGGCCTCGTAGGTGAGCGTGCCGGAGCGCGACACGATGCCGACCGAGCCGGGCTTGAAGATGTTCGCCGGCATGATGCCGATCTTCGATTCGCCCGCCGTCACGATGCCGGGGCAGTTCGGGCCGACGAGGCGCGACTTGGAGCCCACGAGGGCCCGCTTCACGCGCACCATGTCGAGCACCGGAATGCCTTCCGTGATGCAGACGATGAGCGGGATCTCCGCCTGGATCGCCTCGCAGATGGCGTCGGCCGCGCCCGGCGGCGGAACGTAGACGACAGACGCGTCGGCGCCGGTCTTCTCACGCGCTTCCATGACCGTGTCGAACACGGGCAGGTTCAGATGCGTCGAGCCGCCTTTGCCGGGCGAGGTGCCGCCGACCATCTTGGTGCCGTAGGCGATGGCCTGCTCGGAATGGAAGGTCCCGTTCTTGCCGGTGAAGCCCTGGCAGATGACCTTCGTGTCTTTGTTGATGAGAATGGACATCAGCTCGAAACCTTACTTTCCGCCGCGCACGGCGTTCACGATCTTCTGGGCGGCGTCGTCGAGGTCGTCCGCCGGGATCACGTTGAGGCCCGATTCGCGGATGATCTTTTTGCCCTCTTCCACGTTGGTGCCCTCGAGGCGCACCACCAGCGGAACCTGCAGGCCGACCGCCTTCACCGCCGCGAGAACGCCGCGGGCGATGACGTCGCACTTCATGATGCCGCCGAAGATGTTGACCAGGATGCCCTTCACGTTCGGATCGGCAGTGATGATCTTGAACGCCGCCGTCACCTTCTCTTCCGATGCGCCGCCGCCGACGTCCAGGAAGTTCGCCGGCTCCTCGCCGTAGAGCTTGATGATGTCGAGGGTCGCCATGGCAAGGCCCGCGCCGTTGACCATGCAGCCGATCGTGCCGTCGAGCGCGATATAGGCGAGATCGAACTTGGAGGCCTCGATTTCCTTCTCGTCCTCCTCCGTGATGTCGCGAAGGGCGACCACGTCGGGGTGACGGTAGAGGGCGTTGCCGTCGAAGGAGATCTTGGCGTCGAGGCACTTGAGGTGCTGATCCTTGGTGACGATCAGCGGGTTGATCTCGAGCATCTCCATGTCCTTCGCGATGAAGGCCGTGTAGAGCTTGGTCACCAGATCCTCGGCTTCCTTGGCGAGCGAACCTTTGAGGCCCAGCGCCTTGGCGACCGTGCGGCCGTGATGCGGCATCACGCCGGTGGCCGGATCGATGGAGAAGGTGAGGATCTTCTCAGGGGTGTCGTGCGCGACCTGCTCGATATCCATGCCGCCTTCCGTCGAGACGACGAAGGCGACCTGGCCGGTGGCGCGGTCGACGAGCATCGAGAGATAGAGCTCGGTGTCGATGTCGGAGCCGTCCTCGATATAGAGGCGGTTGACCTGCTTGCCGGCCTCGCCCGTCTGGATCGTGACAAGCGTGTTGCCGAGCATTTGACGCGCGAATTCCTTGACCTCATCCACGGACTTGGCGAGGCGCACGCCGCCCTTCTCGCCGGCGGCGGCTTCCTTGAACTTGCCCTTGCCGCGGCCGCCTGCATGGATCTGGGACTTCACGACCCAGAGCGGGCCGCCGAGCTCCTTGGCAGCAGCTTCCGCCTCGTCGGGCGAGAAGATGGCAACGCCGCGGGAGACGGGAAGGCCGAATTCCTTCAGGACCGCCTTGCCTTGATATTCATGGATGTTCATCTGTTTTCCTCTTCGTCATGCCCGGGCTTGGCCCGGGCACCCACGCCTTAAACGAGCGTGGCGAGTAAAGACGTGGATGGCCGCATCAAGTGCGGCCATGACGTGCGGTGTTTACTTCAGAGCCGGGTTGATCTGCTTGCAGGCGTCGACAAGGCCCTGCACCGAGGCGACGGACTTCTCGAACATGGCCTTCTCGTCGGCGGAGAACTCGACCTCGACGATGCGCTCGACGCCGTTCTCGCCGATCACGATCGGCACGCCCACGAACATGTCCTTCACGCCGTACTGGCCGTTCAGGTAAGCAGCGCAGGGCAGAACGCGCTTCTTGTCCTTGAGATAGCTCTCGGCCATGGCGATGGCCGACGCCGCCGGCGCATAGAAGGCGGAGCCGGTCTTGAGCAGGTTGACGATCTCGCCGCCGCCTTTTCGGGTGCGCTCGACCATGGCGTCGAGCTTTTCCTGAGACGTCCAGCCCATCTTCACGAGGTCGGGCAGCGGCACGCCGGCAACCGTGGAGTAGCGCACCAGCGGCACCATGTCGTCGCCGTGGCCGCCGAGCACGAAGGCGGTCACATCCTCGACCGACACGTTGAACTCTTCGGCGAGGAAGTGGCGGAAGCGGGCGCTGTCGAGCACGCCGGCCATGCCGACGATCTTTTCCGGCTTCAGGCCCGAGAACTTCTGCAGCGCCCAGACCATGGCGTCGAGCGGGTTGGTGATGCAGATGACGAAGGCGTTCGGGGCATATTGCTTGATGCCGCCGCCGACCGCTTCCATGACCTTCAGGTTGATGCCGATCAGGTCGTCGCGGCTCATGCCGGGCTTGCGCGGCACGCCGGCGGTGACGATGATCACGTCGGCGCCTTCGATCGCGGAATAGTCGTTCGCGCCCTTGTACTTGGCATCGAACCCGTCGACCGGCGCGGATTCCGCGATATCGAGACCTTTGCCCTGGGGAATGCCTTCCGCGATGTCGAAGAGCACGACGTCGCCGAGTTCCTTCAAGCCGACGAGATGGGCGAGCGTTCCGCCGATCTGGCCTGCACCGATGAGCGCGATCTTTTTCCGGGCCATAGTCTGTCCTTGGGTTTTGGCACGAGCCTTTGAGGTGGCGCTGTTTGACACAAGAGATGGGCGGCCATCAAGCGAGCAAAAGATTAACGGATAAGGCTTTGCGCCTAAGTAAAAGGCAGATGAAGCTTAACGTTTTGAAAATGTCTTTGCAGTTCAATGCTTTGCGTCGCTTTATGGTGAGATAATTTTCTCGTTACAAAATTTGAAAATTGTAACTGACGCTACACGCTTCCGTTCGCCAGCGCCCGCAGGACCACCCGGATCACGGTCGCAAGGCGCGGATTGAGAATGTCCAGCGGCACCTCCGCGTCGAGGCGGACGGTCAGGGGATTGATGAAGCGATAGACCGCATCGGTGATGAAGGCATGGGCCTTCTCGCGGTCCCGGGGGTCGAACTTGCCCGTGACGATGCCCTCGTCCAGCACCCGCTCGATCAGCTGGCGCATCCGTGCCCGGTGCTTGCGCACGAGGGGGCGCGAGGTCTCGGTCGCGGTGCAATAGACGTCGAAGAGGTGCCGGTCCTCGGTCAGCAGCTCCCGGTGGACCCGGGCCCAGGCCTGGATCAGGCGCTCGAGCTTGTCGTCGGCTGGATCGGGCGAATCCGCGATCTCGGCGATGGTGGCCTCCAGCCCGCGCAGCCACTGGCCGGCCACCGCATCGATGAGAGCCGCCTTGTTGGCGAAGTAGCGATAGACGTTGGCATGGGTCATGCCGGCCGCATCGGCGATGCCGACCACCGTGATATGCTTCGGCCCGAACTCCTTCAGCTGGTCGGCGGCGATGGCGAGAAGCCGGGAATCGGCCGGAGCGAGATCCGCCTGTCGCGCCGCGCCGACGGGCCGCTTCATGTCTCCGCAAGTCCGGTCGTGTCGCCGGAGGCTTCGGAATCCGAGCGGCCATGGGGCAGGGACAGGTATTCCTCGGAACGCATCTCGATCAGGCGCGAGACGGTGCGGTCGAACTCGAAGGCCTCGCGGCCGGAATCGGCGTGATAGAGCTCATGCACCTCGGCCTCGGCCGAGGCGAGCAGCTTCACATGGGCATCGTAGAGGGCGTCGATGAGCAGGATGAAGCGCTTCGCCTCGTTGCGGCGCTCGAAGGACATCGCGGGGATGTTCTCCAGGATGATTGTGTGAAAGTCCTCGGCGACGGCGAGATAGTCGGCGGCGCCGAGCGGCTTCGAGCACAGATCCGGGAAGGAGAAACGCGCCACGCCGCCGGCGGCCTGCGGCACCTCCACCGGATGGCCCTTGACGGTCAGAGTCATCGGCTTGCCCTGCTCGCGGCCGGTGAGGCTCTTGAAGGCGCGGGTCAGGGCCTCGTGCGAGCGCTCGTCGGCGGGCGCATAGAAGACGGGACTGCCGGCGAGCTTTTCCAGCCGGAAATCGGTGCGGGATTCGAGCTTCACCACATCCATCCGCTCCTGCAGGAGCGCGATGAAGGGCAGGAACAGCGAGCGGTTGAGACCGCCCTCGTAGAGCCGGTCCGGCTCCACGTTCGAGGTCGCCACCACCACCACGCCACGGGCGAAGAGCGCCGTGAACAGGCGCCCGAGGATCATGGCATCGGCGATGTCGGTGACGGTGAACTCGTCGAAGCAGAGCACCCAGGCCTCGTCGGCGAGGGCCTCGGCAACGGGCGTGATCGGATCGTCGCCCGAGACCTCGCCGTTCTTGAGCTTCTGGCGATAGACGTGGATGCGCTCGTGCACATCGGCCATGAAGGCATGGAAATGCACCCGCCGCTTGCGCCTGACGGTGAGCGCCTCGAAGAACAGGTCCATCAGCATGGTCTTGCCGCGGCCGACCGAGCCCCAGACATAGAGGCCCTTCGGGGCGGCGGCGCTCTTCTTGCCGAAGAGCCAGCCGAGCGCGCTGGGCTTTCGGGCGAGGCGGTGATTGGCGAGGCTCCCCGCAAGCGTGTCGAGACGCCTGAGCAGGGCGACCTGCGCCGGATCGCGCTCGATGGCGCCCGCCGCGACGAGCGCGTTGTACCGGGCCGAGATGGAGTGGGGCGAGGAGAAGGAGGTGTCGTTCACGGGATGATCGATACCTCTCTCACCGTGTAAGCGCAAACGTCCGCTGGCCGGATTGCGCTGAGAACCGGCCTTTCCATGGGGCCTGGCCATTACAAGCCCAACGCTGCCCTACCCCCCTTGCAGGGACGGGTCAGGGGTGGGGGTGGTGCCGCCGGGTGAAGCCCTCGCGTCAAACCCGCGACGTCATGGCCGGCCTTGTGCCGGCCATCCCGATACCTTGAAACGCCGTGCTTTTCTTAATCGAGATCACCGGCACTGGCCCCCGGATCAAGTCCGGGGAGGTGATGACGTAGAGGGAGCACGATGTACACCGCGTCGCCTCTGCGCCCCGCACCCTTCATCCAATCACCGCGCCAGCGACAGCGGCGCGCCGGACTTCGCCAGAACACCGCTCAGCGAGGACGAGGAACCGCGCAGGCGTGCGGCGACTGCGCCGCCGGTCTGGTAGAGATAGACCTCGCCGTCGCGATAGTCCCAGGCATTGACCTTGGACAGGTCCTGGTTGGAGCAGCCGGAGGCGGAGGCACGATAGAGATCGAGCGAGGGCGAGCTCGAGAGCTGGATGCGGCAAGAGCCACCGGAGGTCTGGGCGCTCCAGTTGCCGACCATGGCGGTGCGGCTTGAGGGCGCGGGAGCAGGTGCTGGCGCAGGAGCCGGACCGCCGATGGTCGGCGGCGGCGGAGCCGGCGGCAGGCCGGCGATGTCGGTGCCGCCGGCAGGAGGCGGTGCCATCGGGTCCGAGGGCAGCGGCGCACCGGCGAGCGGCGGCAGGGGAGCGGCCTCGATCGGCCCAGAGGGCACGGCCTCGACCGGCGGCGCCTCGATCATGGGCGCCGCGCCGGCGCCGGGAACCGGGGCACCGCCGAGGCGGGTCGAGGAACAGGCGCCAAGCGCCAGGGCAGAGCAGAGCACCGCGCCGGTCAACCACAGAGATCTCGTCATCGTCGTCCTCGAATTCAGGCCACCCTCAAGGGTGGCACATCGTATCGGCTCAGGTTAGCGGGAGGAATATGAACCCAGGCCAATCGTGTTCCGGCTTCGACATATGGGATCGCCATTCACAAAAAAAGGCGCCCGTGGCGCCTTTTCGCAAGTTGTTGCAAGGAAGCGTCACACGGCGCGCGCGATCATCATCTTCTTGATCTCGGCGATGGCCTTGGCCGGGTTGAGGCCCTTGGGGCAGGTGTTGGCACAGTTCATGATCGTGTGGCAGCGATAGAGCCGGAACGGATCGTGCAGGTCGTCGAGACGCTCGCCGGTGGCCTCGTCGCGGGAATCGATCAGCCAGCGATAGGCCTGGAGCAGGGCTGCGGGGCCCAGGAAGCGGTCGCCGTTCCACCAATAGCTCGGGCAGGAGGTGGTGCAGCAGGCGCAGAGAATGCACTCGTAGAGGCCGTCGAGCTTGGAGCGCTCCTCCGGCGTCTGACGCCACTCGGTCTCCGGCGCCGGCGTCTCGGTCTGGAGCCAGGGCTCGACGGAGGCATGCTGGGCGAAGAAGCTCGTCAGGTCCGGCACCAGATCCTTCAGCACCGGCATGTGCGGCAGCGGATAGATCTTGACCGCGCCCGAGCCGCAATCGTCGATGCCGAGCGTGCAGGCGAGCGTGTTGCCGCCCATGATGTTCATGGCGCAGGAGCCGCAGATGCCCTCGCGGCAGGAGCGGCGGAAGACCAGCGTCGCGTCGACGTTGTTCTTGATCCAGAGCAGGGCATCGAGAACCATCGGGCCGCAATCGTCGCGGTCGACGTAATAGGTGTCGATGCGCGGATTCTGCCCGTCATCCGGGTTCCAGCGGTAGATGCGGAATTCCTGGACGTTCGAGGCACCTTCCGGCTTCGGCCAGGTCTTGCCTTCGGTGTAGCGCGAGTTCTTGGGAAGTTGAAACTGAGCCATCGTTTTCGTCTTCCTTAGTACACGCGAGCCTTGGGCTCGATGTACTGGATGTCGTTCGACATGGTGTAGGTGTGCACCGGGCGGTAATCGAGGGTCACCTTGTGCGAGGTGTCGTCGAGCCAGGCGAGGGTGTGCTTCATCCAGTTCTTGTCGTCGCGCTCGGAGAAGTCCTCGCGGGCATGCGCGCCGCGGGATTCCTGCCGGTTCGCGGCGCCTTCCATGGTGACGACGGCCTGCCCGATCAGGTTGTCGAACTCCAGCGTCTCGAGAAGGTCGGTGTTCCAGATCAGCGAGCGGTCCGTGACCTTGATGTCGGCGGCCGCGCTCCACACGTCGTGGATGAGCTTCACGCCCTCTTCCAGAACCTCGCCGGTGCGGAACACCGCGCAGTTGTTCTGCATGGTGCGCTGCATCTGCATGCGCAGATCGGCGGTGGTGGTGGAACCGTTGGCATAGCGGAACTTGTCGAGACGCGAGAGCGCAAGCGCGTCGGCGCTCTTCGGCAGATCCGCATGGCGCGCGTTCGGCTCCAGGATCTCGGCGCAGCGCAGGCCCGCCGCGCGGCCGAACACAACGAGATCGATGAGCGAGTTCGAGCCGAGGCGGTTGGCGCCGTGCACGGACACGCAGGCCGCTTCACCCAAAGCCATCAGGCCCGGCACCACCGTATCCGGGTTGCCGTTTTTGAGCGTCAGCACTTCGCCGTGATAGTTCGTCGGGATGCCGCCCATGTTGTAGTGCACGGTCGGCAGGACCGGGATCGGCTCCTTCGTCACGTCGACGCCGGCGAAGATCTTCGCGCTTTCCGAGATGCCGGGCAGGCGCTCGTGCAGGATCTTCGGGTCGAGATGGTCGAGGTGGAGATAGATGTGGTCCTTGTTCTTGCCGACGCCGCGGCCGGCGCGGATCTCCATGGTCATGGCGCGCGAGACCACGTCGCGGGAGGCGAGATCCTTCGCGGAGGGTGCATAGCGCTCCATGAAGCGCTCGCCTTCCGAGTTCGTCAGATAGCCGCCCTCGCCGCGCGCGCCCTCGGTGATGAGGCAGCCCGAGCCGTAGATGCCGGTCGGATGGAACTGCACGAACTCCATGTCCTGCAGCGGCAGGCCTGCGCGCAGCACCATGGCGTTGCCGTCGCCGGTGCAGGTATGGGCCGAGGTCGCGGAGAAGTACGCGCGTCCGTAGCCGCCCGTGGCGAGGATCGTCATATGGGCGCGGAAGCGGTGGATCTCGCCGGTCGACTGGTTGAGCGCGACGACGCCGATGCAGCGGCCGTCGGAATCCATCATCAGGTCGAGGGCGAAATACTCGATGAAGAAGTTGGTCTGGTTCCTCACCGCCTGGCCGTAGAGCGTGTGCAGGATCGCGTGGCCCGTGCGGTCGGCGGCGGCGCAGGTGCGCTGCGCGGTGCCCTTGCCGAACTCGGTGGTCATGCCGCCGAACGGGCGCTGGTAGATCTTGCCCTCGGCCGTGCGCGAGAACGGAACGCCCCAATGCTCGAGCTCATAGACCGCGGCCGGCGCATTGCGCACGAGATATTCGATGGCATCCTGGTCGCCGAGCCAGTCCGAGCCCTTCACGGTGTCGTACATATGCCAGCGCCAATCGTCCGGCCCCATATTGCCGAGCGAGGCGGAGATGCCGCCCTGTGCGGCGACCGTGTGCGAGCGGGTCGGGAACACTTTGGTGATGCAGGCGGTGCGCAGGCCCGCCTGCGAGCAGCCGACGGTGGCGCGCAGGCCCGCGCCGCCCGCGCCCACGATCACCACGTCGAAGGTATGGTCGACGATGGTGTAGGCCTTGCCGTTGACGGCGGCGCCGTTCGTTGCTTGAGCCATGAGAGAATTCCTTAAACCAGAATGCGGCCGAGGCTGACCTTGAGGATGGCGTAGAGGCAGGCCACCCCGATGATCACGGCATAGAAATTGTTGGCCATGACGGCGACGATCTTGAGCATGCGGTCATGGATGTAGTCCTCGATGACGATCTGCATGCCGAGACGCATGTGATTGGTTACCGATATGACCGCGAGGATCAGGATGATCGCGACGAGCGGATGCGAGATGATGGCGATCGCCTCCTGATAGGAGGGCGAGCCGGCGAGCGCCGCCACGATGATCACGAAGGCGATGACGAGAGGCACGTTCGACACCGCCGTGACGCGGTGGATCCACCAATGCTCGACGCCGTGCCCGGCGGCGCCGAGGCCCTTTACGCGGGCGAGCGGGGTGCGCATGGAAACGCGGGTGTCAGCCCTGTTGTCGGCCATGGGTCCAGCTCCTTCAGAAAGCGATGAGGGCGACGACCCAGATCGCCAGCGTGAGCGCGACCGAGCCGATGAGGGTGAAGCGGGCCATGGCGATGCGCTGATCGGCCTCCATGCCGTAGCCGAAATCCCAGACCAGGTGGCGCACGCCACCAAGCATGTGGTGCATCAGGATCCAGGTGTAGACGAAGAGGATCAGGTAGCCGAGGGGCGAGCCGAAGAACCATTGCACGGTATCGAAAGCCGAAGGTCCGGAGGCGAGAGCCACGAGCCAGATCGCGAAAAGCGCGATGCCGCCGTAGAGCGCGATGCCCGTGAGACGATGGACGACGGACATCGCCATCGTCCAGCTCCACTTGTAAACCTGAAGATGCGGGGACAGGGGCCGCGGGGCCACTTTCGCCTCAGCCATGATGGTCACTCCTGGTCGGCGACGAAGGGTCGCCCGTAGTTTGGAACGGTTCGTATCGGATGCGCGGCAACACCGCAATGCGCCTTCTGCCCAAGGTGGTAACAACAGGACACACTTCGTCAGCCGCGAAGATACCTCCGAGCTCGCTTATCGCACAATTTTTAATTATTCTTATCTACCTTCGCGAATGACGAAGGAAGCCTATGCAATTCGACCTGACCGATCTGAGCCTCTTCCGGCACGTGGTGGAGGCGGGAAGCATCACCCACGGCGCCGAGCGAGCCCATCTCGCGCTCGCCGCCGCGAGCACCCGTATCCGCAACATGGAGAAGTCGCTCGGCGCCCCCCTCCTCCTGCGCAACCGTCAGGGCGTGACCCCCACGCCCGCCGGGCGGACCCTGCTGCAGCATGCCCGCGCCATGCTGGCCCAGGCCGAGCGCCTGCGCGAGGATCTCGGCTCCTATACCGGCGGGCTGACCGGCCAGATCCGGATCCTGTCCAACACCAACGCCCTGACCGAGTTCCTGCCGGAAGCGCTCGGCTCCTTTCTCGCCAGCCACCCGCAGGTTTCCATCGACCTGGAGGAACGCCTCAGTGACGAGATCGTCGGACTGATCGCGGAAGGCGTCGGCGATCTCGGCATCGTCGCGGGCACGGTCGATACCGGCCGGCTCGAGACCTATCCGTTCCGCAGCGACCGCTTCGTCCTCGTGGTGCCGAACGGCCATCCCCTCGCCGCCAAGGCGAGCATTCCCTTCGCCGAGGTGCTGGAGCACGATTTCGTCGGCCTCGACCGGGCGAGCGCCCTGCAGCGCTTTCTCGCCGGCAAGGCGAGCCGCATCGGCAAGCCGATCCGCCTGAGGGTGCAGCTGCGCAGCTTCGATGCCGTCTGCCGCATGGTGGAGGCAGGCGTGGGTTTAGGCATCGTGCCGGAAACCACCGCCCGCCGCGCCGCCCGCACCGCATCCATCATCGCCGTCGATCTGGACGACGCCTGGGCCGCCCGCGACCTGACGCTCTGCATCCGGTCCCTGAAGGACCTCCCGCCTTCCGCACGCCAATTGGTGGAGCATCTGCGCAAGGAGGCCTGACCGGCCATTCTAGGAATTCACGCCTGCGCGCCTTCAAAACGCCGTGAGGATGGAATGATTATCCTCGGCGAGTTGTCTGTAGAGCCGTCCGTCTCGAACAAGGACGGCCCGACATCTCCAAGGAGGAAACACATGCGTGGAACGGACAGCCTTTCGCTTATCGCCGCCATCGGCCTCTTGACGCTTGCTCCCATCGGGGCGGCCCAGGCTCAGAGCGTGCAGGAGACCACGTTCTTCGTCACCAGCGCCGGTTCGGGAAAGGGCGCGGATCTCGGCGGGCTCGATGGCGCGGACCGCATTTGCCAGACCCTCGCCGAGGCCGCCGGCATTCGCGGCAAGGTATGGCGCGCTTATCTCTCCACGCAAGCCGCGGGCGGCGCGACGGCCGTCAACGCCAAGGACCGGATCGGACGCGGGCCGTGGCAGAACGCGAAGGGCGTCGTCGTCGCGAAGGACGTCGCGGAGCTGCATGGGCCCAGCAACAACCTCACCAAGCAGACGGCGATCACCGAAAAAGGCGGCATGGTGAACGGCCGCGGCGACCAGCCGAACCAGCACGACATGCTCACCGGCTCGCAGCCTGACGGCACAGCCTTTGCGGGCAATCAGGACATGACCTGCGGCAACTGGACGAAGAGCGGCACGGAGGGCGCGGCCATGACGGGCCATCACGACCGCATGGGCACCGACGATTCGGCGCCGGCCAAGTCGTGGAACTCGTCCCACGCCACCCGCGGCGGCTGCAGCCAGGACGCCCTGCGCGGCACCGGCGGCGCCGGCCTGTTCTACTGCTTCGCGGCGAATTGATCTTAGAAAAGTGAGCATCGGATCGATCCCAAAAGTGCCCTCCACTTTTGGGATCGATGCTTACGCGGCGAAATCCACCGCCGGCATCGTGAGCCCGCGCCGGAGGCAGGCTGCCTCGAGCGTGTTGCGCAAAAGACAAGCGATGGTCATCGGGCCGACGCCGCCCGGCACCGGCGTGATGGCGGAAGCGATTTCGGCCGCTTCCGCATAGGCCACGTCGCCGACCACCTTGGTCCTGCCCTCGCCGGCGGCCGGATTCGGCACCCGGTTGATGCCCACATCGATCACGATGGCGCCGGGCTTGACCCAGTCGCCGCGTATCATCTCGGGCCGGCCGACGGCGGCGACGAGAAGATCGGCGCTGCGGCAGACATCCGCCAGATCCTTCGTCTTTGAATGGGCCACCGTCACCGTGCAGCTCTGGGCGATCAGCAGCTGCGCCAGCGGCTTGCCGACGATGTTGGAGCGTCCGACCACCACGGCATCGAGGCCGGAAAGATCGCGCCGGACCGATTGCGCCAAGAGCAGGCAGCCGAGCGGCGTGCACGAGACGAGGCCCGGCACGCCGGTCATGAGCCTGCCGGCATTGATCGGGTGGAAGCCGTCCACGTCCTTCGCCGGATCGATCGCCTCGATCACCTTCTGCGCATCGATCTGCTTCGGCAGCGGCAATTGCACGAGGATGCCGTCGACCGCCGGATCGGCATTGAGCCGGGCGATGAGAGACAGAAGCTCCGTCTCCGAGGTGGAGGCCGGCAGCTTGTGCTCGAAGGAGCGCATGCCGACCTCGACGGTCTGGCGCGCCTTGTTCTTCACATAGAGCTGGCTCGCCGGATCCTCGCCGACGATCACCACCGCAAGTCCCGGCGTCACCCCCTGCCCCGCCAGGGTCCGGACGGCTCCGGCAATGCGGGAGCGCAGACCCTCGGCATAGGCTTTTCCGTCGATGATGGTGGCGGTCATGGGCTCCGTCCTGTCAAAGCGGCAAGGGTAGCGGCAATCCTGTCACCCTCGCCCGAAATCAAAAAGGTCTTCAGCCGGGCGGTGGCGCCCGCCTCCAGACTTACAGCCGAGGCGGGCAGCTTCATGCTCTTGGCCAGGAGCCGTCGCACGCCCTCGTTCGCCGCCCCGTCATGCGGCGCGGCCCTGACCCTCACCTTCAGCACCGCCCTGCCGTCCGAGAGGATCTCGACCCCGTCGATGGCATCCCGACCGCCCCTGGGCGTCACACGCACCCGGACCTCGAGCCCGTCGGAGCGAACGCGCCAGGCCGAAGTCTCCATCCGCTTAGAAGGCGATCGGCATCAGGTAGTCGACGATCAGGTTCTGGATGAAGATGATGAGCAAAATCAGGATGATGGGCGAGATGTCGACCCCACCGAGATTGGGCAGGATGCTGCGGATCGGCCTCAGGGCCGGCTCCGTCACCGCATCCAGGAAAGTCCAGATCGAGCGGACGAAATTGTTGCGGGTGTTGACCACGTTGAAGGCGACGAGCCAGCTCAGGATCGCCGAGGCGACGATGAGATAGGTGTAGAGCTGCAGGGCCAGCAGGATGACATTGAGGAGCGCGCGCATAGGGAACCTGTCAGGGATCGGCTTAGCTCATGTAACGATTGAAGCGGGACTGAACAACCCTGGCCGCACCGACCGGCCCCGATCCGCCCCTGCCGGCCGCCGTCCAATTGGCCGGCCCAGCCGATTGACAGACCAAAGCCGGGAAGCCTAAAACTTCCGCCACTTGGCTCGATTCAATCGACCGGGGCTGTAGCTCAGATGGGAGAGCGCTGCAATCGCACTGCAGAGGTCAGGGGTTCGAATCCCCTCAGCTCCACCAAGTTTTCACTTAGGTTTTTCAATCGCTTGGCGCGCGTAATATCGATGCTCCTCCTGCCCGGGCTCGCAGAGGGTGGGCAACGAAGTGATCGCCGTCGTATCGCCGAGGCTGGTTAGCTCGGCTCAGGCCCCATTCGCTCCCGCTTCGAGAGCTGACAGGGATTCACCCTGTCAGGAATCGAAGTCAGGCGCCGCAATCTCTAATCCGTAAACCGGACGTTCCTGTCCTTGCAGACATCCAGGTCAGGCAGTTCCGCCGTAGACTCATCATCGAAGGTTGCTGCCACGGCTACCATGCAGCCTGTCATCTTCGGCAGCTTCAACGTGGTCTTGGCTTTCGGGGGCAGCGGCGTGGCCAGCCGCACGGTTTGTCCGTCAACTCCAACGGAGACAGCCGTCGCCGGGACCTCACGGGAATTCGTGATGACGACCGTCGTGGCATGATTCGGCTTCGCGGGCGCGGCAATGGCGCCGGTGGCAGCAAACAAGAGGCTTGTGGCGGTGATGATGCGGATAATCATGGCTTTTCCTCTCAGTACCGGTCGATGCGTCGTACCTGTGCGGGACGATCAAGGTCCCATCTGTGAAACCGTCGCTCCAGTCATCACTGACGGCATACTCCTGCACGGCCGAGGTCTACCGTCTTCATGGCGGAATGTTCGCCGAAGAAACGTGCCAGTTGCGCTTGGCACTCAAGCGGGCCGCCTTTCACGGCCAGGCCTAGGGGAAACAATGACCATGCCGTCGCGGCACACGAGAAGGCTGCGCCTGAGACGTTAACAAACGGTTGTCGCCGGAAGGCGAATCCTGTCCCTCCCTATTGCCTCATCGAATTCACTATCGAGCTCGGCCGATCGCGAGGCACTACCCTTTAGGAAATCGCGCTCCTTCCGTCGTCCCTCGGAATCGCGCTTACCGACATCGCTGTTTACCAGCACCCTTGTAGCCCGACACAGGACCCAAGGATCACCCTTGCAGCTTGATGACCCGTTCCCGCTTGAAGAGCTTCCCGTCCGCATCAGACAGACAATCCTGGAGGAGTTCGAGGGCCGTCGCCCGTCCATCCGGGAGGTCGCCAGCCTCCCGGATACTCATTGGCTCCAGCTCCCGCATATCGGTCCAAGAGTCCTTGCGTTGATGCGTGAGCTGACACGGGGGGCCCGCCGGAAGGCGAGGCTGCCCTCCCTGGCAGGAATGACAGACGGCGAGCTGCAAGCGGAGTTCGACCGCCTGAACGACCAGAGAAGGGCTGTCGATACACAGCTCAAAGAGGTGAAAGCTGAAATGCGCTTGCGGTCCGAGACGAAACGATAAGCTATCCGGAAAGGCGTATTGGCGCACCCCCACTCGCATGAGCTAATAGCCGGTCTAGTTTATTTCGACAGGCCGGGTCGACGGCCCTGGGTTGGCTATAAGCGAATGCGTGACCAGAAAGATACAGATCTGCGGGACCAGATCGAGCGCGCAAGCCGCGTCGGATGGCCGATCATTGCGACCGTGGGGTTCATCATGCTCATCGTACTGGCTTCCTCTGCTTATGTCTTGCTGAGCGCCTGTACGACCCTGAACCAGGAGCCTCTCACGCTTCGGCAGCAGATCTACAGATTGGATATAAACGCCTGCCTCTAGACACTTCGCATTGTGCGACCTATCCCGATGCTCATCGCGGCGATTACGGGACGGCGGGTATCGCCTTACGAGACGTTGAGCGCGAGCTCCCGCAGCTTACTCTCACATTCGGTTTTCCTGTGCCCCCCACTGGAAGACCCGTGGTGCCCCAGTGAGGTCTGCTAGCTGTTCACCGGGGCGCCACGTCCGACACTTTATTGTCTTCGTGTCGTCCGCGTCGAGGATGTCCGTCTGTGCATCAATCTCGTTGTTGTCCTCGACGTACTGCGTTGCTGCAAATCCAGGTGCTTTGACGAAGAGAAGCGACGGCACTTTCCTCGCCTACAATCGGTTGATGTGTAGAGCGCGCCCGCGGCGGCCCGGGTGGCGAAAGCCGGCATTCGGCCGGGCCTCCACGGCGGGCCCGTTGCACGGCCTTCCGTTCAATCGGAAGGATCAGTTCGACAAGGCGATCATCCCGGTCGACAGCCTCAAGAACGACCTTCAATGCCGCCGCGGCGACATTGCGACGAGGCCTTCGAGCAGGCCATTCCCTGAATACTACTGCCCGGTCACACCTGCACCCTTGATGACCGGCACCCACTTGTCGATCTCTGAGCTGACGAGCTTGGCGAGAGCCTCGGGTGTCTGGGCCGTTTCGTCCGGCAGCTCGGCGCCGAGATCGAGCAGGCGCTTGCGCGTGTTCTCGTCTTTGAGGGCAGCCCTGGCGGCGGCATTGAGCTTGGTGACGATCTCCTTCGGCGTGCCCTTCGGGGCGAAGAGGGCATTCCAGCCCGTCGCCTGGAACTGCGGCAGTCCCTGTTCCGCCGAAGTCGGGACATCAGGTGTGACCGCAATGCGATTCTGAACCGCGACAACGAGTCCCTTGGCTTCCTTCGCCTGAACCGTCGGCACGATGGCAACGGTCTGATCGCAAACATAATCGACCTGGCCGCCGAGAAGCGCATTCAGCGCCGGTCCGGACCCGCGGAACGGCACATGCTGCGGCTTCACACCGAGGAGAGATTCCAGGAACAGGCAGGTCAGGTGCGATGTGGAGCCAACCCCTCCGGAGCCGTAGTTCATCTTCGGCGCGTTGGTTTTCAGATAGACGACGAATTCCTTGAAGTCCTTGACGGGAAGGTCCTTCTTGGCGACCACTAGCATCGGCGTCGAGGCGGAGTTCATGATCGGCACGAAGTCGGTGCGCGGGTCATAGGCCAGCTTCGCGTAGAGACCGACGCTCGCCGCGTGCGTGCCGAGATTGCCCATCAACAGCGTATAGCCGTCGGGCTCGGCCTTGGAGACCCGGCCGGAGCCAACGGTACCGCCGGCACCGGCCGCATTCTCGACCACGAGCTGCTGGCCGAGCGTGCGGCTCATGTGATCGGCCATGAGGCGGGCTACCACATCGGTCGTGCCGCCGGCGGCGAACGGCACCACCAGCGTGATCGGTCGCGTCGGATAGGTTCCCTGCGCTTGTGCGCCCGTCGCAGCGATGCCGAGAACCGCGGCGAGCGTGAAGATTGACCGTCTCATATGCACTTCCTTCCCTCAGTTTCATGTTTTTGGAGGACCGACGCCGCACACGCGTCACGCGTTACGCAACAAATACTCATCCCGCTCCTGTCGGACTGATTGATGGGGGTGGGGCTCGCACTCGCTCAGGCTTGGCCCAACTGGATGACACGCAGGTTGTTGGTCGTTCCCGCCTGTCCGAACGGAATTCCCGCAACGACGACGATCTGATCCGGCGGACGCGCGAATTCCTCCGCCATCGCCGTTTCGGCCGAGCGTGCGACCATTTCCTCGTAGGAATGGACGTTCTCCGACAGGATGCTGTGCGCGCCCCACAGCAGACAGAGGCGCCGGGATACCGCTCGATCGGGCGTCATCGCGAGAATCGGCACGGGCGGACGCTTGCGCGCGATGCGGGCCGCGGTCGTGCCGCTGGATGTGAACGCGACGATCGCAGGCGCATGGATGACCTCGGCCAGATCCGCGGCGGCAGCCGCGACGGCATGTGGCGCCGTCTGCTCTTCGCCGGGCTCGGAGGCTTCGATGATCGAGCGATACAGCTTGTGCCGTTCCGTGCTGCGGATGATGCGGTCCATCATCTCCACCGCCTCGCGGGGATACCGGCCCGCGGCCGACTCCGCCGACAGCATGACGGCATCGGCGCCGTCATAGATCGCCGTCGCCACGTCCGAAGCCTCCGCGCGCGTCGGCGTGGGAGCGGCGACCATGGAGTCGAGCATCTGCGTCGCAACGATCACCGGCTTTACGGCGAGCCGGCAGGCGCGCACGAGTTCCTTCTGGCGACCAGGAACATCCTCGTGCGGGATCTCGACGCCGAGATCGCCGCGGGCAACCATCACCGCATCGGACAGACGGATGATGTCGTCGATGTGGTCGAGAGCGGAGGGCTTCTCGATCTTCGCCACCAGTCCGGCCTGGTCGCCGATCAGGCCACGCGCCTCGATCATGTCGCCGGGCTTCTGCACGAACGACAGCGCGATCCAGTCCACGCCGAGTTCGAGCCCGAAGGCAAGATCCGCACGATCCTTGGCCGTCAGCGGCGACAGGTCGAGAACCGTGCCGGGAAGGTTGACGCCCTTGCGGTCCGAGATCACGCCACCGACGACGACCTCGGCATCAATGCTATCCTCGCCAGGACCTGTCACGCGAACCCGCACGCGGCCGTCGTCGATCAGGAGATGATCCCCCGGGGCAACGGCCGCGAAGATCTCCGGATGGGGCAAGGGAATTGCCATCCTGTCACCCTCGGTGCCCGTCAACACGAAGCGGATGCTTTCACCGGCCTCGACTGGCATCCGGCCGCCCTTGATCGTGCCGACCCGGATCTTGGGGCCTTGAAGGTCGAGAAGGATGCCGATCGGACGGTTCATTTCCGTCTCGAGGGAGCGGATTGCCGCGTGAACGCGGGCGTGGTCCCCATGCGTTCCGTGGCTGAAGTTGAGCCGGAAGGTATCGACGCCGGCCAGGAAGAGTTCCTTGAGCATCTCGGGCGAGGCGCTTGCAGGGCCTACGGTGGCGACGATCTTGGCACGACGGTAACGGCGCATGGTTCCTTCGGCCGGCTACGGCCGCCTCACTGCTTGGCGCCTCGGAGGGCGCATTCACGATGGCCCTGCATCGCCTCTCACGCGATCAGGACGGCCCGGATATCATTGACGTTGGTGAGCGTCGGCCCCGTCCGGATCAGGTCCCCGATGCGGTCGAAATACGTGTAACTGTCGTGAGCGGAGAGATATCGGCGAGCATCGAGGCCCATGGCTCGACCACGCAAAAGAGTGTCCGGCGTCACGATCGCCCCAGCGGCATCTTCCGTTCCATCGATGCCGTCGCTGTCGCCGGCGATGGCCCAGACACCGGGCGCACCTGCCGCCGCGAGTGCAAAGCCAAGCAGGAACTCGGTGTTGCGTCCTCCGCGTCCCGCCGGTCCGTGACCGATGGTGACGGTTGTCTCTCCACCTGACAGGAGGATGGCAGGCGCGCGCACCGGCAGTCCGTGTGAACGAACCGAGCGGGCAATGCCGGCCATGACGGTCCCGACCTCGCGGCTTTCGCCTTCGAGGGCATCACCGAGGATCAGTGATGTCACTCCGGCCTCACCCGCTGCATCCGCTGCCGCCGCGAGAGCAAGGGACGGTGCAGCGATGAGGCGGACGTCGCTCTCCAATTCACCCAGCTTCGGGGTCTCTGTACCGCTCTCGAGAACGGTCCGGGCAGCCGGGGGTAGTTCGATTCCATAGCGGGTGACGATCTCCCAAACGTCCAGGAGCGTGCTGGCATCCGCGACTGTCGGGCCGGAGGCGATGGCTGCGGGATCGTCGCCCGGGACATCGCTGATGACGAGCGTCACAAGGCGAGCAGGACGTGCTGCGAGGGCAAGACGACCGCCCTTGATGCCCGAGAGGTGCTTGCGAACGGCGTTCATCTCCGTGATCGTCGCACCGCTCGCCAAGAGGGCCCGGTTGACCGCCTGCTTGTCGGCAAGCGTCATGCCGCCTGCCGGCAGCGTCATGAGCGCCGAGCCGCCGCCCGAGATCAGGGCGATCACCAGATCATCGGGAGAAAGGTCCGACACGGCAGCGAGGATGACCCGCGCCGCCGTCTCGCTCATGGCGTCGGGAACGGGATGCGAGGCTTCGACGATCCGGATCCGTCCTGCCGGTATGGCGTGGCCGTAGCGGGTGACGACCACCCCGGTCAGCTCGACGTCGGGCCAGGCGGTGTCGAGTGCCGCCGCCATTGCGGCCGAGGCCTTGCCGGCTCCGACCACGATGCAGCGGCCCTTGGGCTTTTCCGGCAGGTGACGGAGCACCGCAGGGCCAGGATCGGCGCTGGCCACGGCGGCGTCGAAGACCCGTCGCAGCAGGGTGCGCGCCTCATTGTCCAGCCATGCGGTGCTCATTGCCATTCACTCCGTCAGATGTTGGAACCCCGGATCGCCTCGCAGACCGCGTCCGTGACCTCCTGCGTGGTCGCCTTGCCGCCGACATCCGGCGTCAGGATGCCGTCCGCCGTTACGCTTTCCACTGCCCGCATCAGGCGTTGGGAGGCATTGGCTTCGCCGAGATGGTCGAGCATCTGTGCCGCGGTCCAGAAGGTGGCGACCGGGTTCGCGATGCCCTTGCCCGTGATGTCGAAGGCCGAGCCGTGGATCGGCTCGAACATGGACGGGAAGCGCCGCTCGGGATCGATGTTGGCGGTCGGCGCGACACCGAGGCTGCCCGCAAGCGCGCCCGCCAGGTCGGAGAGGATGTCGGCGTGAAGGTTCGTCGCGACGATCGTGTCGAGGCTCTGCGGCTTCAGCGTCATGCGCACCGTCATGGCGTCGACGAGCATCTTGTCCCAGGTGACGTCCGGGAACTCCTTCGCCACCTCGGCGGCAATCTCGTCCCACATGACCATGCCGTGGCGCTGCGTGTTCGACTTGGTCACGACGGTCAGCAGCTTGCGCGGGCGGGATTGGGCCAACCGGAAGGCGTAGCGCATGATGCGGGTGACGCCGACTCGGGTGAAGATCGACACCTCCGTCGCCACTTCCTCCGGCAGTCCGCGGTGCGTGCGCCCGCCCTGTCCCGCATACTCGCCCTCCGAGTTCTCGCGCACGATCACCCAGTCGAGATCGCCGGGGCCGACGCCTGCGAGCGGCGAGGAGATTCCTGGCAGGATCCGAGTCGGACGCACGTTCGCGTACTGATCGAAGCCCTGGCAGATCGGCAGGCGCAGGCCCCACAGGGTGATGTGATCTGGAACGTCGGGCGCACCGACCGCGCCGAAGAAGATGGCATCGAAGGACTTGAGCTGCTCGGGGCCGTCCTCGGGCATCATGCGGCCGGTCTTCTTGTAGTAGTCCGAGCCCCAGTCGAAATGTTTGACCCGGAGCTTGAAGTCGCCGGCGCGCTGCTCGAGCGTCTCCAGGGCCTGGAGGCCGGCGGCGATCACCTCGGGTCCGATACCGTCGGCGGGAATGGCAGCAATCGAATATTCGCGCATGGGAATTCTCCAAAAATCAGAAATTGGGGTTCAGTGTTGGGCGACTGGCTGGATGGCGGCGCTCCTGCGATGCGAGCGGGCCACCAACAGCGTGAGCACGGCGGACAGGACCAGGAGGCCGGCGACGAAGTAGAGACCGCCGTTGAAGCTTCCGGTCTGCTCCTTGATCCAGCCGATCATCGCCGGGCCGACGAAGCCGCCGAGATTGCCGATCGAGTTGATCGTCGCGATGCCGGCAGCGGCTGCTGAGCCCGACAGGAACATGGTGGGCATGCTCCACAGCGGCGGCTTCGACGAGCTGATGCCGATGTTCACGAGCGTCAGGGCGATCAGCACGGTGACGACGCTGCCGGCGATCCCCGCATAGACGAGACCGAGGGAGGCCAGAAGGCAGGCGGCGACCACGTGCCACTTGCGCTCGCCGGTCCGGTCGGAGTGACGGGCCCACAGCACCATGGCGACGACCGCGAGGGTAGCCGGAATGGCATTGAGGAAGCCGACCTGAAGCGATGTCAGCCCGAACTCCTTGATGATCTGCGGCGCCCAGATGCCGAGCGTGTACAGGCCGGCGGAGGTGCCGAAATACACCAGCGCGAGGGCGAGCACCTTGGGATCGGCGAGGCCGCGCCAGATGCTGTGGCTCGCGGTGCCGCTCTTTGCGGCACGCTCGGCATTCATCTCGTTCACGAGCCAGGCCCGCTCGTCGTCGGCCAGCCACTTCGCCTTCTCGGGACGGTCGGTCATGTGGAACAATACGACGACGCCGAGGATGACCGCGGGCACGGCCTCGATGAGGAACATCCACTGCCAGCCGGCAAGGCCGAGAATGCCGTGCATCTCGAGCAGGGCGCCGGAGATCGGCGAGCCGAGCGCCGTCGACAGCGGGGCCGCAGCCATGAAGAGCGCCGTCACGGCGGCACGCTTGCGGGCCGGGAACCAGTAGCTGAGATACAGGATGATGCCGGGGAAGAAGCCGGCCTCGGCCGCCCCGAGGAGGAAGCGGAGGGTATAGAAGCTGGTCGATCCCTGGACGAAGGCCATGCCGCCCGAGATGATGCCCCAGGTGATCATCACCCGTGCGATCCAGATGCGGGCCCCGACCTTTTCCAGGATCAGGTTCGAGGGCACCTCGAACAGGAAGTATCCGAGGAAGAAGATGCCAGCGCCGAAGCCGAACACGGCCGGAGAGAAGCCAAGATCCTTGTTCATCGTCAGCGACGCAAAGCCGATGTTCACGCGATCGATGAACGCGATGAAGTACAGCAGCATGATGAATGGAACGATGCGATAGGTAATCTTGCGCAATACGCGCGTTTCAAGCTCGCTTGCCATAAGCGTCTCCTCGTCTGTTTGTTCTTATTATTGATTACTGCGCTGATTTTTAGCGTTCCGGAGAAAATACGCCCGTCGAGCACGTGGCCTCAATCCACATAGAATTATACAAAAAAATGATATAATTCCGGGCCAGGAGGGGCCAGATGGATCTGCATCAGCTTCGGTGTTTCGTGGCAGTCGCCGAGGAACTGCACTTCGGGCGCGCTGCCCAACGCCTTGGGATGCTGCCATCTGCGCTCGGACGCCATATCCGCATGCTGGAAGAGGATCTTGGAACACGGCTCCTGGCCCGCACCACTCGCAATGCCGCCCTGACCGACGAGGGAACCATGCTCCTGGACGAGGCACGCAGCCTGTTGTCACAAGCCGATGACCTGGCAGCGCGCTTCCGCACGCGGGGTCGGAGTCAAGCCGCGACACTCAGGGTCGGCGCCATCGACACTGCCGCTGCGGGCCTGATCCCGCCGCTCCTTCACGACTTTCGCGAGCGCCGCCCCGATGTCGCGGTGCAACTCCTCGAGGACAAAACGATCCGCCTGCTGCCGCGTCTTCTCTCCGGACGGCTCGACCTCGCATTCGTCCGTCCGCCGGACAGTTCCGACAAGCGGCTGGAATTTCTCTTCCTGTTCCACGAGACGGCCGTCGTGGCAGTCCCGATCGGGCACCCGTTGGCGGATCGGAAGCACTTGCGGATCACAGACCTTGCCGATGAGCCCCTGATCGTTCCCGAGCGGCGGTCACGCCCGCACAGCCATGACCTGACGATCAAGCTCTTTGCCGAGGCTGGGCTTCAAGCACGGATTACACAAGTTGCCGAAGAGAAGCAGACCATCATCAATCTCGTCGCGGCCCAGCTCGGCGTGGCGATCGTACCGCGGTGGACGTCGCGGATGACGACACCGGGCGTTCGCTACGTTCCTCTGGATGAAGCGGCGGGATCAATGAACAAGCTGCCGCTTGCCGCAGCATGGATCCGCGGCTCCCGGGATGCCGTGCGCGATGAGATGCTGGCCATGCTGAGAGACGGTCTCGGGGTCTATGCCGAACAGGCCTGAGAACAATACGAAGGGCCACTTTTGGCACCGGGCTGACCTTAGTTTTACTTCCGCACCGCTGGAATGAGCGGACCATCTTTGCCCGCGATGCAAAGGCATGTGTTGGAAACAGGTGCCCGTAAGTGCTTGCGGCGAACTTCACCTGTGATGATCATGGTGGTGAGTTTGACAATCTCGAGGCTGCGAAGAGAGCCACAAACATGCGCAACCTCGCTTGAAGGAAGTCGTCGGCGGTTGCCATGGAATGCCGCGCGTCCGAGCGGGATCCTGGACCACCAAACCCAATCGCTTCAAGGCATCACGCCATCAACGTTCCAACCGGATCAATCGTTGGGGCGGTACATAAGCCCCATACCATTGGCGGCCTAAAGGGTTGGCCTCCGCCCCCGCCTGTGCGAGCATCCCCTGCCTCCAACACCGAACCGGAGGTGCGGGACATCACATGAGACCGATCGCATCGCTTGTTTCACTATCAATGCTGCTGGGGCCGACGGCGGCTCTGGCGGGCCCAGGCTTCGACGTGATTGTTCTCGGTGCCTTGGGCGGCATTCAGGATGGCAATCTCAGCTCCTATCTCATTCGTCCGCACGGGGACCGCGATGCCATTGCATGTGACGCGGGCAGCCTCGTGAACGGATTGAAGGCTGCTCACGACAAGGGCGTCTTCAGGGATGTCACGGTTCCTGCGGGTTCGACCGACAGCGTCATCGGGCACGTGCTGAAAAACGAGATCAAGGGTTACCTGATCAGCCACGCTCATCTCGACCATCTGGCGGGTCTGGTCATCGCCTCGCCCGATGACGGCAGCAAGACCATCTACAGCCTGCCATCGGTGAGTGCCCAGATCGAACAGACCTACTTCAACTGGAAGGCCTGGCCGAACATGCTGGATCGGGGCCAGCCTCCGCAACTGAAGAAGTATCATCTGGAGAACGTGACGCCCGGCGAAGCGAGGGAGCTTGCCGGAACCAGGATGACGGTGACCCCCTTCCCGCTCAATCATGGAGGAGCCGAATCCACCGCCTTCCTCATCGAGAGCGGCGGCGACGCGATCCTGTGCTTCGGGGATACGGGCCCCGACGAGGTCCAAAAGGTCTCCAACATGCAGGACATCTGGAAGGCCGTTGCCGACAAGGTAAGGCAGCGGGCACTGAAGGCGATCATTCTGGAAGTGTCCTACACCAGCGACCGACCGGACAACCTGCTGTTCGGGCACATGACGCCGAAGTGGGTTCACAAGACATTGCACGACCTGGATCAGGCAGCCGGCGGCAACGCCGTGAAGGGTCTTCCAGTCGTCGTGAGCCACATCAAGTATTCACTCACGGACGAGCAGCCGCAGGAGGCGATCCGCAGGGAGTTGGAGGCGGGCAACGATCTCGGTGTCCGGTTCGTGATACCGGAACAGGGCGCGCTCTACCATTTCCAATAGCGCCACGACCTGGACGCTATCGTCATGTCTGCTCAAGGACGATACAGAACGTCTTCGTTGAGGTCCTCAACTCGGGAGCAGCCCAGATGGCCTAGCGTCGTCCAGAACTCGCGCTGCAGAAGTTCGAGGGTCCGGCGAACGCCGTACTCGCCATCGGCTGCTAGTCCAAGCGCGATCAGGCGGCCGAGCGCAACCGCGTCCGCGCCCAATGCAAGTGCTGTGGCGATGTCGCTGCCGCGTCGGATCCCTGAGTCGAAGATGATCGGAATCTCACGCCCCACCGACTTGCGGATGGATGGCAGGACGTCCAGGGCTGCGGGTGTCCGATCGACCGTGCGGCCGCCGTAATTCGAGACATAAAGTCCGACCGCACCGGCATCGAGAGCCGCGTGAGCGTCCTTGGCGCTCGTGACGCCTTTGACGATGCACGGGAGAGGCGCACGAGCGATGGCGCGCGCCGCCTTCTGCCAGTTCCAGCGCGGCTGCGTGAACTCAAGCAGCTCGACAAGGGCGGCCGGGTCGGACCGCCCCGGCCCGAAGTTGGCCGGACCTCTCTCGCCGCGTATGGAAAAGCGGTCTTCCATCATCCGCTCCCGCCATTGCCTGATGGGGGAGTATGTGACGCAGATGTACTTATAGCCTGCAGCCTTGGCCCGCTCCATGAGATCCACGATGGCATCTTCGTCGCCGACGAACGTCAGCTGAAATACCGACGCTACGGAGGAGGCAGCCGCGATATCTTCAAGCGGAAACGATGCGGCAACCGGCACCATCTGCCGAATGCCGAGAGCTTCCGCCGCGCGCCCGATGGCAAGGTGTCCGTCGGGATGGAATGCGGCCTCTCCGCCGAATGGCGCAATGAAAGCGGGAAAGCTCAGATCGAACCCCAGAACGTTGGTCCGGGTATCGGGGTTGTCGATGCCTGCGAAAAGCGGGGCGACGAAGCGGTAACGGTCGAAAGCTGCCGTGTTGTCCTTTAGCGTGACTTCGTCGCCAGTCCCGCACCAGAGGTAATTCCACGCGACTTCCGACAGGTGCCGCTGGGCGTCGCGGTGGATCCCGCGCAGGGTCGTGTACTTCTCGTTGGTCGCGTAGCGATCATCGATCCTGCTGGTCTTCTCTGCCATTTTTGTTGTCCTATGGACTATGCGGGATCGCGCCGGCAATCGTCGGTCGGCAAGCCTCTCGGGAATGGCTGCGGGCAAAGGCCCGCAGCTCAATCTCCATCGCGGGACCGAAGTTCCCGTTATCGTGCGGCTGTGATGATCACCTCGATCAGGCGATTGGGATCGCCGAGGCTCGCAATGCCGATCGTGGCGCGCGACGGGAGGTCATCCTCGGGAATCCACTCGAGCCAGGCCTTGTTCATCTCTTCCTTTTTCGACATGTCGCTCAAATAGATTCGCGCTGCGAGGATCTTGGACTTGTCGGAGCCGAGTTCCGCGAGGAAGGTGTCGAGCTTGGCGCAGACTTCCCGGGTCTGGTCCGCCATTCCCTGCGACAGGTCGTTGGCGGCATGTCCTCCGAAGTAAAGCACGCCGTTGTGCTCCACGGCGCCGTGCATGATCTTGTGCTTCCGGTGGCGGATGATTTCGGTCATTGGATGTCCTTTGTTTTCGAACGGCGTGTTTCACGCCGAGGCGGGAGTGTAGGGAGCGGTGTCGGTGGCCGGCTTCTCGCCCATGCAAATCTGGGCCAGCAAGCGTCCTGCATAGGGCCCGATGGTCAGACCGGCCGCACCGAGGCCATTGCCGATGATCAGCCTTTCCAAGCCCGCGACACGTCCGAGGATGGGCTTGTAACCGTCGCCCGCGGGCCGGAAGCCGATCCGGGTTTCGATAATGGTCCCCGATGCGAGCCCGGGCGCAATGGCAAGGCCCGCATTGAGCACTTCGGCCTGGCCGCTGGCCGTAACGCGATAGTCGAACCCGGTGTTGTCTTCCCGCGTTGCGCCGATCACGACGCGCGAGTCATCGAACGCCAGCATGTAGTGACTGGTCATCGGGAGCAGGACGGGCCAGGAGCGTGTTTCGACCCCAGGCAGACGCAGGTGAACGATCTGCCCTCTTTGCGGGCGAACGGGGTGCTCCAAGCCGAGCGGCCGCAGGATCTGAGAGGCCCAGGCTCCCGCCGTGACGACGATCTCGTCCGCTTCGATCGAGCTTCCGTCGCTGCGAATGGCGCGTGCCCTCCCGTCCCGCAGTTCGAGCGACACGTGATCGTGGCGGAGAACGGCTCCCGCCGCGATGGCCGCACGCGTCATGGCAGCGGCAAGAAGCCTGCCGTCGACGCGCGAGCCGCCGGGGATGTAGATGCCGTCAAGATCCTCCCGCAACGGCGGGAACAGCCGCTTCGCTTCTGCGGCCGACACGCGCCGCACGTCCCCGGCCTCGGGCGCATCGGTGATGCGGGTCTGGATCCTCTGCTCGGCGGCATCCAGTTCCTTCCGATCTTCGGCAACGACGAGCGCGCCGACGCGGCCGTATCCGAGATCCGTTTCTCCACGCCGCGTCAAACCCTCGACCAGGTCGGCGTAGTAACGGGCTCCGGCAGCATAGAGAGCATACCATTCCGGATCGGTGACCTTCGTGGCCCAAGGACAGACGATCCCAGCACCCGCCAGGGTCGCCTTGCCCTGGTGAACCTCGTCGATCACCTCGACTTCAATGCCGCTCATGGCAAGATGATAGGCAACACTGGATCCAAGGATCCCTGCGCCGATCACGACAACACGCATCTTCAAGCTCCGCATGAAGGGAATAGGCTTTGCGCCGAATCGTGAACCACGGCGCAAAGGCAATTAAGATCGAGGGGGAGGAACCCTTCAGTCCTCCCCGCCCGGCGCTGACAATTCGGATCGAATCAGGGCACCGTTACGCCTGAGAAGCGGCTGGTTCCGAACACGGCCGGCTTGAATCCCGAAACCGATTTGCTGACCGCGAGAAGCGCCGAGGAGCTGCCGAAAAGAATGGCCGGCACCTCGTCGTTGAAGACGACTTGCGCCTGCTTGTACAGATCCGCACGCTGGCCCTGGTCGGTGATCTGCCCGGCGCGGGAGATCAGGTCGTTGAACGTGGCATTGCACCACGAGCCGATGTTCGACGGGCTCGGCTTGCCCTGAGAATTGCAGGTAAAATAGTTGTTCGGGATCTGGCTCGGATCCGGGAAGTCCCAGATGCCTCCGAACATCGCGGTCTTCGACTCGCCCAGTCGTGCGCGCTTGACGTACTCGCCCCACTCGTAGGTCACGATCTCCGCCTTGACGCCGATCTTGGCCCAGTCCGCCTGGATCAGTTCGGCGGCACGGCGGCCGTTCGGCATGTAGGGGCGTGTGACGGGAAGTGCCCAGATCTGCGTCTCGAGACCATTGGGATATCCTGCCTCGGCAAGAAGGCTCTTCGCCTTTTCGAGATCGTACGAATGACCCTTCAGGTCGGCATTGTGCCCCCAGAGAGCGGCCGGGATGAGAGCCCCTGTCACCGCGCCCGTGCCGTCAAAGACGTTGTCGACGAGGCCCTTCATGTTGATGGCATGCGCGAGTGCCTGACGGACGCGTTTGTCCTGGAACGGCTTCTCCTTGAAATTGAGGGCGAGGAAGCCGGAGGATGCGACAGGCGTCTCAACGAGGTTGAGCTTGGCGCTGGCTCTGATCACCTCGCGATCGGCCGGGCTGGGCGCATTGGCGATGTGGCACTCTCCCGCTTGCGCGCGCTGCAAGCGAACCGGTGCATCGACCGTGATCGGCATGATCAGATCATCAACCTTCGGCGTCCGAGAAAGGTCTTTCGCCTTTTCTCCCCAGGTATCATGGAAGGCCTTGAACCGTACGGCGGCATTCGTCTGATAGACTTGCAGCTGGAACGGGCCTGTGCCGATGGGCTGCAAGTCGAGTTGTTCAGGCGTTCCGGCCTTGAGCAGCTGATCGGCATACTCGGCCGAGAGAATGACCAGAGACTGGTGCGACAGGATGCCGATGAAAGGCGCCAATGGCTCCTTGAGCGTGAACGCAACCGTATGCTCGTCGATTTTCTTCACTGATGTCAGAACATCCGCGAGCTTGGTGTTGAAGGTGATATAGTTTCCGCCGTTGACTTTGGCATAGGGATGATCGCCCCGCATCATGCGCTCGAAGCTGAAGACCACATCATCCGCATTGAAGTCACGAGAGGGCTTGAACGCTTTGTTGGACTGCCATTTCACCCCGCTCCGCAGCTTGAACGTATAGGTCCTGCCATCTTCAGAGACGGACCAGCTTTCGGCGAGGCTCGGCTCGAGTTCCGAACCGCCGGCCTTGACCGAGACGAGCTGATCGTAGATCTGGCCTGTCACGATGCTCGTGGTCGCGTTGCTGGTCAGCTGCGGGTTGAAGGTCTCCGGGCTTCCTTCAATGCAAACGACGAGGCTGCTGCTCAAGGCGGGTGAGGCGGCCGACATCAAGATCGCCAACGCTCCCACGGAAATCACTGATTTCATCACGCTCAATCCCTTTGGTTATTGTACTGCAGACGCGCTGCTCCCGAACAATCCTCGTAAGACAGGTCTCGCGCTACCTCAGGAGAGGCTTTGCTCATCGTCGCCAGCCGGTCCAACCGAACGGGGTCCACAGCCCTTGAGGGAATTAGAGGTACCGAGAATATGATTGTCAAATTGCTTTTCTGCCGTCCATTATAACCAAAATTCATGATCTATGCGAACCGTTCCGGGGAAAATGCTATGAACATCAGGCAGATAGAAGCTTTTCATGCCTTCATGGAAACAGGTTCGGTCACCCATGCGGGGGAGAGATTAGGCATCTCGCAGCCTGCCGTCAGCAAGCTGTTGAAGGGCTTCGGTGAGAGCTGCGGCTTCAAGCTCTTCATGCGCAGCAACGGACGCCTTGTTCCAACCCTCGAGGCGCGTCTCATGGGAGCGGAGGTCGAAAAGCTGATCGCCGGCACGGAGCGGATCCAGCGTGTCGCAGCGGCCGTGCGGGACCGCGAGTGGGGCCAGGTCACGATCGCGGCGCTTCCGGCTTTGGCCTCGCGCTATCTGCCCCGAGCCCTCTCTCCGTTTCTGGCGGAGCAGCGGGATCTGCGCCTGACGCTCCAGAGCCGGGCCTCGCCGCGCATCGCGGAACTCGTCATGGCGCAGCAGATCGATATCGGCCTCAGCGTCCTTCCCTTCGACCATCCCGACGTGACGGCCGAGGCCGTCGTCCGCTTTGATCTCATGTGCTTTCTGCCCGCACGGCATCCGCTGGCCGGGAAAGCCACCGTCGGCGTGGAGGATTTGCGGAACGAATCCTTCATCTCCCTGGAACGGGACGATTGTTCCCTGATGACAATCGATCGGGCATTTCAGATGCGCGGCGTGCAAAAGCGCAACCAGATCGAAGTGCCCATGTCGGAGACGGCCTGCAGCTTCGTCGCCAATGGCATTGGCGTCTCCATTCTGCCGCCCTTCATCGGGATGGACTACCCATCGGATCAGTTGATCCGTCGTCCGCTGCTTCCAAAGACATCGATGGATATCTGGCTCCTGACATCCAGCCGACGCCCGCTGTCCCTTGCGGCACAGCAGCTCGTCGAGTTCATCCGCGCCGCCTTGGTTCAGTTTCAACAATCATGACCTGCGGCGTCCTCTTGGCGTCGAGGGACTCGCCGTGGAGTCCGATCGCGCAGGATTGTCGCAGGCAGGGATCAGGTAAGATAGCGCTCGACCAGACGCGCCCAGAGTGCGGATCCGGTGGTCAGGCTATCGTCTGCAAAGTCGTATTTTGAGCTGTGCAGAATTGGGGAGTTCAGTCCGTTGCCGAGACGCAGGAAACTTCCCGGCTTGTGCTCGAGGAAGTAGGCGAAATCCTCACTCCCCGGAATCATGTGGCAGGTCGACACTCTCTCTGTTCCGATCAGCTCCTCCGCGACGGTGCGGGCAAAGGCCGTTTCGGTCTCGGAATTGACGACGACCGGATAGCCCCGCTCATAGTCGATCTCGGCGGTGGCGCCGTAGCCATCGACAACCGACTGCGTCAGTTTCACGATGCGCTTCTGCAGGAGGTCACGAATCTTCGGATCAAAGGAGCGGACGCTGAGCGCGAGCTTCGCATATTCCGGAATGACGTTGACGGCATTGCCTGCCTGGATCGTTCCAACCGTGACGACCGCAGTCTGCGTCGGATCGACATTTCTCGACACGATGGTCTGGAGCGAAACGACGAGATTGCAGGCGATCACCACCGGGTCGACGGTGAGATGGGGGCGCGAGGCATGGCCGCCGACCCCCTTGATCGTTATGCGGACGGTATCGGCAGACGCCATCATCGGCCCGGAACGCAGAAGGATATTGCCTTCCGGTGCGCCGGGATGGTTGTGCAGGCCGAAGATCGCATCGAAGGGGAAGCGCTCGAAGAGGCCATCGGCGATCATTGCCTGAGCGCCGCTGACCTTTCCGGCCTCCTCCGCGGGTTGGAAAATCAAAGTGACGGTGCCGTCGAAGCGACGGGTGCGCGCAAGGTACTCGGCAGCCCCCAGCAGAACCGTCGTATGCCCGTCATGGCCGCAGGCGTGCATCTTGCCGAGGCTTTGACTTGCATAGGCGAGACCTGTCTCCTCCGCGATCGGAAGAGCGTCCATGTCGGCGCGGATTGCGATGCCCTTTTTGCCGGTGCCTGCGCTCAGGCGTGCGACGACGCCGTGGCCGCCGACATTGCGGGTGACCTCGTAGCCCCAGCCCTCAAGCTTCTCGGCGACGAAGCGCGCCGTTTCGGCCTCCTCGAAGGAGAGTTCCGGATTGGCATGGAGAAACCGCCGGATTTCGGTGAGCTCCGCCTCCATGGCGTCGAAGTCCGAAACTCTGGCAAAGACGTTGTCGTTGAGCATGAGATCCATCGCAATATCGGGATAGGAATGGCTTTGAGAGACAGCTGCCGTTGACTACAGAAAGCGCGACAGGAAGGCTTTCGTGCGAGGGTGCTGCGGATTGCCGATCACATCCTCGGGGGCGCCCATCTCGACAATCTTGCCGCCGTCCATGAAGACCACGCGGTCGGCCGCCTCGCGGGCAAAGCCGATTTCATGGGTGACGACGATCATGGTGAGACCCTGTTTGGCAAGATCGCGCATGGTCGCCAGCACCTCGCCGACCAGTTCCGGATCGAGCGCCGATGTGGGCTCGTCGAACAGCATCAGCTTCGGCTTGATCGCCAGGGCGCGGGCAATCGCGACACGCTGCTGCTGGCCGCCGGAAAGCTGGCGAGGGTAGCTTGCCGCTTTTTCCGACAGGCCGACCCGCTCCAGAAGCTTCAAGGCGTTCTGGGTCGCTTCCTGACGGCTCTCGCCGTGGATCCCGACAGGCGCCTCGATGATGTTCTGCAGCACCGTCATATGCGGGTAGAGGTTGAACTGCTGGAACACCATGCCGATGTTCCGGCGCTGGCGCGCAATGCCGTTTGCGGAGAGCTTTTCCAACTGCCCGTTGCGGAGCCGGTAGCCGATCTGCTGGCCGTCAACCGCGATGAAGCCCTTGTTGATGGCTTCGAGGTGATTGATGCAGCGCAGGAGGGTCGATTTTCCGGAACCGGAAGGGCCGAGGATCACGACGACCTCGCCCGGCATGATGTCGAGATCGATGCCCTTCAGCACCTCCAGCTCATCGAAGGACTTGTGGACATCACGTGCCTGGACAAGAGGGTTCATGGACTGGACGGCGTTCAATGACTTGCCTCCTGAACAGCGGCGCCTGCAAGAACCGGCTTCTCGGCAGTTCCCGTCCGGCGATCGCTTCGGCCGTAATAGGCCTCGATATAGCTCTGCCCGACATTGAGGATCGAGGTGATGAGGAGATACCAGATGACGGCCACGAGCAGCATCGGGATGATCTCGAACGTGCGGTTATAGATGGACTGCACGGAGTAGAGCAGATCGGCCATCGCGATCACGCTGACGAGAGATGTGGCTTTGATCATGCTGATGAGCTGGTTGCCGGTCGGCGGCACGATCGAGCGCATGGCCTGCGGGATGATGATGCGCCACAGGGCTCGCGCCCTCGTCATGCCGAAGGCTTCCGCCGTCTCGGTCTGGCCGCGATCCACGGACAGAAGACCGCCGCGGATGATCTCTGCCATATAGGCCGCCTCGTTGAGGGCCAATCCGACGATTGCGGCCGTCATCGGCGTGATCACCGAATTCGTGTCCCAGCTTGCGAGCGTCGGACCGAAGGGAATCGCGATGGAAAGCTGCGGGAACAGGGTCGAGAGGTTGTACCAGAAGATCAGCTGCACGAGCAGCGGCGTGCCGCGGAAGAACCAGATGAACAATGCGGCAAACGAGGTTGCCAGGCGATCCTTCGACATGCGTGCGATGGCGAGGCCCAGCCCGAGGACGGTGCCGAGCGCCATGGCGACGACCGTCAATCCAAGACTCACATAGAGGCCGCTGATAACCGTCGGGTTGAAGAAATAGGCGGCGACGACGGGCCAGCCGAAGTTTTCGTTGTGCGCGACGATCCAAGCGAAGTCCACGGCAACGAGGACGATCGCCACCCAGAGGATCAACCGCCCGAGACGGAAGGGAGCGTGGGCCGTCGCCACGTCCCGGAAGGGCGCATCGCCTGCCGGCGATGCGCTCGTCAGATGAAGCCCGCTCATTTCGGCAGGATCCCGCCAAGGTTGATGCCGGGTTCTTTGATCATGTTGTTCTCAAGACCCCACTTCTTCATGATCGCGGCATAGGTTCCGTTGCTCATCAGAAGCTTGATGGTATCGAGAAGCAGCGGCCCGAGAGGCGAGCCCTTGGGCACGACTGCACCCTGGTAGAGATCCTCGAAACCGTTCTTCTGACCGACGCCCGTCAGCTCGAGCTGACCGTTGGCCTGGGATACGAAGTAGGTGAGAGGGGCCTGGGACGAGAAAAACGCATCGGCGCGTTTTGAGCGAACGGCGAGGATCGAGCTCGGCTGGTCGGTGTAGGACTGAACCGTGAGAGCCTCCTTGCCGTCGGCCTTGCACTTCTCCGCCTGCACCTGGATCACACGTTCGGCGGACCCGCCCGCCATCACCGCGATGCGGTTGCCGCAGGCGCTGTCCAGCGAGGTGATGCTCTTGGGGTTGCCCTTCTGGACCGAGAACACGACGAATTCCTGAACCCAGTCGACGAAGTCATTGGCCTCTTCGCGGCTCTTGAAGTCGCCGACGGGACCGAACGCAAACTGGTAGCGCCCCGAATTGATGCCGGCGAGCAGGGCCGGAAGGCCGCCGACCGTAGCGTGCTCGATCTTGACGCCGAGAACCTGGCCGATGGCGTCGGTCAGATCGTTGCTGGCGCCGGTCATCTCCGTGCCGGTGACGATCTCATAGGGAGGAAACGAACCGTTGTTGACCGAGATCATCTTGCCTTCGGTGCGGACGGCCTCGGGCAGGCGTGCCCGCAATTGCTCATTCACGGTCTGCTTGGGGATCGCGGCTTCCTGGGCAAGGACGGGAGCTGCAAGAACCAGGGCAGCGAGGGTTACGGTAGCGATCAGTTTCGAATGCATTTCGATGGGCCCTTTCGGTATTGGGGAAGACGGCTTCTCGTCTGTAACGCCGACAGAATTCTCACTTCATATTTGCATGCAGGGGAAAGAGCTCAGCCGGCGTCAGCAAGCGTGGCAGAATCTTCTGCTCGTGAAGCTCGGTGGCGAAGTCGCCGATCATCTTTCCATTCGCCTCGAGCCCGCTGATATTCCAGGAGGGGGGCAAATCGGTGGCGCAACGGCGCAGCTCGTCGATCATCCAGGGCGTCGTGTCGGCATATTTCTCGCGCTTCTGCAGCCACATGCGCTGCGAGGCGTCGATAAGCTCGCTGAGCTCGTCCATGACCCATGGATGCTCCTTCACGATCTCGGCCTTGAAGCCGATCAGGTGCATTCCCGGCACATAGCCGACCTCATGAAAGTAAGCGACTTCGGCCGCCCTGAAGTCGTCGAGAACCTGGCGCAGGGGCGAGTCCTGATCAAAGAATCCGGGCGGCATGAAGGGGGTGAGAATGGCATCGAGGCCGCCATCTTTCAGAAGCTCCACCATCGGGCGCTCGCCGGGAGCGGCCTCGATGCGGCCCGGGCGGCCGAAACCGTCGAGCCGGTCCGTGATGGGATGAGCCTGCGTCAGCCGGCCTGCGTACCACATGGCGTCCTCGACGCCGACGCCTTCGCGGCGGATGGCTGCGCGGGTCCAGGTATTGCCGGAATCCCGCCAGCCGGTCACACCGATTTTCTTGCCGCCGAGATCGGACAGCCGGCGGATCGGGCTCTCTTTCGTCGTGATGATGCAGCGATGGCGAAAGCCGCGCATGATGAAGTTCGGAATTCCGACGACGCTTTCATCGCCGTCGTGCCGGAGCTGCGCATAGCGGCTGAAGGACATCTCGGCCGCATCGTACGACGGGTCGAGTGCGACGTTCGAGATCAGAGTTCCAACGCGATCGATCTTGATATCGAGGCGGGGCGACTGAACGTCGCCCAACACCAGAGGCGTCATGTAGTCCCAGTCGCGAAGGGCAAGTCGGAGGGTCAACGGCATCAGAAATCGCTCGCAACAAAACTAATATTCTTTCAAGTAAAATGTTCATATTAGATTGATCAAACACTATTATGTTATTGAACATTAATTTGGTGTCGCATGACAGAAACCCGAGACGCCCGCTGGATCGCGGAGAAGCTAACCGACCGGACCATTCGCGGGATCGCCCTGGAAACAGGCGCCTTGATCCGTGCCGGCGCGCTGCCGGTTGGTACAAAGTTGCCTCCGATCCGCGATCTCGCTTTCGCGCTCGGAGTCAGCCCCGCAACGATTTCGGAAGCCTGGAGCGAACTGCGCCGTCAGAAGATCATCAGCGGGCGCGGGCGGAACGGCACCTGGGTCAGCGGCGATCGTTTCGTCGCCAAGCCGCACCGGCTCGGAAGTTCGGGCAATTACGGCGAGGACATCCTGAACCTGACCGCGGCTGTTCCCGATATACGCCTGTTGCCGCCTCTCGCCGAAGCCATGGCCTATGGCGCCTCCGCAGAGAACCTCAACAGCTACGAGCGCAATCGAATCCTGCCGGAGCTCGAAGAGGAGGTCAGGAAAAAATGGCCCTATGAGCCGGAAGCGTTCCTGGCGACGAATGGCGGATACAACGCGGTCTATACATTGGTTCACGCGCTGATACAGCCGGGCGCCTCGGTCGCGATCGAAGATCCGACCGGCATGCGCCTTCTCGATATTCTGGAGGATCGAGGCGTTCGCATCGTGCCCGTTCAATGCGACGATGAAGGACCATTGCCGTCGTCTCTCGAGGCGGCGATGAAATCCAGGCCAGCTGCATTTATCTTTCAGCCGCGGCTGCACTCCGTCACCGGCCAGACCGTCAGTCGAATGCGCCTCGAAGCCTACGCCGCAATTCTAAGGGATACCGATACGCTCATCGTCGAGGATGACGGCGTCGGAGATATTTCGGACGCTCCGCGGCATTCTCTCGGCGCATACTTTCCAAACCGCCTCATCCATATCCTGTCATTCTCGAAGACGCATGGACCCGATCTGCGTCTTGCCGTCCTCTCCAGCTCCCGGGCCATCATCGATCAGATACAATCCTATCGGAGCTTCAGCGCCGGCTGGACGAGCCGCATTCTCCAAGGTGCCACGGCGTGGTTGCTGCGCGATGCAGCGACCCAGGAAACCGTCGAGCGCGCTCGCCTCGTCTATCATGAGCGGCGCGCCCATCTTGTTGACGCTCTGCAGCACAGAGGCGTCGAGGCGATGCACGGTGCAGGTCTATGCGCATGGGTTCCGGTCGCATCGGAGCCGTTCGCCATGGTGACGCTTGCAGCCCACGGCATTGCCGTCCATCCGGGAGCCAAGTTCTCCAATTTGCCCACCTTTTATCTGCGCGTCGCAACGGCCACCCTAGCGGATCGCTATGAGAACGTTGCAGATGCGATCGCATTGGCAGCGGGCACGTGAGTAGACGGCAAGCGAAAGCTCTGCCCGGGATCTAAAATAGTATAGTGGCTGAATAGGCCACTCCTGTCTCAGAATTGTGCACCCCGCGGCGATCAGGCTTGCGGAGCAGTGCCATTTGAGGATTGTTCGAACGGAATGGTTCTTGGCGCGTTGACCGGCGATGCTTGCGATTTAATCTTGGAAAGCCGGCGAACATCATGGTCACCGAACCGTCAGTGCCTTCCGTACTGCAGGACTTCGTCGCGAGGTCGCGCTTCAGCCGAGAGGGCGCGGTCATTACCGATCTCGACGGCACGGCCGTTCACGAGTTCGAGGGACGCGTTGTCATTCCGGACGCCGTTTCGCATGCGCTGAAACACCTGCGCGACCTCGGCAGGCCCGTCATCTTGAACTCGCTGAGATTCCCGCTCAACGTCATCCGCACCTTCGGCAGAGAGTGGTATTCCATCACCAATGCTCCCTTGCCCCTGATCTCCCTCAACGGCAGTCTCATGGGCTATCTCCATGAGACCGCGCAAGGCGAAATCGCCTTTGACGAGATCAAGGCCTTTCCGCTGGAAGCCTCGGAAATCGACGAGGTGTTGATTGGAGTACAGGCTCTGGTTGCGGACGGGATTACCGATCTCATCGTTTTCTATTACCCCCGCGACTGGATGCAAGGCGAGTTGATCTGGACGCCGGCACCGGACCGGTTGCCGGAGATTCAAGCAAAATACCGCAGTGCCACGGCAGTCGTGACGACCTCCGTCGCCGAATTGGGAGAAACCCTCCACGCCCAGGATATCTGCATGCTGCTCCTCCTGATCAATGCCGAGGAGGATCGCCTCATGGCGTACCAGCACGCGAAGCGTTCCAACTTTGTCACGCATAAAGGCGTCGACAAGCTTTCGGGCACTCAGGCGCTGGCGGCGTTGCTCGAGATCGATCTTGCTCACGCAGTCGGGGCCGGTGACACGGCCATGGACAGCTTCCTGAAAGGGGTCGGCCTTGCTGTCCATGTCGGTGACTTCGCGCTTGAGTACAAAGGTCTGCTCGCGACGTTGAGGGTCAAGGATTCGCTGGAACTTGGAGCCGTGCTGTTCCGGCTCGCCGAACTGCAACGGGGAGAACAGCTTTGAACGAGTGCATGCCGGAGCCACCGAGCATCGATGAGCGCCAGGCGCGCGCCATGGTTAGAGCAATCATCGACCATCACTTCGGGTCGAAGCCGAAGCGCATCAATCGAAAGGGCGGCGGCATCAGCAACTTCGTCTTCGAGGCGAACCACACCGACGGAGATTTCATCGTCCGGATGAACCCCCAGCCCGGTAAGATCAAAGAATATCTGAAAGAGCAATGGGCGATGGCTCGCGCCCAGGAGGTTGGCGTCCCGGTACCGGAGGTTCTCGAGGTCGGCGCCGATATCGTGCCGATTCCGTATATGATCTCCCGCAAGGTTGAGGGAACGGAAGCGACGCACCACCCGGAGCGCATGGCGATCCTGCGCGAAATGGGCCGCCTGACGGCGCTCATTCATACCATCCCGACAAGCGGATTCGGCCACACGTTCGACTGGTCGAATAACCAGCTCTCACGCAAGGAGACTTGGGCCGAATATCTGAAACGTGAACTGAACGTCGAGCAACGTCTCAAGGTTCTGGAGGCCAACAAGATGTTGTCGAAGTCACAGCTCAAGAGCCTTCATGGGACGCTGCGCAGCATCGAGGACCTGAACTCCGATCCGGTTCTCAACCATGGCGATATGCGGCTCAAAAATGTAATGGCGGACGAAGCGGGTGAAATCACCGCCGTGATCGACTGGGAGTTCTGCTCGTCGAACATCGCGCCCTTCTGGGACTTGGCATTGTCCCTGCACGATCTATCGGTCGATGCCAAACAGGCCTTTCTGGGCGGTTATGGTTCGAGCGAGGCCGAAATCCGGAAGATGGCCCCGATCCTGAAGGCGATCAACGTCATCAATTATGCTCCCTTCGTCGAGCGCGCCGCCGAGGAAAAGGATCAGCGACGCCTCGACCAGTATCGAACGCGTTTCAGCGGAGCCCTCGACCTTTATTCGCTCTGACGGGGCGATCGGATAACGGATTGGAGCATAAAGGAATCCGCAATTGGATTCCGAAGTGGAATTCACCTTTGGGCCGGACGCTCTATCCCTTGGCGGTGACGGCAGCCACAGGCTGTGCTGGGCAGGACACGACGAATTCGGAGTGCAGCGGCGTGATCTCGATGCCGCTGACGAGTGTGCAGCCCTTCATGGCCGGCGTCGTGGCGATGTACTCCAACGCGGCATCCTCATGTCTGACGCCGGTGGTTGGCGAGACCGACGGCTCTCCTCTCCACGACTGACAGAACGTCTGGCGCATTTCAGAGGCTGCATACGCGGCGACGAGAAGTCTTCCGTTGACGGGCTGCCGATAGACCTGGAATCCGCCGCCGCATGCGGTCGTCACATTGACGGACGGAACCGCTACATAGTCGGAAAGCGACCCACCTTTTGGCTCCGAGGCACATCCGGAGATCGCACCGACGAGAACGATCGTGGCAGTCAGGAACAGGGGCCGGTACAGCATCGATTACGCACCTAAGGAAGGGGAACGCACTTCTAGCAGGTGTTGCCAAGCTTGTCCCGCATCAAACCGGCGCGGTCCGGTGTCGATCGAACCTGTCTGCTAGATCTAACGGTGAAGGAGCCGAGTTTCAACCTTTGATTGAGAGAACGATAAGCTTATCGATATGAGCGAATTCTCATCGCGTTGGGGCAAAAGACTGTAAAATCCGAATGATATCAATAGTGCCGGCATCTCATGTCATGGCTCGCGCAATCCAGCCCGCCCCGACCGGCCAGGGAGGAACAAGTCCAGGTTGACAAAGATCGCGCCAGCGGCAGCCATCAGAGCCAGAGCGCCCCAGGTAAGCGCGTAAACCAGGTGGTTGTTGGAAAAAGCAATCACCGTAAGTCCCGCGACAGGCAGGCGGCGCTCCCCGGACTCACGCTCCGCGTCGATAAAATAAGGCGCAACCTTCTCCAGGCCACGCGCCGCCGCGATCGCGCCGACGTCGCGGGAGTACCAGCGGCCGGACGCCGGATCATTCGCACGCAGAAACGCCCCGTCCGGCTCCGGCATGCGCAGCAGACCGGTCACGGCGACGGGTCCCGGGCTCGGCGGCTGCCAGGAGGCCGGGTCGCGTTCGGTCGCTGGAACGAAGCCGCGGTTGACGAAGATTGTCGTTCCGTCATCCCGGGCCAGGGGCGTCATGACCCAGTATCCCTCGCCCAGTTCGGTTACGGCCTTGACGAGCGTCGAGCGATCCCCGAGCCACTCACCCATCGCAGTCACGCGCCGATATTCATCGGCGGCAGCCGATATTCCGGCCCAATCCGCCGGTCCAGGCGCAGGAATCGGGATGGCGTGGACCCGCGCCTCCACGCGCGCGATCAGATCGAGCTTATAGGCGCGGCGATGGACCTGCCAGACGGCAAGCGCGATGAGGCCGGCCACGATCAGAATCGCAGCGAGATCGAAGGCGATCAGCCATGCGATTTTCCGGCGGGTCAGGGCTTCTGCAGGGCCTCGTGCGGCGACATCGGCATCATGTTCTGATCCATGTGATACATGACCCATATCGAGCCAACCAGCGTGATGACGACAAGTGTGAGCGTGAACAGCAGGGCCAGGAAGGTCCAGCCGCCCTCGGATTTGGTATTCATGTGCAGGAAGTAGATCATGTGGACCACGATCTGCACCGCAGCGAAGGCCATGATCACGATGCTGGTCAAGAGCGTGTCGTTCAGGACGTTCGCCATCACGAGCCAGAACGGGATGGCGGTCAGGATGACCGATAGGACGAAGCCGGTCACGTAGCTTTTGAACGTGCCCTGCGCGTCGTGGGAATGATCCTCATGCGCCTCGCCATGACCGTGCGGCTCCCCGGCGAGTCCGGGCTCGGTGACCTGGCTCATCGCATGGCTCCCATCAGGTAGACGAAGGTGAAGACACCGATCCAGACGACGTCGAGGAAGTGCCAGAACATGGAGAGGCACATGAGCCGGCGCTGGTTCGCCACGATCAGCCCGCGCCGGCGCACCTGCACCATCAGCGTCACGAGCCAGACGATGCCGAAGGTGACATGCAGCCCGTGCGTCCCCACCAGCGCGAAGAAGGAGGACAGGAACGCGCTGCGCTGGGGAGTGGCGCCTTCACGGATCAGATGGGAGAATTCGTAGAGCTCGATGGCGATGAAGCCTGCTCCGAACAGACCCGTGACCGCCAGCCAATTCAGGGTCGGCCTGATCCGATCCTTCTGCATCTCCAGCATGGCAAAGCCGTAGGTGATCGAGGACAGGAGCAGCAGGCCCGTATTGACGGCGACGAGCCGCAGGTCGAACAGGTCCGCTCCCGACGGCCCCGCCGCATAGTTGCGGCCGAGCACGCCGAAGGTGGCGAACAGGGCCGCGAAGATGAGGCAGTCGCTCATCAGATAGAGCCAGAAGCCGAACAGCGTGCCCCCGTCGCCGTGGGCGTGCCCTTCCTCATCGTAGAAGACAGGCGCCGTGGCGCCGGGCGGAGGGGTCGTCTCGTGCATCGCCTCAAGCCCCTCCCACCAGTTGCGCCGCTCCTTGGCTTTCGATCCGGACGACGTCCTCGGCCGGGATGTAATAGTCCCGGTCGTAGTTGAACGTGTGGATGATGGCGACCGCGAGGACACCGACGAACGACAGGGCCGCCAGCCACCAGATGTACCAGACCAGGGCGAAGCCGAGCACGGTGCTGAGCACGGCCAGGATGACGCCCGTGCCGGTGTTCCTGGGCATGTGGATCGGCCTGAAGCCTTCCATCGGCCGATCGTGACCGCGCTTCTTCATGTCCCACCACGCATCGAGATCGTGAACCACAGGCGTGAAGGCGAAATTATAGGGTGGAGGCGGCGAGGTGGTCGACCATTCGAGCGTCCGGCCGCCCCAGGGATCGCCGGTGACGTCGCGCAGCTGCTCGCGTTTGAAGAAGCTGACGACGAGTTGGATCACGAAGGCCAGGATGCCGGCCATGATGATGAAGGCGCCGATCGCGGCCAGCGTCAGGAAGGGCTGGACGGCCGTGTCCGCGAAATGCTGCGTCCGGCGGGTCACTCCCATCAGGCCGATGATGTAGATCGGCATGAACGTGATCCAGAAGCCGATCAGCCAGCACCAGAACGACGCCTTGCCCCAGAACGGGTCGAGCCTGTAGCCGAAAGCCTTGGGGAACCAGTACTGGACGCCCGCGAGCAGACCGAACACCACGCCGCCGATGATGACGTTGTGGAAATGCGCGACCAGGAACAGGCTGTTGTGCAGGACGAAGTCGGCGGGCGGCACCGCGAGCAGCACGCCGGTCAATCCGCCGAGCACGAAGGTCGGGATGAAGCCCATTACCCAGATCATCGGCGTCTCGAAGCGGATCTTCCCGCGGTACATGGTGAACAGCCAGTTGAACACCTTCGCGCCCGTCGGGATCGAGATGATCATCGTCGTGATGCCGAAAAAGGCATTGACGTTGGCGCCCGCCCCCATGGTGAAGAAGTGATGCAGCCAAACGAGCCAGGATACGAGGGCGATCACCATCGTGGCGTAGACCATCGACGTGTACCCGAACAGGCGCTTGCCGGAGAAGGTGGACACCACTTCCGAATAGATGCCGAAGGCCGGCAGGATAAGGACATAAACCTCCGGATGGCCCCAGATCCAGATGAGGTTCATGTACAGCATCGAGTTGCCGCCGAAATCGTTCGTGAAGAACCGCGTTCCGACATAACGGTCGAGGGCGAGGAGCGCCAAGGTCGCGGTCAGGACCGGGAAGATCGTGACGATGATGGCGTTGCTGGCAAGGGTCGTCCAGGTAAAGACCGGCAGCTTCATCATCGTCATGCCGGGCGCGCGCATCTTCACGATGGTGGCGATCAGGTTGATTCCGGACAGCGTGGTGCCGACGCCCGCGATCTGGAGGCCCCAGATGTAGTAGTCGACTCCGACGCCGGGACTGTAGGCTGCTCCCGACAAGGGCGGATAGGCGAGCCAGGTGGCCCGCGAATACTCGCCCACGAAGAGCGACGTCATGGTGAGGACGGCGCCTCCCACCGTCATCCAGAAGCTGAAATTGTTCAGGAAGGGGAAGGCCACGTCGCGCGCGCCGATCTGCAGCGGCATGATGTAGTTCATGACGCCGGTCACGAAGGGCATCGCCATGAAGAAGATCATGATCGTGCCGTGTGCGGTGAAGATCTGGTCGTAATGGTGCGGCGGCAGGTACCCCTCCGACGCGCCGACCGCGAGAGCCTTCTGCGTGATCATCATGATCGCGTCCGCGAAGCCGCGCAGCAACATGATGATGGCGAGAATGATGTACATGATGCCGATCTTCTTGTGATCGACGCTCGTGAACCATTCCCGCCACAGGTATCCCCATTGGCCGTACCAGGTGACCGCGCCCACTAGCGCCAATCCGCCCAAGGCTACGACTATGAACGTCACGAGCAGGATCGGCTCATGGTAGGGAATGGCCTCCAGCGTCAGGCGCCCGAAGATCAGTTGCTGGAGATCGAGGTTCGAGAACATGCTGCTGCTCGCTCCAATCAGTGCTGATGGCCGTCGGTCGGACGGGTGTTCAATTGCGCCGGCGCAGGCCCGCTGCCCGGACCGGGCGGGACGGTGCCGCGCTCCTGGCCGGGCTGGTCGCGCGGTATCACGCCTTGCGGCTCCTCGGAACTTCGAGGTGCGCGGCCGGAGGCCGGGAAGGTCGCGCCGGACGGCTCGCTGCCGCTTTCCAGGCGACGGCTGTCGTAGTCGAGCCGCTGACGGTTGGCCTCACTGTCCTCCGCCGCGCCGCCCATCCTGTCGATGTGGTGCATCTCCTGCACGCACATCTGGCCGGGAGCGACGCACATGCCGACGGCGGCGGTAAAGAGGCCATCCTCCACGGAGCCGAAGAATCGGACAGGTTCCGCCTCGCTCGGCTTTTCGAGCTTGAGATAGGCCTCGCGGTTGAGGGGCTCTCCGGCGGCCTTCGCCTTCGCCACCCATTCGTCGAAGCCCTGCTGCGTAAGGCTCCGGAAACCGAAGTTCATGCGGGAGAAGCCGGCTCCGCTGTACATCCCCGACAAGCCGGTGAAATCCCCCTCATGGTTCATGACGGCATTGAGTCGCGTCTCCATGCCCGGCATGGCGTAGATCATGCCCGCCAGGGCAGGAACAAAGAATGTGTTCCACACGGAGGACGACGTGATCCTGAAGGAGATCGGAACATTCGCAGGCGCGGCCATCTCGTTCAGGCTTGCGACGCCCAATTCGGGGTATATGAAGAGCCACTTCCAGTCGAGCGCGACGACCTCGACCGTCAGCGGTTTTACGTCGGCCGGCACGGGTTTGTTGGGCGCCAGCCGGGAGAGGGGCCTGAAGGGATCGAGCGTATGCGTGCTGATCCAGGTCATTGCACCGAGCGCCATGATGATGAGCAGGGGTATGGTCCAGATCACCACTTCGAGCTGAGTCGAATGATGAAATTCCGGATCATAGGTCGCGTCGGTGTTGGATGCCCGGTAGCGCCAGGCGAAAAGGAATGTGAGCGCGATCACCGGCAGGATCACGAGCAGCATGAGCACTGTCGAGGCAATGATGAGGTTGCGCTGCTGGACGGCGACGTCGCCGGAAGGGTCCATGACGACCATGCCGCAGCCGGCGAGCAGGCCCGAGGTGATGAAGACAGCCAGGCCCCGAACGAATTTGCGGCGCAACTTTTTGCAGGGACTGCCGATGGCACCTGATCGCTTGAAAGGGATGGCCGTGTCACTCACTCGGTAACTCCTTTCAGCTTATGATCGCGAACCTTATCCCGATGAATCGAAAGCGCAGGCCCCCGTGCGCGCTAGACCTGCCGGATTTCCGAGCGGGAGATGCTGAGGGCTATCAAGGTGGTGACCGCTCCGGAGAGAAGATACAGGCCGACGCAGGCCAGCCCGTAGCGGGCCGACAGAAACAGCACGATCAGCGGCGCGAAACCCGCTCCGAGCAGCCAGGCGAGATCGTTGGTGAGAGCCGCGCCGGTGTAGCGATAGCGTTGCGCAAGCTGCGACGTGACGGCCCCTGAGGACTGCCCGTATGACAGGCCGAGCAGCAGGAAACCTGCATTGACGTAAATCGTCTGCCCGATCGCGTTCTCTTCAACGATCAGGGGAGCGATGATGCTGCAGATGGCGAAAATCGCGATCAGGCCGGCCGAGATCATGAGGAGCATGCGGCGGCCGATCTGATCGGCGATCAGGCCTGAGGCTACGACCGCGCCGGCGCATATAAAGGCGCCGGAGCATTGCACCATGAGGAACTCGCCTGCCGAGCGCTGGGTGAACAGGGTGATCCAACTGATGGGAAAGACCGTCACGAGGTGAAAGAGAGCAAAACTGGCGAGCGGGATCAAAGCACCGATGAGGAGAACGCCCGCGTAATCCCTGATCAGGGGGATGATGGGCGCTGGTTCGAGACGTCCCCGTTCGAGGAGGCGCGAAAACTCTTCCGTCGCGACGAGACGCAACCGCGAGAACAAGGCTACGACATTGACGGCGAAAGCGCAGAAGAACGGATAGCGCCATCCCCAGTCGAGAAAATCAGCCTCCGACACGTTGAGGAGGAAGAACGAGAACAGCACGCCCGCCACCATGAAGCCGAGCGGCGCGCCGAGCTGCGGGATGGCGGCGTAGAAGCCCCGGCGCTCGATTGGCGCATTGAGGGCGAGAAGCGAGGCCAGCCCATCCCAGGCACCGCCCAAAGCAAGTCCCTGACCGATCCTCAGGATGGCGAGGAGATACAGAGACCACGCCCCGATCTGCCCGTAGCCCGGCAGGAAGGAGATTGCCATGGTGGAGAAGCCGAGCAGGAAGAGCGCCATGGTCAGCTTGACGCCACGCCCGTGCCGACGGTCGATTGCCATGAAGATGATCGAACCTATCGGCCGGGCGATAAAGGCAAGCGAGAAAATAGCGAACGAGTAAAGCGTCGCCGTCACGGGCTCCGCGAAGGGAAAGAACACCTTCGGGAAGACCACCACCGAGGCGATGGCGAAGACGAAGAAGTCGAAATACTCGGCTGCTCGGCCGATGACGACCCCGATGGCGATCTCGCTGGGCGCGACCCGATGGTCGGCGGACACCAAACGGGCGTCGCGCTCCAGCGGTGTGGAGGAGGGCCGTGGTCCTTCAACCTGATCCATCGTCATCTGGGCAATCGCCTCTAATGAGAATAGCTCAGCCCAGTCAGCAGATCTGGATCAGGCCCGTGACGGCCTGTCCTCAGCTACTTGATCTGAGGCTTTAACGCCGTAATCCAGGTTCACCTTGACCGCAGGTTTTAGGGTCGCCGCCGGGTTCAGCAAGCCGGAGGCCGAGCATTTTGGCATAGGACAGGTGTTTCCGATCTCGGCAGAGATGCGCCGCGCCCCGGATTATGTTTCAAATCCTTATTGCGCACGGTCCATCGGCCTGATCGTCGAAAGCCTGACAAAAAGACTTCAGCAAATTCCGGTCTGATGGAATGAACAACGGAAATCGAGCGACGCTTTCAATCACCCCAAAAAAGGGTCAACCGTTCAATGTCCTCTCAGGTCGACTTGGCCGTCACTTATAGGCAACCCAACCCCGGAAGGTGAAACCGGCATAAAAGAGGCTGACGTTCGAGAATCCGGCGTTGCGCATGAGTGCCTCGTCCTGTTCGGGAGAGAGAACGGGCAATCGGCGACCGATTTCGGCGGCGGCGGTCTCTGCCTTCTCGATGGGGACGCCCGAGGCCGCCGCAAAGGCGGCGTAACGGCTGAGCCAGATCGCCTTTTCATCAGCCTCTTGAGGGAAGCTGTGGTGCGCGACAACAAAGGGCGCACCGGGTTTCAGTCGCTTATGCACCTCCGACAGAGTGCGCAAGCGCTCATCGGCCGGCACAAAATGCAACGTCAGGAGGCACGTCGCCCCATCGAATGGCCCCTGAGGGGCATCGTCGATATACCCCTCACGCAGTTCGACGCGCGATCCGAGAGAGCCGAGCGTGCCCCTCGCCAGTCTCAGCATTTCGGCCGACGGATCGACTCCGACGAACCGCCAGCGCTGATGGCGCTCGGCGAAAGCCTTCAGCTCCAGCCCGCCGCCCGCACCGAGAACCAGCACACGAGCCTCCGCGCCGAGTCGTTCGGCGAGGAGGAGAGCCGTCATCCGCTGGAGGTCGGCAAATCCCGGCACGAGCCGGGGCGGCCCCTCGGCATAGCGGGAAACGGCCTCGGGATCAGAGAACGCTGCAGGCATGCGATCGGTCATTATCGTCAGGTCCCGTTGATCCGCACATTCGGACCGAACAGGCAGCCCGGAACGATTGCCGAACAATCGTCGGGTCTTACGCCCCCCGGCTCTCCAGATAAACGCGCGCCGCCTTGATCGCCGCGTTGCATTGGGCCGATGTACCGCCCAGGACCTCTTCCGGCGCGGTGCGGCCGATCCAGACGTTCAGGGTGGTGGCGATGGCCCAGCCGGGCTCGGCAAGCGCGCGGTTGGCGATATTCGGCAAGGAGGCCTCGGCGCAGCTGCGCATCTCGGCGATGACGGCCTGCGGCGCGCGGATCTGCGCGAGGCGCTCGTTCATCTCGGACTGAAGCGGATCGACGATGAACACGCCGACGAGAAAGGTGAAAAGATCCTGAAGCATGATGGTCTCCGGGCCGGCGGTCGGATCGATGGAGATCCGACATCACGCGAGGGCCGGCGCGGCTCACGTCAGAGGGGCCCGGATCGAGGGGTCCTGCCGGATTTAAGCATGGAGCGCGGCGGTTCAAGGCTCAGCCGCGCACTCGCACCGAAGCAGGAGCCTCAAAGTTGCCTGGATTGGTCATGTATGACCAAATCCGTCTGTAGCGATTCGCCGATCGGATCATCCGCCCCTATGAGTTCGCCCCCTCAGCCTCGTAACGACTTCACCTTTCCCTGGTCCGTCGATCACGATCCGCAAAGCCCTCTCATCGAAAAGCTCGAGCAGTTCTACAGGCTGTGCCGAGCACGCTGGCAGTTTCTCGAAACCTATAGGCGGGCCACCGAGCCCGGAATGCGCCGGCTTGGGCAGGCGCTCGATCAGACGATCCTCGCCACCGCATTGATCGTGCTGCCCAAGGCCCTTGCCGGCTGGGAGACGCTTCGTCCCGTCATACGCGCGCACACGCGGGCACTGCTTCCGTTCATTCCGCAGACGACGCCGGAGGAAGAGGCGGTCGCGCAGGATCCGGCCTGGGAGATCCTGGCCGAATTCGAGAGCCTTGCGCCGGATCAGCGGGACAAGGCGGCACAGAACCTCGCCCTGCTATGGGATCATTTCGAAAAAACCTTCGGTGGCCTGAGCGGATTTCTCGCGGAGCCGCAGACCGAGCAGTCGCTCTATCTCGACAAGCTGATGACCGCCTCGAGGCGCATGAAGCTCGCGCGTGGGTCCGAGGTTGCGTTCCACTTCGTCACGGTCGAATTGATGCGGCTCTACGTGGAAGGTCTCTGGCACGGACGGCGCGACAGGGCGGCGTTTTCGCTCGCCTCGACCGTCTCCGTCCTGATCGACCGCGGGCGGATGATGCGGCCGGCACTGACCTTCGAGGGCTCGGCCCCTTCCCAGCGCGCAGAAGCGGCATAGGCCTCGACCCGACCTCACAACGCGAAACATCCGGAAGGTTTTGCATTCCTCCGGACGTTTCGGTGGTCTTTGCAGATAGATTAGCGGCAGCGGCGGACCCGGCGCGTTACGATATCGCCGTTCGGCTCTTCCTCACGGATCACGACGGTGCGGCAGCGATCGATGCTGCCGGTCGAAAGATCATCGCGGTCATAGACGCGACGCCGCTCGATATAGCGGCGCTCGTAGCGGTCGCGATCCGGTCCCACGCGGACGCTTGGGCCGTCAGGACCAATACCGAACTGTACCTGCGCCGATGAGGGCGTCGAAACGACAATGCCTGAACCAAGTAAGGCAGCCGCCAAAAGCCAAGTTGCCTTCTTCATCACTCCATCTCCACGTCGTTGGCATATGATGACCAACGCATTACTTCGATTTACGTTTCATGAAATGAAGCGGCGGATCGCATTATCCTAGGCGCAGCTCTTTCTACGAGGACGTGACCAGGAACGACTTCGAACAACGCAAGCGTGGCGGACAAATACCTTTCTACCGCAGCTAGAACATCGGACGGACCGATGCTCTCATTCAAAGAGAAAGCATCGGATTCGTCCCAAAAGTGCAGATCCACTTTTGGGTCCGATGCTTTAGCGCGGCGCAGCCTGGATCTCGCGCTGCTCGACGACGCGCTCGATCATCTCGGCCTGGCTCTTGATGCAATAGAGCGGCATCCCGCCCGCCGTCGACGGCAGCTGACGAAGAACGGTGAAGATGGCGCGGGGAAGATGATGTGCGGCAGCGCTCGGCTGCACGGCTTGACCGACCTTGAACAAATGCTCCTTCATGGCGCCCTCCCGCAGGACCAAGGGGACGGCGCATCATATCAGCCCGATGTCCTGGCCGTGAGACCCGATCAGATCGGACCGCGCGGAATATCGTGCCAGTAATCCCGCATTTCCTGCTCACGCTTGCGATCGGGCCAGATCCGGTCGTCGCCGTAGAAGGCCGGCGCGCTTTGCACCTGCTCCTCCGTCACGTCGGTGCGATAGCCCTCGATTTCCGTGTCGTAGGTGAGCTTGTCCCAGGGAACCGTGTGGTGGTGTACGCCGAGCCCCAGGAAGCCGCCGAAGGTCACGTCGACATAGAGCACGCGCCCGCTCACCTTTTCGATCAGCAGGCGCTTGATGGTGCCGATCTGCGTGTCCTGCTGGTCGTAGACTGCGGTCCCCTCGACCCGGTCGCTTTCGATCACCGGATGGGATGACGGCGCGCGGTTGATCGGCCCCCAGAGATAGAATCCGTTTTCGATGATTCCGGCTGCGACGACGGCCCGGCTGACACCGAGATCCCATTCGTCATCGGGACCGATCTGCCGCGTGAGCGTCCATGGCCCATGATCGCTCGGAAGCGACTCTCCGCCCGGGCCTTCGGCGAAGCCGCGCAGTTCCGGCGCCGCCATGGATTGGAAGATGTAATACGTTCTCATGAGCGCCTCCCCCTCGACAGGAGTGACTCCCGCGCCGGCCGTGAACCGACTCGATCGCCGTGCGGGCCGGACGCAGTGTTTTCTCAATTTCAACCGCATCATCTCGCATGCGGTTCCTGCATTTCGGCAAAAACGGCTGCGTTGGAGCCTCGGTCGTTCGGTGGTAGGCTGGAGGTCAGCCAGTTGCGGCGTGGCGAAGGAAGGATGCAGGTTTTGGCAGACTTGGCGATATCCGTTCTGGTCGTCCTTGCCGGCGCCGTCGGAATGCTGCTGCTGCTCGTGACATGGTTCGGCGGCAGAACCATCACACCGGAATTCGAGGACGATCTCGATCCGATCAACGGCGCGCGCGATCCCGTCGCGATCTACGAATCCCACGGACCGTTCATTCCCATGCCGGAGCATCTTAAAACGCACGATCAGATGATCGCCTGGATGACGCAGGAGCTGCCCAGGCTCACAGCCGAGATAAGCAATCCTCGGCCTTGAACCGAATCGATTCGGTCAGGACAAGCGCGATCAATCAGGGAAACATCAGGGCGGATGCCAGCACGCTTGCCGTGTAGGCGAGTGCGATAAGAAGCGGTGCCAGCATTGCCGCGCTCGCCATCAGGAAGACCGACAGGCTGAGACTCCGCATGGCATTCCTCCGCTTTATGGTTAAACGGAGCCTAACCGGAACCTGGGCCATACCATGGCATAAGCTTGACCAAATCGAATCCGATTGGGATGCAGATCTTTATCCGTCGTGGAGATGGGCTGCCTCGTCACGCGGCCTTGGACGCGTCGCAATGTAAACGGCGACGCTTCCCATGATCGCCGCGAGGATCACGGGCACGACACGGCTCTCCGAAAGCCACAGGATCAGACCGTAGGACAAGGCGAGCATGGTCAGCGCGATGAGTTTCGCGCGCAGCGGAATTGCCTTCTCGTCGCGCCACGTCCGCAGCAGGGCACCGAAGCGGGGATGGTTGTAGAGACGGTCCGCGAGCGCCGGATTGGAGCGTGCGAAACACCAGGCGGCGAGAAGGACGAAGGGCGTCGTCGGCAAAACGGGCAGAAAGATCCCGATCACGCCGAGCGCGAGGCTCGCATAGCCGAGACTCAGATAGAGGAGACGCATCATCCGGTTCCACGATACCCAGCCGGATGACGTAACGTCTCTCGCGGGATCGGTGTCCCGCATGCCGTCGCACGGATTGTCGGGGAATTCCAGCGCCCGCGGAAACCGCCTGCGGGTCGTTTCAGTCGCCGGAGCGACCGGCCATGCGGTCGATCCCGCTCGAGCGCTGCACGCGGACCTCCGACGGCACGAGGCGGCGCGCCTTCAGCACGGACCCGGCCTCCTCGATATCCTGCCAGAACGTCCCGAGCTGGCAGCGCCAGTTCCTGGGGTTCTCCGAGGGGCGGGCGGATTGCGGCTGAACGGCTTTGCTGGAGAAGACACTGAAAAAGTTCATCATCTCTTCGTTCCCTCTGCCACCAGGTCTTTCGAGCGCGCAAACCTGTGAAGCAGGTCCCGCTCGCGCCGCGGAGCTTCCCTTTTCGGAAAAGCGATGGATCGTCCCCAGCCACGTTGTTATTGCATGATGATCATAATATTATCTTTTGACGGATTTCAAGCGACTCTTTAGGGAAACCGGCGTCTTCTTGAGAACTGTCCGAGACGCCTATAACCTAGGGTAGAATTTGAATTACCTTAGGTAACTTAAATGGATATACGACGCGTCATTTGGGCAATTGCTTGAGGCTCGGAGGATCTGCCCGGGCCGGTGGGAAAGGCAGACGAGACGGTGGACGGACAAGCTGTGCGGTGGTATTATATTGCGGTAATCATAAGTCAGATCCGTTATCCGATCCGCTTGATCAACACCTCGGCTTAAACAAGGGGAGCGACCATGCGCTACGAAAAAGGACATAAGGACGCGACCCGCAAGCGCATCGTCGAGATCGCCTCGAAGCAATTGCGGCGAGAGGGCGTCGGCGCGAGCGGCGTTGCCGCGCTGATGGCGAGCGCGGGCCTCACCCATGGCGGTTTCTACGCCCATTTCTCCTCGAAGGACGCCTTGATCCAGGAGGCGCTGGCGGAGGCGATCGAACAGGTCAGCGCCTGGATCGGTACCGTCGCCGCAACGAGCGACGACAAGCTCGAAGGGGTCATCCGCGCCTATCTCAGCACGCATCACCGGGACAATCCGGAAAACGGGTGCGTTGCCGCAGCCCTGACGCCCGAGATCGGACGCCACTCCCCCGCCGTGCGCCAGCTGTTCACGCAGAGCATCGAAAAGCATATCGATATTCTTGCGAGCCTTTTGCCCGCCAGCGCGACGCCGGAAGCCCGTCGTTCGGTCGCAACCGCGATCATCTCGGGCACGATCGGCATGATGCAGCTCGCCCGCGCGGTCGACGACGAGGAACTCTCGGAGCGCATCCTCAATGACGGAATCGCCGCTTGCCTGAGCCTCGCCCGCGCCATCAAGGCGTAGGCAGCGGGCGCCGCCTCGGGTCATTGGCGCATCGGATTGGACCCCAAAAGTGGGTCCACTTTTGGGCCTGATGCTCTTGAGGTGTTTCCACTTGCGTGGAATCACCTCGCTTCTTTGCCTTGCCGCATTTTTTGACGGCGAACCGGATCCACTTCGCCAAAAAATGCTCTAGGCGAGCTTGCGCTCGACCTCCGCCGCGATCTCCAGCAGCCGGCGATCGTGCCCGTGGCGCGCCACGAGCATGAAGCCTACCGGGCGCTCGCAACCGGGGATCGGCAACGAGATGGCCGTCAGGTCGAACTGATTTCCGAACATGGTGTTGCGCAGGATCAGCCGATCCGTGCGGTTGTAGAGTTTGTCGTCCGCTTCCAGCGGCGCGGTCAGCGGCGCCGAGATTGCCGTCGCCGGCAGCGCCAGCACGTCCACCGGCGCCAGCCGCTCGTCCATCGCTTCCACCAGCCTGCGCCGGCGGCGCAGCATGCGGATATAGACCGGCGCCGGAACACGCCCGCTGCGGGCAATCCACCAGCGCACGCGCGGGTCGATCTCCGCCGCCTTGGCATCGAGCCAGTCGGCATGCACTTCGGCGGCCTCGATCGATGCGATGGAAGCCGTCTCAGTCGTGTCGGCCATCCCTTGAAGAAGATCCTCGATGGAGTGATCCGCGATCCCCGCCCCGGCCCGCGACAGGCGGCTCAACGCGGTCTCGAAAGCTTCCTCGACCATAGGCTCGCTTTCCGAGAACAATCGTCCGCGCGGCACGCCGATGCGCAGACCCATCAGAGGAAACGGCGTCAGGGAGCGAGGCTCCTCTCCGGCCATGATTGCATCGGTGAAGGCACAATCCTGCACGGAGCGCGCGAGCGGTCCGATGGAATCGAGGGACGGCGAGAGCGGGAACGCGCCCTCCAGCGGCACACGGCGCGCGGTCGGCTTGAAGCCGACGATTCCGTTGAGCGCGGCGGGAATGCGCACCGACCCGCCCGTGTCGCTGCCGATGGAGATCTCGCTCGTTCCCTCCGCTACGGAGACACCCGCTCCGGAAGACGAGCCGCCGGGAATGCGCAGGGGATCGACCGCATTGCCCGGCGTGCCGTGATGCGGGTTGAGGCCGAGGCCCGAGAAGGCGAACTCGACCATGTTGGTCTTAGCCAGGATCACCGCTCCCGCCTGACGCAGGCGAGCGACGATCACCGCATCCTTCTGCGCAGGGGGTGCATCGCGCAAGGCGCGCGAGCCCGCAAGCGTGGTCTCGCCTGCAACGTCGAAGAGATCCTTGATCGAAACGATCGCCCCATCGAGCGGCCCGTGCGAGATGCCCGCCTGCCGCCGCAGATCGGCCGCATCGGCGGCGGCACGAGCGGCATCCTCGTACAGCCGGAGGAATACGCGTTCGTCCGCCGCACGCCCGCCGAGGCGCGCGAGGATGGTTTCGAGCTTGTCGCGAATGCTTGTCACGAGGCGTAGCGCTCCTGCGCATCGTCCGCATCTGTCTTATCGAGCGCGACCGTGGTGCTCGGGAAGGTCATGACGCAGCGGATTCCGCTCGGCGCGAAATCGAGCTTGATCTCGCCGCCGAGCTGCTGTGCGAGACCGCGCTGGATCAGCTTGGACCCGAAGCCCTGGCGCTCCGGCGTCTTCACGGGCGGGCCGCCGCTTTCGACCCATTCCACGAGAAGATCCTGCGGGCTGCCGCCCGTCGTCACCGCCCACATGACGTGCACCTTGCCGTCCGGCAACGAGAGGCTGCCGTACTTGACCGCGTTCGTCGCGAGCTCGTGGATGGCGAGCCCGAGCGCGAGAACGGCGCTCGGCTGGAGATTGATCCTCGGACCGCGCAGGCGGATTCGCTGACGCATGACATCCTGGTAGGGCTCGAGCTCGTTCCAGAGCACGTCCTCCAGAAGCGCACCCTGCCACTGGCTCTCGGTGAGGAGATCGTGCGTCTTGGCGAGGCCCTGAAGGCGGTTGAGGAAAGCGTTCCAGGCCTCGGGATCGTGGCCTTCGGCAGAGCGCCGCGTGAGCGAGGCCACGGATTGAACGGTCGCCAGGGTGTTCTTGACCCGGTGGTTGAGCTCGTGCAGCAGCAGCGCCTGCCGATCTTCGGCCAAGCGGCGCTCCGTGATGTCCTGCGAGACGCCGACCATGGAGAGGTCACCATCGGGACCGACCCTTGTGCGGCCGCTGATGTGAACCCAGTGCTCGCTGCCATCGGGCCACAGCACACGGTATTCCACATGAAGATCCGTGCGCATCGCGACGGCTTTTGCGACCGCCTCCGCCTGCGTCACGCGGTCGTCCGGATGAATCGAGGCTACCAGATCCGCATAGGAGAACGGCTCGTCGGGGCCGCGCCCGAAATTGGCGCGGCAGGTGGCGGAGGTGATGAAGGACCCGGTCGCGGGCGTGTATTCCCAGGAGCCGAAATGTCCCGCGTTGAGCGCGAGGCGCAGGCGCGCTTCGCTTTCCGCGATCTGCGCCAGAACCTCTTCGCGCTCCTGCTCGTGCTTGCGGATGTTCGTCGCGGCCTCGATGAGGGTCCGGTTGATCGCGTCGAATTCCAGCACCCGCGTCGTGGTATCGTCGTGCAGCGTTTCTCCCCGCCCGAGCGCGCGGGCCGAGGCGACGAGCCGATCGACCGGCTTGGCGATGGCCCGCGAGAGAAGGGCCGCGAGAAGAATTCCGCCGAGGATGACGCAGATCAGGATCGTGAGCCAGAACAGCGAGCGCCGGATCGATTGCGCGATCTCGGTGTCGGGCCTGCTGATGACGAAGGACCAGCCATAGGTCGGCGACTGGCTGAAATAGGTGCGGACGGGAATGCCTTCCAGCGTCACGCTCTGGAGGTTGCCCTCCTGCGCCGCCTCGAGCGCATCCTTGACGTAGTCGCTGGCGGGCTGGCCGACGAACCTCTCCGGCAGCCGGGAGCGGGCGACGATCCGCCGGCTGCGGTCGAGCACGGCGGCGTTCCAGTTCTCGGCGATGCGCTGATCGCGGATGATTTCCTGGAAGGGATCAAGCCCCATCGCGAGGGACAGGACATAGGCGACCTGCCCGTCGAGAACGACCGGCACGTTGATGGTGATGAGGCGTTGTCCGGTGAGCGATCCCGTATACAGGTCCGAGACATAGGGCTTGCGGGTTTCGCGAACCTGCCGCAGCACCTCGGCCCGGTTGCTGTTGGGCAATGCGGCGCCGTAAGGCACCATGGTGTTGAAGATCGTTCGTCCCTCCGGCTCGAACAGAGCAATCCAGGACGGCTCTGCAAAACCCGCCTCCTTCGCCTGATTGTAGAAGATCTCGAACTCGCCCCTGGCGAGGCTGACGGATCGGGCGAGCACCCCCAGTGCCAGGACGGATTTGTCGATCTCGCGATCGAGCGACAGGCTCAGCGCACGGGCCGTTTCCTGCATGCGCAGGTCGATGGCCTGCTGCTCGGCCCGATAATTGGAGTAGAAGCCGGCCGCCGCGATCACCAGAGTCGGAAGCACGAGAACGAACACCAGCCCCCACAGGACCTGGCGCAGAGACGTGCGCGCGCCCCCGGTCATCCTGCTCGCCGTCCCCTGCCCTGCTCTGGATGCCCCCGGTTCCATGGCGCTAGCTCACGTCCTGAACCGGCATGACGACGCGAACGAGGATCGCCGGGTCGTCCTGCGGCCAGTCCACGTCGGCATCGAGCTGACGCGACAAGGCCTTCAGGATGGTTCCCGAAGCACCATCCTGCGCCGCCCGCTTTTCCTCCACGCTGAAGGCGTCGTCGGAGATCTGGAACAGCAGGGCGCCGTCGCGCAGGCGAAAGGCGAGCTTCAGTTTGCCGTGCCGATCCTTGTAGGCATGGGTGAGCGCGTTGACGACGATCTCGTTGAAGAGAAGCGCCATCGGCGCTGCCTTGGCGGCCTCGACCTCCACTTTCTCGATCTCGAATTCCGGCGTGATCCGCACCCCTTGAACGGATGCCGCCAGCTCCTCGCACAATCCCCTGGCAAAGCGTGAGGCATCGAAGCGCATCGTTCCCTGGCCATCGTAGAGATCGCGATGGGCCGCCGCGAGCGCCTGCATGCGCTCCTTCATGCGTCCGAGCACCTTGCGCACCTGCTCGTCCTGCGCCTGCCGCGCCTCGATGGCGATCAGCGACAGCAGAAGCTGGAGATTGTTCTTCACCCGATGATCGAGCTCATGAAGCAGCGCGGTGCGCTCGTCGAGCGACGTCTCGAGCGCCTCCTGCGCCCGCCGCTTCTCGTTGCGCTCGCGCGCCTCCGCCAATGCCCGCAACACGATGGGCGGCAGCCGTTCGAGCTTGTCCTTGAGCACGTAGTCGGTCGCGCCGCGCTTGAGCGCCTCGACGGCGACCTCTTCGCCGAGCGCTCCTGAGACGAAGACGAAGGGGATGGCGGGCGCGAATTCGCGCGCGATGTCGAGGGCGTTGAGGCCGTTGAAGGCCGGCAGGAGATAATCGGCGAGGATCAGATCCCAGGGCTCGCCGCGAACGGCATCCGTGAATTCCCCGGCCGACACGACGCGTTCAAGGGTGACGCGAAGATCGGCGTCGCGCAGCACTTCCGTCACCAGTTCGGCATCGAGCGCGCTGTCCTCCAGGAGGAGGATGCGCAGCACCCGATCGGACGAAGTGGCGGGAGCGCGGTCCATCGGCGCTCCTATGGTCCGTTGGGCCGCGGCGGCGGTTCGTTGAGGATGGCCCAGAACACGCCGAGATCCTGGATCGCGTCGAAGAACTCGCGAAAGCCCACCGGCTTGACCACGAAGGCGTTCACGCCGAGCTCGTAGCTGCGCACGAGATCGCTCTCCTCGCGCGACGACGTCAGCATGACGACCGGCGTCTGCCGCAAGGCGGGATCGGCCTTGACCTTTTCCAGCACCTCCAGCCCGTCGACCTTCGGCAGCTTCAGATCGAGCAGGACGACCGCCGGGTCGATGGTGTTGCGGTTCGCATGCGCTCCGCGGCGATACAGGAAATCGAGCGCCTCCTCGCCGTCGCGCACCACGACGACCTCGTTGGCGAGCTGGCTCTGCTCGAGGGCAGCCAGCGTCAATTCGAGATCCTTCGGGTTGTCCTCGACCAGAAGAATCGGTTTCAGCTCCGCCATTCACGCGGCTCCTTCATTGTGATTCGGCAGGGCGACGAAGAAGGTTGCGCCGCGATCGGGCGCCCCTTCGGCCCAGGCCCTGCCTCCGTGTCTCTCGACAATGCGGCGAACGTTGGCCAGCCCGATCCCGGTTCCCTCGAATTCCTCGACCCGGTGCAGACGCTGGAAGACGCCGAACAGCTTGTCGACGTATTTCATATCGAACCCGACGCCGTTGTCCCGCACGAAAAAGATCGTCTCCCCATCCTTCCGCTCGGAGCCGATCTCGATGCGGGCCTTGGTCCGGGTCCGGGTATATTTCACGGCGTTGTCCAGCAGGTTTTCGAAGACGAGCCGAATCAGCACCGGATCGGCCTTCACCGGAGGCAGATCCCCGATATCCCATTCGATGTGACGTTCCGGCATGTTTGCCAGCAGCCGGTGGCGGATCTCCGCGACGAGCGCCGTCACATCGACCGGCCGGGGCCTGAGGGCGGTGCGGCCCATATGCGAGAAGCGAAGCAGGTTGTCCACGAGGGTGCCGGCCGTATAGGCCGAGTCGATGATCGTGTCGACGTAGCGCCTGCCCTTCTCCGACAGGTCGCCTCCTTCCTGCTTCTTCAGAAGCTCGGAGTACCCGACGATATGCCGGAACGGCGCGCGAAGATCGTGCGAGACGGAATAGGAAAACGCCTCCAGCTCCTTGTTGGAGCGGCGCAGCTCGTCGGAAAGCGCCGCCAGCTCCTCGGCCCGGCGCAGCACGATGCCGACGATGGCGTTGCGCAGTTCCTTGACCGCCTCGATCTCGCTTTGATCCCAGGGCAGCGAATGCTCGCGCACGGTTTCCTTCCAGATCTCGAAGGAGCGCCGGGGATGGAGCCGGATGCTGCCCGCCTCTTCCTCCACCGCCTTCTGCGGATTGCCGCTCCATTTGACGGTCTGGACGACTTCGGGCCGGAACCAGAGCACGTAGCTCGCATGGGCCTTCGAGATCGAGATCGACACGAGGCCGCTCGCCCTGTCGGCAAAGGTCTTGGCCGGAGGATAGACCTGCGGCAGGCGGTCGGTTGCGAACACGTCCTCCTGGTGATGCTCCGACAGCCATTCGAACAGCGCCTTGACCTGCTCCTCGTCCGGCGCTCGCCCCAGGCACCAGCAATGATCCTGCGTCAGGACCGCCGCTCCTTCAGCGCCGGCAAGCAGCATCAGATCCTCGGGATGATTCACGAGGCCGGCGATGAAATGGTCCTCCGCCGCCATATGGGCGAGAAGCCGCGTCTGGACGGTGCCGAGACGCAACCGGTTCTCGGCGAGAGCCGTGTTCTCGCGCGCCTCGAGCTGGAGCGAGAAGATCTGGGTGAGAAAATCGCAGGCGTTGCGCACCTGCAGCGATACCCGCTTCGGCTCTTTGTTGTGGCAGGAGATCAGGCCCCAAAGATCGCCGTCACGGAGGATCGAGATCGACATGGAGGCGAGCGTCCCCATGTTGCGCATGTATTCGAGATGGACCGGCGACACGCTGCGCAGCACGGAATCGCTCAGATCGAGAGGATCGGGACTCCGCGACTGGATCGGCACCGGCACGTAATTGGCATCGGGGATGATGCGCTGCCGGTTGCGGCGGTAGAGCTCGCGCGCCTGGGCCGGGATGTCGGAGGCGGGAAAGCGCAGGTCGAGATAGGACGGCAGGACCTCGTTGCGGTCCTCGGCGATCACGGTGCCGTTCCACTGCGCGTCGAAGCGATAGATCAGGACGCGGTCGAAACCGGTCATGCGGCGGATGTCCTGCGCCGCGAGGTGGCACAGCGTATCGACGGTCGAGGCCCCCTGCAGCTGCTCCACGAACCGGCGCAGCGTCGGATAGAGCACGTCGAGGCCGGAGGCGGCGTCCCGGGGCGGCGCTTCCAGCTCGATCACCGCGCATTCACCGGACCGGGAGATCGCAGCCTCGTAGGCACTGATGCCGTCCCGCGTGTCGAGGCGGATGGTGCGAAGGGTTCGGGTGCTCCCGCTCGGCGGCGGATCGGCGAGATCGGCTTCGAATTCCCTGCTCAGCGCCGGCAGGGCCTGCGCGAAGGGCTGCCCGAGGGCGGAGGCAGGATCGACGCCGAGGGTCCCGGCAATGTTGGCGCTGGCATAGGCGATCGTCCGGTCGGACAGCCTGATCGCAAGCAGCATCCCGTGCGGCTGGATGCTGCCCGGAATATGGATCGGCTCCCGCGCGCAGGCATCGAGATCGAGATCTTGCATCTGCTGGGTCATCGGGCCTCGCACAGCCAGTCATGCATGACGTCGAAAGTCTTCTGCGCGGAGGCGACGATGAGATCGTCCGCTTCCGGCGACGACGCCTCGAGAAGAACCGCGCCGAAGGATTTCCACATGGCGGCGGTCTCGCGGCCGTAGCTGCGGAAATAGGCGCATCCGGTTTCGGCCGTCAGCCCGAGCTTGCGTTCCACCTCGCGCGCGATGATGGCACCGCCGAGCGTCGAGCCCTCGACCACGTACATGCTGCCGAGAACCGCTTCCGGCGCGGGCAAGGGCATGAGCGGGCTGCATTGCGGCAAGGCCTCGATCTCGTCGGGCTCGAGCCCCAGGGCAGCAAGATCCTTTTCCAGAAGCTGCGTCTTGCAGCGGCTGCGAAAGAAGGAATGATCACGCGCCACGTCGGCGGCATCGCTTTCCCAGGCCCTGTGAAAACCGTAGAAGCGGCTCAGCAGATCCCGATAGGCGTCGCGCGACGCGATCCGGCGGTCGAGATCGATGGCGGCCTCGATCCTGTCATGGGCGGGGCGGGTTTCGATCTTCAGTCGTTCGAGCAGCGTCATGCAACCTCGTCCACAGGGCGGCCGAGCCGCCTGGCAACGGCCCGTTCCGCGATTCCCATTCCGTCGTGGATCAGAACGGCGAGCAGCGCAACCACCAATCCGCCCTGCAGCACGAAGGCGACGTTGTTGGACTGAAGGCCGGCGATGATGACCTCGCCCAGACCCTTTGCCGCAACCGTCGACCCGATGGTGGCGGTGCCCAGCCCGATGATGACGGAGAGGCGGATGCCGGCGAGGATAACCGGCAGGGCGAGCGGCAGTTCCACCTGGAGCAGGCGCTGGCGCGCATTCATGCCCATGCCCTTCGCGGCTTCGAGCGCCTGGGGCGGCACCTCCGAGAGCCCGGCCAGCGTGTTCTCGAAGATCGGCAGCAGGCCATAGAGGAAGAGCGCGATGAAGGTGGGCTTTTCGCCGAAGCCGACGAGGGGCACGGCGATCGCCAGCACCGCGACGGGCGGAAAGGTCTGGCCGATACTCACGAGGCTGCGCGACAGCGGCAGGAATTCACTCCCCGAGGGCCGCGTGACGAAGATGCCGAGGCCCACGGCGAGCACGGTGCTGGCGAGGGTGGCAAGAAACACCGTGCGCAGATGCGACAGGGTGAGCGCGAGCAGACTGCCGTGATTGTAGATCGCCGGCGCATCGTTCACGGTCAGCGGCTTGAAGACGAAGGCGAAGAGCTGCGGCGCCGTGATGAAGGCGACGAGCAGGATCAGCGCCGCCGCGCGAAAGGTCAGGGCTCGCGCGCTCATGCGGGCAGCCGCCCATGGGCGAGGATCCGCTCGACGGTGATCCGCCCGACGGCTTTGCCCGATGCGTCGATGACGGGGAGCGCATCCTTGCCGAGCGCGATCAGGCGCGCGAGCGCATCGTGCAGCGTCGTGGAGAGAACGAGCGCCTCGCCCTCCGCGTTGCCGGGCTCCAGCGCCTCCTTGACCCTGGTCAGGGACAGGAGGCGGAACGGCCGCTCCGCCGTTCCCGTGAGCTGCTCGACGAAAGGCTCCGCCGGATGCGTGAGCAGCTCGGCCGGCGCCGCATATTGCAAAAGCCGCGCCTGATCCATGACGGCGATGCGGTCGCCGAGATGGAAGGCCTCGTTCATGTCGTGCGTGACGAGAACGATGGTGGCGCCGAGGCGGCGCTGGATCGCCAAGAGATCGTCCTGTGCCTTGCTGCGGATGACCGGATCGAGGGCGCCGAAAGGCTCGTCCATCAAAAGCACCGCGGGTTTTGCGGCAAGCGCCCGCGCGACGCCGACGCGCTGCTGCTGCCCGCCCGAGAGCTCATGCGGAAACTTTTCTGCGAATTCCCCCGGATCGAGCTGGAAGAGGTCGAGCAGCTCGTCGACGCGGGCCGCGATTTTCTTACGGTCCCAGCCGAGAAGGCGCGGCACGGTGGCGATGTTCTGCGACACGGTGCGATGGGGAAACAGCCCATAGGCCTGGATGACGTAGCCGATGCGATGGCGCAGCTCGTCCTCCGGTATCGACAGGGTGTCCCGGCCGTCGATGAGCACACGTCCCGAACTCGGCTCGACGAGGCGGTTGATCATGCGCAGCAGGGTCGATTTGCCCGCCCCCGACGTGCCGACGACGACCGCGATGGTGCCCTCCTCGACCCGCAAGGACACGTCGTCGACGACAATGGTTTCGCCGTAGCGCTTGGTGAGATGCTCGATCTCGATCATGTCGGGCCTCGCCGCGTCAGATCGATGATCGCATCGAACACGATGGCGGTCGCGAAGGACAGCGCAACCGTGGGAAGGGTGCCCAGAAGCACGAGGTCGATGGCGGTCTGGCCGATGCCCTGGAACACGAAAGTGCCGAAGCCGCCGCCGCCGATCAGGGCCGCCACCGTCGCAAGTCCGATATTCTGCACGAGCGCGATGCGGATGCCGGCCAGGATGACCGGAAGAGCCAGCGGAAGCTCGACCTGCCACAGGCGCTGGCGCGGCGACAGGCCCATGCCGCGCGCGGCATCGGTGACCGCCGCAGGAACCTGGTTCAAGCCCGTGATCGTGTTGGCGACGACCGGCAGCAGGGAATAGAGGAAGAGCGCGATGAAGGCCGGCGCCGCACCGATGCCGCGGATGCCCAGAGCCGCCGCGAGCGGCACATGCGTCGCGAGATAGCCGAGCGGCGCGATGAGGATGCCGAAGAGCGCGATGCTCGGGACCGTCTGCACGATGTTGAGAATCTGCAGGATCGCCGCCCTTAACCGTCGGACACGGTAGGCGAGGATGCCGAGCGGCAGCCCGACGAGGCAGGAAGCCGCCATGGAGCCGAAGGCCAGCCACACATGCTGGCGCGCCTCCTGCCAGAAGCTGTCGGCGCGGTTGGCGTATTCCTTGAGCAGCGAAAGGTCGTTCCAGGCCCCGGACAGCAGCAGGAGCGCGATGGCACCGGCCGCCACGGCGATGGCCGCAAGCCGCACCCACGGGCCGAGGCGCAGGCGGGTGAGCGCATCGGCCGCGAGCAGGGCGAAGGCAAGGGCGAGCAGCCAGAAGCCGAGGCCGGGCGAGACGCGGGCAAAGGTGTTGCCGGGCGGCGTGACGAAAGTGGCCGACCATCCGACGATGGGAACGACCGTGGCGAGCCCAAGGATTGCGGCTGCCAGGCGCGGCAGCGGATTGCGCAACAGGGCCGCGCAGAGCGCGACGCCGATTCCGGTGAGGATGATGCCGAGCGCGCCCGCCGGCGGCAGCGCCGCCGTCAGCATGCGCCCCTCGCCGGCCACGATGCGGTTGGCGCGGTAGACGACGAAGGGCGACGCGAACAGCGCGACGCCGATGAGAACGGCGATCACGCTGCCGAGCCGATCGAGCGACAGGTGCGGACGCAACGAGGACATGCCGAGCGCGGTGGGTCGAGACGAGATCGTATTCACAAAGCTGCCGGCCCTTATGACGCCACCTATAACTTGAGAATCTGGCCCATCAATCTCTCGCCTCATCCTAAGGAGCCACGCAGTGGCGTCTCGAAGGAGGATCCAGAGAACATTGGAAACGCCCTCGTCCTTCGAGACGGCCTGACGGCCTCCTCAGGATGAGGGCTTCGAGGGCGGAAACCCTTTGTGAGCCAGCCTCCGAGATCGAAACCTCAGATCACTTCAAAAAGCCCTTGGTTTTCAGATAATCCGTCGCCACGGTCTTCGCCGGCTCGCCGCCCACCTGAACGCGGGCGTTCAGCTGCTGCAGGGTGGCAAGATCCAGAGAGGCGAAGATCGGCTTGAGGATCTCGGCGATCTTCGGATTCTCCTTCAAAACGGATTCGCGAACGATGGGAGCGGGCGCATAGACGGGCTGCACGTTCTTGTCGTCCGCCATCACCACGAGGCCTGAGGGCGCGATGCCGCCGTCGGTGCCGTAGACCATGGCGGCGTTGGCGCCGTTGGTCTGCTCCGCTGCCGCCTTGATGGTGGCCGCCGTATCGCCGCCGGAGAGCACGATGAGCTGATCGGGCTTCATCTTGAATTCATAGGTTTTCTGGAAGGCCGGGAGGGCGGCTTCGGAATTCACGAATTCGGCCGAGGCCGCCAGCACCACCTTGCCGCCCTTGGTGACCCACTGGCCGAAATCGGACATGGATTTCAGCTTGTTGGCATCGGCCGCATCCTTGCGCAGGGCGATGGCCCAGGTGTTGTTGGCCGGGGCCGGATCGAGCCAGACGATCTTGTTGCCATCGAAGTCGAGCTTCTTGGCCATCTCGTAGCCCTTGGCGGCATCCTTCCAGACGGGATCGTCGGCCTTGTTGAAGAAGAACCCGGCATTGCCGGTATATTCGGGATAGATGTCGATCTCGCCGGCGGTGATCGCCTTGCGCACCACCGGGGTCGCGCCGAGCTGGATCCTGTCCTGCGTCTTGATGCCGTTGGCATTGAGGGCGAGCAGGATGATGTTGCCGAGAACCGAGCCCTCCGTATCGATCTTCGACGAAACCACCACATCGGCCTTGGCCGTGGTCGCGGCCGCCAAACCGAGGGCGAGGGCAAAGGTGAGGGACTTGAGGACGGTCTTCATGCGAACCCCCTTGAGGAACTGTGCCCCGGTGTTTTTAGGACAGTTCGCCCGTTTAGGCAGGGGGGCCCCGGGAAGAGTCCGGGCGGGGGATAAAAAGATCGTGTGAGGGAGCGCCAAAAACCCGCCGAAGGAACCCTCATCCTCCGGCGGGGACGACCCTTTTTGGACGCTCGGGGGCCTCTTAAGCGCTCAGGGTCGTCGGAGGCTCCTGCGCGATGGTGAAGCGGACCTGGGCCTGGGGCCGGTGATCCTCCGAGAGGCTGCGCCAGGTGCGCTCTGCCTCGTTGCGGCTCTCGAAGGGGCCGACCACCCGCTCCGTGCCCTGAACGATGGTGTCGCAGTCGCAGGAGGTGTATTCGCCGCCGACAACCCAGAAACGTGACTTGGTCATGATCGATCTCCGTTGGTGCAAGGTTTGAGGTTTTCGAGTTTCACTCGGCGGCCTGAAGCTTGGCCGAATTCTGGAACTGCGCGGTCTCGGTCGATTCCGCCATGGCCGTGGTGGAGGACTTGCCGCCGGTGATGACCACCGACACCTGGTCGAAATAGCCGGTGCCGACCTCGCGCTGGTGACGGGTGGCGGTGTAGCCCTCGGCTTCCGCCGCGAACTCGGCCACCTGCAGTTCGGAATAGGCGCCCATGCCGCGCTCGCGGTAGCCGCTCGCCAGATCGAACATGCCGTAATTGAGCTGGTGGAAGCCGGCCAGCGTCACGAACTGGAACTTGTAGCCCATGGCGCCGAGCTCGCGCTGGAACCTGGCGATGGTGGCGTCGTCGAGCTTCTTCTTCCAGTTGAAGGAGGGCGAGCAGTTATAGGCTAAAAGCTTGCCCGGATAGCGCTTGTGGACGGCCTCCGCGAACTTTCTCGCATCGTCGAGATCCGGGTGCGAGGTCTCCCACCACAAGAGATCGGCGAGCTCCGCATAGGCCAGGCCGCGGGCGATGCAATGGTCGAGGCCGGTGCCGTCCTTGAGGCGGTAAAAACCTTCCGGCGTGCGGCTGTCGGGCTCGATGAACGGCCGGTCGCGCTCGTCCACGTCCGAGGTGATGAGCTTGGCCGATTCCGCGTCCGTGCGGGCCATGATCAGGGTCGAGGTGCCCATCACGTCGGCGGCGAGCCGTGCGGCGATGAGGTTGCGCTCATGGGCCGAGGTGGGAATGAGCACCTTACCGCCGAGATGGCCGCATTTCTTCTCCGAGGCGAGCTGGTCCTCGAAATGGACGCCGGCGGCGCCCGCCTCGATATAGGCCTTCATGATCTCGAAGGTGTTGAGCGGGCCGCCGAAGCCGGCCTCCGCATCCGCCACGATCGGCAGGAACCAGTCGCGCTTCGCCCCGCCCTCCGCGTGCTCGATCTGGTCGGCGCGCTGGAACGTGCGGTTGATGCGCCGGCACAGCTCGGGGCCGGAATTGGCCGGGTAGAGCGACTGGTCGGGATACATGGCGCCGGCCACGTTCGAATCCGCCGCCACCTGCCAGCCGGAGAGATAGATCGCCTCCAGTCCCGCCCGGGCCATCTGCATGGCCTGGTTGCCGGTCATGGCGCCGAGCGAATGGACGTAAGGGCGCCCGTTCAGAAGCTGCCACAGGCGCTGCGCCCCGCGCTCGGCAAGGGTGTGCTGGATCTGCACCGAGCCCCGCAGACGATCGACGTCCGCGGCCGAATAGGGACGGCGGATGCCATCGAAGCGCCCTTCGGGAGCGGAGGGGATCAGGTTGGCGGTCGAGCCCGGAATAGTCTCGGTGGTCATGTCTCATCCTTCTTTACATTTCTTGACAAAACCTGCCTTCGAGCCAGAATTGTTGCAGAGCAGCAGGACGTCTTGTCCTCATTAACCCTCGAAGAAGCCCTTGTTTCAACGCTGGATTTGTGAAGAAAAGTCGCCCTGTAAAGCTTTGACAACGCACGCTGTGTAAACTTGTAAAAAGATTTACAACATGGATGAGAGCAGAAAGCTTTTCGTCGGCCCCCGCCTGAAGCGCCTGCGGCGCGAGCTCAATCTGAGCCAATCCCGCATGGCCGAGGAGCTCGGGTTATCGCCGAGCTATCTCAACCTTATGGAGCGCAACCAGCGCCCGATCACGGCACAGGTGCTGATCCGCCTGGCCCATGCCTATTCCCTCGACCCGCGGGAATTCGCCAACGACGACGACGGGCGCATCGTGTCGGACCTGGAGGAGGTTTTCGCCGATCCGCTCTTCCGCTCGACGCCGGTCGCGCGTCTCGAACTGCGCGAGGCCGTGGAGAGCGCTCCCTCGCTGGTCGACGCCATCAACCGCCTCTACCGAGCCTATCAGGCCCTGCGCGGCGCCCGCGAGGCGGTGACGCCGAACTTGAGCGATCGCGACCGGGCCGAGGGCGCGCTGCAGGTCAACCCGGTCGATCGGGTGCGCGAGCTGATCCACGATGCCCGAAACCATTTTCCCGAACTGGACGAGGCTGCCGAAGCCCTCGCCTCCGACCTCGCCGCGACCGGCCACGAGCCGTTCTTCGCCATCGCCGAGCGTCTGCACGCCCGGCACGGAATCCGGGTGCGGGTGATGCCCGTCGACGTGATGCCGGATTCATTGCGCCGCTACGACCACCATCGCCGGCAGCTCTTGATCTCCGAACTGGTAGATCCTTCCGGCAGGACCTTCCAGGCCGCCTACCAATTGGCCTTCGCCGAAATGCGCGAGACCATCGATGCGCTCGCCACCCGCCTGGAGCCCGTCGACGGGCCGGCGCGGCGCCTCCTGCGGGTCTCGTTCGGCAATTACTTCGCCGGCGCGCTGATGATGCCCTACGGTAAATTCCACGCGGCGGCGGAGGCGCTCGGCTACGACGTCGAGGTGCTCGGCGCCCGTTTCGGCGCGAGTTTCGAGCAGGTGGCGCACCGGTTGACGACCCTCGCCCGCGCCAATGCCCGCGGCATCCCCTTCTTCCTGGTGCGGGTCGATTCGGCCGGCAACGTCTCGAAGCGCTTCTCCTCCGGCCGCTTCCCGTTCTCGCAGTTCGGCGGCACCTGCCCGCTCTGGAACCTGCACTCGACCTTCCGCACACCGGGTCAGGTGGCGACCCAGATCGTCGAGCTGCCGGATTCCTCGCGCTGGTTCTCCATCGCCCGCACGGTCAGGCGCGCCTTCAATCCCTGGGGCGCGCCCGATCCGCAATTCGTGGTCGGCCTCGGCTGCGAGCTGAAATATGCCCACCGCCTCGTCTATGCCCGCGGCCTCGACGTCGCCTCCGCCGACGCCACCCCCATCGGCATCAATTGCCGTCTATGCGAACGGGCCGCCTGCCCGCAGCGCGCGGCGCCACCCTTGATGCATGCCCTGATCGTCGACGAGATGAAGCGCGGCGTCTCGCCGTTCGAGTTCGACGCGACCTGAAATCAGGCCCGCAAGCGCTTGGGAAGCGGGTCGTCGAGCCAATGGTCGAGGAACCGGTCGAGCCAGCGCGAGACATGCGGATCGTGCTGGAAGCGCCCGGCCAGTTGCCGAATGCGGTCCTGGGCGCCGGGCATGCGCAGGCGCTCCTCGGCCATCACGGTCCAGCGGCACATCATGGCGTGGGTGACCTCCGGATGGAACTGCAGGCCGAAGGCTTTCTCGCCTGAGCGGATCGCCTGGGTTGGAAAATCGTCGCCGGTCGCCAGGGTCTCGGCGCCGGCGGGACAATCGAAGCCCTCCCGGTGCCAATGGTAGACGTGGCTCGGCCAGGGCACGCCCCAATCCTCGCTCAAGGTCTCGCCGGCCCGGGTCGGCAGCAGCGGATAATAGCCGATCTCGGCGCGTCCCTCGGGATGGGCCCAGACGCGGGCGCCGAGATGCTTCGCCATCATCTGCGCCCCGAGGCAGAGGCCGAGATAAGGCTTGTTCTCCTTGAGCGCCACGCCGATCCAATCAATTTCGGCCTTCACGAAATCGTCAGGATCGTTGGCGCTCATCGGCCCGCCGAAAATCACGGCGCCCGCATGATCGGCCAAAGTCTCCGGCAGCGGATCGCCGAAACGGGGACGGCGGATATCGAGGGGATAGCCGCGCTCCCGCAGCAGGCGCCCCACCCGCCCGGGCGTCGAATGCTCCTGGTGCAGGACGACCAGGATCGGTGCCTTGGGGGCTCGCCTAGGCATGGCATCGCTCCGAAGGGCGGATTTTCGGGATGTGACGGGGGCAGTCGCGCGGGATCATGGATCGATTATTCAGGACAAGGCCCGCCCTCCGCAAGGGGCTCGAGGGCAAGGAGCATGAAGGAAGGCGACCCTTTCCGGCGGCCATGCGTTATTGACCCGAAGAGGCTGGGCAAAAGAGATCAGCCCTCTAAATAGCCCTCGGAACGATATCATGGATCGACCGCGGCGCGGCGTTCTTTTGCATGGATGTGCAAAGATGATAGAACCCTCTGATTCCTACGCATGACGTCCAAGGCATCCAGGGCATGTCTCCCCGTTCTGCGGAAACTCCACCGGCGTCCAGCGCGACAGAAAGCGAAACCGTGACCGACAGCATAAGCGAAGGTGATCTCAACGGCCTGCGGATCCTCGTTGTGGAGGACGAAGCTGCGATCTCCCTGCTCCTGGAGGACATGCTTCTCGATTTCGGCTGCGAGGTGATCGGCCCGGCCGCCCGCCTGTCGGCAGCCCTCGAGGCGGTGGGCCGTGAACAGGTCGATCTGGCGATCCTCGACGTGAATGTCGCCGGCGAGCCGATCTATCCGGTGGCCGAGGCTCTGGCGCAGCGCTCGATTCCCTTCGTGTTCTCCACCGGCTATGGCAGCGCCGGAATCCGCGACACCTTCCGCGACCGCCCGGTCCTGCAGAAGCCCTTCGCCCAGCACGATCTGAAGCAGAAGCTTCTGATGGCCCGCACCAAAGCGCCGTAACGGAAGCGATATACGCCGTCGTTCGGAACCGGCGGTTGTCGGTGCCTGGCATAGATGCCTTCGCGCGCCTGCTTTAGCGCCGCACTCGTTCATCCTGTGCTGCAAAATCATCGTCCATGATGCGAATCGGCTTTGATCCATTGGTCTTGCTGTTATGTTGCTGCAACGTTATAGCAAATGCCGATCGAATAAGCCGAATCCATGCCCGTACGATTTTTCAGGCTTCTGGCCGCGACCAGCGCGCTCGTGCTGTGCCTTGCCGACGCGCAGGCGCAAGCCCCCGTGCCGCGCACCACGCCCGCCGCCGGCGCCATCGTCGCCG